>ERZ1023822.262-NODE-262-length-16618-cov-23.939262_pt1 | contig 16618 bp, 15 predicted proteins | sample MGYA00380379_ERZ1023822 | MGnify/ENA primary metagenome ERZ1023822 (study PRJEB33179, sample SAMN07448988) | human gut metagenome | biome: Human-gut; feature: Human associated habitat; material: Faeces | host: Homo sapiens | place: India: Bhopal | collected... | reverse complement strand
GTCCGTATTGTATACGAGTCAGATCGATATCAGGCTTAAAAGACAAACCATCCAGCAACGGCATGCAAGATAATTCAATATCATCTTTTTCCTTGCAATTCTTGAGAACTTCCTGAACCAGATAGCTTTCATATGGTAAAAGCTCTATTTTATCTGATGATTTGTTTTTTTTCATAAAAAAATATTTTTAAGATTCAACTATTTGCTTTCCTTTATTTTTCTTTCTCTAATCTTCACCGCAGGATTACCTTGGTATATGCCATTCTCCTCCATATCTTTTGTAGTCACGCTACCCACGGTTAGTATGGCGTTACGATGAACGGTTACACCAGGACATACTGTGGTCTTAGCTCCTATCCAAGCCCCATCCTCAATTTTTATAGGTGCATTGCGATAAGGCATAGAAGATATGGTATAATCATGATTGCCTGTTAGGAGCAAAGCACCTTGCGAGATACATACATTGTTGCCAATAACAACCTTGTCAAGATTATCTATCCAACAACTTTCTCCTAACCAGCAATCATCACCAACCACCAAGTTCCATGGCGACTTGATAATTACATTATTCTTGATGACTAAGCCCTTACCTATCTTCGCACCAAAAGCACGAAGCAAGGCTATCTTAATTTCCATAAATGGATTCCATGAAGCTCTTACAATAAGCGCATTCACGAAATACCATAAAGTAGTTTTTAGAAATCCTGCCCCTTTGTTGAAATCAGTTCCATCAAAGGCAGCAAGTTTCACTTGTACAGTTTCCATAATAAAAAATCAATAATGATGTTTAGTCATTAGTCTAAAATTCAGACTAATCTTTTTCCAGAAATAGCTTCTTGCCTCCTTTGGCATCAGAGGCTTATATAGTTTACGACGCATGCCTTTGCTCTTTTCTCTATATTCCACCTTCTTCTTGCCAAAGTTTCCACCTTCAAATATCTCCTGCAATATGAAATCGGAAAATTGCGCATCAACCTTAAAAAGCACTTTTTCTTCTTTGAGACCAGATTCTTCACCATAATATATCCCAAACTTCGAGCAATGATCATCAGTTGCAATTCTTCCAGATAACCGTTCAACCTTTCCTTGTCTATCACTTCGTGATGCTTATCCAGGAACATGCCCAAATCACAAATTTGCCTCAGTCCAATGCCAGCCTCCAATAAATGTCTGCTAATATGTATAATCTGGTGAAGCGCAGACAGTGTAGGTGGCACTGTTTCAATCAGTTCTCCTTCAATCTCCACAAAGAAAGGCATGTTAGAGGCAAACTCTTCATCTATAATTTGCTGAAGCCGTTGTTGCAACCAAGAGTTTTCAAAGAGACACATAAAATAATGTAGCTCTACTTCATTACTACCAATGGAGAATGAGAAATGCTTTCGTTCACGTTTGTTTTCAGAAGATACAGCAGCTGACTTATCAACCTTGGCTGCCAAAGCCACCGCCGTCTTGCTATCTTTCCGATTCATGAAATACAAATCAATATCACCACATTGCCGATGCAGAGGATAAGGGTTGTTCGCTGCAAACGCCTGTCCTTTCAACAGAACTGGAGAAAGATTCATTTGATGGAACTTCTTGAAAAGTTGAGTAATCAACAAATCCATCTCTTGGTTCTTTCGTTCCAGGCTCACAACATACACTAGCCATCTTAGCCTCTCATTTCTGTTACATTGTTCTATACTAAGATACTGGAAAGAATCTTCGACTATATCAATTAAACACTGTTCCTTGGCAAGCCCATACAATTCACCCCAATCCACATCATGAACAGAACGAGCCGACAACTCATCATTCCATAATGCGGACTTCAATAACAGGAACAAATTCTTTTGCTCCATAGTCCAAGTAAAATCCAATTAAAAAAATATTGATGGGTTAGCAAGAGGAGAAAAAACATTCTTGCTAACCTATATTAAGTATCTTAAATCGTAATATTCAGTTCTCGCAAAACCGTATTCAAGTCACAAAATCTCACACCCAATGCATTACAGGCATCTGGAATTTTCACTCTGCGTCTGCATTGTGGATCAGCAGTTTCATTCGTTACGAGCGTATATCCCTTTGCAGCTGCAGTAGCCACAAGATAAGCATCTGCCACTGTTGCAAATTCAGAAACAGCCTCTGGTCTGTAAACTGCATTAGATTGAGCCCAATTCATAACATCTCCATACTTGACCATCACATCAAGCTCATTCTCGATATAAAATCCAGCAGGAACATTAACCTTCATCCAGTCGGTCAATTCATCACCACCTTTATCTATCTCTCCTTTCACTTGAATGTTAGAGAACACGTTGCCAGAATTTATCATTCCAGCAATCTTAGTCCAAAAAGTGGGCCACAGGTCCATAGGCATCTCATGCTTTGAACGAATGAATATGTTGGTATCAAAAATATATGCCATAGACCTTAGATATTATGGGTCATAAAATGCTGGTAGGTATTACCAGACAGACCAGTTAGACGATAAGCCTCCGTATATTCCAACTGACGGCTGTTTACGGCATTGCGCACATGGATAGCAAATAGTTTTCCTACTCTTTTTACACTGGTAAGATAGAAATCTCCGCCACCACTTTTTTTCTTCTCGGCTATAGGACGATGGCTGTATTCCATCCAGAAATTCCGATAAGCCTGATCGCTCAATAGTCCTAAGTCATGGGCTCTACGAGCTACAACTATTTCACTCACCTTAAACTGACGAGATTGCTTCTTGATGTCATGATTCCAAGTTTCACGCAACACATGGGCAGGAACAAGAAATTCTGCAGCCATCGCATCGCAATATCTCTCATAGGTATCATGGGCTCCCAAGTCCTCACCTGCATGACCAGCACTTACACCTAACATGATATGCGCCACCTCATGAATCAAGGTAAACAATTGGGCAGACTTACTGTCGGCACTGTTCACAAAAACATACGGTGCAACACGATCGACCAATGCAAAGCCACGACATTCACTAACCTTCAATGTACGTTGCGTATTATTCCCAACGACACCATTATAGGCAACGAACACGCCAACCTGCTCCAATCGCTCTGTCAGAAGACCTACCGCCACATCTGTTCTGGCAAGACTGAACGCCCATCGAGATTCCAAGTCCAATTTATTTCTGAGAAGATTGACAGCTTCACCTATTGGAGTTTGCAGCGTTATACTGTTCACCAATTGGCAAATCTCAATGTCATTCTCTACAAGATAATCAGCCAGCCAATCCTGTCGAGTACGAATCGTTGTGACTGTATCGTAAACATTGAGATCAAAGCGATTCATTTTTCCTGCTTCACCACGGAACATCGGGAAAGGAATCGTTTCTTCTAGTCTATTCTGCAAAAACAGATATCCAAAAGGAATATAGAATCTCTTGGCAAATTGTTGTAGCTGGTTTACAGTAGGCAGTTTTTCTCCAGAGAGCCAAGACGCCAACTTAGGGAAAGCTTTCACAGCTCTCTCTTCATTGAAGCCAGCTCTTTCAAATGCCCAAACGAGCATTTCTGGTCGTATATTATTTAATCTCGTTACTGCCATATCTTCTCATTTTTTAAGAATGCAAAAATACGATTTTTTTTGTAAAGCACGTTACTTTATTACAATATTTAACCTAACAGTTCAAATATCTTGTCCATATTGTCAATATACTGTCTCTCAGTATATTTCTCCTTCACCATCTGATAGTTCAACTTGCAGACCGTTACCAGTTTTTCCCGATGCTCATAACACCTCAATAGATATCCATAGATATCATTTACATCAATGTGCAGCTTACTGCAAGCGAAACCGTTATCATGCGATGCAATCTCCGGTATGCCGGCATGGTCGGTGGTTATGATAGCCATTCCATTCCCCATTGCTTCCAAAATGGATATTGGTTGTCCTTCATTTGGATAACGAGACAAGAGAGAGAAGAGATGACATTGATTCAACAAGTCAACCTTGTCCTGTCCACCCACAATGCCATGATACACCTCATTTGGCAACTCCTTGGAATGCTCTTCGAAGTAAGTCTGTTCTGCAGGGTCAAAAAACTTACCTGCGAAATGGAATACGAATTTATCAGAATCACCTCGATCAACAGCTATCTTAGCCAACTCCAATACCTCACGATATCCTTTACTCTCTATAAAGTTACTCAAATAAAGTATATGAAGCGCTCCTCCATCTTTTATCTTGTTTATTTTTTCATCAATAGATGGAGCGATAAAGGCATCATCTACACAGTTGGGACAAACGAATATCCTGTCATCTGGCAGCATACCCTCGAATATGCTATGAAGTGAATGACCAAGCACGATACCTCCAGCCAATCGCCTAACAGCCTGATAGTTCATTTCACGTTGCCATGATGGCACGTCATGGTCTATTAACTGGCGATAATAGCCTCCATGGATATGAACAATACACTTCTTGTTCCGCCAATTTATAACCTTCAGAAATACCAAGTCGCGAAGATTGCCACCACGAGTCTGAGAAGGAGTAAAATAAACCACATCGCTCTTGCATTTCCATAAATCAATGAGCGATTTGAAGATTCTCTTGTTGTTGGTAATATCAATCTTAGAGAAATGATATTTTTCCTTCAATCGAGAATTGTATAAAGTATCTACTGCCTTCGACAATCCATGCATAGGAGGCGGGAACTGGGCTAAAAAACAAATTGATTTCATAGATTTTCAAATACTTTAATGTGAGCTTCTGCCATTTTCTCTACTGTATAGTTGGTAATCTTTCTCAGATTGTGAGTAGCAATATCTGCTCTTCGCTCATCATCAGCCATCAGATTATCCATAATAGCTTTTAATTGCTCCGGGCTATCTGTATCTATCAAACAATCTTTATCTGCTATCAATTCCATACCCGCCACACATTTGTTTGTAGTTACAACTGGCAACCCATACGCCATTGCTTCATTGATGACAAGCCCCCAGATATCCTCACGAGTAGGATGCACAAACAAATCCGCAGCCTTGAAATAATCTGCCAGTTCATCCTTAGTCTTGAAGCCCTCAAAATGAACCTGAGTCAGGTTCAACTTTCTCTGCAACTCCAAATACTCTTCTGTTGGCTTACCACCCACAATATAGATACCTATGTTTTTATCCATATCCTTTGCAGCTTCCATCAGCACGTCAAATCCTTTACGATGGATAAACTGTCCAACAGCCAGAATCATCTTAGGCTCTTTTATTCCTAACTTCTGGCGAAGTTTTTGCTTTTCTTGCATCGACAAGGCATTAGGAAGAATATCTGCATCAGAAAGAGAAGAGAACGGATAGCGATGAATTTTACCATCTTTTACGCCATAATAAGACAGATACTTATCACTACCTTCACTAGGGCTAAAATATGCTTTAGCACCTTTCATTAAAAAAGTCTTGTATGCCTTTTTAAACGAAGGTTCATTATCTGCAATCATGCCACCATCAGTTTCAAACACATATGGTATACGTTTAGTTTTCAAATAAGCCAAACTTAACATTCCTGTGTATGTATGATAACATGATATAACTATCATATCAAACCGATCCTTAGATAAATATTTCAGTATAGACCAGTTTGCCTTCTTTTCATTCAGATTGCCGTCATTAAGATAATGCAATTTAAATGTTGTAATATCGTTATCATTCCAATTAAAATGCAAGTCTTTTGAACGCCTTGCTTCTATTACGACTGTCAAATCACACAATTTACCCAACTCCTTATAAAAATCAATTCGATAAGGAGTTGGCAAGTTTGTTATAAATAAAACTCTCATTATTGTTATATTTTTTTAATCTACAAGGGGCTACAGTTTAGATTTATCCAAGCATATTGGATCTTACTGCGATCTAAATGACGATAATAATTCATCATGTATGACTCTATGCCACCACGATTCATCAGTCCGCCATTAACATATAGTATTCTGATCATAATTATTTATACGATATAGTTATCTTCCTCCAATCAAAACTCTGTATATCTTGTTTTCTGAAATCATATTTATACAGGCAACAAGAAAAAGAAATACCAATACAGGCGTCATCAATTGTATTGAGTTGATACAGAAATGATTATAAGGAAATATTTAAAATTAATTTCACTAGATTTTAATTTCATTTTTATTGTTTCTCCTCTTTCCAAAACTCAGGAAGATGAGTATAAAGATTATCTTCCATACATAGTTTATTCATTTATTTACAATTTTAGCCTATAAATTCACACTATAGATAACATTATACATTTTTCCTTCTAAACTAAGCACTAAATTCTGTCGTATCCTTTCTAATTTCAGCAAACGGGTATTAGGATTCTCGTCAAGAAGCTTGATTATTTTGGAAATGATTAAATTCGATAGGAAACATGTCCCAAATCGTTTTTGTTGAACTTTTTGGAAATCCATCCCTTCTTCATAATGGAACCTTATCCAATCACAAAGTTTCTTACTAACAGATAGTTCATATTTCTCTGCATAATAAAACGTTGACACAATACATGATTCCACATAAGGGTTCTTCTCATATATTACATCTAATTCTCTCGTTAGCAAAAACTTACAAAAATCTTCTCCATATATAAACCTTGAATTGTTATAATCATATACAATGGAAGAGAAATTAAAGAAACAAGTTTTCAGTAGATTTTCAGGAGTTGGAAATAAACGCATATCCACAATACCCATAGTATCCTCTATACGCCAAATATCAACCTCCATATTATCTAAAACCAATTTTACCCCATTAAATTTGTTTCGTTTAATCTCCGAGAGACCTAAGCCAAGCAGTTTACCAATATGGAATGATAATTTATGCTTATGACTAACAACTAAGTCTAAATCACGATGCTCCAAAAATCCTAGCAAGAAATTTTTGATGACCCCACTGAATATATAAACATGTGATTGTTTAGCCAACTCATCCATTAATCTAATGATACCCAAAGGGAAAAAAGTACTAAGATAGAGATCAAAGGAAAAGCACTGTCTATCAATGTTTTTACGAAGTAGATAATAACGATCTTTCTTCATTGCTATATTTGCTGACCATTCAATTTTCTGTAATGAGTTACAGCAAACTTATCTGTCATTCCAGCAACAAAATCGCGAATCAAACGCATTCTTTCCTCAAAGGTGAAATCCTTCGGATCGAAGTCTTCATAATAATCCCAAGCATCTTTCTTTTCACCGATAGCCAGAAAGTGTTCTTGGAGCACTGCTTGAAAGGTTGACTTTGAAATTAAGTGTTTGGCATGAATGCGGAAAGATATCTCTGGATGGAATAGATATTTTACATAATAGTCTATAATACCTGTCAAAACTGCATTGCCCGTCAACTCCAAAGATTCAATTTCCGGATGAGAATAGATATTTTTTCTGCAAACATCTTGAATGGTAGTTGCCAAACCTGAATTATTACCAGTATCAAAAACTAGTTCCTTCTTGTAATCCCCTTTTAAAATCTCATCGTAATGAGTCATAAAATTATCAATGGCAACACTCACAAAATGATTCATTAATTCCGTACGGAGCTGGACCATTTTCTTCTTAGACGGCGCATTTTCATTAAAGTGCTTTTCAGCCTCATTCAAAACTTTCTTTCCATCTGCATCATTCTTCAATATCTGCTTGAAGTCTTCATACTTAACCCAACCTTTAGAGATAGCATCCTCATAATCCATTATTAGATAGCAAATGGTATCAGCAGCTTCCATCAAATAAGAGAAAGGATGGCGATTGAAAGCATGTTCACCTAATTGAATGATACCACAATTATTCATCACTTGATTCAACTCCATACTCTCTGTAGTAAACACACCATGCTTCTTGGTGGATATACTTCTACTCTTATCTTTTGGGCCAAAATTAGGGTACTTAATGAATGCAGCAAGAGAGGCACTTGTTAAGTTCAAACCATACAAATCATTCAAAAATTGTAACTTTGTAAGCACACGGAACCCTTGGGCATTTCCATCAAAGCACGTAAAATCAAGTTTAGCCAGGTTTACATCATCCAGGAATGAAGTCAATTCTTCAATAACTTTATCCTGTTGTTCTTCTTTAGCTACTTTCAACATTCCAAGGATTATCGGATGATGGTACACATGAGTATCTTTTGATTGCTTCAAATCATCTTTCAAATCATCAAATAACCTCACAAAATAGCATTGCAATGCTGTTTCACCGAAATGTCCGAATGGTGGATTACCAATGTCATGAGCCAAACAAACAGTTGTTAGCAAAGAATCAAAGTCTCTCAACTTTCTAACACATTGATTTGCATCATTAGCATTAACTCCAACCATATCCTTAAAGGCAGGAATCTCGAACAAATTCAAAGCAAAGGAATGCCCAATACTCATCACTTCCATGGAATGTGTGAGACGAGAATGAATATTATCATTCGATGTCAAAGGAAACACCTGTGTCTTGTCATGAAGACGTCGACACGCAGAGCTAAATATCACACGTCCTAAATCGCTCTCTATAGGAGAGCGATAATCATATTTCATTTCATGACTAGCTCGTCGTCCATCAGTCTGTGATGAGCGGAGCCTCTTACCAGAAAATAAATCCATACACTTTATATTTTAGTTTAAACAAAATTTCAAAAATCAATCAAATTTATCGATTAGTTATTTTTCCCATATCTAAGTTTCTTGTATTAAACAATTGCATTAACTTGAATGCCATAACATAATTATTAGGGAATAACAAAAATATCCAATATTCTATTTTATATTTTTGAACGCCCTGCTTCTATTACGACCATCAAGTCACACAATTTTCCCCACTCCTTATAAAAATCAATTCGATAAGGAGTTGGCAAGTTTGTTATAAATAAAACTCTCATTATTGTTATATTTTTTTAATCTACAAGGGGCTACAGTTTAGATTTATCCAAGCATATTGGATCTTACTGCGATCTAAATGACGATAATAATTCATCATGTATGACTCTATGCCACCACGATTCATCAGTCCGCCATTAACATATAGTATTCTGATCATAATTATTTATACGATATAGTTATCTTCCTCCAATCAAAACTCTGTATATCTTGTTTTCTGAAATCATATTTATACAGGCAACAAGAAAAAGGAATACCAATACAGGCGTTATCAATTGTATTGAGTTGATACATAAATGATTATGAGGAAGTATTTTAAAAATTATTTTTTGAAATATGTTTATTATAAAGAAATGTGTGCAATAGATGAAAAACAATCCGCGCATCCACTTTTTCTCTTGAAATTTCGTCAATGTCCATTTCGCAGGGAAACAGTCATAAAGCACCCATATCAAAATCGGAGATAAGAAACGAAACAAAAACATTCTTCTATCATCTAGATATACTATTGCATATAGCCCAACTAATATCATAATGCAACCAACTGCAATTTTTCTTTGATATTCTTCGGGGGGGTAATCATATATAACTTATTATAACCTATATATGCACCTAAAAGATAAACAGGCAGCCAATGCCAAATGCTTTCATATTCCATACTGTATGACATGTTTAAAAACACTAAGCCACAAATGCTAACAATCATAATAATCTTACTTTTAAGCATAATATAGAATATTGGTGACATAAGGCTAAATATAATAAGGTCTTTTACAAACCAAAGGACAGTATATTTGCTGTTTATTATTGATAACATTATTCCTGCAACGTCACTTGGAACCGGTGGCATATTCATCATGGATGCAATGAAAGAAATATGCGTCATCGTCCAGTAAATTCCTACAAAAATGATATTCCACAGTATGTATGGAATAACCAAAGATCTAATTCTGTTTCTCAATTTATCCTTTATCTTCGACATCGCTGAAATACTTTTGTAAAACAGCATTGCAGAAATGAAAAAGAACATAGGAACTCCAACTTGCGCAAATACTACTACTGCATGTATAAATGCATAATCTCCCTCATTATTTATTCCTATCCTGTTTAAAGGTTTTGAATGGAGCATGACGATGACAAAGGTCAACGCTATATTCAATATCAAGACCTTGTTATGAAAGTAATTACTTGATTCTTTTGTATCCATTTTTCATGACTAGCATTCTAGCCCTACTATTGGTTGATTGTTTAATACTTAATTTTTTCTACAGTATTTGTTAGCCTTTCATAATATCTTTCCCATGTATAATTTAAAGAAACAAGTCTAGCATTCTTTCCCATAGTCTCTATACATGAGCGATTTTGTATAAACCAATCTATTTTTTCTTTTAATTGTTCTCTATTAGAAGGCTCTATAACAAATCCAGTTTTAAAATCTTTTATAGCATCATTGCAACCAGAATTCGTTGTACAAATAACAGGAAGTCCACAGCTCATTGCTTCGAGACTTACTTGAGCAAAGCCCTCTGAAAGAGAAGGTAAAACAAAAACATCAGTATTATTATAATATTCAGCTAATACATCATGTGTAACGAATCCACAAAAATGAATATTATCACTGTCTCTATACTTAATATAATATTCACTATTTTGAGGAAAGCCTCCAACTATATTTAATATAACTTCGTCTTTTGAATATTCTGATACTACAGATAGAAGATGGTGAATACCTTTACGATAACAAACTGCACCTACAAAAATCAATCTTAAAGGATTCGTAGTTTGATATTGGCTTTTAGCACTGAACTGATTAATATTTACTCCATAAGGATTAATAAAAATTTGATTATCTTCAATACCGCTATACAATAAACTATTTCTTACAAAAGTTGAACCTACAAGAAAGTAGTTAGACAACATAAGTTCTTCCTTATTTCTTTTCAACTCTGTTTCATCTTGCAGATAAGTAGCTTCTTCTAAAATTTTGCTATCAGCAAATTTTTCACTATCATTTCGGAATATCTTTTCTGTGTAAATTCTACTTGCTATTGTGACATCAAGAATACGCTTGATCTGCGGGGCTCGTTCTTTCAGTATTCTCCAACATTCATTTGCATTGGTGTCATACATGATAACGGCATCCACTTGATTTTTAATGGCATACTCTGCAACTTTTTTCCCGAAGCTATCATGAAGCCAATCATAATAATGCGGGAAATGTTTATACAATGCTGGGAACTTACTTAAAAACAGTCTCAACAATCCCTTCCACTCACAATATTGCAAAACCATACCGTCAGGTATTGCGTCTGTTCTGTGCGAAGCACACTTTTTCTTTGCATCACCACGCAATATATGCTTGACAATACGAGTCAGACTAAATGGTTTATCATATATCGTTGTGATATACTTAAACAAGTTTCCTTTCTGCAGCAATGCTTCCGCAGTTCGGAAAGAATGCTGCTTACCCTCATGAGCTACTATTACTTTCATCTCTTTATTTTTTTTGTTTTAATGAGAATATTTGATTCATAATTAAATATGAGAAAACGTAGTATAATCAATAGTAAATTTTGAACTATTTGGTAACATTGAAGTATGATTTTTGATTATGGTATGCATATAGCATAAACAACACAGGAAAATACATTTGATAGCCGTATGGGGTACCGGCTGTTAAACATGTCAAAACTATATTTATACATCCAAGTTTAAACATGAAGTATATAGAATCGTTTGTTTTCCTAACAAGATGTTTGATAGAGACATATAGTACATTATAAATATATACAAAAACTCCGACAAGTCCCATATCAAAAACACATTGTAGAAGAGGCTGATCCATATACATAATCATATAACCTTTTCCAAAGAAATAATTTACTAAACTAAAATCTGTATTAAATATAAAAGAAGCCTTTCGTCTTATATCTACTCGCACAGCAGCAGATTCATCATAATTACTTTTGTCTAATCCGAAAAATGTATCAATACCTTTCTGTAAATGATCAACAAAGTCATTAACAAAATCTGTTATAAAAGGGACATGAGGTAACAAGTATTTTATAGACAAAAATAATATAATTATTACAGGAACAAACTTAATGAAATTTTTCAAGGAAGAGAATTTCCGTTCGTTCCACAAATAATATAATATGTATAATATAAATACAAGTACAACCGTTCTTTTTCCTGAAGATATTATTAATATAAAATCAACAAACAAAAACAACACGAAAAATACACGTAGTAGTTTATTCCTTATAACATTATCTTTGAGTAGGGCTAAAGTAGCCATTGTATGTGTAACTCCTGCTGATGGATATAGGAACACCATTGCTTTACCCGTGTCCTCTAAAGAATTTAAATAATCTTTATCAACGTTTCCGGTCATCATACCTCCGAATCCATTAAAAAACAGATATAATGCCATAACAACATTTATCGAAGATAAAATATAAAACACTAGGATAAACTTATTTAAATATTTTTTAGGAAGGGTACCAACTGCAAAAATTAGAATAACAGAGTAATAAACAAAAATATCTTTTGATACATTCGTTTCTTGTGAACTACCCATAAGCATGTATAAAACAATTATTAACTGGGAAAGTAGTAATATAAATATATCCTTACTAATATTGGGAAATTTGAAACGAGTCATATTACTATAATCCACCATACATAAAATGGATATTATCATAAAAGGTATTACCAGATTTATACCCGTTAATGCTCTTATAAAATTTCCCAATGATACTCCCAACATGCATAAGCTAATACCTATGGATATTGTATAATTCTTTACGTTCATTTATCTTTACAATTATTTTCACGCTAATACAATGTTAATTCTCTCTATCTCTTTTGTCACAAATACGCTTACTTTTTGCGGATTCCAACTTGGCTGTACTTGTTTCAAAACTTCCGCCAGAATATAACCTGTTATCTTATCACCATTTGCTTTAGCTTTGGCAATAAAACGATTATAACGCTCATTATCCAACGGATGGTCAGACTCTATGTTCAAACTTAACCAGTTCTTTAGCGCATTAAGAGTTTCTCCAGACAAATCTTCCACCTTAGCCGATAGAATCTCACACATATCATGATAAAGACTTTTCTCTATACCCTTACCTCCTGTCTTGCTATATGAACCATTCAAGCCAAAGAGACGATGGCGCTCGTAATATAGTTTCATTAGCTCATCATGTACCACCTCTTTATATAGAGGAACAATATCTGCATTTGCCTCTTTCAATCCTTGACAAATATTAGCACTTAACACATTCTGGTGGATGTATCCCAATATTCTGACCATTGCACTTATACCTGTGGTCTTACAGATAATGGAAAGGTGTTTATTTTCAACTGGCCAAATGTCACTGAAAACATTTTCCACTTCTTGATAGAAAGCCTTAAGCTCCATTGCCATATATTTATATGAAGGTTTGCCTGTATTTTCATCAGAGTCAATGCGCCAGATTCCCATGCGAGAAGACATATTTCTTATCAGCGATTCGGCAAAACAAGACTGAGACACCAAGCCTATACCGCTTCCCAACATTTTAATTTTGCCCTTTAATGGAGAATCCTCACTGTTGTTCATGTGCTTAACCAGCATGTGTGCCACATAGATATAGTTGCGAGGGTCATTAACATAGCTATCATTATAATACATACCATATATATCATAATAAAGCGATTTGCTAACCTTACGCTGATTGAAGTTTACTTCCACAAATATCTGTGACTGTTCCCACAAATCAAAATTAAGCAAGATAGTACAGTTAAACTTGTAGTTTTCGATGTATTCCTTGACTATACGGTTCTCTTTATCCTTCTCATCATCGAACAAATTAAGTCCACATACATCCTTATAAAGTTCTTGCATCGCAAACAATCGGTGTTGACCATCAACGATATATACTTCATAAGGCATTTTTAAAGAAACAATATCACCAATTATATAATCAGAATTTTCATCAACATATGATAAAATCATTGCGGTTGGAAAAACAGCCACAGCCCTACGCCCCTTAACTTCATCAAGAATAGAATTTCTGATAAAATCTTTTATTTTAGAGATTCGCTTAGTATCTATTCGGCGCTGATAAAATTTATTTTTCTCTTCCGCATCATCCTCTTCATCATTTTTGTATGGATTATCATTGGGATCACGCATATATGAGAACACAGAATGACGACTTAAATCAAGAAAAGGGACGCAAGCTTGCACCACAAGTTTTTGCGAGCAAATGTCCCCACTTAAAACTAAACCATTAATTGTTTTCATGCTTCAATTATTCAAATAAGTTTATTTCACCGGAAGCCGAAGATGCCGCTGATTGTTCATTATTCTTCGATGGTGCAGACACATTTGTATTTCCGTCATCATTTAGGGATTGTTCAATCTTATCCAAACGTTCTTCTATTCCTTCCATTTCTCCAGTCAATTCTTCCAAATTGTCAGAATAGTCTTTCAAATTGTTTGCAACTGCATTTTTTACCATTTCCGACACATGATTTTCTTGACTTCCAAAATAAACATTGGAAGCATTCTTTACTTCTTTTTTCAAGTTGGCGTTAAGGTATTCCTGAGTTTTTTCTTTGGAAGTGACAGTTGATATAGAATTTGCAGTAGAAGCAGCTATATTTTGGGCTGTTTCTTTGCAGTCCCGTTCAATATCCTTGATTGATTTAAAGCCGAAGAAACCTGCTATACCCAATATCACAGAGACTAATATTCCTGCAATCGACCAATATTTCTGTGTGTCAGCCTTATCTTCCAATATGGCATCATATCTATCGGCTATAACATGCTCATGCTTATTGATTACCGAAATCAAACTATCAGTATAATATGAAAACTTAGCATCATCATATACGGAGTCTGGTGATACTGTAATAACAATTCTATGAGTCTGAGGAGCTTGGGCTGTAAAGCATTTACAAGCCATCACAATAATGCCAACGAAGCATAGACTCAATAGAATAGCTGCCATATAATTGAGGAACATGTGAAACTTTTCTTCATTCATTGCTTTACGTTTTATATCTTCATCAATATATATTGAAAGCTTTGTATAGAATTTTCCTTTCTATATAAACTTCCATCAACAGGTTCTATTGACACATAAGACAATATAGCTTGCATCAAGTTTTCTACAGTTATAGGATACTTTATCAGTTTACCCAACCCATAGCAGCTTATTAAATCCCCCAACAATCCAGCATCTGGCCCTATCACAGGCTTATCATACTGTGCTGCATATCCGAGGACTCCACTGCTCTGAGTTACATTCTCATATGGTATCAACATATAATCTGCAGTATAAGCTAACGAGTTGAGAAATTCATAAGTACAAAACTCATTGTAAACAAGAATTTGAGCACCATTGTTGATGTTTTCAAGTATTTGGTAGAACTCCTTGACGCAATCCTTACTGATTTTTCCGGCAAAAATAAAAGTAAAACCTTTTGCATTCTTCATTCGACTGACTGCATCGGCAATCAGCAAAGTTCCCTTTCTTCTTCCAAGCCCGCCGAAGTGCAGGAATATTTTGTTTTCTTTCGAAATTTTTAATTCTTTACGAATGTTCTTAGGCTGTTCAATTTGAGGAAAAGGATCTGGCAAGAAATAAAACTTATTCGTTTTATATTTCTCATTCAATCTCTCCACAGACTTCTTGTCATTCAAAACAAAGACTTTCTTAAACAAATTACTATTGACCAATAAAGAATATTTAATTTTCTCGACAATCCTTGACATGAAAGACAAAGTTTTGTCATTCAAGGCTATTCTATAAACTATTCCCCTAAAATCAATCCGCGAAGGAAGAATAAACGGAAGAGCAGGAAGATATTCCATCAACATGATAGTATGGACTACATCTATTTTATGCTCTTTGCATTTCTTTTTTAAATACTTAGACTTTGCAAATGATAACTTGATGATATTAATAAATCCATTACCACCCTTTATGCATTTATCCAAATCTTCGTCTTCAATGAATTCAAACAAGATATTATCAGTCTCCTGCCAAGAATATGTAGACTTCACATCATGAAAGTCTTTAGATACACAAAAGACATATTTGTTCTCCACATCCCCTAATGCATAATCATAGTAATGGTGCAAATACTCAAGATGATGTCCCTTGCAATCTGTTGTAAAAACTAATACGTTTGCCATATAACAAATATTATTAATCTATTATTCATCTTTTAATCGTTTCAACACAGCGAAGTATTCTTCAATAAGTTTGTATTCAGGTTCACCACCTTCATAGAAAGTTTTCATATCAAGTCCATTTTCAAAAAGGCCGCACACTTTCAAAACATTCTTTACTGCTTTCGGGTTAATCTGACGTTTCCAACCAGGGAAGCCAATCTGTAATACACGAGTTTCTTTATTTCTTTTAAGAAGACCAAAAAGTTTCTTTTCTTCCTTTATTTGTAAAACATCAATATATGCGCCTTGCGTATTGTCTAACCTAATATTGTAATTTTTCAATTTACGATTAAACTCTTCATAAGTCATGGTTCTGAAGGAATTGTCTATTTTCCTACTTTGTTTACGTAAGAAATTTGCCGTATAAACAATAATTGCATCATCACCATGTTTTTTGAAACGTTTGAAATCAGGATATTTGTCCATCTCATTTGCTGCAATTCTGACCAACAAAGTTTCCAACTTTTTTTTCTTGCAAATAAGATGGCGTTTTTTACGATCAATAGTTCGTTAATAATTCAATAATGTGCTAAGCAGCTATACGCTGTAAGC
>ERZ1023822.258-NODE-258-length-16780-cov-10.497578_pt1 | contig 16780 bp, 16 predicted proteins | sample MGYA00380379_ERZ1023822 | MGnify/ENA primary metagenome ERZ1023822 (study PRJEB33179, sample SAMN07448988) | human gut metagenome | biome: Human-gut; feature: Human associated habitat; material: Faeces | host: Homo sapiens | place: India: Bhopal | collected... | reverse complement strand
TAAGTTAAGCGGCAGAACGTTCTTGGCTCCCCATCGGGGGAGCTCCCCGATGGGGAGAGGGGGCTACGCAGCGGTATTGCATGAAAGTGTTGAAATATCGATAGCATCGGACTATTCAACATAGCACGCTATACCGCTAGCATGCCCCTATTGCCTTCGGCACTTCCCCCGAAGGGGGAAGCAAGTCATTACGGCGCTAACAATTTCCTTAACTTAACAGCATTAATCAAGTGGGAGCTGCCCGATAGAAGCATAACTATCCAGATCACCCGAGAAATGCCATCTCCTGTTTCCAGGCATCCATAGTTTCCTTCATGGAAGCGATGACTTTTTCTGCGTGTGTCTGCTGACGTTCTACGGACTTCGGTCCTGTACCGCCGTAGCTTTCACGGTTCTTCACACAGTTTTCGATAGAGAGGGCTTCTTTGATATCTTCTTCAAAGAGCGGGCTCATGGATCTGAATTCCTCCATGGAGAGATCCAGAAGGACCTTGTGGTGCTCGATGCAGTAGTGGACAGCACTTCCGACGACGGCATGCGCCTGACGGAAAGGCAGGCCTTTCTTCGCAAGGTAGTCTGCCATGTCGGTCGCATTCGAGAAGTCACTTTCAAGGACTTGGCGGGTGTGATCGCCATTGACAGTCATGGTGGAAATCATGCCGGCATAGATGTCGAGGGCGAAGTACAGGGTATCCAAGGCATCAAAGACGCCTTCCTTATCTTCCTGCATATCCTTGTCATAGGCCAGCGGCAGACCCTTCATGACGGTCAGAAGACCGATGAGGTGTCCATAGACACGGCCGGTTTTGCCGCGAATGAGCTCACACATGTCCGGATTCTTCTTCTGAGGCATGATAGAACTGCCCGTGGAGTATCCGTCATCAAGCTCAATGAACTGGAATTCGCTGGTGGACCAGTAGATGAATTCTTCCGACAGACGCGAGAGATGCATCGCACAGATCGATGCGAAGGAGAGAAACTGGAGAAGGTAGTCGCGATCCGAGACCGCATCGAGGCTGTTTCCATAGACGGAGGCGAAGTGAAGGTCATTCGCTTCTTCCTCGGGATGTGTCGGGTACGTGGTCCCTGCCAGCGCACAGGCGCCGATCGGCGACATGTCACACATATCGTAGCAGTCTTCGAGACGCTTGAAGTCACGCTCGAGCATCGCAAAGTACGCGAGCATGTGATGAGCGAAGAGGACCGGCTGCGCGCGCTGCATGTGGGTGTAGCCCGGCAGGATGACGTCCTGATATTTCTTGGAAGCAGCGAGGAGGGCTTCTAAGACGGCGATGAGCTTTTCAGACAGGCGCGCGATATTTCTCTTCATGTACATATGGAGATCCAGCGCACACTGGTCATTGCGGCTTCTCGCCGTGTGAAGGCGGGCGCCGGCATCACCGATTTCCTCGGTGAGACGTTTTTCGATATTCATATGAATATCTTCGAGTTCGACGGAGAAAGGGAATGTCCCTTCATCGATCTCTTTTTTGATAGAGAGAAGACCCTTGGTGATCTTTTCCTGATCCTCTTTGGAAATGATCCCATGAGCCGCCAGCATTTTGGCATGGGCGATAGAGCCGGCGATGTCTTCACGATACATGCGGCAGTCATAGGAAATGGATGCATTGAAATCCAGTGCATTCTTTTCCTCTGCCTTCTTGAAGCGTCCGCCCCACATCATATCACTCATTTTGCATTCTTCTCCTTCATGAGGGCACGGATGGTGAGCGGCAGGCCGAAGAGGTTGATGAAGCCTTCTGCATCTGCCTGATTGTATACATCATCTTCACCGAAGGTGACGAATTCTTCATTGTACAGGGAGTACGGGCTTTCTGCGCCATTGGACATGATGTTGCCCTTGTAGAGGCGAAGGGTGACTTTGCCGGTAACGGTTTCGGAGGTCTTGTCAGCGAAGGCCTGCAGTGCTTCGCGCAGCGGTGCGAACCACATCCCGTCATATACGAGCTCCGAGTATTTGACAGCAGCGATTTCTTTGAAATGGAAGGTCGCGCGGTCAAGGCAGAGGCGTTCCAGTTCTGTGTGTGCGTAGAAAAGGATGGAGCCGCATGGGTTTTCATAGACGCCGCGGGACTTCATGCCGACGAGGCGGTTTTCTACGAGGTCATCGATGCCGATGCCGTTGCGTGCGCCGATGGCGTTCAGTGTATTGACGAGCTCTACGCCGTCCATCTTCTTGCCATTGACAGCAGTCGGGATGCCTTTTTCAAAATCGATGGTGACGATCTCCGGCTTATCCGGAGCTTCTTCCGGATCACAGGTGACGAGGTACATATCCTTGTGCGGCGCATTTGCCGGATTTTCCAGGTCATCGCCTTCATGGGACAGATGCCACATGTTCCAGTCCATGGAGTATGGGTATTTCTGTGCAGCCTTTTCTTCATCAGTCTGCTTTTCATCATACTTGTCGATCGGCACACCATGTGCTTCTGCATAAGCCATTTCATCTTCACGGGACTTCATATCCCAGATACGCCATGGAGCGATGATCTTCATGTGCGGAGCCAGTGCTTTGATGGTGAGTTCGAAACGAACCTGGTCATTGCCTTTGCCGGTCGCACCGTGGCAGATGGCATCAGCGCCATATTTCTTTGCCATATCGACGAGGCATTTGCCGATCAGTGGACGAGCGAAGGAGGTACCGAGCAGGTACTTTCCTTCATAACGGCCATCTGCCTGAAGAACTTTGTATGCATATTCTTCAATGAATTCTTTGCGAACATCAAGGGTCTCTGCATATTCAGCACCGGATGCGAGCGCCTTCTTGTGGATGGCTTCGAAGTCTTCCGGCTGTCCCAGATTCACGGTGCAGGCAATGACTTCACAGCCATAGGTTTCTTTCAGCCACGGAATGATAACGGAGGTATCCAGACCACCGGAATATGCAAGAACTACTTTCTTTACGCTTTTAATATCTGTCATGATAATGCCGCCTTTCAAAATAATATAGACAATTTCATCAGCCCTTTCACATGGGCTTGTTTGACGATGTGATAATTATACAGCGTTGTGCATAAAATTGCAATAGCTTTTGTGAAACTTTTTTCAAATAAAAAAACGTGAGAGACTCTATCTCTCACGTTTGGGGATCGCTATCCATTTGTCTATTGGCTGAGGCGGCGCCCTGGGGCGGCCTTCTGTCACCAGTCACAGATCCATCGGGATCCTCACTCACTATCCCCGCCCTACGGCTGATGCACGCTGTCAAGGATCACTTCGATGATCTCACTGCATTCATCCTCGATCTCCAGCATAAAGGAGTACAGGTTTTTGATATCCCGTTTCTTCAGCCCGAGAGACAGCAGGATGAGGGAGGCAAGCTCTCTTCGAAGCACACGAACAGGACCGGTGCGGTCAAAGTCGAAGGCTTGCATATAGCCGAGCATGGCGCCTTTGGAAAGGAGCATGCGTGCATAATATTCATCCGGCTTCAGATAGCCCATACAGTCTGCCTCTGCGAGGTAGTGATCTGCGAGATCCAGATGCGTATGGAGCAGGGCTTCGAAAATCTTTGGCTCCGTATAGGCTTCATAGTAGAGTTCACGGAAAACAGACTCCTTCTCGATCGCACACAGCTCGACCGCCAGGATCGCTGCATAGTGATATTCCAGCGGTTTATCAGAGAAGCGCTTCTCCACCTCATCCACGATCACCTGGCAAAGGTCATTCGTAATGGCCGAGAAAACAGCGTCTTTATTGTCAAACAGATTGTAGATACTGCCCGAGGTGATCCCGGACTCCTGTACGATCTGGCGAATGGTTGTCTTTTTATACCCCTGTTCCAAAAAAAGTCTTTTAGCGGTGTTAAGAATATTCGCACGAACGCCCACCATACGTTCTGCTCTTGTTGCTGCCTGTGCCATGATTATGTCCCCTTTTCATGAACAATGAGGCCAAACTCCGAATGGCCCCGGAAACTCAAAAATCAACTCTTCCCCAAATAAGGATACACTATTTCAAATGTATCTGGTTAATTATAAAATATAATAAAACGAATTGTCAATTTAACAAATAAGAAAATCTGCCAGACGGGACTGATTTTCATCGGGAGGATCAGAAAATCCGCCCTCCGGCATGCACCAAGCCGCTTTTCTTTTGATTGATCAGAAAATCTTTTCCTGCACGGGGCATGGGACATGCAAGTACATGAAGCCAAGGTCAGTCATCCATCAGAAAAATGCAATAGAAAAAGAGCGGGAAATTAGGGGAGACCCGCTCTTTTCTGCCTGCGCTCTTGTGAAGGCGATGGGATGTCATCGGGGCTATGGGGAAAGCGGGAAACCATGATATAGGGGTATATCATGGCGGGATGACTCGCCAGACACGCGAAACGCAGGCAATGGTTTGCTTTAAGACACAGACAATTTGCTTATGCTCTTAAAACATGCTTTTATTATAAATCATGTTTCATGCTTGTCAAGTGGCTTTCCCTACTTTTAAAGCAAATCTCAGATGCAGATGGTGCATTCTATGATGAATCCTTATGAAAAACGGTCAGAAATGCTTCGCCTCGCCCGCTACGTTTCCTTTCGACTGCAAGACAAAAATACATGCCACGCCTCTCAGAGCCCGCTTTCTTTCGGGGAGCTCCCCCGATGGGGAGCCAAGGCATTTTCCCCTTCTTACGGCACATTTCTCACTTCTGCCCCAAGTCCGAAGATGGACAAGCCGCAATACTACCCAGCCATGATCTTCGGAAATTCCCGATTGATGACCTCCGCCATCATGCGCTTCATATTCCAGTCGCCATGAATGCCGTCCAGCGCAAGCCAGGTGGGAAGCTCTTCCATCTCTTCAAAGGGCGCGGCGGTATCGATATGGACCTCGCCGCGTATGAAAGCATTCACCTCATCGAAAGAAGCTTTCCAGCCCTCATAGGTCGGCTCATCAAAAGCCTTCTGAATGTTTCCGGGATTGATCGGCGGCAGCGTCATCAGGATGGGCGTGATACCATGCTCGCGGCACTTTCTCTGGATCTCCTTCAGGTCAGAGATCACATCCGCTGCTGGGACACCGGCGCGAAGACTGTTCGTCCCGCCCAAGATGAGAAGGTACTCCGGCGAAAAAGGAAGCACGTCCTTCTCGAAGCGCTTGACCATCGCCTCACTCGTATCCCCGCTTTGGGAAAGATTGATCGAAGGAAAGTCCAGATACGACTCATAGCTGTAGGCAAGGTCAGCCGGCCCGAAGGAGAGATGACCGCCGCCGTGAGAAATGCTGTCGCCATAGACAGCCACCTTCCAATGCTTCACCGGATTTTTGATCTCCTGCGGCAGGCTCCACTCACCCACGGGCTTCCCCGTGCTGTCCATTCCCCGGACGCGCCAGTAGTATGTCCCCGTCCGCGACGCATCATCATAGAGATCGGTGAGTTCTGTCTTGGCCGCATAGATGCGGTGGACGGATGGCGAGAAGCCATGGAGATTTTCCGGATACTTTGACATGACTTCGATCTCATAGCGCACGGCATTCGGATTTCCTGTGTAAGCATAGACCGGATACAAAAGGACGCTGCCATATCCCTTGCCATAGGGATCGTGCGGGATGGGCGCATTGCGCTCCGTCTTAAAAAGTGCGCTCTCCACATCTGCCGGCTGCGAATAGGGGCCGATCGGATGCCCATCCAGATCGTACGCCCGCACACGATAAAAAAGAGGCTTCTCTGCCTGTAACTGTCTCATGTCAAGCATGAGGCTATTCGTGTATACATGGGTATTCCTGTAAATCGCATTGGCTATCGGAGTATTCGCTCGCAGGTCTTTGGGGATCTCTTTGAAAATCTCCACCTCGCTTCTGACGGCATTCAGATTCTGCGGCCAGGTAAGGCAGCCGTACGGGCCTTTCTCCTCTTTGATCACCTGCGCGGCGCAGACTTCCTCACAGTGAAAATGCAAGGATCCTGCGGTCATGATAAGTGGCAGCACCGCAAGCACAAGTCCTGCAGCAAGCCGCCTTTTCCATTGGATCGCCATAGTTCATGCTCCTCCCTTCGTTTCTTCTGCCATTAGTATAGGCAGAATGCTGCTGCACAGCAAATACTTATGGATTATGAATAAGGAATTAGAAATGAATGTAGCGGCTTCTCCGCGAATATATGGGGCGATGCCCGAAGGATAGAGGATAGGAGTCAGATGTCTGGCATCTGCTATCTGATGTCTCCTAGTCTCTAGCCGCTCATCCATCTCCAGCCTTTGCACTCCATCCTCAGCCTCCACTAAAAAAGACGCGCTCGCGCACGTCTCCTTCGTTAAAAGCTGTATTTTCCCTTATAGATCAGGTCTTTGATGAAATTCGGAAGGGCAAAGCAGCTTCTCTGGATATTTTTATTGTAGTACTTCATCGGCTGCGGGCCGTCTTCACGGACCTTGGCTGTGAGCGGGTCATATTTCTTCGATCCGATCATGAAGGAGTGCATACACTCCGGATAGATCGGCACGTGTGAAAAATACATGCGTACGATGGGGAATACATCACGCATCGCCTCAAAGACATCGTGGACGGTCTTCTGCTGGACGATCGGGGACTCGGTCTGCTGGACGATGAGCCCATCTTCTCTAAGAGCCGCCTTGGCGCTTTTGTAGAATTCTCTCGTGAAAAGGCCTTCGCCCGGTCCGATGGGGTCAGAGCAGTCGATGATGATGACGTCATAAAAGTCCTTCACCGCGGCAGCAAAAGCGATGCCATCTCCCACATGGACATGAAGCTTCTTCGGCGGATCCAGGAGGACTTTGGAAATCGTCGGGAAATATTCCTTCGAAAGCTCGATGACGCGGCCATCAATGTCGCAAAGATCCACCTGTTTTACACAGTCGTGGCGGCAGACTTCGCGTGCGACGCCGCCGTCTCCGCCGCCAATGATGAGTACACGCTCCGGATGAGGATGCATCATGAGCGGGACATGCGCGATCATTTCATGGTACGTCCACTCATCCTTGACGGAAGTCTGGAAAACACCGTCTAAGATGAGAAGACGTCCATACTGCTCCGTCTCGACGATCTCAATGTGCTGAAAGGGGGTCTGCTCTTCATGCAGTCTTTTTGTGATCGCCAGAGTGAGCCCCAGATGGTCATTGGCCCACTCGGTCACGGTCTGCTTTGTTTCCATAAGCTTAGTTCTCTTCTTTCGGAGCTACTGTCTTAGCCGCCTCATCGAAAAGATTTCCGCCGGCAGGCGTAGGAGCGGCTTCCTCTGCTTCTGCCGCCGGTGCTGCTTCTTCTTCCGTGGCAGAAGGCTCCACCTCAGCGGTCGGTTCAGACGGTTCAGAAGCTGCCGGCTGCGGAGCCTGCACCGCCTGCGGCGCACGAGCGGCTTTGGCTGCTTCGATCAGCGCCAGCGCAGATTTGAAATTTGACAAGAGCTTTTCGATATACAGATTCATATCGCCTTCTGCCTTCAGCAGATCCGCATTCATCTTGCGACGAGCCGTTTCGGCATCGGAAACGATCTTCTGCGCTTCGCTCTGGGCTTCCTGAATGGAAAGCTCGGCTTCCTTGTGTGCATTCTTCTTCACATTATCTGCGGTTTCCTGCGCCATGACCAGCGTGTGGGACATGGTTGACTCCATCTTTTCGTAGTTGCGGAGCTTCGTGCGGATGATGTCCATTTCTTCTTCCATCGCACGGTGCTCGCGGTAAATCTTCTCATAGTCGCTCGCAAGCTCTTCCAGAAAGGCATTCACTTCATCCTTCGAATAGCCGCGGAGCTGACCGGAAAATGTTTTATTATGAATATCCATCGGTGTGATCATGATCTATGCTCCTTTAATGATATTCTTACTTATGAGTTCAAGGGTTCAGGGTTAGCCCCTCGGGCGTGCCGTCCCATGATTACTCGTAAAAGAGGTTCAGCGGGTTCTATAGGTTCAAGAGGTTCAAAGGGGTTGGTGCGGCGCATAACAATCAAAAGCGCCGCGGAGATTTGAAATTAGCGATTTTCCCGTATCTCAAACCTAATCCCTAGCCACTAATCCCTGCTTTCAAACTTCAAGGCTATGGTATTCACGAAAGATGAGAAATCTATGAACCTGTCGAACCTACAGAACCCATTGAACCTATTAACCTGAACCCCGAACCCTTACTTATATCTGTCGATCAAAAGCCCCGTCCGTCCTTTACGGCTCGTACCGGTCTCTTCCTTGATCTCGATGCGGCCGCGTCCACGGATGCTGATGATATCGCCTGCCTTCACCGTCTGGGACGCGCTCTTGGCAGGCTGCCAGTTCACTTCCGTGCGCCCGTCATCGACGGCCTGCACCATCTTGGAGCGGGAGATACCAAAGCCCGCTGCCCCAACGGCATCCAAGCGAAGAGAGGCCACTGTCGCACGGACTTCCTTGGCCGTTTTCTTCGGCGGCTCGATCTCCTCCATCGGGATCTCTTTGACCGTGACAGGGACCATGGCGACTTTATGGAAATTGTCTCTGATCCACCCGGCCATGGTACTGTCTGCTACGATCTGACAGCCGGCGCCCTGCATGAGGATGTCGCCAAGAACGGCACGGTCGATACCAAGACCCATCAGCGAGCCTAAGACGTCCCGATGCCCGATCAGGCGGTAACGATCATCCCAGGTAACGGAGAGGAGTGTCATGCCAAAGTCGATGGGGCCGTCATAGTCGTCTCTGGAAAAGGCGATGCGCACGCGCTCTGCCTCATGATAGCCGCCTTCGCTTTTCACCGTGACCGTCTTCATATGGGTTGCGATAGTCTGCCCGATCTGCGCGGCAAAAGGCGACATAAACGGGCCGACAGCAAATGGCCGTCCACGGTCGACAACATCGGCCAGATCCAGCAGACGGATCGCCATGTCTTTGGCATCGTCACTGGTGGCCGCAAAATAACGAATGATTTTTTCTCTATCTTTCATATGTTGATTCCTGGCTCATCATTTCTAATTATTTCCCCGCCATCTGATCCGATTTTGCGAGGCATGCTTCTACGCCATCCATCAGTGCAGCACGGATACCCGCGCGCTCCATGGCATGGATCCCCGCAATGGTGGTACCGCCGGGACTAGTGACCTGATCCCGCAGCTCAGCCGGGTGTTTCCCTGTTTCCAGCACCATCTTGGCTGCGCCATACAGCGTCTGGGCAGCGGCTTCAATGGCAAGCTTTCTGGGAAGACCGATCAGGACGCCGGCATCTGCCAAGGCATCAATGATGACAAACGCATATCCCGGGCCTGCGCCCGAGAGCGCACCAAGCTCATCGAGCTGGCGCTCCGTCACGACGGCTTCCTTGCCCAGCGCACGGAAAATATCCTCTGCCTCAGCGATGAATCCTTCCGAAGCAAATGTCCCCGGAGCGATCGCTGCCATGCCTTCTCCGACAGAGGCCGGTGTATTCGGCATGACGCGGATGACTTCTGTCCCCTTTGGAAGAGCCTTTTCCAGTGTCTCGATCGTGACAGCGGCTGCAATAGAAAGGACCCGGCGGGGCGCATGCCGGGACAATTCTTCCAGCACAGAAGGAACCACGTTCGGCTTCACGGCCACAATGACCAGATCCGCCTCACCGGCTTCGCCCCCCTCTTTGGAGACAGAGACTCCGTATCGTGCTGCTTTTTCTTCCGAAGCCGCAAGGGAATGCTCCTTCACGAAGACTTCTTCTTTTTTCCATAAACCTTTGGCAAGGCAGCCGGAGAGGATCGCTCCTCCCATCGCCCCGCATCCGATGATCAGTATCTTTTTCATAGGTTCGGTCCTTTCCAGGCAGGGATGCCTTGGAAATCGGTCAGTCGATCCTTATCGAGCCGTACAGTCTCCGGCAGGCAGATAAGGACATCATCATTCAGAAGCTCGATGCTTCCGTGGGCCAGATAAACAGCTCCACTCATGAAATCGACAAACCGGCTGGCTGTCTCATCATCCACACTGTCATTCAAAACGACAATAACGGCGAGCCCTTTTTCAAGAGCATCCACCCCATGCCGTGCATCTGCATACGTGCCGGGTACCATGATCACCACCTCCAGCGGACGGAGACTTCGGGCCGGCAGCGCGCCTGCCTCCGGAAGTATCTTCCTCTCCTCTGCCTGTGTGTCATAGACATCCTCGTCCTGGCCATCGAACTGCTTTTTCAGCCAGCCCATGCCCGCTTCCCAGAAAGACATCAAGCCTCTGGAGCCGAGGGTCCCTGCGGCTGCTGGGCATTCCACTGCGGTGCACCGGCCGGTGCGGCTGCCTGCTGATCCGCATAGGCAGCGAAATTCTCACGGGAAACGCTCATATTATTCGGCGCGCAGAGATAAATGCTTTCAGAGATCTGGTCGATGCGGCCATCCAAAGCATACATGATGCCCTGAACGAAATCCACGATACGCTGGGCTTCATCCGCATCCGTTTTTTCCATATTCATGACGACCGGACGCATAGCCTTCAGATGATCCCCGATCTTTTCCGCATCACTGTAGCTCTTCGGGCTGACGACAACCATGGTGTATGGCTTGGCGGCCTGACGCGGGACAGCACTTCTGCCGATACCGCGGACAGCTGCCGGACGCGGCGGGACGGGCTGAGCCGGATTGACGGGAGCCGTCTCCTCGCCAAGATCCTCCTCTTCCATATCTTCATCATCACGATCGACGAACTGATCTTTAAACTTATCCAATAAACTCATTTCTTTCTCCTCCTAATGGTATACGCGAGAGCCGAAGATCGCAGTGCCGATACGCACCATCGTGGCTCCCTCTTCGATAGCCTGTTCAAAATCATGGGTCATTCCCATAGACAGGATGGAAATCTGTCCCTCGGGAAACTGCTTTTTCATATCCTCCCACATCTCGTGGGCTTTGCGGAAGACGGGACGCGTCATCTCCACATCCTCATAATTCGGTGCCATGCACATCAGTCCGAGCACTCTCACATGAGAGAGCGACTTCGCTTCATCGATCGCCATTTTCATGTCATCTGGTGAAAGACCTGTCTTGCTTTCTTCTCCGGAAATATTAAACTCCAGGAGTACGTCCTGCACCTTATCGATCTCTGCCGCCCGCTTGTCGATCTCCCACAGAATGGACAATGAGTCCGCTGACTGGATGAGATCTGCCATAGCGACTGCCTTTTTGACTTTATTTTTCTGCAAATGTCCCTGCAGATGCCAGGTCACCGGGAGCGAGAGCTCCTGGTATTTTTCTTCCATTTCTTGGACACGGTTCTCACCCACATGGGTGACACCGAGAGAAATGGCTTCTTCCATGTCTTTGATGGGATGGAACTTCGTCACAGCCACCAGCGTAACGTGCTGATGATACGGGGACTTCTCCCGCGCTGTTTCGATCCGCTCCATGACATGAGCTAATCGTTCTTTGATTTCTGACATAGCCCCGCCTTCTTTGTGTAGTTTCAGCATAGCTCTTCTGGTAGAAATAGTTATACTCATGGTTATTATAGCACAGAAATCCATAGGGAAAAAGAGAAAAGGCTTCACGAGGAAGGGAGCCGGGGATCGGAGAATGCACGGTGACTCCTGACTGACAGAAAGCGATCCCATCCTTCCATGTAAGGAAGGCCATGACGAAATGCGGCATGAAAAGGCGTATGGCGGTGACCGGCTCAGCGTTTCCTTGCCTACCGCTTCCGGCATCGCCGCGATGAAGCCTCTGCATAGCCTTTTGACCTTATCAACCGCATACACAAAAGCCCCGACAGCTCATCTGAGCCATCGAGGCTTTTATCACTTGTTCCTTATACCATATTCGCTTTCTTTGCGATCTCCTCCGGAATCGTCAGCCCCAGGATCTCCGCATCCTGCTTATTGATGACGATGGTATAGTCCTTCTGATGTTGGATCGGAGATGTCTCCGGCTTGACCTTGCCATCGAGGATATCCGCCGCCAGTTCTCCTGTCTGCTTGCCGAGGCGATAGTAATCGACCGAGAGCGCTGCCAGCGCACCGTCCTTCGCCATGATGTCCGCCCCGACGATGACGGGGATCTTATTCGCATCCGTGATCTTCATCAGTGTCGGAATGGAGGAAGCCAGCGTGTTATCCGTCGGGACATAGATGTAGTCTACCTTACCGATGAGTGACTCCGCCACCTGCTGGATATCATTGACATTGTTCACGGTACGTTCTTCGACAGCAAGACCATGCTTCTTGCAGTAGTCCTTCATCTGGTTCGCCTGTACTTCGCTGTTCACTTCGCTCGAGCAGTAGATGAGGCCGACATGCTTCGCCTGCGGGATGAGCTTGGCAGCAAGCTCCATCTGGGCATCCATGGCTGCGAAATCACTGACTCCGGTCACGTTACCGCCGGGTCTCTCATCATTCTGTACCAGCTTTGCACTGGTATAGTCGGTGATCGCAGTACCGACGATCGGGATGTCCTTGATCTCATTCGCTGCTGCCTGCGCCGCCGGTGTCGCGATGGCACAGATCAGCTTCGGCTTCTCTGCTTTGAACCTGGAAACGATGGTCTTGAGATTTGACTGATCGCCCTGTGCATTTTCCTGCTCGATCTCGACCTTATCCGGGCCATAGCCGCGCTCCTTCAATGCATCGACGAAGCCTCTATTGGCCTCGTCGAGTGAGCCATGCTGCACGATCTGTACGACACCGATCTTGATCTTGCCCGAAGCATCTCCGCTCTGTCCACCACAACCGCCGGAGATCAGAGCCGCCGCTGCGAGCGCGGCCGCTATACTGCATTTCATCCAGTTTTTCATCTTATGTTGCCTTCTTTTATTTATACAATACTATATGGGGTTCAAGGTTCAGGGTTAGCCCCGAGGACGTGCTGTCCCTTGATTGTGAATGAAAGCTTTGCTCGAATGAGAAATTAGGAATGAGGAATGATGGTGCGGCGCATAAAAATTAGAAGCGCCGCGGAGTTTTGATAGCGCTTCGTGCGCATCGTCATTTCTAGGGAAACGCTGACTAAATCGCAGAGTCAGATTCCACAAGAAATTTTATGCATGGCTTCGTCATAACCTTCCTTAAATAGCTCGCTATTCGCGTCAGGTTATTCCTCGCCATGTATAAAATTTCAAGAGTAAAATCTGACAACGATTTAATCAGTGTTTCCCTAGCGTAGCCCTCGATCTTTATTGCAGAACGCACATCGTCTGATGTGAGGCAGCACCAGGACATCGTTTTCCCTCTGCGCATACACGCTGATTCCCGCAGTGCAGTAAAGATCCCTCGGCTACGCTCGGGATGACGATGCCAGAGAATCCCAGTCACCAGTCACTCCTAATCCCCAATCCCTAATCCCTAGCTACTCATCCCTAGTCCACCATCGTGGCATTCTTGTATTCATCCGGGATCTTAATACCAAGGATCTCCGCATTTTTCTTATTGATGATGACCTCATAGACTTCCGGATCCTCGACCGGAGTTTCTTCCGGCTTGATCTTTCCATCCAGGATCTGGGCCGCCATGTGGCCGGCCTGGACGCCTGATTTATAGAAATCTACAGAGAGAGAGGCGAGCGCTCCGTCTCTGGCCATGCTGTCAGCGCCGACGAGGACCGGGATCTTAGCCGGGTCTGTCACTTTGACAAGGGTCGGGATGGAAGAAGCAAGAACATTGTCCGTCGGGACATAGATGAAGTCGACCTGCCCTACCATGGATTCTGCGACCTGCTGGATATCATTCACAGAGGAAACCGTTTTTTCTACGACAGAAAGGCCAATGGAAGCGGCATGTTTCTTCGCCTGGTTCGCCTGGATCTCACTGTTTACTTCACTCGAGCAGTAAAGAAGCCCCATGGTCTTGGCATTCGGCAGGAATACCTTGCCCATATCTACCTGCTTTTCGACCGGACCGCGGTCATTGACGCCGGTGACATTCGTTTCCGGCTTCTGATTCGATTTGACGAGCTTCGCGGTCTCAAAGTCAGTGATGGCACAGCCGACGATCGGAATATCTTTGATCTCATTGGCTACCGCCTGCGTTGCCGGAGTAGAGATCCCGAAAATGATGTCCGGCTTATTGCTCTTGAAACGTGCCGTGATGCTCTTCAGATTCGACTGATCGCCCTGTGCATTCTGCTGATCGACTTCGACCTTGTCCGGTCCATAGCCTTTATCCTTCAGCCCATCGATCATCCCTTGATTGGCTGCATCCAGCGAACCATGCTGCATGATCTGCACGACTGCGACCTGTTTCTTGCCGGAAGTCTTACTGCTCCCTGCCGAATTGCTGCCACATCCTCCATAGACCAGTGTCATTCCTGCCAATGCTGCGATAAGCCCTGCTTTTACCCATTTGTTCATGATGATATTCCTTTCTACTTTTCTACCATGCTGCTTTCAGAAATATGATTCTGCGTGACAGAGATTTATGCGCTGCTTTCTATGGCCGCGCCGCTCTTCCTCTCACTTAAACAAAAAGTCCCTTGCTTCACTCAGCAAGGGACGACGGGGACTCATCGCGGTACCACCCAATTTATCTAAGGAATACAAAAAGGGTGGTACCAAGGGACGGATTCTCCGTGGTACCACCCTCATTCATCTTCATCAGATCAACTCTCGGCTTCTTAACGCAAGCCACCCCGGCAAGACCTACTTCGATTTCAGTCATGCAGTTCCGGAAAGAACTTCCCTATTTCCTATTTACCGGTTCCCAGCATTCCCGGCTCTCTGTGAAAAATCAGAAATACGTACTTTTTTCCATCAGCACTTTTGTAATATGTGCTTATTGTATCGGATGATGAGGAAAATGTCAAGCTGAAAAGCCCTCATAAATCAGGAGAGAAGTTCTGGAGGCATCCAAAGGATGCGTTCTGCGAAGGGGATCCCATCTGCTGATCTCCTTTCACCTCCATAGAAAACCCCCGACCGAAAAATTCGATCGGGGGCGTACATTATCGATTCGCAGTCGCCTTGACGGCATCCACGACTTTGGCTCCGCCGGCACGATTTCCGCGATCGACGAAACGATAGCCGATGAAAAGAAGAAGGAACCAGACCGGAGTGACATAGAGAGCGACTCTCGTATCCTCACGGAAGGCAGAAGCTACGACTACGCAGGCAAGGAAGGCCATGGTGATATAGCCGGAGTAAGGAGCCCACGGCATCTTGTACGTAAGCTTCGCCTTTTCTTCTTCCGAGAGAGAGGCACGGAATTTCTGCTGGGTGCGCAGGATGACAAACCAAGTCCAGAGCGCCCCGAAGGAACCGACGCTGGTGACGTAAACGAAAAGCTCCGCCGGCATGACATAGTTCAGACCGACAGCGACAAGCAGGATCGCTGCGGAGAAAAGGATGCCGACCCACGGCAGACGATGACGGTTCAGCGTCTGGAAGCAGGCAGGTGCATTCCCCTGCAGGGACAGATTGTAGAGCATACGGCCGGAGCTGAAGATCCCGCTGTTGCAGGAAGAGAGTACCGCCGTGATGACGACGATATTGATGATATCCGCTGCACCGGCGATGCCGAGTTTTTCAAAGGTCACAACAAATGGAGATCCCATGTGTCCGATCTCATTCCATGGGTAGATGGACATGATGACGCCCAGAGAGAGCACATAGAAAATCAGGATACGCCAGAAGACTTCGTCGATGGCTTTCTTGATGGTGGACTTCGGATCATGCGCTTCACCCGCAGTGACGCCGATGATCTCGATGCCAAGATAGGAATACATGACCATGACAAGTGCCATCAGGGTGCCGGAAAAACCATTCGGGAAGAAGCCGCCGTTCTGCCAAAGGTTTGCGATGCCGGTCGCAATGCCGCCATTGCCGATGCCGAAGACGATCATACCGATGCCGCTGATGATCATAAAAATGATGGTGCAGATCTTCACGAGGGCAAACCAGAATTCAAACTCGCCATAGGCAGAGACGGCGATGAAATTCACCACGGTCATGATGACAAGTGCGACGAGCGCTGACAGCCACTGCGGCAGGTCTGGATACCAGAAATTCATGTATATCCCAACGGCAGTGAGCTCGGCCATACAGGTGACCATCCACATGTACCAGTACGTCCAGCCGGTGAGATAGCCCCACTTCGGGCCTAAGAAACGCGCCGCATGCGCACTGAAGGCCCCGGAGACCGGGTAGGCGACGGAGAGCTCACCGAGCGCACGCATGATGAAATAAATCGCAATGCCGCCGATGACATACGTCAAGAGTACCGATGGGCCGGCAAGTTCGATCGCAGTCGCCGAGCCAAGAAACAGACCGACACCGATCGCACCTCCAAGGCCGATGAGCTGGATATGTCTGTTTTTCAGGCCGCGTTCCAGGTTTTCATGCATTTCCTGTTCTTTGTCTTCCATAATTCTTTCCTCCTAGCAAGTCCTGATGATCCCAAGTCCGGCAGCTGAGACTGCCCCGCCGGAGAGTGGATCCCCTCCCCCGACATAACCGCTTTCCTTTCTTCATCTGCTTTCAGAAATGTGCTTTCCATTCCTGCATGTGACAATGAGGCTAAGTAATAACGCAACTAATATTTTATACAAAATAAAGGTGCATGGCAAGATAAAATAGGGGGAAATCCATATAAATTCAGTCATATACGAGTGTATTCCATGATTTCAAATATATGATACAGTGCGTGTTATCTTGTTTTTCACATGAATGCCATAATTTATGACTTATCCATGAACAAATGAACAGAGATCGGGGACTAGGGGTTAGAAGTGACTGGTGACTTGCATGCTACTTTCGTGCATCATCATTTACAAAAACAGGCGCTCGGGTGCTGCCGTGAATCGCCTGCTTGATACGCATGTCCTCGCGCACTTTCATACCGCTGGTGCCCTATCCGCCCCTGCGGGGCACCTTCCCCTAGAGGGGAAGGCTGCGATACG
>ERZ1023822.256-NODE-256-length-16942-cov-88.226742_pt1 | contig 16942 bp, 15 predicted proteins | sample MGYA00380379_ERZ1023822 | MGnify/ENA primary metagenome ERZ1023822 (study PRJEB33179, sample SAMN07448988) | human gut metagenome | biome: Human-gut; feature: Human associated habitat; material: Faeces | host: Homo sapiens | place: India: Bhopal | collected... | reverse complement strand
TACTCAGAATAGCTGCCCTCGAAGAAGAAGACCTCACCATTGCCCTCGAAGGCAAGAATGTGGGTACAGATTCGGTCGAGGAACCAGCGGTCGTGGCTGATAACCACCGCACAACCGGCAAATGCCTCCAAACCTTCCTCCAAGGCACGCAGCGTGTTCACGTCGATATCGTTGGTTGGCTCATCGAGGAGCAAAACATTACCCTCCTGCTTCAATGCCAAAGCCAACTGCAGGCGGTTGCGCTCACCACCCGAGAGAACACTGCAGAGCTTGCTCTGGTCGGTGCCCGAGAAGTTGAAGCGGCTGATGTAAGCACGTGCATTCACATCTCTGCCACCCAGACGCAAGGTCTCATTGCCCTGGGAAATCACCTCGTAAACGGTCTTCTGAGGGTCGATGTCCTTGTGCTGCTGGTCAACATAAGCCAGCTTCACGGTCTCACCCACCTCGAATGTTCCGCCATCAGCCTGCTCCAAGCCCATAATGAGGCGGAAGAGGGTAGTCTTGCCTGCTCCGTTAGGACCAATCACACCTACGATGCCGTTAGGAGGAAGCATGAAGTTGAGGTCGTTGAAGAGAACCTTTTCGCCAAATGCCTTTTTAACGTGCTGAGCCTCGATGACCTTGTTACCCAGACGAGGACCGTTAGGGATGAAGATTTCCAGCTTCTCCTCGCGCTCCTTCTGCTCCTGGTTGAGCATCTGCTCGTAAGAGTTCAGACGAGCCTTACCCTTAGCCTGACGGGCCTTAGGTGCCATGCGAACCCATTCCAACTCGCGCTCCAATGTCTTGCGGCGCTTAGAGGCAGTCTTCTCCTCCTGAATCATTCGCTTGGTCTTCTGGTCGAGCCATGAAGAGTAGTTGCCCTTCCATGGAATACCCTCGCCACGGTCCAACTCCAGAATCCACTCGCTCACGTCATCGAGGAAGTAGCGGTCGTGGGTTACGGCGATGACGGTACCCTCATACTGCTGCAGGTGCTGCTCCAGCCAGTCGATGCTCTCAGCATCCAGGTGGTTGGTAGGCTCATCGAGCAGGAGTACATCCGGCTTCTGCAGGAGCAGGCGGCAGAGAGCCACGCGGCGGCGCTCACCACCCGAGAGATTGGTTACAGGCCAATCGCCAGGAGGACAATGCAGGGCAGCCATCGCACGCTCCAGCTTGGAGTCGATGTTCCAGGCATCGGTAGCATCAATGATATCCTGTACTTCTGCCTGGCGCTGCATCAGCTTGTCCATCTTATCAGGGTCTCCGTAATATTCTTCGAGACCGAACTTATTGTTGATGTCCTCGTATTCTGCGAGTGCATCATAGATTTTCTGCACACCCTCCATCACGTTTTCCTTCACGGTCTTGTTCTCGTCGAGCGGAGGATCCTGAGGCAAGTAGCCCACAGAGTAGCCTGGGCTCCAAACCACCTCACCCTGGGTAGGTTGCTCAAGTCCTGCGATGATTTTCATCAACGTAGATTTACCGGCACCGTTCAAACCGATGATGCCGATTTTTGCTCCGTAGAAGAACGATAGGTAGATGTTCTTCAGAATCTGTTTCTGGTTTTGTGGGATAATCTTAGATACGCCCACCATTGAGAAGATGATCTTCTTGTCGTCAACTGTTGCCATATATATTATTAAATAATGTGTATTTGTGAATAAATAGAGTAAATTGCCGAAATTGGCACTAACAGTTGCAAAGATACATTATTTTTTTGAAATTCTCGCCTTTCTTTCCAAGAAAAGTTGTATATTTGCAATTAAATGATTTTTTTGTTGATTAATTAAAGAAAGGACAATAATATGGATGCAACTTATATTGACCTTACCATCCGCCTTTCTCTCGCCCTGCTTTTGGGAGGAGCGATAGGCATTGAGCGAGAATATCGTGCCAAGGAGGCTGGTTTCCGCACTCACTTTCTCGTGGCATTGGGCAGTGCGCTTTTCTGTGTCGTTTCCCAGTATGGATTCGGAGTGGATCTGAAGGATTCCTCGCGTGTGGCGGCGCAGGTGGTTTCGGGCATCGGATTCCTGGGCGCCGGTACCATCATTTTCCAGAAGAATGTGGTGCGTGGCCTTACTACGGCGGCTGGCTTGTGGGTGACGGCGGCCATCGGATTGGCGTGCGGTACGGGAATGTATGTTGCGGCGGCTCTTACCACGGTGATGGTGTTGCTGGGACTGGAGGTGCTGAACTATTGGATTCCGCCATTGGGAACCACTACCGTAGAGCTGAATTTCTCTGCCCCGTCTCGTGAGAGCGTGAAGGAATTCATCAGTCAAATCAAGCAGAAGGGAATGGAGGTGCATTCCTACGAACTGAAAGAGCGCCGGTTATCCAAGGAGGAATTCCTGGAGGCGAATATCGAAGTGAAGGCAAAGAAGGATTTCCATACTCTGGAGATTCTTGACCTGATGAACGATTTCTCGGATGTCACGATTTCGGCGATAAAATAGAGCTTTTGCCCTTACAGGGCGACAGGTTTACGTCCATACATACCCAGGGCGATGCCCTGGGCTAGGAGCTTTTGGGCCTTCAGCCCGTACTTGAACCACATGCGAAACTTCAGTAAAATATAAAGAAAAAAGGAGTTAAGATGATGGCCTTAACTCCTTTTTTTCTTTATATACTGTAAAATCTTATCGTCTTTATTATGCTTGGAAGATCCTCACCAGATAGTCGTAGTGTTCGCCTTCTGCCACGAGTTCCCCATGCAGACCGCAGGTTTCGGCGATGGATTTCAGTAATGGGAAATCCACGTAGAGCCAGTCGAAGCGGTCGCCCTTTACATCCTTGTAAATCATCTGATAATCTACTTCTCCGTAATAGGCTCCATTCAGATTGATATCGAAACTTCCATCCTCATTCTCGTAGATGTATTTCAGGTCGGAGGAATCGATGAGAATCTGACCGCCCGGATTCAGCAACGCCTTCAAGCGCTGGAAGAGGGCAGGGAGATGTTCTATCTTCCCGGCAATTCCCGTTCCGTTCATCAGGAGGAGAATCGTATCGAAACCCGTTCCCAGATGATCGTCGAAGAGATTGATGCATTCCGCATCCTTCACTCCTCTCAACTTCATTGCTTCGCAACTCAAGGGCGAAATATCTATTGCCTTCACCGTAAAGCCCTTCTCCTGCAGGGCGAGCGTATGGCAACCGCTGCCGGCTCCAATATCCAGCACCCGGCCCTTGGCTAGCTGCAAGGCCTTCTGCTCCAACACCGGCATTTCCGGGATGCTTCTGAAGAGATGGGTTACAGGCATTTCGTCTTCCTCGAACATCGAAGAGAGCACTCTCAGTCGGGCCGCCTTCCCCTGCTTCTGGAAGTCGAGAATGGCTGCGCCCATCGGGTCTTTATCTGCTGATAATATTTCTGTATTCATTTTCTTTTTTTCTATCTGTTTTATCTTAAGTTTATTTCTATTTTATCCAGATGAACTCAATTGAGTTTGAGTTTCTTGAATTCTTCTGCAAAAATACAATAAAGTTTTGATAAAACAGATATATTTCAGAAAAAACTGATCAGATTTTTACTCGTATCTGATTGCCTCGATAGGGTCGAGTCTTGCTGCCTTCTTTGCCGGATACCAGCCGAAGAACACGCCGGTGAAGGTACAGACGGCGAAACTCATGATGATGCTCCAAGGCTCTATCTGAGTGGCTATGTGCAGGAAGGCATTCAGACTCAGCGACAGACTCACTCCCAATATCACTCCGATGATTCCACCCGTTACAGAGAGCAGAATCGCCTCGATGAGGAACTGGTTCAGAATGTCTATTCCCCTGGCTCCCACACTCATTCGGAGACCGATTTCACGGGTTCGCTCGGTTACGGAAACGTACATGATGTTCATGATTCCAATACCGCCCACCAGCAGGGAGATTCCTGCCACACTACCCAGAAGGATGGTGATGGTGGACATGGTGGAATTCATCATGCTGGAGATTTCCTCCTGCGAACGGATGTTGAAATCATCCTCATCTGCCTCGGTGGTCTCGGTGGCATCCTTCAGCTTGTGGTTGCGGCGGAGGATTTCCGAAATCTGATCCTGAGCCGGCTGCGATGCTTCCTCGGTAATGGCAGAACATACGATTCCGCCCAGATAGGTCTGTGCCAGGATTCGCTTCATCACGGTGGTGTATGGGGCGAGCACGAGGTCATCCTGGTCCATTCCCATGGAGTTGTAACCCTTCTTCTGGAGCACACCTACCACACGGAACGGGATGCTGTTGAAACGTACTACCTTGCCGATCGGGTCGCTGCCGTCGGGAAAAAGATAATCCACTACGGTCTGACCCAGGATGCAGACCTTGGCAGCTGCCTTGATGTCTGTATCAGTAAACATTTCTCCATCTGCCACCTTCAGCTGGCGGATGCTCAGGTAGTCCTGGTTCACGCCATAGATGGAACTCTGCGTATTGTTGTTGCCGTAAATCCACTGTCCCGAACTGTTTACGGTAGGCGAAATGGCACTGATGTAATTACAATCCTCCTTGATGCTCTGGTAGTCTGCCTGCTTCAGGGTCTCCATCGATGAAGCATCCTGTCGCACACCGCCTCTCATGTCGGCACCCGGCGAAATCATAATCATATTGCTACCCATCTCGGCGATGTTCGCCTTGATGCTCGCCTTACTTCCCTGTCCGATGGCAAGCATCGTAATCACGGCTGCAATACCGATGATGATGCCCAGGGCTGTGAGGAAGGAGCGCATCTTGTTGGCTGCTATCGCTCGAAGGGCTATCTTAAAAAGATTCTGATAATTCATATTCTATACTGTTATTCGTCCGTATTGGCTGGCAGGGCGGCAAGGCCTTCTGCTGCCGAAAGGATGTGGTCATTATAGGTATCGCTGATGATGTGTCCGTCGCGCAATTCTATGTTGCGGCTGGAATACTTGGCGATATCCGGGTTGTGGGTTACGAAGATGATGGTTCTGCCCTCAGCGTAGAGTTTCTGGAAAAGGACAAGAATCTCGAAACTGGTTCTCGTGTCCAGGTTACCCGTTGCCTCGTCGGCGAGAATCACGGCAGGATTGTTCACCAGTGCCCGGGCGATGGCTACACGCTGCATCTGTCCACCCGACATCTGATTGCTCTTGTGATAGAGTCTTTCGCCCAGTCCTACAGCCTTAAGAGCTTCGATGGCACGCTGCTTGCGCTCTTCTGCGCTGATGGCAGGATTGTACATCAGCGGCAGCTCTACATTCTCTACGCTCGTGGTCTTTGGCAGGAGATTGTAGTTCTGGAAGATGAAGCCAATCTTGCGGTTGCGCAGGATGGCTCTGTCGTTGCGGCTCATCTTGCGCACGCTCACGCCATCCAGGTAATATTCACCCTTGGAAGGGGTGTCGAGACAGCCCAGCTGGTTGAGCAGGGTGGATTTGCCGGAACCCGACTTACCCATGATGGTAACGAACTCGCCCTCGTAGATCTTGAAGCTTACACCTTTCAGGGCGTGGACGGTTTCATCACCCACAAGAAAGTCGCGACGCACGTTGTCGAGCTCGATCACCACCTTCTTGTTCTCGTTGTTATTTGATGTTTCAGACATAATTATTCTTTTTATTGGCAAGTTTAGAAGTTAGAGGAACTCCCTCTAACTCTATTTCTTCTTTCCTCTAGGACCCGGACCGCTGATCAGTCCCTGACTCTGCTGTGGAGCATCCTCTTCTTCCGGAACATTCACCACGATTTCCGTTACAATCTTATCGCCCTGCTTCAATCCCTTGGTGATTTCTGTATTGATACCGTCAGTCTGTCCGATGGTTACAGGATGAGCGGTGAGGGTGTTGCCGTTCAGGGTCCAAACCTTGTTTTTACCCTTGCAGTCCACGATCTTCATGTCCTTGCCCACGGTTTCCTTGGTAGGGGTAAAGCGGAGAGCCTTGTTGGCTACGGCGAGCACGCCGCTGCGCTCCTGGGTGTAGATGGTAACGTTGGCAGTGAGACCCGGTTTCAATTTCAAATCAGCATTTGGAGCAGAAATCACTACCTCGTAAGTTACTACATTATTGGTAGTTGTAGCTTCCAGACGCACCTGCTTCACGGTTCCCTCGAAGGTATCATCCGGATAGGCATCTACGGTGAAGGTTACTCGGTCGCCCTCCTTTACATTGCCGATATCAGCCTCGTCCACATTGGCTACTACCTGCATATTGGTCAGGTCCTTGGCAATGGTGAAGAGCTCTGGGGTGTTGAAGCTTGCCGCTACGGTCTGACCTTCCTCTACGCTCTTCGAAATCACGGTTCCGTCGATAGGAGAGGTGATGGTAGCGTATCCGAGGTTGGTCTGTGCTCTCTGTACGTTTTCCTTGGAAGAGGCAACCTGCTCCTTCGCCTGGCGATAGGTGAGAAGGGCATTCTCGTATTCATCGGCGCTGACAAGTCCCTTCTTGTAAAGGGTTTTGTAGCGCTCCATGTTGGCTGCCTGATAGTTCAGACTGCTCTGTGCGCTGGCTAGGTTTGCCTTCGCAGTATTCAGTTCGCTCAAGAGATTGGTCTTGTCGAGTTCTGCGATGACCTGTCCCTTCTTTACCTGGGAGTTGTAGTCCACATAGAGTTTGTTGACGATACCACTCACCTGTGTACCCACGGTTACAGAGGTCACTGCCTCGATGGTACCCGTAGCGGTTACGCTGTTCTGCAAGGTTTTCAGCGCCACTTTTTCCTCCTTGAAGTTAATATCTTCCTCCTTTTTTCCGCCCGACATCGCCCATGCCGCCACGGCAACGATTACTATCACCACGACAGCAATCCAGATTTTGCTAATTCTCAACTTTTTCATTTATATTCAGATTAATTTAATTCGAAATAATAAAACTTTGTTAGGGAGGGGGAGTTAAGGAGCTCCTTAACTCCTGTACTCCTTATTAAATATGTCCCTCCTTATAGAACTTCAACATATTGATGTTGAGGATGGCGAGGTATTTGGCCTGGAGTTCGTTCTGCTTCGCTTTGAGCAGGTTATCCTTTCCTGTTCTTAGCTCAACGATGTTCTTCAATCCCAGCTTAAACTGCTCGCTCAGCAGATTGTAACTGGTCTGGGCACTCTCGCTGCTAACCTTTGCCGCCTTAAACTGGCTCTGGTTGGTGGTAGCCTGCAACCAGTAGTTCTCAATGGTAGAGTAGAGCTGGGTCTGCTGGTTCTTCAGGTCGAGCTGGATGCTTTCGCGCTGAATCAAAGCCTTGTTCACCTGAGTCTTGGTGGTTCGGTTTTCAAAGAGAGGGATGCTCACTCCTACGCCGCCTCCAACGCTGAAGTTGGTCTTCAATTGCTTGGCAAGACCATTGCTGTTCATGGAAGTATTGCTGGTAGAAATACCTCCGTTGGCGCTGATGGTAGGCAGCTTGCCCGCCTTCGCAATCTTGATGTTCAAGTCGTTCTGAGCCAACTGATTCTTGATGGTCTTGAACTCTGGACGGTTTTCGAGAGCCGCAGCATAGACTCCGTTCATTGCCGGAACAGCCACGAGTGCCATTTCATCGGTGGTATTCGGAATCTCGATATCAAAAGCTTCATCACTTGTAATCTGAAGCAGTTCCTTCAACTGTCGCTTGTAGTTCTTCACATTGCTTTCAGCCTGCACGATGTTGAATTCATCCTGAGCCCGCTGAGCGGTGAGCTGTGCCAAGTCAGCCTGACTCATCTTGCCTATCTTCACCATCTCCTTGCCACGCTCTTCGTTCTGCTGGCTCGAGAGATAGCTCTCCTTGTTCACCTGGATAGCCTCTGTAGAGTAGAGAATCTGCACGTAGAGCTGTGCAATCTGTTCCTGCAGTTTGATAGCCTGGGTAGCCGAATCGAGCTGTGCAGCCTCGGCAGAGAGCTGGTTCAGTTTTACCTGATTATGGTTCTTGTTTCCATTCCAGATGGTGTAGTTACCCATCACGGAGTAGTTTCCGTTGTAATACACCTTGTCGATGCTGGCTCTTGAGAAACCATCACCGCTGATACCGCTAGCCACCCAAGGAGTATAGTTCACGCTTTGGTTGGTGCTGGCGCTGAGCGACGGAAGCAGAGCTGCTTTCGACTGCAAATAATCTTCTTGGGCGCTTGCCTTGGTGAGTTGCGTCTTCTGAAGAGCGATGTTGTTGGCAAGCGCATAGTCGATACAGTCTTTCAGCGACCATTGTTTTGCCTGCGTAGCCAATGGTGCCGCTACAAGAAGCAGAGCTGCCATTGCGTTTTTTACTTTTCCGTTCATAATCTTCTTCTATTTTCTTTTTATCCCGTTTTATTTATTTCAGAAAGATATTAATCTGATTGCATTTAGACGGAAAAGTTTAGCATAAAGTTTCAATTTTAACAATCCTTGTGATTTTTGTGAAAAAATGGAAAGGGAGGGGGAAAGAAAAATCCGTGAGCAAGATCATCTTGCTCACGGATTTTGATTCTGTAGTTATCTGATATCCGTTAGGCGTTCTGCCGGATTTGCAATCCGGCATCAATCATCTTATTTATCTGCTATTTCTGATGATTTCCTCAGCCTTATCCTTTTCGCTGTCAAAGCTGAATACTTTGTAGATGAGACCTGTATTCTGAAGATCCACGATATGTGGCGCCATCATTTTGAGCGCTTTCAGCTGTTCGTCGTCGAAAGGGAATATCTTCATGATGCGGACCACCTGGGCGCAGGAATAATAGCAGCCGAGGCTAGCCACTTCTATCAGGTCGAACTTGTTGTCGTCGAAGCTTGCTTTCTTCACCTTATTATATAGTTTGGAGAAGGAAGCATCATCGAGGCTGTAGCCGTAATCCATTCTGCCATCGGGATCACATCTTCCATCGTAGAGGGGTGGAGTAGGGTGTTGTGGTTGCTGTACATTTGATGTCTTGCTGTTGGGTTCTATGATTCTTGTATCGTACTGCACAACCTTTCCGTTTCTGTCGAAGAAGACCGTGATGTACTTGGAATCTCCAAACAGATTATTATATTTAGCATATTCCCATTTGTCCCCATACATGTCGAAACTGGTGAGCTTAGGTTCTCCGAGAATGGCTATTACTTCCTGCTTGGTCATTCCCCGCTCCACGTTTCTTTTTCCCTTAGCTGAAGCCGAGAGGCATACGGCAAACATCAATATGGCTGTGGCGATGAGTGCCATTACTTCATTTCTTTTCATAAGCGATACTGTTTTTGAACGTTATAATCTTGAGCCCCTTTTAAAAAGAGTGCTCGGTCATTATCTTGTTTACGCCTGCAAAAGTACTACTTTCTTCTGAAAAGAAACGAGAAGGATTCCCTAAAGTAGAAGGGGGAATCCCTATTCCTGATTAGGGTGAAAGGTTACGACCTCAAGGTGAAAGGTTACGACCTCAAGATGAAAGGTTACGATCTCAGTGTGAAAGGTTACGACCTCAAGGGTGAAAATGATATCAGCTAAAGAGCAAAGGATACCACCTCGGCATGGTACATTAGGCGAAAGGTACCAAGGCGAGAACGAAAGGTACCAAGCTCCTTGGTACCTTTGAAGATTATAGGAGGGGATTAGATTTTTCCCTCTTGTAAATTAATATCATAAGTCTTCTCCATCCTCCATATTGTATCCATTCTCGTAGTATATTGCTATATTATATTGGTTAAAGTTCTCTATAATCATGAACCATACCGATCTCTTATCCAAAAAATCCTTAATAGCTTCAACAGAGATGTTAGTCATATCCGTTTTTTCCTCAGGCTTTGGGTTTTGAATTTGCTCTTCAGTATATTTGGCTAGTACACATTGATGAGCATATTTTAATATCAAAGAGGAATCTGATGGCAATTGTGTGAAATTCGCTTCATATCGTTTGTGTTTTACTTGCATATTAAACGAGATATTCTCGTCCTCACTAATGTATTGATCTTCCTTTAAAGGGAGATACTTTGTGTTCTTGGAGAATTGGCGGACAAGGTTGTTGAAGCGAATACGGATATCCGTTTCATTTGTAGGTGTCTGATTGATAACACAAATGCGCCAAACTTTTCCCTTATTTTCCATAGGCATAACATAAGCTTTAAAACCATTAAATTCCCCCTCAAGTTCGTCACTAGACGAAATTGGTTTGAATCCCTTGGTTTTTAGTTTTGCCTTCATTTCTGAAATAGTCCCGTCTATGGGAAATCCAAGAAACTTAGTTACGTCCTTTTGGGCGAATATAGCAAGAGAATTCACTAATACAAACAAAATAGCAATAAGTCGTTTCATAAGCTCATATATTAAATGATGAATACTTTCGGCAAAGATACATAAAAAAAATAAATGATGTTTATATAAAATGGAAAAAAATCGATTATTCCCCTGAAATTCTGATTTTGTAAGACATATAAGGCAATAAGATAGAAAATGGCCCCCCTAGTGTGGATGATATAAGAATAGAAAAGTGCCGACAAGATTTAACTTGCCGGCACTTCTTGTTAGTGTTCGCGATTTTCTACGACATGCAACTCGTCACGCCCAGAGAGGCAGCGATGGCGGTCAAGATAGATATAACTATCTGAAATACAGCTTTCTAGGTTTCTTTCTTCATAAGCAGTTTTTTTAGTGATTAGTGATTTAAAAATTTACGTTGTCGCCGCCGCCGTCAGTTCCGCCGCCATCCTCAGCCCCAGTGGTATAGTCATCGTATGCCACGATCTTGGTGAGCTTCTTCAGCTCGGCGTTGCTCCAGGTCTTCGTGTTTCTCCCAATAAGATGCACGCCCAGCACACCGTGAATAGTGCTTCGGCTGTATGGAGAGTTGTGCTCAGAGATGTGGGTCACGAAATCCTCGAAACTCATCTCACGGTCGCTCACGACAGTAGCATACCAGAGCTTCTTACCTGCGTTCTCACCCGTCTGAGGGGTACGTGTAATCTTACGATACTTACTAGTTCCTTGTCCCATAATCAATCAGTTTTTAAAGGGTTAATAATTCAATTTTTAATGGTTACTAATTTAGTTTTTTGTCACTCATCCGATTGGCGCCTTATCTCTGAATGACGGTGTCGCCTTTCTCCTAACGACGGTGCAAAGATACGGCTTTTTTCTGGAACCACCAAATTTCGAGGTGTGATAAGGGCCGATTTTCAGCAGCTTTCAATTTGAAACTGCGTTAATAATCCTAACTCGTAAGTAACTTTGCTCCTATAAAAGAAACATTAATAACATAAGGATTATGAAGCAGGTAGATTTTCCCAACTTCACTCCGCAGGAGCAGCGAGAGTACGAAGCCAGCAAAATGGCGTATCGTGATATCAAGAATTCGATAGATACCGCCAAGCGAGAAGGGAAAGAAGAAGGACTGGCTGAAGGAATGGAAAAGGGCATGAATCAGCGAAGCTTCGAAATTGCCAAAAAGATGCTGGCAAAAGGTATGGATGTAGCTGTTGTGATGGAAATAACAGGGCTGTCGGCTGAGCAGCTGGAGTTAAAATAGTAGAATGATAATATAATAGGCAAATGGCAGGCTATGATAATCATACAGTTCAAAGTAACGGAGTTCAAAGTTCCGAAGACGAGGATTATCCTGTTCCGCCTCCGATGCCGAAGAAGCTGCCGAAGCTTGTGGAGCTGCTGATTTCCAAGACTCCGGAAATCTATCAGCCGGCTGTGGCTTGCGCCATTTTTCCTCTGCTGGCTACCCATCTCTGGAGAACCAGATTCAGATATATCGACAACGTGGAGCAGGAAGCTACCCTGGCGAGTGTGCTCTACCGATTCCCCCAAAATTTTATATGTGTTGAGAGGTATCTTTTATACAAAAAAAGTCCGTGAACATTCATTTGCCCACGGACTTTTTAAATTATCTGATTCTTATAAATGTCTTATGCCTTGAAACTCTCCAAGTCTTCTGCCTTGAAGTTCTGAATGTATGCTGAATGACCGAGAACTTCCTCCTCTGCCATGCGAACATATACGTTGGCACTCTTGGCAAACATCTCTGGTGCCTTGGTAGCATCGTCGAGGATGAGGAGAGACATTACGATGTCGCCAGTCATGTTGTAGAGACGGCGAGCCAGGAAGTCGTGAACTGCCTGATCGTTTGCTTCCTTCACCTTGTTGATGGCAGCCTCGTAAAGATCTACGAGCTTAGCTACACGCTCCTTCAATGCCTTCAAATCATCTGAAACCTCGTTCTCCAACATCTCCTTGATGATGCTGAGGTAAGTACCGTTGGTGATGTAGCGGATGGCTGCAACAACCTGCAACTGGGTAGTACCCTCGTAGATAGAGAAGATGCGGGCGTCACGGAACAGGCGCTGGCACTTGTACTCCATGATGAAACCAGAACCACCATGAATGCTGATAGCATCGTATGCATTCTGGTTAGCATACTCTGAGTTCATACCCTTTGCCAATGGAGTGAATGCATCGGCAAGGCGGGTGTATTTCTTCATCTCCTGACGCTCCTCTGGAGTAAGCTTAGTGTCGCGGGCGATGTCTTCCAAAGCCTTGTAGATATCTACGTAGCGAGCGCAGCAGTAGAGGAGTGAACGGCCTGCATCCAACTTAGCCTTCATTCTTGAAAGCATGTCGTAAACGGCTGGGAAGTTGATGATCTTCTCACCAAACTGAGCACGCTCCTTGGCATAAGCCAAACCCTCGTTGTAAGCCTCCTGCTCAACACCTACACTCTGAGCTGCAATACCCAGACGGGCACCGTTCATCAGAGCCATCACGTACTTGATCAAACCGAGACGGGTGTTACCGCAAAGTTCTGCCTTGGCATTCTTGTAAACCAACTCGCAGGTAGGAGAACCGTGGATACCCAACTTGTGCTCGATGTGACGAACGGTTACGCCACCATCACGCTTGTCGTAGATGAACATAGAAAGACCACGACCGTCCTTGGTGCCTTCCTCTGAACGAGCCAGAACCAGGTGGATGTCTGAGTCACCATTGGTGATGAAACGCTTCACACCATTCAGACGCCATGTGCCGTCCTCATCCTGTGTAGCCTTCAGCATCACGCGCTGCAAGTCAGAACCTGCATCAGGCTCAGTCAAGTCCATACTCATGGTCTCGCCAGCGCAGATGCGAGGGATGTACTTCTGGCGCTGCTCCTCAGAACCGAACTCATAGAGTGTATCGATACAGCTCTGGAGAGACCAGATGTTCTGGAAGCCTGCATCAGCAGCAGCAATGATTTCAGAAGCCATAGAGAAGATGGCGTTAGGCAGGTTCAAGCCGCCGTAACGGCGAGGCATAGACAAGCCCCAGAGGCCAGCCTTGCGGGTAGCATCGAGGTTCTCGAATGTCTTGCTGGCATAAATCATGCGGCCATTCTCCAAGTGTGGACCTTCGAGGTCAACATCCTCAGAGTTTGGTTCGATGATGTTAGCAGCTACATCGCCGGTAATATCCAGCAATCGCTTGTAGTTCTCGATGGCATCCTCGTAGTTTACTGGAGCATCTTCAAACTGGTCTTTTTCTACATAATTTCTTTCCTTCAAGTCCACAACACGCTTCATGAGCGGATGATTCAAGTGGAACTCTATTTCAGGATGGTCTGTATAATAATTAGCCATTTTGCTTTTCTTATTTAAATAATGTGTAATGCAGATTACTTAGAATTCTGCTTGTAGTACTTGATGAGCTTAGGAACCACATCCTCTACATTACCGTTGATAACGTAGTCGGCAATCTTGTTGATTGGAGCATCAGGATCGTTGTTCACAGAGATGATGATACCTGAATCCTGCATACCGGCGATGTGCTGAATCTGACCAGAGATTCCGCAGGCGATATAAACCTTAGGATGAACGGTAACACCAGTCTGACCAATCTGACGGTCGTGATCTACCCAGCCTGCATCTACGGCAGCACGGGAAGCACCTACCTCACCATGGAGGAGATGAGCCAACTCGAAGAGCTGGTCGAAACCTTCCTTGCTTCCTACGCCATAACCGCCGGCTACTACGATGGCAGAACCCTTCAGGTTGTGCTTGGCAGCCTCTACGTGGTGGTCGAGTACCTTTACTACAAAGTCTTCAGCAGGAACATACTTGCTTACCTCTGGATAAACCATTTCCTTCTTGCACTCACCCTCGTAGATGCTCTTCTGCATCACGCCAGAGCGGACTGTAGCCATCTGTGGACGGTGCTCTGGGTTTACGATAGTAGCCACGATGTTACCACCGAAGGCAGGACGAATCTGATAGAGCAGACCCTCATAGTGCTTGCCGCTCTTCTTGTCGTCGTAATCACCGATTTCAAGCTCTGTACAGTCGGCGGTAAGACCGCTGGTCAATGAAGAAGAAACACGAGGACCGAGGTCGCGACCGATAACGGTGGCACCCATCAATGCAATCTGAGGCTTCTCCTCCTTGAAGAGGTTGACGAGAATGTCGGTATGTGGAGCTGAAGTGTATGGGAACAATCCCTCAGCATCGAAAACAAATAATTTATCTACACCATAAGGGAGAATCTGATCCTCTACCTGACCCTTGATGCCGGTACCAGCCACGATGGCATGGAGCTCCACACCCTGTTGGTTAGCGAGCTTACGACCCTTGGTGAGCAATTCCTGAGATACTTCGGCAACGGTTGTGCCTTCTACCTCGCAATATACAAATACGTTGTTCATTGTCTTTTCTAATAAAGCATTTTTAAATGAATCGGAATCTGAATCATCCTTCGATGATTATCCGATAATACTTTCGTCCAACAATTCCTTCATCAGTCCGTCGATGTCCTCATCGCTGCTGGTCAAGGTCTTGCTCTCCTTTGCCTGGAACACGATGTTCTTCACGGCCTTCACCTTGGTAGGTGAACCGCTCAAACCACACTGTGCAGGGTCGCCATCCACATCGGCAACGCTCCACTGGTTCAGGGTGAGGTAAGGGCGCTCCTCATAGAGGCTGGCCCAAGGCTCATCACCCTTGCGCTCCATAGGGCAGGTAGCGTATTTATATTTCATTACGAGCTTCACGTTGCATGGGCGACATGGAGCAGCACTTCCGTTTACGGTGATAACCAGTGGCAATGGAGCCTCTACGGTCTCAACACCACCATCGATGAGGCGGCGGATTGTAGCCTTGCCATCCTCTACCTTGAGGATTTCCTCTGCGTAGGTTACCTGGTTCAAGCCCAGCTTCTGAGCCACCTGAGGACCTACCTGAGCAGTATCACCATCGATAGCCTGGCGACCACCGATCACGATATCCACATCACCAATTTTCTGGATTCCTGTAGCAAGGGCATAGGAAGTAGCCAGTGTATCAGCACCGGCAAAGAGGCGGTCGGTGAGCAACCAACCGGTGTCTGCACCACGATAAAGACCCTGGCGGATGATTTCTCCCGCACGAGGAGGACCCATGGTCAAAATTCCAACTGTAGAACCTGGATTCTGCTCCTTCAGACGGAGAGCCTGCTCCAGCGCGTTCAAATCTTCTGGATTGAAGATAGCAGGAAGGGCTGCACGGTTCACGGTGCCCTCGGCTGTCATCGCATCCTTACCCACATTTCTTGTGTCAGGTACTTGCTTGGCAAGTACAACGATTTTCAAACTCATATTTAAAAATGGTTATTGTTATAATTCTCTTAAGTTGTTAGTGTTCGGAGCTCAAATCCTTGATTTGGGAGCAAACACGTCGGCAAAAGTACCATTTTTTTGTCTTTTACCCAAATATTTTAAAGAAAAAATGCACAAATGTCTTTATCTAGTGCGCAAAAAGAGACATTTGTGCAGGTTTTTCTTACTCGAAGCTTTTCAATCTTGCGATATACTTGCCGAGAATATCGAATTCTATATTCACCACGGTTCCTACTTCGATGTTGCAGAAGTTGGTGTTCTCTCGGGTGTAAGGGATGATGGCTACGGTGAAGGTGTTGTCGGTTGGCTCGCAGACGGTGAGTGAAACGCCGTTCACTGTCACGCTGCCCTTATCTACGGTGAAGTAGCCCTTGCGCGCCATCTCCTTGTTCAGTTCATATTCGAAGGTGAAGTAGGTAGAACCGTCTGCATCCTTCATGTTGATGCACTTGGCGGTTTCATCCACGTGTCCCTGCACGATATGGCCGTCCAGTCTGCCGTTCATAATCATCGAGCGCTCCACGTTCACCTTGTCGCCCACCTTCAGCAGACCGAGGTTGCTTCTATCCAGGGTTTCCTTCATGGCGGTAACGGTATAGGTACCGTCCTTGATTTCCACCACGGTGAGGCAGACGCCATTGTGCGCCACGCTCTGGTCGATGCCGAGTTCATCTACGAACGAACATTTCAGGGTAAAGTCGATGTTCTCCTTATCCTGTTTAATCGCCACTACGGTGGCCATTTCTTCTACGATTCCACTAAACATATATTCTATTTTTATTTGATTTCATGATTATTTAAAATGCAAAGATATTGCATTAGCTTGAAGCAACCAAATTATTTAAGTTCTTTTGATAAAATAATCGAGATATATTTGTTTAATTGCCATATTTTTTATATTTTTGCACATTATAATATGTGCACATGATAAATGTGATATACATGTTTTTCCAAAACTCCACCGAATATGAAGAATAATGAAACCCAAATGTCGCAAAACAATGACTTCGATGGTCTTGTAGTGTCAGAGAATTGCAACGCCAGATTGATTTCAACTATTATTTCCGCAGTGGATGGAGTCAAAAGCCTGAGGCGTTGGCGAAGTTGGTGGAAGGCAAGGCTGAGACAGATACGCTCGCCCTTGACATCAAGTCGCCATTTACCTTTGAGTTTTTGGGTTTGCAAGCCAAGGATGTAGTGGAAGAGTCTGACTTGGAGACAGCCCTCATCACCCATCTTCAAGACTTTATCTTGGAGCTTGGTATGGGCTTCTGTTTTGAGGAGCGTCAGAAGAAAATGTTGATTGACGACCGCTCTTGCGTAAGGAAAATGAGGGATTATATAGTAAGGTATAGGAGCAGCAAAATTAGATAACACAGTTTAGGTAACAATAAAAACATTTGAAGACAATGGAAATCAAGGAAGGATATATGCCCTTCATGGGCTATC
>ERZ1023822.248-NODE-248-length-17358-cov-80.056233_pt1 | contig 17358 bp, 10 predicted proteins | sample MGYA00380379_ERZ1023822 | MGnify/ENA primary metagenome ERZ1023822 (study PRJEB33179, sample SAMN07448988) | human gut metagenome | biome: Human-gut; feature: Human associated habitat; material: Faeces | host: Homo sapiens | place: India: Bhopal | collected... | reverse complement strand
ACTATGGTGTCTTAATGAGCTATTACATGAATGGTATTGATGAAGGTGTTGCCAAAGGTGAAGCTAAGGGTTTTGCCAAAGGTGAAGCAAGAGGTAGTTATCACAAAAGTCTTGATATAGCGAAGAAAATGCTATTAAAGGGTATGGATGATGACTCTATCATGGAACTGACAGGCTTAACCCATGAGCAATTGCATCAATTGAAATCATAAAATTATCAGATACAAGTTCTCCCCATAAGCCAGGCGATAGATGCCTGAACTTATAGGGAGTTTTTTTGGGCTTGAAAGTTATTTACCTTACTCTGCCTCACGGTCTTTCTGGGTAACTACTCAGTCATTTAAAAAATACACGTATTCAATGGAGGATTAAAAGTTCTAACTGTAATATCTTATGGATTAGGGGGATTACAAATCCCCAGGTTTGATAGGTCGAACCTTTTTATACGACGGATTGCAAATCCGTCGAAACTGCAAGACCGAACTGTACTATCACTGAATCTTGTAAGTACTATCGTTGTGCCCTGTAAGTACTATCGCTGTGCCTTGTAAGTATTATCGTTGCTGCATCGATTTAACGTAAATAGTCTTCGGAGTAACCTTTACTTGTTGCCAGAAGGACTAATAGTATAAGCCGGAAAAGCCTATCTCTCCAGCCGCACAACAGCTGTTGTGCGCTTGCATAACAGCTGATATGCGCTCGCCCAACACCTGTTGTGCAAGTGGAAATCAGCTGGTGGGCGGATATTTATTTTAAATATTCCTTTCTTCCGCTAGGTGTCCCGACGAATTTGCAATGCGTGAGGTGGCTGTCTTCCGTTAGGTGTCCCGACGAATTTGCAATGCGTGAGGTGGCTGTCTTCCGTTAGGCGTCCCAGCGGATTTGCAATCCGCTGTTAAAAAATGTTCGACCTTTTTTTTGCGGATTTGTAATCCGCTGTAACTTGTAACGATTATCCGCCAATTTCAAAAACACTCTTCACCCTTCACCGGAGTGGTGTAAGGGCTTGTGTATGAGTTGTTTAAGTAGGGTGAAGAGTGCGCTCGGCTCTTCACCACTCTTCACCCCAGATTTTTTCGCTAGCTGTTTATTGATTGAGGGGGGATTGCAAATCCCCTGGTTTCATAGGTCGAACGTTTTTTTACAGCGGATTGCAAATCCGCTGGGACGCCTGACGTGTTTATAGATTGAGGGGGGATTGCAAATCCCCCAGTTTCATAGGTCGAACATTTTTTTACAGCGGATTGCAAATCCGCTGGGACGCCTGACGGTTGCAAATCCGCTGGGACGCCTCACGGAAGACAGACGCCTGACGGAATCCGTGCGTAATCCGTGGAGCAAGAATGCTCTGTTAACTCAGCGTAATCCGATGAAAAAATATCCAGGTGAAGAGTGGGTGAAGAGTGGTGAAGAGTGGTGCGCCACTCTTCACCTCTCGGAACCCCAGTGTTTATCGGGGTTTCAGGCGATTTGGTGAAGAGTGAAGAGTAAAAAAGAGAGTGGGGATTTTCTCTCCCGACGTATCGTTTTGTGCCTGGCAATGGCAAGATATTGCCCTGGTAAAGGGCAATATAATGCCGTAGTGAGGCAATAAGCGATGGAAGCGTCTTTACCATCCGTCAGTACTATCATGACGACCTCTCAGTGACGTCTTGACCCCTTGTCAGGAGTATCCTGACAAAAAGAAGGGCTGGACTTTCTCACGAAAACCCAACCCTTCTTTTTAAAACAGCTGTTTTTGAACTTTATTATAAGTAAAAGATGTTATTGTATTTATCACTTATCTTGTGTTTATTGCAGAACACGTACCAGGCGTAATGGCATCGCCTTGTAGCGGCCGGTGTTATTTCCATTACTACCACTCACGAAGCGTACGTTTGATATGCCCTGCTTTCCATTGTATATATCGAAATAGTTGTACCAGAAACCATACTCAGGACTACCTTCACTAAAGCCTTGAGTTTCTGAGAGTAGTGACTTGGTCCAGAAAATCACATGATTTGGATTCTTAAGACTTTGACCTTCCAGGTATCCTCCGTATGGAAAATAGATGGTTTTCAACTCTGATTTTGTTGTTTCCATAAACGTACAATAATACGATTCTCCAAGAGCAGTTTGACGCGTTTCTGTTTTAAGTCTCTTGGCATTAACCAAGTCCTCAAAGACAGATTTATCTGGTATTTGGAACCCATCAGGTGACAGTTTTGAGGACAGGTTTCCCAGCGTAGCATTTGTAGAATTCTTATCTTCAGAAATCTTGAAGTATCCGCCGATGGCACCTTTGTTTTTTTGGAACTCATTGATGTCTGGCACATAAGGACTATTATCGGTAGCACCCAGATTACGGTCAAGCATGATGTAGGTTTTAGTTTGTCCCTGCACCTTCACTACACCATAATAGAACATACCTGTTACCTTTAGCTTGACATCACCACCCTCTGTTAATTCGTATTTGTTTGCCATATCATCTGTTATCTTATGGAAGATACCAGTATGATAAACTGTGTAGGTGATGTTGATACCATCTGCGTTTTTTATCGTAAAGGTGCCTTTCCAAAGATCATAATTATTATCGCGATCATCATTCAACGTCACTTTCCAGTAATCTCCGTCGTCGCTAACAGTGAAATGGCTATCGTTATTTTCTGGCTGATGATCCCCTGTCAGTTTACGAATCTTATAACTGTAGGCATTCTTACCTACAGTAAAATGAAGTCCATCATTTCTTTTTACGTTTTGCATTTGCTCTGGTTTGATTCCTTTAACGTCCTTATCCAACCAGGCAAAATAGTCCGGTTGAATCTCACTGCCATTTTTTAACATTTTGACTTGTCGAGAAGGATCTCTCATGAAATCGAAACCATCCTGGGTTATCTTCACATCAAGCTTGAGATCCCCAGAAGATATCGTAACCGTTCCTGTTCTTGGGGTTTCATCAGGGTTTGGAACCAGCGTAAACTCCAAAATATATTTTTGGCCATCAGGTTTTGACAGGCTACCATATACAGGAGTTTTAATTCCTTCACCCACCTGAATATAGCTTTTGATCCAGCTATCCTTGCTATCCTTGATAGTTACATCATATTTTGCAGATTCGAGCGTAGTGACCAAAGTGATACTTGCTTTAGTATCTGTTGCCTTGAGGGATAAATTATCGCTAACACCCAGTTCATAATCTTTGCAAGCTATCATATTGGTGATGGCAGGATTGTCATCTACAACATTTACTTCCAGTCTGTTTTCCGGGTCAGATTTGACAGCATCATCCAGTTTTTCGAAACCATAGTCATTCACCTTGGTTACGGTGATGATATAGTTATGGTTTCTCAAGAGGGCATACTGGTCCTTCTTGGTTGTTGCATCCTTGTAAAGACCCACTTTATAGTAACCTTCTACATTGTTGTATTTTGCCTTGATGATAACGTTAGCTACACCTGCAGAAGTTTCAGTTACCGCTACTTCACGGCTAGTTCCATCGCCAACATCAGTGCTGCTAAAATCTGTTGTTGCTGCTAAGTCTTCAGTAAGGACATTATAATCAGCAGGGGCAATAGCACTCTTGGCAGCGGTATGATTAATGATAAGACCAGCATCTTTTTCAGGAAAAACAGTCTTTACCGCATTTACCGCATTATCTACTTTCAAGGTAACCTTGGCATATGGTCTAAACAAATCGACAGTTGGTGTACCATTCAAGAGAGTCTCTAAAGATACGCTACCCCAACATATAGGGTTGTTTGTATCTATTTCTCTATATACAGCTTGCAGGTCTTTTGCTTCTTCTTCTGTGAGGTCATTTATATTTGTTACCAGATGAACCGTTTTAGTTCCAGATGGGACATTACTGATTGTTGCCGGATACGTTCCGTCTGCATTCATGCTTCCAATGGTGACATTCGCCATACCTTTGTAAGTATTGCTTTTGCCATAAAACACAGCAGTAACTTTACTAATGCTTTCATCAGCGCCCGCTCTAGTATTAATTTTCTTTTCGGAGAAGTTGGGCAACTCAATGTTTAAGGTTACCCCCTCGGCAGGGATTTCATCCCCACCGAGTCCGATAGTCTCCATTGCATCCTTGCAAGAAACAAGGCAAAGGAGCAATCCCATCCATATCATTAAATGCTTTATCTTCTTCATTTTTTTCCAATATTATTTATTCAGTTACGCCTTTAGGCTTACCTTGATACCATTTTCCACCTTCGTAATAGCCTGTATCGTCTTTGAAACTATTGCCGTCAAAGAGGAGAATATTGCGACCATCCTTCAGATTGATTGTGATATTTTTGTTATGTTCGCCTTTGATAGCCTTCAGCTTGATGACAGTTTTCCACCATCCATTTCCCAATTTTTTTAATGTCCAAGAATTGCCTGATGTGTCTTCGGCGCCTCTAGTTTTGTCTTCGATTGTGAATTCACCATCACCCTTAATACCATAATTCTTCCACCATCCCCACGTACGTTCTTGGGTATATATGGTAATCGCAATATTTTCAATTTCAGGCATGTCATCATACATATGCCATTCTGGATCGGATGTAGGGTCATATACAATCCATCCTTCACGATCTTCATAATCGAAGAGAGGAATACCCGGTTCCATATGGTGAGGACAGCGATGCTTTGTATAACCAACACCAACATTCTCACAATTGTTAAACATAATCAAAGTCTCACCTGGTTTCATTTTTCTTTCTTCGTCAGAAAGAAATTTTTTAACAGGTTTCACATTTACATCGAAGTCCTTATAATACCATCCAGTATTGGTGTTGTCTGCAACCATTCTTTCACCAGGCCATTCATCTCTGTATGTTTCATCTGGTTTATCTTCTGCTTGAGTATATATCCATCTTTTTTGTTCTATTTTACCACTACCATCTTGTGATGTCTCACCAATTTGAGTATATACATAGATGTGGTGGTTTTTCGGTGTAGAATTATCTGTATCAGTTGAATTTTCATTCCAACCATCACTCCAGTTGTTGATGCCTCCTTCTGGCTTTATTCCCATAAAGCGATCTTCTGTACCTCCAGTATATTTATTGCGGTCATTAATCGCTCTGAAATAAATACGATAGGCACCGATAGGAGGACTTACTGTTACACGAACTGTCTGAAACTTAGATTCATCATCTTTAGACGTTACCTTGAATTCATGAATGGTGGTCGTTACAGGATCATTCTCAGCAGTAACCGTGAAAGTACCTGTAGCGGCATTCGATTCAGATAAACTCATATTGATAGTGGAGTTACCTATACTGGATGAGGTCTTTTCCAACTTGATACCTCCCAGGTTAGTATCCCATTTGATGGTTCTTTTATTCTTTTCTTTATCTGTATCATTATAGTAGATGACAAGTTCTTTTGTAACATCCAGATAAGGTGTAACATCATAATGTACATCTATATATTTATAGAGGTTATTTGCCTTGAGGTAAAACTTAGCGGTGCCACTTCGCCCAGATGTAGGATAGTCACTGACTGGGATTTCCGGATTCACACGAAATTCTATGCTGTCATTGCCATTGGTATCTTTGCCGCAATCATACTTAATGATGATGGGTTCTTCTTTACCATTGACTAAAATGGTTTTTTTGCAGCCAAATTCTACAATGGCTGCATTCGATTTATATGAAATATAATCGTTTGTCGTTGACGTAACACTAGCCTCCGTCTTGCTTACCCACAAAGTGGTATGGTTGAAGTCGGCATCTATTGGTACTGTCTCCCATGGCTTTACACTTACCTTGCAATCCAGCTCCATATTACCGAGGGTCTTGATAGCACCGGTAATCTCATAGAAGGTACCGCGAGGGAATACGGGTACGGTGCTGGTTCCATCCTTCTTATGACCCAAATCGATGCGATAATTGTTGTCTACAGAACCTCCTACCTTACCATTGATGGTAAGATAACTGCGGTCGGATTCTGATGAGATATATCGCTCTGGGAGATAATAGGTCTGCTGGAAAAGCCATTTATCCGCAGGGTTTACGGGTGGATTCTCTGTTGCTGTTCCTGTTCCTTTAATATCGTCTCTATTATTTGTTGCCGGCAGACGGCTGTTGTCTGTCCAATCGGTATAGTATACGGCAGCTCTAGATGATGCCTCATACGGAGTACTTGGAATACCATCCTTGTATGCTTCTTTATCTTCATTTTTTGTCCAAGTTGGAGTCTCAAATTTACCGCCCCAGTAAAGATAGGTAAAAGGAGAGAGCTTCTTGGCTGAAATACTGTTTATGCTAAAGGTCTTGCCTCCGAAATCATCTGCGTTACTTGGATCGAAGATAAGATTCAGCTTAACCTTTACGCATGTAAATTTCAGGTTAGCTGCTACCTCTGTATATTTATCACCCGCTGCATTAATCACGGTTTCAGCGAGATTGCCTGCATCATCCTTAGGTTCGTAAATCATCGGGATATTGGTGCATACAGGCATACCTGTTGTACTTGTAGGTCTGTAATCGAGTACTTTTTTTTGGAGTTCATCTTCTGTTTGGATACCACTCAACACCTTGTTCATGTTGGCAACCACATAGATATGGTAAGTGCCCGGCTCGATTTTGAGCTGATAGTTAGCTACATGCTGCTCTACCATCATTGTAGCCAGTGGGGCAGGGAGCGTCTCTACCAGGAGCTTGCCATCATTTTTTACAGGGAAAGCATAGAGGGTCAGGTCGTTGATCTGGCATTCATCTACCGTAGCATTATAGGTAGGAAGGCCGGAAGCATCGTCGGTACGGGTGCCGTTCGCACTGAGCACGGTTGGTACCAGCACGTGCAGGTTGCTTGACGAGTTGGGGGTATATCCGTTACCCTCCAACTCGTCGGTACAACTAACTGCAAATAAACTAGTCAACAACCAAACTATGAAACCTATATAGATATGAAATCTTCTCATGATAACTTTGTCTTTTACTTTACTAATATCAATAGTTTAATTTCGACAAAGTGGAATCAGATTATAAGTCGGCTCGCTGTATGCGCTTGCTCCAATCGAGGATGGAGATGCCCAACTTAACGTATTGCCACTTGTCGCCTTTCAGGAAAAAGTCCAGCTTGTAGTCGTATTCTCTGTCCAGGAACTCCTGTGCCGAATAGTTCATTGCTTCGAATGCTCCACGGCCCTGTGACAGAAAATCGGCTAGATTGATGCGGACCACTTCTTCGCCCGTCTTCTTGTTCCAGATGCTCAGTATCGCATTCTTGTCGTTCTCGGTTGCTGGATGCAACACGAGGCGGGAGAACATCAGGGCGGCGTGAGCGGTACGCTCCTGTACGGTACCCTCCGGAGTGGTGAACTCGGTGGTCCAGGTCTTGTATGGGGTGTATGTCAACTCCTCGTCTGGGAGGAGAGAATTGTCGTGATTGATGTAGCCATTGGCATCGGTTATCTGATAACTGAAGTCTTCGGCGTGGATGTCGGCTGGAGCGTCCAGCTGATGCAGACTGATGGTGAGCTGCTTGGTGTCTCTGATGAGACTGATGGTATGGTGGGTAATCTGAAGATCCTTCACCTCTACCGTTTCGTTGCTCAATCCCTGCCAGAGGGTATCAAGCGGAAGTGCCTGGTTTTCTACCTTTCCGGCATTTCTGTCGAGTCGGGCACGGAGTTTTTCGATGCTTTCTCCTGCTGCTGGAGCTTCGATGTGGAATTTGGCTCCAGCCTGTGATAGCGCCTCTTCGTATTTCTTCTGGAAGGCGAAGGTAGCGAAGCGGTATTTGCCAGGTTGCAAGTCTATGCGCATGGCATAGTTAGGGTCTTTGAGGGGGTGGGATTTTCCCTCGTTGGCTGCATCCTGGCGAGCCACTAGGTTGCCCTGCTCATCGAAGACGAACACGCAGACACCGCCTACATGATCGTTGAACATATCAGCGCGCTGGACGTTGTAGTCGTACTTGAACTGCAAGTCAACTCCCATATCGCAAGGAGGGAGGTCGTCGTGCATCAAGTCGTGGCAGCTGCTGAGCATGCTGCCGAGAGCGACGATGGTTCCGAAAGCAGCGGTTCGGCTGATAGCTGCCAAGCTGTCGAATCCCCATTCCATGCGTATATTCTTGATCCAACTATGTAACTTATTGTTTGCCATGATGCTTTTTGGTTATTATCAATATAATGTTTCAGAATATCAGGTTGTGTTTCTAGCTTCCACTATGGTGAAGCAGAAAACACAACTCGTATGTTTTAACGAAGGCGGGAGCCTAAGCTCCGCCTTTCGTTGTTATTACGCTATTACAAATTAACGTCCTGTGAACGCTTAGCCCAGTCAAGGATCTTAACCTCAACGTTGATGTACTGCTCGTTCTCATCGTCGGGAGCTGTTGGATTAACCTTAGGAACGTCAGGATAACCAGGACCACTAACGCTACTTACAGAAAGCTCGTACCAGTTGTTGCGGAGCACACCGTAACGACCAAGCCAGTTGGCATTGTTACTGTTGTATGTATCATTACCGGCTTCCCACTTAGTAAGGTAATCGCCGAAGTGCTTTACACGTGCGACATAGTAAGAAACACCACTCTTGAAAGTAGACAAACCAACTTCTGCATCTGTTGCTGTAGCTTTCTTGAAGCCGAGCTTTTTATTGATGTTGTCAACTTCCACTTCTTCAAGAGCAGCTCCTCCAACATGAGTAACATTAGCAGCGGCAACCAAATGAACTCCTGCCTTTGTCAAGTCATTTGTAGATGCATCAAGTGTTACCTTAACCTTTGTTTCATCAGCCTCACTAAGTACCTCCATAGCCTTAGCCTTAATCTGAGCCACTACCTTATCAGCATTCCACAACTGAGAGCTGTTACCCATCTTGTAGAAAGTCGCTCCATCAGAAAAACCAGCAGGTGTGTACTTAGCAGAGAACAAAACTCGTGTTGTCTGACCCTGCACCATGTGTTCAATGTCGAAGGTATTCTCAAGGCAGTACTGAGGCTTCTTGGCTTCTTCTTTTGTCTTAAACGCTTTTGATAGGTCTGTTTGGTTGGCTACCAGGTTAAACTCGCCTTCGCAAGCAGCTACCTTAGTGAAATCTGTGCTGTAGTTAGGATCCAAGCCCCAATATACGCGTGGGAACTCTGTAAGCTTTGTGTCATGGAAACGATCCATTGTTGCACCATTGTTAGCAGCAGGAGTAGTTGTTGCCTTCCATGTATCTGCCCACAAGCCATCTCCCTCTGTTACATGAACTGGGAATGTTTTTTTATTTGTCACATCAAGAGTCCAACCAGTAATGTCAACATGGTCACCAGCATAGTTGCCATCTTTAATATCAACGTGCTTATTATCAGAACCGGTAGCAAGAGAAACCTTAGCAAGACCACGCTCTACATATACTGTAGTAGCTGCAGAGTTCTCAGCCTCCTGCTTAGAAGCGTAAATTTTCTTGATTTCAACAAGAGTTTCAGGAGCGCCAGCAACATACTTAGGAGCGTTTGCCATAAAGAAACCTTTGTCATACTTCAAGTAGTTGTCAGCATTTGCTTTATCAGCATCCTTACTCCATTCTGCATATGTTTGGTCTGTAGTAGGATAAGTGATTTTCGGATTCGTTTCAGAATTATTGTTGAGAAGAATCAGAGCATAATAATCGTTACTACCAACAGAAGCTTTATTAAGTTTAGCTGTCATCTTGGCAGTAGTGGTGATACCTTTATCTGCGGGGTCCTTTTTCGTCCAAGGCTCCATATTACCTAATTCCACTGCCTCTTGGAACTTATAGTCAGCCCCGTCTTTCTTGAAAACAAGAAGAGTGGCATCATTTACAGCATACTCGTTTGCATCACCACCATTAAATTCTGGTTCGCCTGCTGTAGCACGTGTACCACTTGTTGTAGGCAAGTTGATAGAGAAAGATGCATAGCTTGCACCTGATTCATTCTCACCTGAACCATTACCCCCCCCTACTAAGTCGTTGTTGCTAGAGCAACTAGCAGTCATAGCAGCCAAAACTGCCAATCCAAAGAAATGTTTAATTTTCATAATCTATATGATTTTAATGTTAGTTATATCTTTTATTGTTCCGCCTTCATTTCCTCGTAGATCTTTCTGATGCGTTCAGCTTCCTTCGAGTTTCCTGCCTTGGCAAGATGTTTCTCGGCAGTTACGAGGTCGCCCTTCTGCAAATCTGTGCAGGCGGCATTGAGATTGGCTGTCTCATCATCAGGGAAGAGACGGACGGCAATATCAAATACCTCGTTGAACTCAGGAGAACCTGGTTCATAGGTCTGTGCCACCAGATACATCTCCTGTAATGACAACTGCTGAGGCTTAGTCTTCAGGATTACCTTTGCCTCCTCAATGTCGAAAGGACGAACGGTATAGGTTACCGTATAGTCGCTGTGGCGCAAACGAGGATAAATCTCACTCATGATGTAGCGATAGCTAGCCGGATAAAGCTTCTTGATTTTCTGGTCCTTTGCATCGGGTGCCAATGATGAGTTGGCAACGGCAAGGATGGCAGACTTATCGGCTAAGTGGCTGGCTTCCACCTTCTTCTTGAATCCCTCCCAGTCTTCCGGAGTGGCGTGATAGGTGAAGAGCTTTTTATCGATGGTGTAGAGATTGCATACATAATTGCGCAGGGCAGCCGCACGGTTGTTGGCGAGTCGCACGTTGTTGTCGTAAGGACCGTCTGGCGACGCATAGCCATGAATATCGATATTGGTGATGCTCACATCCTTGTCGTTCTTTACGAGGTCGATGGTGGATGTAATCTTTCTCAGCTCTGTGGCATTCTCACGGAAGTCGGCGAGGATATCGCTCTTGTTGAGTTTGAAGCTCAGGTAAGCTTCACCCTTTTCGGCTCTTACCTTGATGGCTTCAGCCTTTGGCTTCACGTAATGGTCGCGACCAATCTTGGGTATTGGGTTGATGACCGCCATCTGGGTGGTATCCTGATCCATCAGGTTGCCGCATCCGCAGAGGTCTTCCGTCATGGAGAGGTTGAAAGCCTTCATCCACTTCCTGTAGGGAAGGGTCTGTGAGAAGAGCACCTGCTGCTCGGTATCATTCCTGCGTCTCACTACCACTGCCTGGCTGTTCTTCAGTTTGCTGCTTTTGCGCAGGTATCTGATGTTCTGGTTTTTGCCATTGATGATAATGGGATTCAGGGCGATGGTATCTTCTCCGGCAATAAGCGGAGTGAAAACCAGCTGTTGCTCTGATTTGAGCTGCAGACTATCGAGATGGAGTCGGAAAGCAACCTTGAGACTGTCGCTCTTCTTCTGTGTCAAGACGCTGTCTATCAGAATCTTGCCTCCAGCCAACCGTAGCTGCGAATCATCTATCTTCTGGGCTTGGACAGTCAGTGCGCTCTGTGCAAACAGAATGCAAAGGGGCGAAATGACCGCATAAAGCTTCATTTTCTTCATATTCTTCATCTTGTAAAAGAGGGTTTGATTTTGTTTTTCGCTATCTCGGTGATATCGTTCCTAGAATGCGTATATCAGGGAAAGGGCGGCTTTAGTTGGACCTACATAGTTGCGGTGATCCTTGTTAAGACATTTGTCACATCTTCCGTAGAGCTTGTATGGGCTGTAGATGTATCCTAATCCGATGGATCCTTCGAGATTGAGGTGCTCAGACAGCAGCCATTGGTATCCGTAGGTGAGACCACCACCGACATACCAGCCTTCGTAATGTCTTCCTTTCTCTGTCTTTGGCAAGATGCCGAAAGGCAGGTCCACATTTTTGATGTTGTATTCACCCCCAAGGGCATGGATGCCGAAGAAGTGGCCTCCAAATTTCTGGCAGGTGTACCAGCGGTATTCTGGCATTACGTTCCAGTAGCGCAATTTCTTGTCGCCTGAGAACTTCCAGGGATTCAGGGCGCCGAAAAGCTGAAAAGTGCTCTTCCTGCCCGTGCCTATTTCTAGACCAGCATTGAGCGAGGTGGTTGCCAAACCAAGCAGGTTGGTCTTCAGTGCTACCTCTTGCGCTCGGGTTATTACTGATGAGAGAATCAGCAGTAACAACATCGGTGTTCGTTTGAACAATCTCTGCTTCATCATCATAATTTTACTCTGTTGATTTTCTTTCTTAAAGGATAATGCTAGTTGATTATTCTTATTTATCGTCATTTACTTAGTTGTATAGGATAAGCCTTGCAGCACGATTGAATGCCGTTGGGTTTCCTTTTCGGTTGCAAATGTAGGAAGATTTTCTCAAAGATGCTTCAAAAAATTGATGGAAATCAAGGAAAATGAAATGCAAACGTTTGCATTGCTGTGCAAAGTGTGTGGGAGCACAAAAATCGTGAATAAGATATAAGTGCTTGATATATAGAAAATAAAAAGCGAGGGTGTGATTTGCACACCTTCGCTTATTTCAGAACCTCCATCGCCTTCTTCAGACCTCTATCCACAGCGGATGGATTGTTCTGATAGAGCTTCTCCTTTTCCTCTTGGGTCATCTCGTCGAGCAGATAATCGGGGGTGATTCCCACACTTTCCAGCAGGTTGCCCTGTGCATCCTTGGTAAGCGAGAACGGCATGTAGAAGTAGAGGTAGCTCGTTACATTTCCTATCCATCCGCCATTGCTGGCTTCGTTGTCGGAAGTGAGCATCGCCTGCGCTCCGTAACTGTTTCTGCCTATCGTCTTCACGTGGTCGCCCTGACTTTTCAGGATGAGGGTTGTCACCTCCGACATACTGGCACTGTAGTTGTCGAGCAGGATGGCGGTAGGGATGTTTCTGCCCAGGCTCTTCTTGGTAACTGTAATCTTCTGCGGAATCCAAGGTGTATAACTGTATGGATTATTATCCTCTTTTTTGCGTACGTAGGCATAGACGGCTGTCTGGGTGATGAGATAGTCGGTAAGCAGACGGGTATCTATCACGCTTCCGCCTCCGTTGCCACGGAAGTCGAGAATCAGCTTCTTGATTTCGCCCTTAGCCAGAGGCTCCAGGAACAGACGGCGGTAACCTTCTACGCAGAGATGATTGTAGGTAAACTTCAGGTCGCTCCAGTAAGCATAGAGTTCCCGCTCATGCCAGAGGTAATCGGCAAGTGCCTGGCAATACCAGTTGGCAAAACCGGAGGCTGAAAGCATCTGCTGGTAACGGGCATCGCCCTGCAGCTTCTGTCGGATCTGCTCGCCCATGCCGCTTGCATCAGAAGTAATAGGTAACAGTTTGAGGAGATTCGGTGACTTCTCGTAAGCCTCGCTGGCGAGAGCATAGAGACCGGAATAATCTCCCTGGTTGCTGTAGGCCGTCATCTTCTCGCAGGCTTTGGCAGCATCATCCGAAGCCAGATAGTTATCCATGTCGGCAAGCAACTGCGCTGCCTGCTGCTCAGCCTTCTCTCGCTTTCCAGCATCTGTAATCAGTTCCTTCGCCTTGTCTGTTATCTTGGAGGCATCCAGATGATAGGTGCTGGCGGCATTGTCAGGAAGATAGGACTTCTGATACTCGTGGAAACAGTTTTCGTAGAGGGCAAACTTGTTGAAGCCGAGGTAATAGGTGCCCGGCTGCTCCTTCAGGTAACCGCCCATGATGCAGAAACCATCCGAGGTAATCTCGCCGAAGGCTGTACCATCCAGGTTGAGCTGGTCGCGGGTATGGTTCCAGTGAGCATTCAGCGGGAAATACTCGGTCTTGTTGCGGAGCGTGCTGTTGAATCTCACCGTTTCCGTAGAAGAGTGGGAGACGGGCAGGGTAATCTTGACATAGAAATGCTGGTCGATGATTTTGTCGATGATTTCCTGGAAATACTGCTTTGCCTTGGCGTTGTCTTCCTGAATCTCCTGCTGGGTAAAAGCTGAGGTATGCTGGAAGGTCTTCAGGGCATCAAACTTGGGTTTGTATTCCTTGTACACCTGATCCCAGGTCTGCGAAGATACGGCAGACTGCTCATTGAGGGTGCAGTAGCGCTGGTTCATCACGCTCCAGAAAACCTGGAACAGGTCGCCATACGACTTGACATCGGTATCGGAATAATCGGAAATCGATTTCTCGTTGGCATCATTGTCTGCCACACAACTGGTAAGCGACATTCCGGTAGTGGTTGTCGCCAGGAGGAAGGCGAAGAGGCATCGCATTCCACCTTTTATATATATAGGGGTTCTCATAAATTATATGTTTTAAAAGCTTTTGCCCTTACAGGGCGTATTGCTGTCTGTTATTATACCCAGGGTGTTGCCCTGGGCTAGGAGCTTTTGCCCTTTACCTTTCCCTTCGGCCGGTGACCGTTGGTTCAGGGCGTATTGGGCTAGAATAGTTTGTAGGCAATGCCTGCGGTGATGAGGCTGGAGTTGCGGCGGGCTGTCTTGCTGGTGCTGGCTTTCTCCTGGTAGATATGCGAGAAACCGTACTGGAACTGATAGCCCACGCTGGCATCTATCTTGCCGAAGGAATAACCTATCTTGATGCCTGCTTCGCCGCCAAAGAGACTGCGGCGGAGATGGTTCTCATTCTTCCTGAAATCGTAGGTGGTGTTATAGCGGATGTAGGAACCATCGCCCTTGTACCCCTCCATGATGTTCATCGGATACATACCCTTGGTATGCATGGAGGTGAAGTACTCGTAATAGATGCCTACCTGCGGCTTGATCCACAATCCCTTCTCGTGGTAAGGATTATGGAGGAGATAGTAGCCCACATGGAGTGGAATGCTGATGAAGTTGTTGTTGTATCGGGTGTTCCAGGAGTCACCGCCGAGGTTCTGGTACAGGTAGTCGCGCTGAACGAAGCGGATGCCCGCTCCTACCGCCAGCTGATCTACGATATTGTATTCGGCACCGATGGCAGCCGTGAAACCCGGTCGCACCTTATAATAAGTCTCCGACAAGCCCGATACGTCCGTATCGAGCACACTGCAACTGACACCAGCTTCTGCCTCCACCTTCCAGCGGTAGGAGCTCTGCTGTGCCAGAATGCCTTGGCAGCAGAAGCCAAGGGCTATGGATAAATATACCTTTCTCATTTCTTTTCAAAAATCTTGCAAGCCTTATTTCCTGCGATATAAGCTACGTATGCTTTAATTTGATAGTGAGGATAGGCTTTCTGCATATCTGCGGCATAAGCCTTTACCTGTTGGGCATCTTCTAGGTGTGCCTCTTCCAAATGATCAACAATGCCTGCGTCTTTAGACTTGTAATATTTAAACTCAATGATGCGACAGTCGTTGTGGAATGATGTGCCAGGAATGCCTGTCAACACTAAGTCAGCACGACCTGATGGTAGGTTCTGTTCGATGGCGAATGTATAGCAATTGCTCAAGTAGCGGCTCAGTAACTCGAAAAATGAACAGCGAATGAAATTCTCGTTCATCTTGTCAAAGGCTTGGGCTGGAAGCTGACCTAAGTATTCCTTAACATAGTTATGGAATAATGGCTCTAGTTCTCTGTCTCTGACAAATGCCTCGTATGCAGGAACAAACTTACGTGCATTGTCGCTGATACTATTCAATTCGTTGTAGTAACTCATATATACACTCTTGGTCGTCAAGTTTGGCAAAGCCATTTTGTAATTGTCCTTCAGGGTGGTCATACCCAAGTAGTAGAGGCTGATAGGGTAGAACTCTGGGGAGAAGAACTTTTGCTTGTTGAACTTGCTGCGTAAATCGGCTTGGGAATAGTACAATTCTCCATCCATCAACAGGCTGTCGAGCATTTCCTTGGCATTGTCAAGCGTGATGGTCAATCTTCTTATCCAACTAGTGTCAGTGCGCAGGTTCTCATCTACCATTTCCGTAGGGATGCCGCCTTTCAGTTCTGCAAAGTTCTTGAGGAAGTAAGTCAGAATGGTAGAGTTGAACAACGGTTCTGCATTTGGCAAAAAGTGGTAACCGTCATAATTGTTGAGTATCAGAGTCCATAATTCCTCGAAAGAGGCTTGAGGGCCATATTTATTGATGACATACTTCAAATATTGGGCTGCTTCCTCATGGGTAAAGCCCAATAGGTTGGTAAATTCAGGCTTCAGTGTCAACATTTCTGCGATGTTGTAGCCACTGGTTAAATCATCCATGGTGACAGGCAGTACTCCTGTGCAGAAACAGGTGCGGATGGTACCTTCGCCAATGCCTGCCTTGATAACCTTGAAGAATGTTCGTAGGAAACTTTCCCCTGTGGTCAGGTCCTGGTACAGCGAGTCCTTATAGACAACTAGTAGCTGGTTGGTAAAGTTGTCGTATTCATCTATTAATATATAAAGAGGTGGAAGATTATGGGAAGAGATAAACTCGCATACTTCAACCAACATATTGGAGGCATTGCCATCCTCTCTGAACCTGAAATCTCCAAAAAGGTCTCTGTTGCGTTCCACCAATGTACGGAGTGGACTGCAATTCACGGCATTGAAGTTCTTCTCGATGTCTTCCTTCTTGCTGGCAACGGAAGTTGTGGAAAAGTCATATCTTACAACGAGATATTGGTTGTGCTCGTTTGTAGGGTGTTCGTCAATCCAGGTTCCGCCAAACAAATCTTTGAATTGTGTTGCCATGTTACGGTCGTAATAGTGAGCCAACATGGAAACGAGCAGACTCTTTCCGAATCTGCGAGGACGGAGAAAAACTGGTGCTTTGTAACGCTCAAGCAGTGGAATATAGTTGGTCTTGTCCACATAATAATATCCCTTGTGGCGAATCTCTGCAAAGTTCGCCACAGCGTATGGAACGGTAATATCTGCCTGTGAGTATGTCATGGTCTAATTTTGTTTAATATAATAAAACTAATCCCGCAAATGCCGCATAGAGTATCATGCGGATGGGATTGATCTTCATTACCTTCACGCCGATAAAGGTGGCAAAGAAGAGGGCGATGGAGATATAGAATCTCCACGGATTTTCGGGAGTAGAGAAGTTCTCGCCATTCATCAGAAGCAGGGCTGCGGCACCTACCAAGCCAACAATGGCTGGGCGAAGACCGATGAAGATGCTCTGGACGGCTGAGGTGTTTATATACTTGTACAGCATCTTGCTGATAAGAATCATCAAAACCAAGGATGGGAGAACCAAAGCAAAGGTTGCCACGGCACTTCCGAGTACAGCCATCATGCCACTCATGCCGGCATTATGGACTGCTGTATAGCCACAATAGGTAGCGGCATTGATGCCGATAGGTCCCGGTGTCATCTGAGAGATGGCAACCACATCAGTGAATTCTTTCATCGTCATCCAATGATACTGCGTAACAACCTGTCCCTGAATCAGGGATATCATAGAATAGCCACCTCCGAATCCGAAGATGCCTATCTGAAGGAATACGATGAAAAGCTGAAGAAATATCATATATTATTCTGTTGGTTGAATGAATTGTCCATAGATGTAGCCACCTACGGCAGCTGCGATAATCACCCAGATCGGGTTGACGCCCAAAAGCCAGATCAGAAGGGCGGATAGAATAGGAATCCAGCAGT
>ERZ1023822.245-NODE-245-length-17439-cov-8.225150_pt1 | contig 17439 bp, 17 predicted proteins | sample MGYA00380379_ERZ1023822 | MGnify/ENA primary metagenome ERZ1023822 (study PRJEB33179, sample SAMN07448988) | human gut metagenome | biome: Human-gut; feature: Human associated habitat; material: Faeces | host: Homo sapiens | place: India: Bhopal | collected... | reverse complement strand
AGCTCGCCTACATCATCGATGCGACAGCAGCGCCGGTCTGCATCATCGCGCCGGTGTCTTCCTGGGCGGCGGCGGTCACATCTTCTTTGCCGGAGGGGAGTGAGATCGATGGATTCGCTCTTTTCCTTTCGACTATTCCGCTGAATCTCTATGCATGGCTGACGGTCATTTTCATGCTTGTCCTTATCTGGTCGGGAAAGGATTTTTCCCGCATGGCTGCTTTTGAAAAGAAGAGCGGCGGCACGCTGGTGATTCCGGAAGAGTATGCAGATGACGAATCGAGTGCGCCGGTGGGCAATGGCCGCATCATTGACCTTGTACTCCCGCTCTTCGTCCTGATTTGTGGCTGTATCTTCGGTATGCTCTATACAGGCGGCATTTTGGAAGGCAAAGGCGTCGCGGACGCTTTCGCAAACTGTGAGTCCGCACGAGGCCTTGTCATCGGTTCTTTCATTGCGCTGGTATTCACCTTTGTCCTGTATATTCCAAGAAAGGTACTTTCCTTTGGTACGTTCTGTTCCTGCTTTGGCGAAGGTTTCAAGCAGATGACGTCGGCTATCATGATCCTGACGCTCGCATGGACGCTCTCTGGTGTCGTTGGTAAGGAATACCTGAATATCGGAGGCTATGTAGGAAATGTGGTCAGTGATAATGCATCGGTGGCTATCATGCTCCCGGCACTCTTCTTCCTGGTGGCTATCGGTCTTGCTTTTGCTACCGGTACCTCTTGGGGGACCTTCGGCATCCTGATCCCGATCGTGCTGGCTGTCGTGAATAATGACCAGAATCTCATGGTCATGACGGTCGCTGCGGTGCTGGCCGGCTCTGTCGGCGGCGATCATATTTCTCCGATCTCCGATACGACGATCCTGGCTTCGGCGGGCGCGCAGTGTCACCATATCGACCATGTCTCGACACAGATCCCCTATGTCATGGTGGTCGCTTCGAGCTGCGTCGTCGGTTACCTGGTAGATGGATTCACCGGAAATGGTCTGGCAGGCGGTGCTGTGGCGCTCGTCATGATGCTCGCTATCCAGCTCTTTTTCCTGAAATTCCGCTCGAATGGATAAATGAAAATAGAAAATCCTCACTTCGAAAGGAGTGAGGATTTTTTTAGTGAAATCAGAAATCAGATCTCCGGTCGCTATTTCTTGCTGACAAGGAAGCCTGTCCCCTGCTGGGCAGCCATGATGACGACGTCACTGATCTGGACTCGCTTCGGACGGCTGACAACGAAGGCGATGACATCTGCGATGTCCTCTGCCTGCAGCGCATCAATGCCTGCATAGACAGAAGCGGCACGTTTCGTATCGCCGTGGAAACGGACTTCGCTGAATGGTGTCTCCACAAGACCCGGCTGGATGGTGGTGATTTTCACATCGCTTGCCATGACATCAATGCGAAGGCCATCGCTGAAGGTTTTGACAGCGGCCTTTGTCGCGCAGTAGACAGCGGCACCGGCATAGGCATAAAGACCAGCCGTGGAGCCGAGGTTTACGACGTGGCCTTTATTTTCTTTCACCATTGCAGGAAGGAAGGCGCGGGTGACGAGGAAGAGGCCCTTGATATTTGTATCGATCATTTCCATCGTATCTTCTGGGGCTGTGTCCTGATAGGGATCGAGGCCTCTGGCAAGACCTGCGTCATTCACGAGCACATCCGGCGCACCGAAGGTATCGAGTATTTTGGTGGTGACTTCCTTGATGGCCTCGCGGTCCTGTACATCCAGTGCGTAAGTTGTGACTTTCACGCCGCTTTCTTTCTCGATGTCCGTTTTCACGCTCGCGAGTTTTTCTGTATTTCTGGCTGCGAGTACCAGATCGTAGTGAGAGGCTGCCAGCGCTTTGGCAGTGGCAAGGCCGATGCCGCTCGTGGCACCTGTGATAAATGCGTATGGATTCATAAGAAAACCTCCTTGAAAATAATGGGTTCAGTGTTTCCCTAGAAATGAAGGTGGCGGCTTCGCCGCGAATACATAGGAGGCGATGCCCGAAGGTAGCATTCAAGTCAATAGTCATCAGTTACTCGAAGCTACTCATCTCTAATTGCTTCTGCTATAATGATTATACAATGTCACGAGCAGAAATCCCATCAGAAAGGGGAATCATCATGAAAATTTACGCGCTCTTGCTCGTTTCGCTTCTGGCCGTGGGCCTTTCTGGCTGCGGCGCAGAGACGAAACCAGCGGCTTCCTCGGCACCCGCCGCTTCCTCGCAGTCTGCGTCCGTGAAGGCGATCCATGAGATCGCGCCGGCCTCAGAAAAGGTTTTCCAAGAGGCGTCTACTCTCTACGCCAAAGGGCAGAATCGGGAGGCACTTCTCACTTGTGACAAGGCGTTGGAAATCGATCGGGAGAATTACAAAGCGCTTTCGCTGAAAGGGCTCATTCTGGCACTCGATGTCTCGCCGGAGCAGGGGATCGGACAGATTTTGAAGGCGCTCAAAATCAATCCTGATTACACGCAGGCTTTTTATGATATGGCGATGGCGCAGAAGCTTGCCAAGCATTATGATGAATCGATTTCCTACTTTCGGAAGGTGCTGGCTGTCGATCCAAAGAATACGTGGTCTCTCTATGGGATCGCGACGAACTATGCAGATAAAAAGGACAAGGCGAATGCGCTGTCTTACTTACGGCAGGCGATGGCGCTCGATCCGCAGCATGTCCGTCCCGAAGCCATGCAGCAGGATCATTTTGTATGGCTGAGAAAGGATCCGGATTTTTTGGAAATCGTGAAATAAGGGCATCTGCTTTCCCATGTATATAAAAAGGAGTTTATGGATGAAAGGTATGAAATACGCGATCCTGTGCTCGGCACTGTCGCTTGTTTTTTATTATCACAATCTCATGATCGGAGGCGGCTTTTGGGGCTACATGGCCGGCATCATCTATCTTTTCACCTACCGCGCACACAATACACTGCTGGCTATCGGGTGTATCGCGACAGCCATTCTGACGGTCATGTACTTTCCTTGGGAGTTTTCGCTGAAAGGCTACCTGCAGGTCGGCGTCGCCTGGTCTATGACGATCCTCGGGCTCACTGCGGTGCTGACGGTGGTCTCTCTGCTGCATAAGATCGTGGGGAAGAAGGAGTGACTGGTGACTAGGTGATTAGAAGACATCAGACTCCTGTATCGTCATTTCGAGCGAAGCGAGAAATCTTTCTTGCAGACCGACAAACGATGCCTATGTGAACGCAGAAACACGTAGCAACAAGGCATCGTTTCCCTGCCAGTGCCTATGTGATTTTGACCGCAGTGCAAGAAAGATCCCTCGGCTGCGCTCGGGATGACGATACGAGAAATGGCTGCCCCAAAAATTTGAAAGCAGGGACGAATAGCTAGGGACTTGTGACTGGTGACTAGAAGACCTCGGACTCCCATATCGTCATTTCGAGCGAAGCGAGAAGTCTTTCTTGTAGACCGGGAAACAATGTATGTGTGAACGCAGAAATACGTAGCACCAAGGCGTCGTTTCCGTATCAGTGCCTATATAATACTGACCGTAGTGCCATAGAGATCCCTCGGCTACGCTCGGGATGACGACGGCGCGAAGCGCTATCAAAACTCTGCGGCGCTTAGATCCTTCGACTCAGTTCTCACATTTCAGATAAACCATTTTTTAACATACGACGTTTTTCTCCGCTCAGGATGACGAAATGCGCCGCCCCCCGCTGAACCCTCTGAACCTGTAGAACCCGCTTCCCCTTTTTCGCAAACAATCAAGAGCGGCACGCCCCATGTACTACCCCTGATCCTGAATCTATTCACCATTTTCTATTTGACACGGCCCGAATTACCCTTTATAATAAATAAGCTATTCAATTCGGATAGCGGTATTTTATAGAGAGGTGACTCACACAATGGCAACAAACAGAAATCTCCGTTTTAAGACCAGCAGACGTTTCGGCGTAAATGTTTACGGCCATCCGAAAGCGTTAAAACGGCAGCCCGCGGAAGCTCGTCAGAAGAAAATGTCTGAATACGGCATCCAGCTCGCAGAAAAACAGAAAGTAAAAGCAATGTACAACCTGCTTGAAAAGCAGTTCTACCGCTATTATGATAAAGCAAAGAGAATGTCCGGCGTCGTAGGCGAAAACCTGCTGTTCCTGCTGGAAACCAGACTCGATAACGTCGTATATCGTGCTGGCTTTGCACGCTCCATCCGTCAGGCTCGTCAGATGGTTACCCATGGCCTCATCAATGTCGATGGCAAGAGAGTAGACATTCCGTCCTACCCGCTGCGCGCTGGCCAGGTCGTTTCCCTGCGTGAAGCTTACAGATCCAATGAAATGTTCAAACAGTCCTTCCAGGAAGCTAAGACCTTCGATCTTCCATACATCGAAAAATCTTTCGACAACTGGACTGCTACCCTGGTTCGTTTCCCACAGAGAGACGAACTCCCATACAAGGACGAAGTCAACGAAACCAACATCGTCGAACTGTACTCCAAGTAATCGGATGCTTTTGGACGAAAAAGACTGGCGAAAGCCAGTCTTTTTTTATGGCCGGTATGTTGGAAGGTTCCCTTTGTGGGAAATGGCAAATCACGCTGCGAGCTTGAGAAATGCTTCGTAGAGAGGGGCATAGTGAGAGGCTCTTCCTTTCCAACAATAAAAGCATTTTGTTCACAAATATGGTAAAATGGATAGAAATCGATCGCTCGGGCGCTTTTTATAGGCTGCCCGCCCCACTGGATCTGCTCAGCATGAATGGTCTGTTTTCAGGCAATGGGGGATGGCTTACTCATCATCCGTGGCGGCGCCGGATATTATTATATGGCGCAGCCACTATCGCAGTCTTGCACACGGAATCCATGGCATAGTCCGGCCATCGAGGATGCGGGCAAGACGTTTCACTGATTATCCATGAAAGGGGCATCCTATGAAAGGAACCTATAGACTGCTCAAGACGCTCGGTGCTTTTTGCTGTGGGCTTTCGGAAGAAAATGCTGTGAAAGCAGGGGACGCTTTGGGGAAATTTTTCTGGCTGCTGGTACCGGCGAGAAGAAAACGACTTGCGGTAGCGAATCTGCTGCGCACGGGCCTTGCTAAGGACAAGAAGGAAGCAGAGCGCATCGCGAAGGCCTCGGCTGTCCGTTTCGGGCCGCTGGGTGTCTCGATGTTCCGCTTTCCGCTGCTTACGAAGGAGAATATCTCCGAATACGTGACCATTCGAGGGAAGGAAAAGCTGGATGCGATCAAGGCAGAAGGGAAAGGCTGCATCCTGGCGGCGACGCACTGCGGCAACTGGGAAGTCGAAGGGGCAGCGCTTGCGCTCTATGGCTATCCGCTGCTTTCGGTCGCCATGAAGCAGAATAATGAAGAGTTTGACCGTTTCCTCTGTGAATATCGCTCGATGCCGGGGCAGACTGTCGAGTATAAGACGGGAGTCCGTGATATGCTGCGTCGGCTGAAGGAAGGATACTTCGTGGGACTTCTGTGCGATCAGGACCCCGGAGATACGGGGATCCTGTCTGATTTCTTCGGGGAGAAAACACTGACTGCGACAGGGCCGGCGCATTTTTCTATGCTCTGCAAGCTGCCGGTCATGACGGCGCTGATCCACCAGACGGGGCCTTTCCGCTTTGAGATCATCATCGGCGATCCGATCACAGCGGACGAAGGGCTCTCCAAAAAAGAAGCGATCCAGAATATCACGGATAAGATCAATGAGCGTCTGGAAGCGTGGATCCGTGAGTATCCGGAGGAATGGTTCTGGCTGCACAATCGCTGGAAGTGGACGGATCGTCTGCATCCGGAATTGAAAGCGCTCAAAGAAAAGCATTGAAAGAAGGAGGAGCCATGCTTCAGCTTCATATAGAGAAAACCTGCTGCGAGGGCATCCCTGTCCGCATCGTGCACCCGATCCGAGACGAGGGGAAGGCGCTCATTCTTTACCATGGCTGGAGCAGCCGCGGAGAATACCAGACCACGAAAGCGGCTGTCTTTGCGCTTTATGGCTATACTGTCTTCGTTCCGGATGCGATCCATCATGGGGAGCGCGATGCTCTCTCTGATTACTATCGGCTCGAAGATTATAGTATTTTCTGGGAAACGATTCGGCAGAATGTCAGAGAGTACGAGGCGCTCCATGACTTCGTGCGGGAGAAGGGCTATGGCACGCCGATCATCGCGGGACATTCCATGGGAGGGATGTCAGTCCTCGGGATCGCAGCCTGCTATCCGCAGCTGGTGAGATCGGTGATTTCCTTCAATGGCTCAGGCGACTGGATCCTCTCGCATTTATTCATGCAGGCGCGTTTCGGGATCTCGTTAGGGAGAAACTGGCCGCTTTACGATGCACTGGAAAAAGAGCAGCCGCTGTCCCATGTAGAGGAGATCAGATCCATTCCTCTTTTTATGACCAATGGGGAAAGTGACATTTCTGTTGATCCGCGTGCGCAGGCACATTTCTTCGAAGCCCTTGAGGCAGCTGGCGGTGATGTGACGCGCATCACCTATCCTCGTCTCGGGCACTTCGTCACGACCAATATGCTCGATGATGCGCTAAAGTGGCTGGGGGATAAGTGACTGGTGACTTGAATACTACTTTCGGGCATCGCCCCGTGGGCTAACCCTATTTTCAGAAAGGAGATGACCATCCACGAAGTACAGACAAAATATCGTTATACTTATCGCGAGCATGTTCCTTGTATCTATCGGCTATACGATGGTCATTCCTTTCCTGCCGCTCTATCTTTTGGATATCGGAGTACCTGAGGAGAGTATTGCACTTTGGACGGGCATCGTATTCTCGAGCTGCTTTCTGGTGGCGGGCATCATGGGGCCTGTCTGGGGAAAGATGGCGGATACGAGGGGGAAGAAGCAGATGGCGATCCGCGCGGCGGTGCTGCTCGGCTTTTCCTACCTTTTCTGCGGGCTGTCTCAGAATGCCTGGCAGATGACAGCGGCTCGTGCCTTTATGGGATTCTCGAATGGCTTCGTCGCTGCGTCGATGGCGATCATCTCCGTCAGTGCGGATCCGAAGAATCTGGGAGCCACGCTTGGGATGGGGCAGACAGCACTCATCGTGGGAGGCATCGCGGGGCCTCTTGTGGGAGGGACGCTGGCACATCTCATCGGTATACGGAATACCTTCTTTATTTCTGCGGCGTTCCTCTGGTTCGTTGCCGTGCTCGTCATCCTCTATGTCAGAGAGCCGAAGCTGGGGATGGTGAAAAAGGTGGAATCAAAGGCGACCACCATCGGGGAAGACCTCTCGTATGCCTTTCATAATGGGCATCTGCGGGAGATCCTCTTCATCGCCTTCGGTTTGCAGACGACGATCCTCATGATCCAGCCGGTGACGGCGCTTTACGTTTCCGAGCTTTTGGATGGCATGGGAAATGTGGAGCTCATTTCCGGCTTCATCATGAGCAGCGGCGGCATCGCAGGCGCGCTCACGACGACGCTGTGGGGGAAATTCGGACAGTGCAAAGGCTATTATTTCGCCATCTGTCTCACGCTGCTTGCTGCGGGATGCCTGACGATGGCGCAGTCCATACCGGACACGGTCGTGGGCTTCGGCCTTTGTCAGTTCCTCGTTGGGTGCTTTGTGATCGGTGTGAATCCTTCGCTCAATGCGGCGATGGTCATGTACACGCCGGATGATTTCCGTGGCCGCGTCTTTGGCCTTTTCAATACGGCGCAGCAGTTTGGCAATATGGTGGGGCCGCTCGTCTCCTCCGCGATCTCCATGATGGCAGGTATCTGGGAAGTCTACGCCATCGCCGGTCTGATCCAGCTTTCTCTCGGGATGAAAATCTACCTCGGGCGTGTCAGAAGGGGAGAGCTGGGGAAATAGAATCAGGGAAACCCTGTCAACGGTTCGCGAAAGCGAACCGTTTTTTGCGTGCTCATAGCTTCAAAAGCTTTGTGGGCTTCTGCGTTGAAAAAATTCTGATCTCATCGGAGATGCCAAGCGCATAGAAGCGGCGGATGCGTTTTTCTTGATGATACACTTGGATCATTACATTTCTCCGGTTGCTCTATTGCATTTTTATTTACCGATTTGATACAATCATAAAAAATTAACGTTCTTTAAGGGGGTTATCATGCGTTATAAGGGTATCATGGGTATCATCCTTGGGATCTGTCTCACGGGCCTCTTTCTTGCAGGCTGCGGTCTGCCTCAGGGGGCGCCGCAGAAGGATGAGCGTCCGGTGATCAAGCTGGGGAGTGACCGTTATCCGCCTTTCAATTATTTTGATGAAGACGGTGTGCCGACAGGGATCGATGTGGATCTTGCGACAGAGGCTTTCGGCCGCATGGGGTATCAAGTCGAAGTGCATAACATCGACTGGGAGAAGAAGAAAGACCTTTTGAAGAGCGGAGAGCTGGACTGCATCATGGGCTGCTTTTCCATGGAAGGACGTCTGGATGACTACCAGTGGGCGGGTCCGTACATGGTGAGCCGTCAGGTGGTCGCAGTGAATCCAGAGAGTAACATTTACCATCTGCAGGATCTTGCTGGAAAAACACTGGCGGTACAGTCGACCACGAAGCCGGAAGGCATCTTCCTTCAAAGGAATGATCCTCGCATTCCTAAGCTGGAGAATCTTCTCAGCATGGGAAATCGCGCATTGATCTATACACTTCTCGGCAAAGGCTATGCGGATGCCGTTGGAGAGCACGAGAATTCCATCCTCCAGTACATGAAGGACTATGATATGGAGTATCGCATCCTTCCTGAGCCGCTCATGACGGTCGGGATCGGCGTGGCTTTCGATAAGGAGGACCACCGCGGTCTTTGCCAGGAGCTTGATAAGACACTTCGCGAGATGAGGCAGGATGGGACGGCAGAGAGGATCATCGGAAAGTATTTAGAAAATCCGAAACAATACCTGGAGGTGGAGAAGCTTGCTTACTGATAAAGCGTCCATTGAAAAAGGCATCCGTTTCTGGTCGGTAGGGATCCTTGGCGGGCTGCTGGTCATGCTCGGCGCTTCTCTCTATTTCATCGATCAAGAAAAGAAGGAGGCGGAAGAGCGCCTCTACGAAACGGCAGAATACGTGAAGGTACAGAGCTCAAGCGTCACACACTACAATGAGGCTTCTGAGTCTCAGGCACTTCTGCGTCTCATCGAAAGTGTGCGTCAGGTAGGGACAAACCTCAAGGCGGAGAAAGAGACAGGACGCAGTACGGAGGAGGCGCTGCTGCAGCAGAATATCCGTGGGCTGTGGCTTTCCGGCATTCTGATCCTTGACGAAAAAGGAGAGACAACGGAGTCGTTCACCAAGATGCCTTCTGCAGAAGAAGCGCTCGCAGGCATCCTATCCAGAGATGTCGTGAAAGACTGCGCCCGTTATCCGGAGAAAACCTATTCGCAGCGTCTTCGCCTCCCGGATGGGGCCTATATCGATATGGCTGCCTGCGGACGCATGGACAAGCCGGGCATCATTGTCGTGTACCAATACACACCCGCTCAATATGCCAGAACTTACACGCTCATGATCCAAAGTCTGCTTGCAGGGTACAATCCTCTGACGGATGGTACTATTCTTGTCGCGGATGACGGGCAGGTCATCGCTTCGAATGATCAAGCGCTGATCGGAGAAGAGACGAAGCATCTCCCTGTGGTGCAGGCCTTGAAAGAAAATGCGGGCAGTCGGCATCTCGTGAATATCAGTGAAGAATATGCCTATGGCATCATGCTTCGCCAGCGCGACTACTACATCTATGTATACATGCCGGATACCAAAGTATTTGCCGCACTCCCGCAGAATCTGGGCATAATCTTCGTCCTGTATCTGTTTACTCTGTCCGCCTTCTTTATGTATCGCTACCGGTCACAGATGCTGCACCAGAAAGAAGAGAAGGAGAGGGAAGAGACATACCGCAAGAGCCTTCAGGAAGAGGCTCGCCGGGCAGATGCAGCCAATATCGCGAAAACAGAATTTCTCCAGCGCATGAGCCATGATATCCGTACACCGATCAATGGCATCATTGGCATGCTGGCGGTGGCAGAGCGCTATCCCGATGATTTGAAAAAGCAGGACGAATGTCGTGAGAAGATCAGTAAAGCGTCCCAACTGCTCCTGGAGCTCATCAATGAAGTGCTTGATATGAGGAAACTGGAGTCCGGTGAAGTCGTGCTCGAAGAGAAATCCTTCCATCTGCAGGAGCTTTTGAATGAAGTACTTACCGTTATCGAAAAGCTGGCACAGGAAAGAGGTATCGAAGTCATCAAGAGGGATCTTTCAGTTACACACTGGAATCTTATAGGCAGTCCAGGTCACCTGAAGCGTCTTTTGATGAATATCATGGGTAACGCTGTAAAGTACAATAAAGATCATGGGAAAATCATACTCAGCCTCCGGGAAGACGAGAGTGAGGATGGCCGCGCTTTCTATACGTTTATTTGTAAAGATACCGGGATCGGTATGAGCGAGGAGTACCAGAAACGAATCTTTGAACCCTTCACTCGCGAAGACGAAAGTGTTAAAACCCTCTACAACGGTACGGGACTTGGCATGCCGATCGCAAAGAAACTCACGGAAACCATGGGAGGCAGTATTTCCTTTACCAGCCAAAGGGGCGAAGGGACGGCGTTCACGGTGAAGCTCCCCTTCCTGATCGACAAGACAGCCGGCAAAGCCGAGAAAACGACCGAAGAAGCCGAGGCGTCGATCAAGGGTGTCCGTATTCTTCTTGTCGAAGACAATGAGCTCAACATGGAGATCTCGGAATTTATTGTCGCAGAAAAGGGCGCTGTCGTCACGAAAGCATGGAACGGAAAAGAGGCTGTCGAGACTTTTGCAAAGGCACCCGAAGGTGCATTCGATGTGATCCTGATGGATGTCATGATGCCTGTCATGGATGGCTGCAAGGCTGCCAAAGAGATCCGGGCTCTTCCCCGCAAGGATGCGAAGACGATCCCCATCATTGCCATGACGGCGAATGCTTTCACAGATGATAAAATCCGCACTCGGGAAGCGGGGATGAATGAACACCTGTCCAAGCCGCTTGCGCCGGACCTTGTCGTGAAAACCATCACAAAGTTTTTGGGGAAGAAGTAACTAGAGACTAGTGGCTAGAGACTAGTGGCTAGGGATTAGTGGCTAGGGATTAGGCGTCTCGAGTGACTAGGGACTGGTGACTAGAGACTAGGAGACTAGAAGACTAGAAGACATCAGACTCTCGTATCGTCATTTCGAGCGAAGCGAGAAATCTTTACTGTACTGCGGGAATCAGCGTGTATGCACCGAGGAAAAACGATGTCCTGGTATTGCCTCACATCAGGCGATGAGCGTTCTGCAATAAAGATCGAGGACTACGCTCGAAATGACGATGCGCGCGAAGCGCTATCAAAACTCCGCGGCGCTTCCCTATTTTTATGCGCCGCACCGCCCCTGCTGAACCCTTTGAACCCGTTGAACCCATTGAACCTTCCGAACCTGCTCACCTCATAAAACCCGCGCACCTCTTTCGCTTGCAGTCAATGGGACGACACGCCTAGATGGCTAACCACGAATTTTTTCTTTTTTAGAAAAATTTAATCCCCATACGCTTGCCTTCCGTAGTATAATACAGATAGGAAATAATCTATGTGTATGGGATGGGAGGTCTTTCATATGTATACTCTTTCCAATGAAGAATTTAACGGAAAAATCCCGCAGATCGATCCGAATGCGTTTGTGGCTCCGCAGGTATTCCTTTCCGGCGATGTTCGGATCGGAAAGTATGCGAGTGTATGGCCGGGCGTCGTGGCCAGAGGCGATGTGAACTACATCTCCATCGGTGAATGTACGAATGTACAGGATCTGGTCTGTCTGCATGTGGCGGATGACGATCCCTGCATCATTGGCGATTATGTCACTATCGGGCACTGCGCCTGCATCCATGCCTGTACCATTGAGGATCATGTCCTCATCGGCATGCATGCGACTGTTTTGACAGGTGCCAAGATCGGCCGCGGTTCCATCATCGCTGCCGGTGCGCTTGTTCTGGAAAATCAGGTCATCCCGCCGAATTCCCTCGTCGTCGGTGTCCCAGCGAAAGTTATCAAGACCATTGACCGCGTGAAGAACATTCATGCGCAGGCTCTCAAGTATAAATGTGAATGGGCCATCGGCTATGGTGTGAAACCGGATATCGATGGAGAACTGTATCACGGAGAACCGATCGTTTAAAATATAGGAAAAGGGGCTGTGAAGAAATGAGGATTCATTTCTTCACAGCCCCTTTTTACTTTGCTTTTTACTTTGCTTTCATTTGGTTCAGGGTTCAGGGTTCAGGGGTGAGGTGGCGGCTTCGCCGCCTTTTTTTAGAAGATGGTATTCTCGTATCGCAGCCTTCTCCTCTAGGGTAATGCTATCAGACAGCATTTTGGGAACTCTTACATATTGTAAAATTTTTTTCCCTCTCTTTTTTCTTTAAAGGCTTTATGCTAAAATAATACGGTTATGTAGAAAGAAAAAAGCGTTATGTAGATACTTTTTTATTGAATCGAATATTTCGCTAGGAATCATGAGATTATCCTGTTTCTTCGGCGTATTTGTAAAAAGTAAAGGAAGATGGAGGCTTATGGGTCATATTTCTGTAATAGGCAGCTGTAATATGGACATTACCGTGGAGGCGGACAGAAGGCCGCAGGCGGGCGAGACCGTGATGGGCAGCCGCCTGATCGTTTCTCCTGGAGGCAAGGGTGCAAATCAGGCTGTCGCAGCGGCGCGCCTCGGGGCTAGCGTATACATGATCGGCTGTGTGGGGGATGATGCTTACGGGACGCTCATGAAAAAGGCGCTGGAAGAGAGCGGCGTGAAGACGGACTATGTGGAGACGCTCTCCGGCATCACGACAGGCACGGCACACATCACGCTGGCAGAAGGGGATAACAGTATCATCGTCATCAAGGGGGCGAATGATAAGGTCAGCCGACAGATGATCGATAAGGACTGGGATGTGATTTCTTCCTCTGATCTCGTCATGCTGCAGCATGAGATCCCGATGGACACAATCGGCTATATCATTGACCGCTGCTTTGAAGCGGGCGTCCCTGTGATGCTGAATCCGGCACCGTACATGGATATCCCGAAGGACTGGGTCAGGAAAGTGACGTATCTCACGCCAAATGAACATGAAGCGGCGCTGATGTTTGACGGGATGGATCGAGATGAGATCCTGATTTCCGAAGCCGGCAAGGTCATCATGACCGTCGGCAAAGACGGCGTGGTCTATGGCGAAGCGGGCAAGGTCGTCAAGGTCGCCGGCTTCACGGTGCCGGTCGTCGATACGACCGGGGCAGGCGATACCTTCAATGGGGCTTTTGCGGCAGCGCGCTGCGAAGGCCTGGCGATCAAAGAAGCCATTCGTTTTGCCAATGCGGCGGCTGCACTGTCTGTCGGAAAGATCGGTGCACAGGGTGGTATGCCATGGCGCAAAGAAGTGGAGGAGATGCTCTCATGCAAAAAATAGGGATTTTGAACAGCAATATCGCCAAGGTTTTAGCAGACCTCGGTCATACAGATAAGATCTGTGTCGGAGACTGCGGCCTTCCGGTGCCAGCCGGTACGCCGAAGATCGATCTCGCACTCCGTCTTGGTGAACCGAAATTCATTGAAGTCGTGAAGGAAATGGCGAAGTACATGGAGATCCAGAAGGTCTATATCGCACCGGAGACGGAAACGGAGAATCCGGAGCAGTGGAAAGCGCTCCACGAAGTGTTCCCCGAAGATGCTGTGGAATGGGTCATGCTGGATAGCCATGAAGAGCTGAAGGCGTGGGAAAAAGATTGCAAAGCCGTCATCCGTACGGGCGAAATCACTCCGTATTCGAATATTATTCTCGAGTCCGGCGTCATCTTCTAAGAGAGGTAGTACATGGATATCAATATGATCGGGATTTGCAAAGCCTTCGGGACGAATAAGGTCTTGGGCGGAGTCAATCTCCACATCCGTCCTGGCGAAGTCCACGCACTGATGGGGGAGAACGGCGCAGGCAAATCCACATTAATGAATATTTTGACGGGCATCCACAAGGCGGATGCCGGCACCATTCTGGTGGATGGCAAGGAAGTGACTTTCCGCAATAATAAAGATGCGGAGGAGCATGGGATCGCTTTCATTCATCAGGAGCTGAATATCTGGCCGAATCTGTCTATCCTGGAGAATCTTTTCCTGATGAATCAGCCGAAAACGGCCTTTGGCTTCATTGATTTCAAAAAGATGCGGCAGATGGCGGAAGAAAAGTGCCGCGAAATGGGTATCACGCTGCCGCTCGATGAGATCGCAGGGGAATGCTCTGTCGGTCAGCAGCAGATGACAGAGATCACACGAAATCTGATGCTCGATGCCAAGACGGTCATCATGGATGAACCGACCGCCGCTTTGACGGAGCGTGAGACCGACAGCCTTTTTGAAGTCATGAGAAAGCTGAAGGCGAAGGGTGTCTCCATCATCTATATTTCTCATCGTATGGAAGAGGTATTCAATAACTGTGATACCATCACTGTCATGCGTGACGGACAGACCATCAGCAGCCGCCCGACAGAAGAAACGAATATGGATCAGATCGTAGGCGATATGGTCGGCCGCGTGATGAGCGAGTACTATCCGGCGCGTACGAATGTACCCGGTGATGAAGTATTCAAGGTCGAAGATTTCTCTCAGCCGGGCGTCTTCGAGCATATTTCCTTCTCGGTCAGAAAAGGAGAGATCCTGGGCGTAGCCGGTCTCATGGGCGCTGGCCGTACAGAGATCATGAGAGCGATCTTCGGCGTGGATCCGCACAGGGAAGGCAAGCTCTACCTCTCCGGCAAGGAGATCAAGATCAAAAAGCCGCTGGACGCCATCAAGCTCGGCTTCGGCTTCATTACAGAGAACCGTAAGACGGAAGGGCTCATTCTGGATTTTTCGATCAAGAAAAATATTGCACTCCCAAGCGTGAATGCCCTCGCCAAGAGCGGTGTCATCAATGACAAGGAAGAATTCGGTTTCGCAGATACGTTATCGCACAAGCTCGGCGTCAAGACACAGACCATCGAGCTTCCTGCGAGCGCTCTCTCTGGCGGCAACCAGCAGAAGGTCGTCATCGCGAAGTGGGTGGGCATGCATCCGAAGCTGCTCATCCTGGATGAACCGACCCGCGGCATCGATATCGGTGCGAAAAAGGATATCTATGACCTGATGAATGAACTGACCGCCCAAGGCGTATCGATCATCATGGTTTCTTCTGAACTGCCGGAAGTCATCGGCATGAGCGACCGTATCATGGTCATCCACGAAGGACATCTGGCTGGCATCATCGATCATAAAGATGCGACACAGACACGTATTATGACATTGGCTACCGGAGGAGAGTAAGCATGAATTCCGAAAAAGTTAAAAATCTTGTGAGAGAAATGGGGCCGCTCATTGGTCTCATTGTCCTCTTTATCGTTATCGCGGCTTTGAATGACAGCTTCATAGATCCGTCGAACCTGAAAAATCTGGCTCGTCAGATCTCCATCAATGCGCTCATTGCCTTTGGTATGACCTTCGTCATCCTGACCGGCGGCATCGACCTCTCCGTCGGTTCGATCCTCGCGCTGTCTTCCGCGCTCATGGCGAGCATGATCGCAAAAGGGACGAATCCGGAGCTCGCGATCCTTTTCTCTGCTTTCATCGGTATCCTGCTCGGCGCTGTGAATGGTGTCATCATTTCCTACGGAAAGGTCGCTCCCTTCATTGCAACGCTCGCTACCATGACCATCTATCGCGGCGCGACGCTCGTCTATACGAATGGTAATCCGATCTCCGGCCTTTCGGATGATCCTTTCTTCACCGGCTTCGGTCAGGGCTTCATCATGGAAGTCCCGGTTCCGGCCATCGTGATGCTCATCGCCTTCCTGATTCTTTTCTTCATCCTGAAGAAGACGCCGCTTGGCCGTCAGACCTATGCGGTCGGCGGAAATGAAAAAGTTTCCTATATTTCCGGGATTAAGATTGACAGAATCAAGATTTTTGCGTATGCTTTGACTGGATGCCTTTGTGCTATCGCCGGCGCTATCCTGACTGCACGCCTGAACAGTGCGCAGCCGACGGCCGGCATGGGCTATGAGCTGGATGCGATCGCAGCTGTCGTCCTCGGGGGTACCTCGCTCGCAGGCGGCAAAGGCCGTATTTCCGGCACGCTCATCGGTGCTCTCATCATCGGTACCTTGAATAATGGTCTGAACATTTTGAATGTGTCCAGCTTCTATCAGCAGGTTGTCAAAGGCGTAGTTATTTTGCTTGCCGTCCTGATGGATCGCAAGAAGAACTAAGGAGGAAAACATTTTGTTTAAGAAAATCGCATTAACAGCTCTCATTGGCGCAGCACTCATCTCTGCTGCTGGTTGTGGCGGCTCTGATAAGAAAGCCGACTCTTCTGCTGCTTCCGGCGCGAAGAAAGTCACCATCGGATTCTCTGTCTCCACGCAGAACAACCCATTCTTCGTCACCATGGCAAACAGCGTCAAAGCAGCTGCTGAAAAGGCTGGCGTGAATGTCAAGATCGTCGATGCACAGAATGATCCGGCAAAACAGTCCAATGATATCGCTGACCTGCTCCAGGGCAACATCAGCGTCCTCATCGTGAATCCGGTAGACTCCGCAGCAGTATCCAACTCTGTCCTTGCAGCCAATAAAGCCAAGATCCCGGTCATTACTATCGACCGTGCTTCTGACAAGGGCGAAGTCGCTGTACACATCGCTTCCAACAACATCAAGGGCGGCGAAATGGCAGCAGAATACATCGTTTCTAAACTCGGCGAAGGCACTCCGGTCGCTGAACTCGAAGGTATCCCGGGCGCATCCGCTTCCCGTGAACGCGGCCAGGGCTTCCATAACATCGCTGACAAGAAACTGAAAGTCCTCGCAAAGCAGAGTGCAAACTTCGATCGCAGCCAGGGCCTGACCGTTTCTGAAAATATCCTCCAGGCAAACCCGGATGTCAAAGCCATCTTCGCACAGAACGATGAAATGGCTCTCGGCGCTATCTCCGCTGCCAAAGCTGCCAACAAGCAGATCTTCATCATCGGCTTCGACGGCACGGATGACGGCGTGAAAGCAGTCAAAGACGGCACCATGGCAGCTACCATCGCACAGCAGCCAGACAAGATGGGCGAGATCGGCGTCGATGCTGCTCTGAAGCTCGCTAAGGGTGAAAACGTCGAAAAGAATATCGCTGTAGATCTGAAACTGATCGAAAACAAATAATTTATTTCATCTGACAACCTGAACAAAAACCGCAGCTTAGGCTGCGGTTTTTTGATGGGGAGAGAGGCTGTGGGGCGTGCTGCCCCTTGATTGCGGTTGAAAGCCTAGATTGAATGAGAAATTAGAAATGAGAAATGAGAAATGCGAAATGGTGGTGTGGCGCCAGATCCTTCGACTCAGTTCTCACTGTTCCGCCTTTACATTATCGAACATCCGACATTTCACTCCGCTCAGGATGACGAAATGCGCCGCGGAGTAT
>ERZ1023822.243-NODE-243-length-17470-cov-51.726041_pt1 | contig 17470 bp, 10 predicted proteins | sample MGYA00380379_ERZ1023822 | MGnify/ENA primary metagenome ERZ1023822 (study PRJEB33179, sample SAMN07448988) | human gut metagenome | biome: Human-gut; feature: Human associated habitat; material: Faeces | host: Homo sapiens | place: India: Bhopal | collected... | reverse complement strand
GCAAAGGTAATAACTTTTACGATAAAGGGCAAGGTATAAATGCGGAGCCGCTTACCTGAGTGTGGCAATAGGTGGCAATAAGGTGACAATAGAAAAGCCTCTTATTGCCACCCGTTATTCTCTTATTATCAGCTACTTATAATAAGCGTGGCAAATGTGGCAATAAATTGAGAAAACATGTTACTATGCGTAGAAGCTCTTTGTTTCTCAAACATTCCATCAAAATCCGATTTGTATAAATACTATTGCCATCGTTTCTCCTTGGGAAAATGTTCTAGCTGTATGGTAGAAGTTTTTCGGGAAAAGTTTTGGAGATTAGGAGATAAAGTATTATCTTTGCCATCAGATTCAAAAACGAATAATCAAACTGAGTTATGATAGTAAGACCAAAGCGCATTTATCGCAAGCGCATACCATACGGCATGCAGAATTTTGAGGATGTCATAAAAGAGGATTGTTACTATGTGGACAAGACTCCTTTCATCGAGCAAATAGAAGAATCCAACAAGTATTTCTTCTTCATTCGCCCTCGCCGTTTCGGCAAGACACTTACCCTCTCCATGCTTGAGAATTACTATGACATCAACAAGAAAGACAAGTTTGAGGAAATCTTTGGCAAGCTATACATCGGGCAGAATCCTACACCAGAGCATAATACATATCTCATCATCCACCTCAATTTTGCCGAGGTGGCAGCAGGATTGGATGATTATAAGAATGGACTGGACAACCATTGTCGCCTTGTATTCAATTTCTTCTGTGACATCTATGCACATATTCTTCCTGCCAATACCAAGGAAGGAATGGAAAAGTTAACAGATGCAGTGTCTCAACTGAGGTTTCTTTGCCAGAAATGCCAGGAGGTGGGAAAGAAGATTTATCTCTTCATCGATGAGTACGACAACTTCACCAACATGATTCTCGCCCATGAGGAGCATCTTATGAGGTATCGCAACCAGACCCACGGAGAGGGATACTTGCGCCAGTTCTTCAACACCATCAAGGGTGCGGCTGGCAATACCCTGGGCAGAGTGTTCGTCACGGGAGTAAGCCCTGTGACCATGGATGACCTGACCAGCGGATTCAACATCGGAACCAACTACTCCCTAAGCCCAAAATTCAATGAGATGACGGGCTTCACGGAAGAAGAAGTCAGAGAGATGCTGGATTATTACGGCAGCGTCCTGCCGTTCAATCACACCACCGATGAGCTGATCAAGGTGATGAAGCCATGGTACGACAACTATTGCTTTGCCGTCAAGAGCTATGGCAAGACCACGATGTACAACTCCGTGATGGTGCTCAATTTCATTAGCAACTATATAGATAATGAGTACGACATCCCCGACTCCATGGTGGAGACCAACATCCGTATCGACTATGACAAGTTGCGAATGCTCATCCGCCACGACAAGGAGTTCGCCCACGACGCTAGTATCATCCAGCAGTTGGTGACCCAGGGATTCGTGATAGGCACGCTCAACGAGAACTTCCCTGCCGAGCGAATCAACGACCCAGACAACTTCCTCAGCCTGCTGTTCTATTTCGGCATGGTGACGATAGACGGAACATACAAGGGTGAGACCAAGTTCATCATCCCGAATGAGGTGGTGCGTGACCAGATGTACACCTACCTGCTCGACACCTACAAGGAGAACGACTTGGTATATGATAGATATAGCAAGGGTAAACTGGAGAGCAAACTGGCTTATCATGGAGAATACAAGCCATACTTTGAATATATCGCCGACTGCCTGAAGAAGTACTCCTCCCAGCGAGACAAGCAGAAGGGAGAGGCTTTCGTGCATGGCTTCACCTTGGCGATGACGAGCCAGAACAAGTTCTATCGCCCTATCTCTGAGCTGGACAATGACGGCGGCTATGCCGACATCTTCCTCTCTCCGCTCTGTGACATCTACAAGGACATGGTGGATTCATATATCATCGAGTTGAAATATTGCAAGAGCCAAACCACAGATGAGCAAGTGAAAAAGCTCTTCGAGGAGGCTTCAGCTCAAATCTCCCGCTATGCGGACAGTGAGATGGTCAGAGAGGCGGTAAAGACCACAAAGCTCCACAAGCTGGTGGTTATCTACCGCGGAGCGGAAATGGTGGCTTGCGAGGAGATATAAAACATTTTCAACCATACAGGTTGAAAATGTTTGAGATAAATATAAAGAAAAAGGTGTATCCCTTTGCCCATTGTGTTGAGCAATAAGGATACACCTTTTATAAAATTGATATGCGTTTGTTCTAATAGGCATTAAAGTACCTTTTATTTGATGAGTCTATATGAGCTTAATTATTTCCATTACAGCTTCTGCATTTGACTTAATATAAATGTTATGGAACTTGGTGTCAGCTCGTTCTCCATGCATTAAGTAAACATAGTATACTTGGTAATTATTTCTACCTCCTATTTTTAAATTTATAATAGTTACTGCAAAGATACGCTTTTTCTCCGAAAGCTGCAAGGAATTAGGGGAAATTTATATAGACCATTTGTTGCAAATAAAAAAAAGGTGTGCCATTGAATGATGACACACCCTCTCTTAAATTTTACTGAGCCCTTGGTACAGAATCAACAGGGTTGCTGTTTCCTATAGGGGGCTTCTTTTATTATTCTCATTCTTTGCCACTCAATGATATAGCGACAGAAGAATACACCTTTATTTACACCTTGTTACCACTTATATTCTGCATCATTATCTACTGGTGCAGATGGTGTAGGGTTGTTTGTAGTTATACCAGTATTATATGCGCTCTCTGAACGTGGAATACAACGATTCATCCAATCTGGAGTTGTAGATATGTTCCAACGATACAAGTCTGGATGATTACTGTTTGCATAGCTACGGATAATTCCTCTTTCGAGTCGTTTGATATCATAACCTGTAATACCTTCTCCCCAGAACTCTGCACGGCGTTCCCAACAAACCTCGTTTTGGAAATTGTTTGCTCGTTTAGCAAAGTATGACTCATTAGTATGACTTCCATATACATATTGTGGGTCACGAGTCTTTGCAAATGCTGTAAGCAATGCAATTCCTTCTGCTTCTCGGCCAGGTTGCATACCTACTGCTTCTGCTTCGATGAGTTTCATTTCCTCAACACGCATAAGAGGAATATCCATACACCAACCTACATACTGGTCTGATACACCAGCTGAACCACCTGCATTCTTGAATTTTGCATTCAAACCACCTAGAGTAGGTTTGTTTGATGCAAGTAATTCTGGATAATCAGAGTTCGCTTTCAAGGCATTAAGAACCTTTTCCGTATCCATAACTTCTGTTTCCTTACCTGTTTTTGGATCTGTTACCTTTTTAGTATAAGTATCCACAGCGAAGTCTACGAAACATTTTTTGCGGCAGTCGGTAGATGGTATCGTTTCATATAAATGGCGGTCAATGTAGAATGGGTAACCATAGTTTGCACCATAACCACAACCTGAGCCTTGCTCCGTTGTCATTTTTGCGCCCCAAGAGCCATCGCCATCATTATCCTTGATGTTGGTATTTGTTGAAACATTATGTGTCGCAAGCATCCATGAATCATTTGCCTTGTTAAAGCCTTCTGAATGACTGGTGTATTGAGCTGCAGTCATTACGGTATAACCAGCCTGTGCTAACTTAGCATACTTTTCTGCATTCTTCCAATCTTCCATTGTAAGGTATGCGCGAGCTTTTAAGCCATATACTACAGAAATGTCCGGTGTGTATTTTGTAGTACGCTTATATCCAGTCAAATACTTTTCTGCTTTATCCAGATCTTCAAGAATGAACTTAAATGCTTCCTCGTTAGTCATACGAGGGTTGTTAGTAGAAACTGCTGTAGTAGTCTCTTCTGTTACCTTTGGAATAGTCAAGGCATTCTTGTCCTCTGCATAAGTCTTTGGACTATACATGCGAGCTAAGTCAAGATAGAACATGGCCCTCATAGCATAAGCTTGACCTACACCAGTCTTTTGTTCATCATTTGGCTCACCTTTTGGATATGCAATTACGATATTGCAGTTTTTAATCCACAAGTAGTAGTATGTCCAAGGCATTTGGCACAGTGCATAGTTAGGACCAAGACCTACGCTTCCAGAATACCATGTTGAAAACCATTCAGTTCCAGAACAGTCTACAGGAACAATATCTTGACCCATGATATCATTCTGAATAAGAATAGAAGGGTATCCCCAGTCGTTGGCATACTGGTCAGCACCACTATATGTATATTCGCCAGAGAGGTTAGAGGTGATAGCATCTACCAAAGAAGAGAAAGCTTTTGGAGCATCCTCTAACTCTTCTTGACTTACATAATTTTTTTCTACATCAAATTCCTTCATACAGCTTGTAAATGATGTAACCATCAAAGATGCTGCAATGAATTTAATTATATTTTTATTCATATTGTCTTCATTTAAATCATTAAACAACTACATGTTAAAATGTAATCTGAATACCGCCTGATATGTTGCGAGTTGGTGAATAAGAACCATAAGTACTAGATCCATCGTAAGAGAAACGAGGGTCAAGTCCCTTTCTAGCAGACCAGAAACAGAGGTTCTCTCCCATGACATAAACACGCAACTTTGACAACAATGGAATCAAACCCTTTGGGAATGTATAGCCCACTGAGAATGACTGGAAGTTGAGGTAGCTTGCACTTTCTAAGAAGCGATCACTCTTTGCAGTTGCATATTTGTCACCATATTGGAAACGAGGAATGTTGGATGATGTGTTCTCAGGACTCCAAGACTTATATATATCCTTGTGTATACCAAGACCATATCCTGCACTTGAAGAGTTGTCCATAAGAGAGGCATAGCCACTGTCGTAAACCTTACCACCAAGCTGGAAATCGAATATTACTGAAGCATCAAAGCCTTTATAGCTGAAGTTTGTACTGAATCCACCAAATACTTTTGGTAACAATGAACCTATCTCATAATAAGTTGCCTTAGAGTAATCAGTTGTGGTTGAACTCATATTTTTGCCTGGGCGAGTTCCGCTATTTGCTTCCTGCAATTCATCGTCTACCCAATAGAGGGCCTGACCATCCTCACTAACACCTGCATACTTTGGTAAGAAAGCGTTGTAAAGTGGACCACCTTCTCTATCCCAATAAGAGAATGAATGGGTTGCGTTTGGCTCAGAGAATCCACCATAATCCTTTGTCTTTGATTCTGGTAGTTTAAGAATCTTGGTTGAATTATGGGACATATTTAGACTAACAGACCAATCTAAATCGCGAGTGCGGATTATTGAACCTGTTAATGACACCTCAATACCATTATTTCGGATATCTCCAACGTTTCCATAATAACCTCGAGAACCATTAGCTTCTGGAATTGACAACCAGAAGAGCAAATCAGATGTTTTCTTAGAATAGAAATCTACAGTTCCACTCAGTCTGTTCTTGAAAAGAGAAAATTCAACACCCACATTGAGGTTGTTGGTCGTTTCCCACGTGATATCTTCATTACCTACTCGATAGAAGGAAGGAGATATGTTTGTGGTTCCCGCAATGGTGAGTTGGTAAAGATTGGTGTATGCGAAATTACCAATATTATCATTACCTTGTTGACCATAAGATGCCTTAACTTTCAAATTGTCTACCCAAGAAGCATTGAACCAATCCTCTTTGCTGATAATCCAGGCACCACCTATTGACCAGAAGTCACCCCAGCGGTGATTCTTGGCAAAGTAAGAAGAACCATCACGACGATAAGATGCAGATGCGAAGTATTTGTCGTCATAGTTATACTGTGCACGACCAAAGAAGCCCTCTACATTGTAGTTGTCTTGGTATGAAGTATTGCTGTATGGATTCGCATAAGCATAGAGTTCCTGAATGTAAGGTGAGAACTCATAGCGGGCTTTTCCTTCAAGATATTTAACATTCTGGCGATAGTACTCATGGCCTGCCAAAACATCAACATTATGTTTGCCAAACTGTTTGAGGAATGTAAGAGTCTGTACGTTGTTTGTTCTCAAATTAGCAGTGTTGCTTTTTTTCAATGTTCCATTTGCACCTGCATTAGGACCCTCGAAAGAGTTCAAATAGTCGTTCAAGTCATATACATTGTAAGTAACAGTGCTAGAGAGATTCAATTTCAACCAGTCAGTGAAGCTGATGTCAGCAGAGATATTCGCATTAAGCTGATTCATTCCCTGCTTCCATTGGTTATACTGGTTGGCCGCAATAGGGTTACCTGTAGCCATGTATGGACGTGTCATACCATAGCAAGCAGGTGTACCATAGTCGTATCTCTTATGTCCATATTCATCTGTCAAGATATATGGATTACCATTTGAGTCTACGCCACGAACATAAAGCGGATAGATAGGAGCTATTCTTGATACAAAATAGAACATGTTGGCAGATGAGCCAGTTTCAGAACTCAAGTTCGGATTCTGTTCTGTATCTGAATGTACAAATTGTGCATTAGCTGCAAGCTTCAACCATTTTTTTGCTTGGTAATCAGCCTTGATACGTCCGCTATAACGCTTATAACTAGAATTCTGGATTACACCATTGTCATCCAGATAACCTAGACTTGCATAAAAAGAACCGCGATCCATAGAGCCTCTTGCGCTAATATTATATTCCTGACGGAAAGAATTCTTGTAAGCAGCGTCTGCCCAGTTGTCTGGAGTCAGATAACGAGTCTCACCATTAACTGTTAGTGTTCTACCCAGTGTGGCATTTGGATTTAATTTTCCATCAGTACCAATCAAAAGTTCATTTTCTGGTAATGTGAAACAGTTGTATTTCAAAGTATTAAGCAAAACATTGTTTGCCCAAACGTTTGCGCTTGCAGCATCCTTTCCGTTAGCCAATGCGTAGTTGTTGTACTGCATATAGGCAGCCTCATAATACTGACCTGGGTCACGAATTACATCATATTCAGGAATTGCACGTGAGTTAGAACCCCACTTCATATCAACAGTTACTTCTGCATCCTTGTTCTTGCCACTCTTTGTTGTGATAAGAATGACACCTGCAGCACCACGAGCACCATAAAGTGCAGCTGAGGCAGCGTCCTTCAATACAGTGACAGATTCAATATCTTCTGATGGTAGAGAAGAAAGGTTTCCTGGATAAGGAGCACCATCAACGATTACCAATGGGTCAGTAGCTGCATACATAGAAGCAATACCACGAATATTGACACCATTGTTGTCTGAACCTGGCTGGCCAGATGAACCACGCAACTGAAGACCAGGTACAGAACCTACCAAAGCGTCTGTTACGTTGGTAGAAATCTTCTTTGAAAGTTCTTCAGAACTTACTACGGCTGCTGAACCGGTAAATGCACTTTTCTTAGCAGTACCGAAGGCAACAACCATGACTTCATCCAATGCGTGATTGTCTGGGTCAAGAACAATTTTCATGTTCTTGGCAGCCTTTACAGTCTTACTGATCATACCGATGTAAGAAATCTCCAACTTGGCATTTGCTGGAGCAGCCAGTGAGAAATTACCGTCAACATCGGTAATAGTACCGGTTTGTGTACCAACAACTTTGATAGAGGCACCAATGACTGGGCTTCCATCCTCAGAAGAGGTAATAGTACCGGAAACTTGAGTTTGCGCCAACGCCATTCCTAAACTAAGGAAGAGGCAGGCAATAAACGTCATGAGTCTTTTTTCCATAAATCTCTCTCGTTTAATTAATTAATAAATATATAATGTTTTATATTTCCTTCTCGTTTCTCCACCTCTTGCCCCGAGGTGGTGGGGGGATGCTCCGTGTTATACCTTATTATATATAGGAGCGTCTAAAACTTCGCTAATTTTTAAAAATATTTTTAATCGGCTGCAAAATTAAGCATTATTTTGGATTTCTCCAAACTTTTTTCAAGAAAAATTGCATTTTACCCTACATTTTGTGGAAAATATCCATTTTTTATGCGTTTTCGCTATTAAATGGTAAGAAAAAAGCGGCAGTTATGTTGCAAACTGCCGCTTGGGTATGATTTGTATATTTGCCATCCTCGTTATTCTATAGAAATCGCATTTTCCTAAGAAGTTTTAGACCTAATTCCCACATTTTTCTAAGGAGTTTTCTGTGATTCCTCACATTTTTCGAAGGAGGTTTTGTAGTAACAAATGAAAGTGTTAAAAAACTAACTCATAGTTTTTCGGTCTAGAAAACTATGTTTTCTGGAGGTCTACTCATAGATTTCCTACAATGAAATGATAGCCTCTTACGGGAAATTACGGGAAAAATATATATATGGGACAAATTCAATTTGTCCCATGTTTTATACTTCCGCCACAATTTCCCCTTATAAAGGAAAGAAATGAGGCAAAAGCTTCCTTTATAAAGGAAACTTTTTGCTGATTTTCTTCCTTTATAAAGGAAAAAGTTGTATCTTTGCACCCAGATTGATATAAATAAGGAAGATATGGACAAGAGAATTGCAAAATTGTTGATAGCAGAGAATCAAAGGATGATTCAGGATGTGGAAATGGTGAAAAGAAGTATCGCCTTTGAATCTCATTCTAATTACGTGCTGGTAGGACTGAGAAGAGCAGGTAAGTCTTATCTGCTATATCAGCGTGCACAAGAGTTAATCGCCTCAGGACATAAGCCAGAAGAGATTCTTTACTTCAATTTTGAGGACGACCGACTTGAAAAGCTCCAGCTTTCTGACCTTGACTTGATAAAACAAGCTTACGAAGAAATGTATGAGCACCAGCCTATCTTCATGCTTGATGAAATACAAATCATAGATGGATGGGAGAAGTTTGCTCGTAGATTGGCAGACCAGAAGTATCGTGTCTACATCACTGGTAGCAATGCCAAAATGCTGAGTAGCGAGATTTCTACCACGCTTGGTGGCAGATATATGGTGCAGCCCGTCTTTCCTTTTTCCTTTCAGGAATATTTGACAGCCAAGCATATCTCCCTGCCTCCACAATGGGAATATCTGCAAAACTCAGACATCAAGAGGGTTTTCCTGGAATATTTTCATATTGGCGGTTTGCCAGAATTAGCGATTATAGATAATCAGTTTAAGCGTGAATGGTTGGGGAATTTGTACAACAAAATCTATTTTGGAGATTTGATAACCAGATATTGTATACGAAATCCACTGGCCATGAAAACTTTGATAAGAAAGCTATCCGAGAGTGTTAAGCAGCCACAGTCATATAACAGGCTTGCCAATCTGGTTTCTTCTGTAGCAGGAAAAGTGAAACAAGAGACTATTGTCGATTATCTGGGATATATCAAGGACACTTGTTTGATTTTCTCCTTGGAGAACATTACAGCAAAACTGCAAGACAGAATGTCGAACAAGAAATATTACTTTGTAGATAATGGTTTCTTGAGTCTCTTTCTCTTTGATCCAGAAACATCTCTCTTGGAGAATTTGGTAGCCATCCATCTGCACGAGAAATACGGAGAGGATCTTTTCTATTATTATGGCAATGTAGAAGTAGATTTCTGTCTATTTGAACATCAATATGCTTTCCAGGTATCATATAGTATAAAGGATGCTGCTACCCGAGAGCGAGAATTGGGGGCATTAAAAGCTTACCATAAGAGATATCCGAATAGTAAGCTCTTCGTTATCACAATGGATGAGGAAGAGACTATCATATACGAAGCCGTGGTAATAGAGGTACTGCCAGTATGGAAGTGGTTGCTGATGGAGAAGTAGGATTTTGTTCCTCGCTAGGGCACTTTGGGCCTTAGCGAGAAACTTTTTATACTAACATATTGACAATCTGACAGTTTTTCATTTTTTATTGATGCATATATCACATTTTTCGGGGGAATATTGCTCTTTCCATACACATTTTTCGGGGGAATAGCTTGTTTTTAAATATTTTTATCCATTTCTATAGCCCCAGTTCCGTTATCATCCCCAGATTAGCCTCGGCTAGGTCGGGATCGGCAAGGCTCTTTATATATAATAAGGTGGTGGAAGCCTTGGTATGCCCCAGAGCCTTGCCAATGAGCGAGATGTCGAGGTGGTGCTGATAGGCGATGCTTGCCCAGGAGTGGCGCACCACATAGGAGGAGAGATGGCAGGGATTGGGGAGAAGCTGCTCCAACCGTTGCAAGGAATAGTTGTATTGGCGCAGGCGGCAGCTGTATAGATGATGCTGCCGCCGGGGAGTATCAGCCGTAAGAATCGGAAACACATAGTCTGAATCATTCTCTTGGTATCGCTCGATGATACGGAGCATGCAGGGCAAGAGAGCCACCTGGATGCGCTGTCCCGTCTTATGGCGAGCATAATGGATATAACCATCCTTGAGCTGACCCTTCTTAAGATAAGCTATGTCCACAAAGGGCATGCCCATGGCATAGAAGCTGAAGAGGAAGATGTCTCGCGCCAAGGCTAACTGGGAGCCGTGGGGCAACTCCAGGGCATGGAGCTGCTGGATGTCATCGGGCGAGAGACTGCGCTTTCGGGTCTTTGCTCGCCCTGTAAATACCTGGGCAAAAGGATCATAGTCTGTCTCCATCGCCCGATGATACATCACTCGGAGAGCCCTCATATATGCCGAGATGGTGTTCAGGCAGATGTCTCGTTCAGAGAGCCATCGCTGATAGGCAGTCACTTTATCGACAGTCATCTCGGAGAAAACCCAGTCCTCTCTGCCCAGATATCGAGTCCAGGAGCGGGCAGCCGTCAGGTAATTGCTCGCTGTCTTGTATCTCCCCATCTCTCTTACTCGTTCCACCTCCAGTTTCACCCATTCCCATCCCTTCATCTCATCCGTGTGCAGGGTCTGCTTCTTCTGTTCTTTGCCCCAACTAATTTCTAACTTAAAGTATGCCATAATTGTTTTTTATTAAGAATTAAACCTAAAAATTATACCCAAAGGTATAATACCCTGGGGGATAATTTGTAAACATGAAGCATTTTTCTTAGGAATTTCTTGGTATTTCTCCACCTCGGGGCAAGAGGTGGAGAAACGAGAAGGAAATATAAAACATTATATATTTATTAATTAATTAAACGAGAGAGATTTATGGAAAAAAGACTCATGACGTTTATTGCCTGCCTCTTCCTTAGTTTAGGAATGGCGTTGGCGCAAACTCAAGTTTCCGGTAAAGTAACCTCTGCAGAGGATGGTGAACCAATCATTGGTGCATCTATCAAAGTGGAAGGTACCAATACTGGTACAGTTACCGACATTGATGGTAACTTCTCTTTGGTTCTTCCTAACGGAAAGAACTCTGTAAAAGTGTCTTACATTGGTATGCAAGACAAAACCGTTGTTCTCAAAGCAGGCAACAACAAAATCGTTTTATCTTCAGATTCAAAAAGCCTTGATGAGGTCGTAGTTACAGCTATGGGTATCACCCGTCAGAGCAAGGCCTTGGGTTACTCGGCTTCTGTTGTCGGTGGTGAGAAACTTTCTGAGTCACGCACAGGCGACATCATGTCCGGTATCGCTGGTAAGGTGGCTGGTGTACAGATTTCAGCTTCTTCTTCTGACCCAGGTGCTTCTAATTCCGTTGTTATTCGTGGTGTCAGTTCTTTGTCTGGCAACAACCAGCCTCTTTATGTTGTAGATGGTGTGCCATTGTCAAACAACTCAACAAGTAGTGAGACTTCTATGGTAGCAAGTGCTAGCAGCTTGAATGAAAGCTACGACTTCGGTAATGGTGCCAATGCTGTCAACCCAGACGACGTTGAGAGCATGACCATCTTGAAGGGTGCCGCTGCTACAGCTCTCTATGGTAGCCGTGCTGCCAATGGTGTCATCTTGATTACCACCAAGAGTGGTAAGAAACAAAGCAAGGGAGTTGGTATTGAGTATAACGGCGGTTTGCAGCTTGAGTCTGTTCTCCGTTTGCCTCAGATGCAGAACCAGTTCGGTATGGGTTGGTATGGTAACAAGACCGACCTGGAAAACGGTTCTTGGGGTCCTGAGTTTGATGGTTCTTCTTTGCGATATGGTAATATTTACGATAACTCTCAGCAGTATAAGACTTATCGTGCCATCAAGGACAACGTGAAGGACTTCTTCGATACAGGTATTCGCTATAACAACAGTGTATCTTTCAATGGTGCAACAGATGTAAGCAACTTCTTCTTGAGTCTGTCACAGATTCATGATGATGGTATCATCCCAACAGACGCAGATAGCTACAACAAGTATACATTCTCAGGTCGTGCTAGTCACAAGATCAAGAACGTAACTTTGAGCATGTCTGCCAACTATGCTTACCAAAAGAATAATTTCGTAAGCACCGGTCAGCAGGCTGGTTCTATGTACAACTGTATCATGCAGACTCCTCGCGACATCAGCATCGCTGAGCTTAAGGATTTGAACAATCCATTCAATACTCCAGGTTATTACTATACTCCATATGGTGTAACCAACCCATACTACCTTTTGAACAACTATAAAAATCAGTATGAGCAGGAGCGTTTCTATGGCAAGTTGCAGTTGGATTGGGACATCATCAAGGACTTGAAGTTCTCTGGTCGTTTCGGTTTGGATACTACAACAGGTCATCACGATGAAGGTCAGCCAAATATGTCTAAACTCTATCAGGGCACTCCAAACTGGGCAGATGCTTTGTCGGCTTTGACAGGTAAGGCAAGCCAGCAGACAGAACGTACTCGTGAAATCGACTTGAATGCAATGTTGAGCTATGGTCATAATTTCATGGAGAAATTGGACGTGAACGCTGTAGTTGGTCTTAATGGTAATGAGCGTAGATACAACTATTTCTATGCACAGGTAACCAACTTGACCATCCCTGCATTCTATAATTTGAACAACTCTTCAGAGAAGCCAACTGTTGACCAGTATCAGCAGCTCCGTCGTTTGATGGGTGCTTATGGCCAGATAGATCTTGGTTGGGACAACTGGGCATACTTGACAATGACTGCTCGTAACGACTGGTCATCTACCCTTCCTAAGGGCAACCGTTCTTTCTTCTATCCAGGTGTTACCGGTAGTGTTATCTTCTCTCAGTTCTTAACACCAGAGATGCAGAAGATTATCACCTTTGGTAAAGTACGTGCAGCTTGGGGTAAGACTGGTAATGATGCAAATGTATACATGACCTCTTCTGTATTTGCACAAGGTGGAGCAAACACATCAGGTTGGGGTACTAGCCAGTTCCCATTCACAAACGGTAACTATAATGCATATTCTGTAGGTAACGTATTGGGTAGCCCTACTTTGAGTCCAGAGATGACAACAGAGTTTGAGCTCGGTTTGAACATGGCATTCCTTCAGAATCGCTTGTCATTCGATGTATCTTACTACAATAGAGTATCAGACAAGCAGATATTCTCTCTGGCTATGGATCCTGCTTCTGGTTATACCGCACAGAACACCAACCTCGGTAAGATTCGTAACCGTGGTGTTGAGGCTTTGATCAGCGGCACACCAATTAAGACAAAGGATTTCAAATGGGATATTTCCCTCAACTGGACATTGAACCGCAGTAAGGTTATCTCTCTTCCAGAGGAACTTGGTGGTGAGTCTGTCATCTATGGCTTGAGTGGCGGTACTGGTCTTTATGCCATCGTAGGTCAAGAGCTTGGCGTTTTCAAGGCTTACACTTCACAACGTGATGCCGAAGGCCATATTATCGTTGAGCCTGTTGACCCAAAAACGGGTATCTCAAGCGGTCTTCCTGCAAAAACTACAGAACAACAGATAGTCGGTAGTATGAACAGCAAATACCAAATGGGTATTTCAAACACCTTCTCTTACAAGGGGGTTAGCTTGTCATTCGACTTCGATATTCGTGAGGGAGGCTTGATGTATTCTCGTACCAAGAGCGTCAACTATTTCGTTGGTAACGCTATTCAGACAGCTTATAACAGCCGTCATCCATTCATCGTGCCAAATTCTGTCATCCAAACTGGAACTGATGCCAATGGTGCGCCTGTCTATGGTGAGAACACCTATCCATTGAATGCAACCAACCTTTATAATTATTGGAACAATGGTGCAGACAATTACGATGCCGATTTCTTGGTTGACAAGAGCTATGTAAAACTTCGTTCCGTAGTACTTTCTTGGGATCTTCCTAAGGCTTGGCTTGCCAAGACATTCTTGTCAGGTGTGAAGATTTCTGTCTTTGGAAACAACTTGTTCCTCTGGACACCTTCTAGCAATACTTTCATCGACCCTGAGTCAACCTCTTTCGGTAACGACTTGTCTGGTAACTATGGTGAGTATTCTGCCAACCCAAGTTCTAGAAAGATTGGTTTCAATGTTTCAGTTAAATTCTAATAAGAAAGCTAATTATGAAGAAAATATTAGTATATAGCGCAGCTTGCCTCTTGGCGCTTTCGAGCTGCGACATGGATATCAATGACAACCCAAACTATCCAAACAATGGTGACGTGACACCAACATTGGTTTTCCCTTCTGTGGAAAATGCCTTGGCAGCAGTGCCTGGTGATGCTATGTTCACAAATGCTGGTTTCTTTGCCCAGTATTTCGAGCAGCGCCCTGAGGCTAACCAGTATAACGATGAGGCTGAGCTTCATTTCGACGAGGCTTCATCATTGTTCGACCGTTGTTATCGCACCATCTATGCAGGTGCCATGATGGATATCAAAGATGTAGAGAGCAAGACAAATAACAAGGCAGACCTATTCGCTTGCAAAGTGATGACAGCCTTGGGCATGCAATACATGGTAGATGCATGTAGCGATGCTCCTTATACCGAAATGTGCCAAGGCAACGCCAATCCTAATCCAAAATGGGACGATGGTAAGACTGTCTATACTTCGGTTTTAGCTGCCATGGATGAGGCTGAGGCTGCTATTCCTGAGGGAACAACAACCCTTTCTGTGACAGACCCTATGTTCAATGGTAAATTGGATGCATGGAAGCGTTTTGCTAATGGTCTTCGTCTGCGTATGTACATGCGTTTGATAGATGGTGGTGTGGATGTAGATTCTTATACTGCCAAGGCTAAGGCATTGGTGGCAGAGAACTTGTTACCAAATAAAGATTGCACATTTAATGTATATAGTAATGCAGAGGGTCAGTGGAACCCATGGTATGCAGCCATTCGTGGCTTAAAGACCAACAACTTCTGCGCAGCTTACCCTATTGTTTCATATTACAGCTTGACCAAGGACCCTCGCTTGTCAACTACAATGGAGGCTAATGAAGCCGGAAAGTATGTTGGCCAGATTCCTGGTGCTAAGACTCTCTACAAGCAGTGGACTGGCAAGGATTGGAAGAACAAGGATGTAAGCGAAATTAAATATGGAGCGATTGCTGCAATGCCTATCTACATCATGCAGCAGTCAGAGGCTGAGTTCTTGAAGGCAGAGGTTGAACTTCGCTTCAACAACAATGCAGCTGCAGCTAAGGTGGATTATGAGAATGCTGTTCGTGCAGATCTCGTTTCTCGCGGAATCGACGACAGTGCTGTGAGTACTTTCTTGTCTGGTGCTAAAGTAAACTTTGACACTCAGGCTACAACTGCTGACAAGCTCAAACTCATCTATATGCAGAAGTGGGCTTCCTTCTTTATGCGCAATCATATGGAGGCATGGTCTGAGCAGCGTCGTACAGACGTTCCTGCACTTTCCACTGCTACTGCCAAGGAAGTATTTGAGAGTTCTACTAAGTACATAGCAGGTGATATGATCGATCCAGGTCTTAACTATTATGGCAAAAATAATCTCTGCAAGCGTATGCCTTACCCAGAGAATGCCCGCAAGTACAACAAGAATACACCTGCTGTCAAGACTTTGGCAGACCCAGTATTCTGGGATGTAAAATAATTCACTATACAAAAGAATAGTGAGATTCATTAATTCACAAAAGACAAGAAGAATATGAAAAAGATATTATTTTATACCTTGATGCTCTGCCTCTCATCATTTGCATTGACATCATGCAATGATGATAACGATGAACTGACAGATGCTAAGGTTACATACTATCCTACTTTGGAAATCCAAGGAGATGAGTTTACTCTGGTTCCTATTGGTACAGCATATACTGAATTGGGATGCAAGGGTGTTTTGCGTGGTGAAGACTGCACCTCTGGTATTGTAACATCAGGAACTGTTGATATCAATACTCCTGGTTTATACTATATCTATTATACATATACCAATGAGCAGGGCTATAAGAGATCAGTAAAAAGAACAGTTGCTGTTTGTGATCCTACAATAACAACAGATATTGCGGGAGACTATACTGTTCAAGAAGGAACATACAGAAGTTATAATAATAAGAATGCAGATTTCAAGGGATTCAGTGTTAAAATAACCAAGTTAGCTCCAGGATTATTTTATATCAATGACTTGATGGCAGGATATTATGGTCAAGGTGTTGGTTATGGTGCACAAGCTGAATTAACAGGCTATCTTCAGTTGATGTCTGATAATAGCATCAAGCTGATTTCAAGTTATGTTTCAGCTTGGGGTGATTCTGCTAATTCTTTCGAGAATGCAAAGTATGACCCAGCAACAGGCACTATATCTTATGATATGACATATAACGAAGGCAATATGTTGTTCCATGTCATCTTAAAGTAAAACAGATAAACAGAAAAAATTATGAAGAAATATATTTCAATGTTCATGGTTGCCTTGGCTGCAACATTTACATTTGTTTCTTGTGATCCTGAGACAGATGAGAAAGCTGGAGGTACAGCTGTTGAGAAAATGGCAGGTCTTTGGGAGGTAACAGTAGATGTTGTTGATGAACAAGGCAATGTACTTGGTAAAGATCCATTAGGACTTGGCACAATCAACATTAACACTTATAATACAGCAGCTAATGATGCTGATAAGATGTGGCTTGATGATGATGCATTCTATGGGGTTAAGATGAAGGTGAACGTAACAGACTATAACAATGGTAAGTTTGAAGGAACACCAAATACATCTTACAATCCTTCAGATGCACGGGCTGGCAACATCGAGTTCCTCAAAGGTCAGGTTCTCTATGGCCAGGGCAAGAACCTTCATGGTATGCCTGTAGACAGCATTTGTTACACCGTGAAGTTTGATGACGACCAGAATGCTTGTATTTATCGTATCTCTGGTACTCGCCACTCAGGTTTCACTGAGTAATCAGAAATTATAAATACTATATAATTAAGGTGTATCCTTATTGCTCAATACAATGGGCAAAGGGATACACCTTTTTCTTTTTATTTATCTCCCTCTCTCTCAAACATTTTCAACCATACAGGTCGAATTCTTTCAGTAGCAAGTCTTGCCAACTTGTCTTGCACCTTCCAGTATGAGTGGCTTCCTTCCGTGACTGTCTTTCCATTTTAACAATTGCGATATAAGTAGTCTTTCCATACGCTAAAAATTATGTTTTGGCAAAGATACTAATAAACAGTGAATTACGCAAGTAAGATCACATTTTCCTAAGGACTTTTAAGTATATTTATCACATTTTCCTAAGGACTTTTCTGTTAAATCATCACATTTTCCTAGTAAGCGGCTCCGCATTTATACCTTGCCCTTTATCGTAAAAGTTATTACCTTTGC
>ERZ1023822.238-NODE-238-length-17619-cov-66.690276_pt1 | contig 17619 bp, 15 predicted proteins | sample MGYA00380379_ERZ1023822 | MGnify/ENA primary metagenome ERZ1023822 (study PRJEB33179, sample SAMN07448988) | human gut metagenome | biome: Human-gut; feature: Human associated habitat; material: Faeces | host: Homo sapiens | place: India: Bhopal | collected... | reverse complement strand
TTGCAAAATACAGAAACGAGCAGAAGTCCGCTCGTTTCCATATTGTTACCTATATTATAAAGGCAAACGTCTAACTTCTTGATATTCAACCAAAGTCCAATTTAGTGTGAGTTAGTTTTGTTAACAAATTAATGCAAAAAGTCATTTTATATACAAAAGAAAAATTGATTTTTTCTTGGTTGATTCGAGAAAAAAGGCGATAGGTGTACTAAATCTTATTGATTCAAGAGTTAGTGCACCTATCGCCTTTTTTGAGTATTCCAGGATAAGCTCTATGAAAAGAGGGCTTACTTGACCTTCACTTCAATCTTAGTCTTGGCTGCATCTACGCTGGAGCCGCCAACAAATACCTGGTAAGTGCCAGGAACCACACGGATGGTGTTGGTCTGGGCATCCCAACCCTCGAAACTCTTGCGAGGAAGATCGATGCTTACCATCTGGCGCTCGCCAGTCTTCAAAGACACACGCTTGAATGCCTTGAGACTCTTGATAGGTCCATCCACATCATCTATGCGCTTGATATAAACCTGCGCTACTTCGGTACCCTCTCGCTTGCCCGTATTCTGCAAGGAGAACATCAGCTTGTAATCAGCAGCCTTGCCGTCACGCTTCCTGCTCTTCACCTGCATCAGGGTAGGTTTGCCATACTCGAAAGAGGTATAACTCAAACCGTAACCGAATGGGAACAAAGGCTCACCCTTGAAATAACGATAGGTACGATTCTTCATCGTATAATCGAGGAAATCAGGAAGATCGTTCACACTCTTATAGAAGGTAACCGGAAGCTTGCCCGATGGATTCACCTCGCCAAAGAGAACCTTGGCTACAGCCTCACCACCCCGTTCACCAGGATACCATGCCTGAAGGATTGCCTCGGCATTTTCCGTCTCAGGAACCATGGCGATGGCACATCCAGAACAGTTGACAAAGACGACACGCTTGCCTGCCTGATGCAGCATGGCGATAACCTGACGCAGAGCCTTCGGCAATTCCAGGTCGGTTCTGTCGCCGCCCTTGAATCCCGGTTTCTCAATCTCAAGCTGCTCACCCTCCAGGTTTGGAGAGATACCGCCTACGAATACCACGGCATCCGCATCGCCCACCTCTGCCAGGATCTGCTCGTTGGTAGGCTTCGAAGTCTTCACAATGTCAAACTGCATCACAGCCACATCTTCCTTCTGGGTATAATCTACCTGAATCTTGACCGGCTTACCTGCTTTCAGAGAAAGCGGTTTGATGATAGGCGCCACACGGCCCCAACACTCCCTCATGTTCACGATGGTATCGCCATCCACTATCAGGCGGCAACCGTCATCAATACCCATATTGATAGTAAGATCCTCATCCCTATCAGGAGTCAACACACCCTCATAGCGGGCTGAGAAATGAGTAAGATTCACACCCGGCGCAAACACGGTGTTACCTCCATTGCTCAGATTGATGGCAGTCTTCATCACATCCGTAGCCACCGGCTCACCCTTCTGTTCCTGATTGTTCCAGTAGGTGGCCTTCATACCCTCACGGAAGAGGTTGAAACGGCTTTCCTGCACCTCGTTTCTTGTCAAGGTACAAGCCGGAACATACCTTACCTCAGTTCCCTTCATATAGTTGCGAATGCCCTGGAGGATGGTGGTAGAACTGGTAGGATAACCCGAATAGTTGCCTCGCAGCATGATGGAGTCATTGGCATTAGGTCCCATCACCACAATCTTCTGATTGCGGTTCAAAGGCAGCAGCTGGTTTCTGTTCTGAAGAAGAACGATGCCTTCTTCAGCTATCTTCTCAGCCAGATCCTTATGAGCCTTGCAGGCGATGACGTTCTCAGGAATCTGAGTCCACGACACGGTTTCATCCTTATCGAAATCGCCGAGCTTGAAACGAGCCACCAGCAGGCGCTTCAGGCTCTGGTTTACCTTATCTTCATTGATCATTCCCGCCTTCACAGCTTTCGGAATAGTACGATAGGCGCTGCCGCACTCCAGATCGGTACCGGCATTCACAGCCTGGGCAGTTGCCTCGGTAGCGGTCTTTGCCGTACCATGATAGCCCGGCATATAGAAATCGTTGACTGCTCCACAATCGGAAGTAATCAATCCCTTGAATCCCCATTCGTCTCTGAGGATCTGGCGCTCAAACTTGGCGTTGGAACAGCAAGGAGCACCATCTATACGCTGATAGGCACACATCACCTCAGCCACATGTCCATCCTGTACCAGCGACTTGAAGGCAGGGAGATAAGTCTCCCACAAATCCCGGGCTGGCAAATTCTCCAGATTGAAGACGTGGCGATTCCACTCCGGACCGCTATGCACGGCGAAATGCTTGGCACAAGCCAGCGTCTTGACATACTGGGGAGCCTTAGACTGATCAGAAGCCAGAACACCAGGAGCCGCCAGCGGCTTGCCGTCGAACGACTGTCCCTGCAAGCCATTCACTACGGCGAGTCCCATACGTGTAGTGAGATAAGGATCTTCGCCATAAGTCTCCTGTCCGCGTCCCCATCTAGGATCACGGAAGATATTGACATTCGGAGTCCAGAAGCTCAGACTCTGATATCTCTTTACATTACCCGACTTCTTCGCTACCTGCGCCTTGGCTCTCGCCTCATCGCTTACGGCAGTAAACACCTGATAGAGCAAGGCATCATCCCAGGAAGAAGCCATGTGCATAGTGATAGGGAAAACCGTGGCATATCCGTTGCGTGCCACGCCATGCAGCGCCTCGTTCCACCATTGAAACTGAGGGATACCCAGTCGGGAGATGGCAGGCGAAGCATCCATCATCAGTTTCGTCTTCTCCTCCAGGGTCAGGCGTGAAAGCAAGTCATTGGCTCTTGCCTCGGCAGAAAGGTTAGGATTCTGATAAGGCAACAGCTGATTGGCTGGCTGTTGGGCGTGAGCTGAGAGCGCCAGAGCGGACAGCATGGCCAATGTAAGTATTTGTTTCTTCATAACTACTATTGTTAGTACGTAAATATTATATAGATTCGTTTTAATATGCAAAAATACATATTTTTTCTGAATTCAGAGATAGATGAAGTGTTAAAAAGCTCAACTAGTTTCCATTTTTATGTGATTACTTCCTAATTTTTTCGATTCATTTAAACAATTAAGCCCTTTTTCCTTGCTGATTCCAAATATTAGTGCTAACTTTGCACTCTGAAACAACACTATCTTTTTAGAAGACAAAGATACAAGTAAGAAAGATACAACAAGACAGTAAGATCGCAAAGACATGGAAAAGATTCTAATAGTTGAAGACGACATCGCATTTGGAACCATGATTCAGACATGGCTCAGAAAGAAGGGATTCGAGGTGGAGAAAACTACTTCGGTCAAGGCCGCCATACAGGTTTGCGAGGAGGCAGAAAGAGGATTCGATCTGGTATTATCAGATCTCCGCCTTCCCGATCACGACGGCATCTTCCTGCTGCAATGGATGAGAAAGCATGGCGTGCAGGTGCCTTTCATCGTGATGACCAGCTATGCAGAAATTCAGAATGTGGTGCTCGCCATGAAATCAGGTGCTACCGATTATGTGGCAAAACCTTTCCATCCGGAAATCCTTCTGGATAAGATCAAGGAAGCTATCAAGACTCCGAAAAAACAGGATTCGCATGCAAACTCAGCAGATAGTCTGCGTTCCACAGACACAAATTCTACTCCTACCGACGCAGCACCTGGCAAGCAGGCAGGAAATCAGACTTCCTCTGCCAATGGGGATGTGCCCAAATACCTGGAAGGTGAAAGCGAGGCTTCACGCAAGCTTTACAGTTTCGTTTCGCTGGTGGCTCCTACCCCTATGTCGGTACTCATTCTGGGTGCCAGCGGTACGGGTAAGGAATATGTGGCTAGAAGAATCCATGAACTCAGCACAAGAGCCAATAAACCTTTCTTCGCACTCGACTGCGGTGCCATCCCTAAAGAAGTGGCGGCATCAGAATTCTTCGGTCATGTGAAGGGATCGTTTACGGGAGCTGACCAGGACAAGAAGGGCGCTTTCGAGATTGCCAACGGAGGAACTCTCTTCCTCGATGAGATGGGAAACCTGAACTATGAAGTACAGGTGCAGCTGCTCCGTGCCCTCCAGGAAAGAAAAATCCGTCCGGTAGGAAGCAACAAGGAAATCGATATCGATATCCGACTGGTATGCGCTACCAATGAGAATCTGGCTCAACGCGTGGCAGAAGGCAACTTCCGTGAAGACCTCTACCACCGCATCAATGAGTTTACCATCTACATGCCGGAGCTGAAAGACCGTGGTGCCGACCTCTTCCTCTTTGCCGACCTCTTTATCAAGCATGCCAACAAGGAGCTGAACAGAAATGTGGAAGGACTCGACGGCAAAGCCAAGGAGCGAATTGCCGCCTACAACTGGCCGGGCAACCTGCGAGAACTGAACAATGTGATGAAACGAGCTACCCTGCTCGCCACCGGAAGATACATCGGAGTAACCGAACTGGAACAGAGTATGGCGCATATCCAGCCACAAGCCCCTACCGCCCTGCACGATGAGGAAACGGAACTGCAGAGAATAGAAGCTGCGCTGAAAGCAGCAGGTGGCAACAAGAGTAAGGCTGCACAATTGCTCGCCGTAGATAGAAAGACACTCTACAATAAGATGAAGAAATACGGTATCTGATAGAAAGAAGTACGGCTTTTGATGATATGGGAAAATGGGGAATCTGATGACCATTCCCCAACTTTTTGGGGAATAATTCCACACTAGTTCCACACTTTCCACAATGTAGAATTCTGGCACAAAGAGCAATTACAATTGATAATCAAGCAATTAGATAATTCTTTCGTTTTTTGGCACGCAGATTGTGATATTAGAAAGTGAACACGCCAATGAGCGGTAACGCAAGCAAGGCTGTTCACAAAGAAAGTAATAAATATAATATTCACAATAAAAAAACAAAAGATTATGAAGAAGTTAGTTTTCGCAGCTATCGCTGCTATGGTTATGGTTTCAGTTAGCAATGTATTCGCCAGCAACAAGATGGCAAGCGTATCATCAGCTGCTCCAGTTGACACAGTAGCCCCAGCAGAACCAGCTGCTCCAGCAGACACAACAGTAGAGAAAGAGACTCCTGCAGAGACTCCAGCTGAAACTCCAGCTGAAACTCCAGCAGAGACTCCAGCAGACTCTACAGCAACAGATTCTACTGTAGCAGAGTAATATCACCTTTAAAAAATAGTAATTAACAGAGAAAAAGATAGAATAACACTAGTAATTACGCGTCGCTTTCAATCAGGCAGGAGACTAATGATAGAATTCATTGGTCTCCTGACTTGTTTTTAGCCCTTTTGTTTTCTAATATCATTTTTTTGCATTAACTTTGCAAACAAATATCTATTGAGCAAGATATCAGTCTGCTCATCATTTTAAACGATTTCTCATGCACAAGAACAATATTCCTCTCAAGGTAGCCCTCGGATATAGCGCCATTGCCATTATCATGATTCTGGCAATCAGTCTGGTGTATAGCAACACCAAGAGCATCAATGCCATCAATGAAGCTTCGCGCGAGTATATCCAGAAAAGGGGTGCCGCCGATAGTACCATCTCTTCCCTGCTCAAAGAGGAGCAGAGAAACCTGAAGCAACTGTCTGATGCCATGGCAGGAAGACCTACCCAAAACTATCTGCAGAATAAGGTGAAGAATCTGAATACGGGAAAGGATTCCATACTGGTTCACTCCAAGGCACCTCAAACCCACGAGGCGAAGAAGACTACGGTAGAGGTATTGAAGACCCGAAGGGGATTCTTCCGCCGACTCGCCGATGCCTTCAAGAAGGAGCACGCCGAAACCTTGAGCGTAAAACAGGACAGCAACCGGGCTGTCATCGATTCTGTTACCACCCCAGTCAACGTGGCGGAAAACGTAGCGACCATCCTCGACCAGATAGACAAGAAGGAGAAAGTGGAAACGCAAGACCACAAACAGCACATCAATAGGGAGATGGAAGAACTGAAGATGGTGAGTGCCAAACTTGCCCTGCGCTCCGCCAAACATCTGAGCGATGTACACCAGCGTGAAAAAGACAACATGCAGGAAGCCATCAAGAAGGCGATGGAAGCAAGAAAGCATCTGTTGTGGCAGATGGAACTGCTCGCCATCATAGCCTTCTTTGCCATCGTCATCATGATCTGGTTTATCTGGTGCGATGCCAGAAAGGAGCGTATCTACAGGGAAAACCTGGAGGCTGCCAATGAGGAAATCCAGCGTATCATGAACCAGCGCGAGCGCCTGCTCCTCACCATCACCCACGATATCAAGGCGCCAGCTGCCTCTATCTCGGGCTTCATCGATCTGATGAAAGATTACGTCAGCAATCCTCAGGGCCTCGAATGCCTCCAGAACATCAAGAACTCTGCCGCTCATCTTTCACATCTCGTTGCCTCGCTGCTCGATTATCATCAGTTGGAGAACGGACTGATGAAGGTTCAGCCTACCTCTTTCTCACCGGCACAACTGGTAGCTGAATCGGTAGAGGGAATGAAATTGCGGGCAGAAGAGAAAGGATTGGAGATTTCATTCGAATGCAAGATGAAGGGGATGGAGTACTTCCGTGCTGATGCCTTCCGCATTCGTCAGATATTGGATAATCTGGTAAGCAACGCCATCAAATATACCGACCGGGGCAGCGTTACCATCCAGGCACAGGTTTCAGAAATTCTGGGCAAGCCTACGCTTACCCTGAGCGTAAAGGATACGGGAAAAGGTATGACTGATGAGGAGAAACAGAAAGTGTTCCAGGCGTTTACGAGACTGAAGAGCGCCCAGGGCATCGAGGGAACCGGTTTGGGATTGTCCATCACCCAGGAACTGGTTTCGCTGCTTGGCGGAGAAATCATCCTCCACTCTATCCTGGGCAAAGGTTCTACCTTCATCGTCACCATCCCTATCGAGCCAGCACCAAAGGAGGAGTCTCATGAAATGGCTCCATCTGAAATGAAGCATGATTCTTCTCCCGATTCTGCTCAAGATAAGGAAGGACAGAATTCCGACAGCCATCAGGTTACTGATATAAAGAAGAAGCCGGAATTTGCCAACCACAAGATTCTGATTCTGGATGATGACAAGCTGCAGCTCCAGCTTCTCCAGGAGATGTTGCGCCGCATCGTAGGCAACACCTGGCAGGTATTCGCCTGCAACCATGTGATGGATGCCCTCACCACGCTGCATAACGAGCAGCCAGCCCTGATGCTGATGGATATTGAAATGCCGGAGATGAACGGTATGGATATGATTGCCCACATCAACCATACCAATATGATGGTGGTGGCTATGACGGCTCACGATACAAGCATCCTGGAACAGCTTCTGAAAGCCGGCTTTGATGATTGCCTGTTCAAGCCATTCAGCATGGAGAAACTGTCTGATATCCTGGGAATAGAGTCCCAGCCTCAGCCCCAGCTGGATGCTCTTCTTGCTTTTGCCGGAGGCGACGAAGAGGCGGCAAAGGAGATTCTTGATACCGTGAAGCAGGAACTTGCCGCTCATCTCACGAATCTGAAAGAAGCCATAGAAGAGGAATCCTTATCTACCGACCGCATAGGAAAGGCGGCACATAAGCTCCTCCCTATCGCCACCATGATGCAGATGGGATGCCTCGAAGAACTCAAGGATCTCTCCCCAGAACACATCGGCGAGATAGAAGAAGCCGAGATCAGAGCAAAACTGCAGGTTGTGATTACGACCTTATCTGCTGCGGTGTCAGACCTGTATGCTTCTTGAAATATCGGCAGAAGAAACTGACGTCGGCAAAATGAAACTCCCAAGCCATCTCCTTGATGCTTTGCGTGCTTCGCTTAAGATGCAGCTTGAGCTGCAGAATCACGTATTGATCGATGATGGTCTTGGGGGTATGCCCCGTCACCTGGTTCACGATGTTGGTGAGATATTTCGAAGAGATATTCATCTTTTCGGCATAATAGTTCACATCTCTTGAAATCTTGTAATCCTTCTCCAGCAGCATCATAAACCGATTGAACAGTTCTCTTACGCGATACGATTTTACTTCATCTGGTCGGTATTGCGGATTGCGCTGAAGATACTCATGAAAACCGATGAAGAACGCCTTCAACTGACACAAGACCAACTGCGAGATGCAGGTACATTCCGACTGGTCGAAATATACCTTCAATAAACCAAACATCCCATTGATGATGTTTGTCACCACAGGGGTATCCTGCCGGCAGCGGTCTTCCCGCAAGGAAGAATACACCGTCTGCTCCAGCTGCAAGCTTGCTTCACGAAGTAAGGAAGGATTATATTTCAGGATTTCGACTTGGAAGCTGTTCGCAGTTTGAGGGGATTTGCAATCCCCGTTTTCAGTTTCAGGGGATTTGCAATCCCCGTCAACCTTCAATTCCACTACATCATTCGGGAACAGCGTAATCACCGCCCCCTCATAAAGTTCCCAATCCTTATAATTCACATTCAGTCTCGCCTTTCCCTTCCGGCAAATCAATATCGCTCCGTAAGTCAAAACTTGCGGACCCTCCTGCCATTCCTCCAAACCAGAGCAGGAAAGACTTGCTTCCTGCTGACTGCTTAATTCTGATAATTCCATCTACACCTTATTATATATAGAGTTATTATATCTCTTTATTCCTATTTCGGTTGCAAAATTACACAAAATATGTGATATAAAAGAACTATTATTCCCAAATCGTCCATCCGCCGCGAAAAATTTAAAGTGATTGTTCGCCCAAAACTCCGTACCTTTGCACCCGAAATTCAAAAAGTAATAATCAATGATTAAGAACATCTTATTTGTAGGCCTTCTGCTTGCAGGAGGAACCCATTGGGCTTCGGCTCAATCACAAACCACCGTAGGAGCGGCTGCTTCCTTGCCTGCCAGCAAGAAAGAAAACATGACCATCAGCCAACTCTTCCAGAAGGTGGAGGATAACAGCAAAACTCTTCGCACTTCATTATCAGGAGTAGAAGCAGCCCACCTCGGCATCGAAGCAGCTAAAAGCAAGAAACTGCCCGACCTCGATGCTTCCCTCTCATTCAGTTACATCGGCAATGCGCTGATTACCGACCGTGACTTCAGCAACGTTCATGGTTTGAAATCCCCACATTTCGGCAACAATTTCGCCTTCCAGGCACAGCAGGTGGTTTATGCCGGTGGAGCCATCAATGCAGGCATCAAGCTCGCCGAACTCGGAAAGCAGCAGGCAGAGGTAGGCGTGAAACTCACCCGACAGCAGATTCGCTTCATCGCCCTGGGACAATATCTCGACCTTTACAAGATAGACAACCGCATCAAGGTGTATGAAAAGAATATCGAGTTGACCCGACAGCTCATCAATGACATCAAGGAGAAACAGACGCACGGCATGGCGCTGAAGAATGACATCACCCGATACGAACTCCAGATGGAAAGCCTCAAACTCGGTCTGACGGCACTCAGGAACAACCGAAGCATCCTGAATCATCAGCTTTGCAATACCCTAGGAATGAACCAGGATGCACTGATTATCCCCGATGCCACCATTGCCGACAAAACCTACGGCAAGGAAGGCGAGGCTTACTGGCAGACAGCAGGCACCCTGAATTCCCCACTCCTGGAGCAGAGCAGTAACGCCATCCGCATCGCCGAACAAAAAGAGAAGATTGCCAAGAGCGATCTTCTGCCAAAAGTGGCTTTCATTGCCGCAGATAACTTCGACGGACCTATCCTCTTCGAATTGCCACCTGTTGATAAGAACCTCAACGTCTGGTATGTGGGTGTAGGCGTGAAATATAGTCTCAGCTCTCTCTTCAAGAGCAACAAGCGCATCAAGCAGGCAGCCGTGGAGACCCGACAGGCTAAAGAGGCACATGCCGTTCAGGCTGAGCAGCTTAACAATAATGTGCAGGCTGCCTACGTGCAGTATCAGCAAACCTATGTAGAACTGGAAACGCAGCGAAAGAGCGTGGAACTGGCACAACAGAACTACGACGTGATGAATGCCCGCTATCTCAGCCAGCTCGCTCTGGTTACGGATATGGTGGATGCCTCCAACCTCAAGCTCAATGCCGAGCTCAGTGAGGTGGATGCCCGCATCAACATCGTCTATGCCTACTATCGCATGAAGTACGTGGCAGGAGAAATTTAACAAAAACGTGGCAGGAGAAATTTAATTTTAAAAACAGAATTAAGAGTTTTTATCGAAAACAATTATCAAGAGATTATGAGCAAGAAGATTATCAAGAGAATATATAATGTAGTGATTATCCTCCTTTTTCTGGGAGCTATCGGCTGGTGTTTCAGCCATTTCTATCATGGCAGCGATGTGGCTTACACAGATGATGCACAGGTAAACCGCCATATCACCCCTATCAATACCCGTGTACCGGGATTCATCAAGGAGATTCGTTTCAACGATTATCAGCACGTAAAGAAGGGCGATACCCTCGTCATCATCGAGGATGCTGAGTTCCGCCTGCATGTAGCTCAGGCAGAGGCAGGCTTGCGTGGATCCAAGTCAAGTTCTTCGGTAGTTACTGCCAGCATGGGCACCACCAATACCAATGTGCAGACAGCAGCTGCCGGCATCGAGGAGGCTCGTGTGGATATGATGAATGCCAAGCAGGACTTCGACCGTTTTGCGGCTCTGATGAAGAAGGATGCGGTAACCCGTCAGCAATACGACAATGCCTATGCACGTTATCTGGGAGCCAAGGCACGTTATGAGCAGGCAAGCAGCCGCAAGGCAAGTGCAGCTTCTGTCCGCAATGTGCAGACCCAGCAGCTCGGCGGTTCCCGTGCCGGAGAGAGCGTGGCTGAGGCACAGCTCAATCTGGCTCGTCTGAATCTTTCCTATACCGTAATCGTGGCAACCTGCGATGGCGTGATGGGAAGAAAGGATATTCACGAAGGCCAGTTGGTACAGCCTGGTCAGATGCTGGCTCGCATCGTGGATGATAACGATGTATGGGTGGTAGCCAACTATCGTGAGACCCAGATGGACGGCATCACCGTGGGCAAGACTGTAGATTTCACCGCCGATGCCATCCCAGGTGTAGTATTCCATGGCAAGGTAGAGGCTCTCTCTGCCGCAGCCGGCAATGCCTATTCCATGATTCCTGTGGATAATGCCACCGGCAACTTCGTAAAGGTAGAGCAGCGTGTGCCTGTGCGCATCGCCCTTACCAAGGATAACGACCCGAAACAGATAGCCCTGCTCCGTGCCGGACTAAACGTAGAAACCAAGGTTCACATTAAATAGAATGTTCTATAAACTATAAATTATAAACTATAAATTATAGAAAATGCCAGGACCTCCAATGCTTCAGGGACCCTTCCGGGTTCCATCGTTCAATGGATATATTCCTCGCCGGTTACAGCCTTGGATTTATCTCCTCTTCGCCTTCATCTTCCTGATGTCGGGCGGAATCTATGGAGGAGCCATGAGCCAGGTAATGGGCGAATACAGTTTGATGAGAGAAGACGTACTCATGATTGTCATGTTCAACGTGGTGGGCGTGGCGATGCCATTTCCCTTCCTCTTCAAGATGAAGTTCCACTTTACCAACCGCCAGCTCCTGCTGAATGCGGCACTGGTAGTGGCAACCTGCAATTTCCTCATCATGTGGACCGACTCGGTACCCTTGATGTGCATCCTCGCTTACATCGCAGGCTTCTTCAAGCTCTGCGGAACCTTCGAATGTATGAGCACCATCCAGTTGTGGATGACCTCCAAGCGCGATTTCACCATCTTCTTCCCCCTGCTCTACTGCATCGTACTGGGAAACATGTTCCTCTCGCCTTGGATTACCGAACACCTGATTTATATCTATCAGAATTGGCGCATCATTAACTGGGCGATGACGGGAGCCCTGCTCCTGGTGGCATTCATCGTGTATGTCACCACCCACGACTTCCGCTTCATGAAACCCATGCCCTTCATCAGTCTCGACTATCTGGGCTGCATCCTGTGGTCGGCATGGATGCTGGAGTTCATCTTCTTCTTCACCTATGGCGAGCACTACAACTGGCTCGATTCGAAGATCATGCAGATGGATGTATTGCTCTTTATATTTACCGGATATTTCTGCATCCAGCGAATGTTTCACATCCGTCACCCTTACATCGAGCCGGCGGCGTGGAAGTATAAGCGACTCATCCCGCTGCTCATCCTCTTCGCCTTCGTAGAGTTCATGGGCAGTACGCCTAAAGTGCTGCAAACCGCCTTTACGGGTGGCGTGCTGCATTTCGGCAACATTACCACCAATGTGCTCAACTTCGTGGAATGGACGGGAGCCATCGCCGGTTGCCTCTTCTGCCTATTCTGGTGCAAGGTGCTCTGTCAGAAATACACCCGTCTGCTCACGATAGGTGTGGCAACGATGGTATGTTATCCCGTGATGATGTATTTCCTCATCGATCCGGGTCTCAACATCGAGGCGCTCTATCTGCCCTGTTTTCTGCGGAGCTTCGGCAACGCCATCTTCTTCTGCATGCTCACCGTGTATCTGGAAGAGCTGATGCCATTCCAACATTTCTTCATGGGATTGACGATGGCAGGCATCATCCGCAACGGTCCGATGTCGGCGATGTGCTCAGGCCTTTACAGTTTCGGGCTCCGTTATCAGATGGCAGACAACATGTCGCGCGGCTTGCCCTACGATGCCACCAATCTTCTGATGCTCAGCATCCGGAATCTCTATGGCGTCACCTGTCTCATCGGCATTGCCGTGCTGATTATCTTCCTGCTCTGGGATGTACAGCCCGTGAGAAGTACCCTGAAGAAGATGCCATCCTGGAACTTCGTGGGTAAGAGGATGAAGAAAAAGAAAGGATTTGCGAAATAAAACCTATTATCATTACGGCTGTCAGTTTCTTATAAACTGGCAGCCGTTTTTGCTATCCAGCTACCCAAAACAACCAGAATAAGAGAAAAAGCCCGAAGAATCTTTGCTTTTTCAAACTTTATCCGTACCTTTGCAGTATGAAAACATTATTAGACGTTCATACACATACCATAGCATCCGGTCATGCCTTCAGCAGTTTGCAGGAAATGACCATGGCTGCAAAAGAAAAGGGGTTGGAAATACTGGGAATCACAGAGCACGGACCACATATCCCAGGCACCTGTGATCCCATCTATTTCAGAAACCTGCATTGCGTTCCCCGTCAGCTCTATGGAATCAAGCTGATGCTGGGAGCGGAACTCAACATCCTCAATACCCAGGGCGATATTGACCTCGATGAGGATTACTGGCGCATGCTTGATATCCGAATCGCCGGCATTCATAGCCTTTGCTGGCAGGGAGGGACCAAGGAAGAGAACACGCAGGGTGTCATCAATGCCATGCGCAATCCATTCGTGCAGATTATCTCCCATCCTGGAGATGGAACGGCAGAACTGGATTTCGAGGCTCTGATGAAGGTTTCCAAGGAGACGCATACCCTGCTCGAAATCAACAATCACTCCATGGCTCCCATCCGCCACAAGACGGTGGCAGCTCCCAATAACCTGGAACTGCTGGAACTTGCCAAGAAGTACGAGACCCCTGTCATCTTTGGAAGTGATGCCCACTTCTCTACCATGATTGCCGACTACAGCAACATCATGCCGCTGGTAGAGAAAGCTGAGTTCCCGGAAGAACTGATTCTCAACTATCAGCCGGAGAAATTCATGGCTTATCTCAAGCCTACCCCTGAGAAATAGGAAAAATTCGTTTCACATTTCATTTGCACTACTATGATTATAGAAGAAATTATCAAGTATAACGAGGAATTCGTAGCCAACAAGGGCTACGAGAAGTATCTTACGAGCAAATACCCAGATAAGAAGCTTGCCATCCTTTCCTGTATGGATACCCGCCTGACAGAGCTTCTGCCGGCGGCATTGGGATTGAAGAATGGAGATGCCAAGCTCATCAAGAATGCAGGTGGACTGGTTATCAGTCCATTCGACTCCGCCATGCGCAGCCTCCTGGTTGCCATTTATGAACTGGGTGTAGAGGAAATCATGGTCATCGCCCACTCCAACTGCGGTGCCTGCCACATGAACGGTCAGCAGATGAAGGAATTGATGCTCAAGCGCGGCATCCATCAGGATGTTATCGACACTATCGGACTTTGCGGTATCGACCTAGACCATTGGCTGGAGGGATTCCACGACACCGAGGATTCTGTAAGAAATACGATTAATACCATCCGTACTCACCCTCTTGTACCAAAGGATGTCAATCTGCATGGTTATATCATCGATTCCCAGACGGGTAAGCTCACAGAAGTAATCTAACTTTCGGCCAAGATCATCTGCATCAGTTCAACATTAGTCTTGTTGTTTATCGCAGCATCTTCAACTTCGGTGAAATAATCAAGAGTAGCAGAACACTCTCCGGTAATATCTATGCCAATCACATTCTCATGGGCATAGATAATACGAAGCACGGCTTGTAGCTGCATAAGCGTCATGTTGCCGTTGCTCCAATCCGTAATGGCATCCTGCTTTCTTAAGACATCCTTATCGATGGAAATATAGACTGGCTCGTGTATAAGCTTACCAGCCTTGGAGGGCCATGCCTGATGGTGATTCATTTCAGCCTGACTATAGAACAAGACCTTTTCTCTCAGATGAATAGGCACTTGAGCAATCAACTCATCCGATGCCCCAACAATAATAATATGTCTGACAAGCGGGTTCTTCTCCAACACATCTTTCACCCAGCCGCCACATGATACTACGCCCTCCCATTCCGGTTGTTGCATATCAGGATGATGATCGAAAACGATCAGGGAAAAAGGTTCCTGGAGTCTGGATACCCAATATTCTGTGAGATAATGAAAATCACCGGAGTCTATGAAATGAATTGCCTCGGCAGGAAAAGGAGCAAGCCGGCGATGCAGTTCTTCCCTGCCTTCTTCATCACAATAGCAATCCACCCCCTTCATGTCCTGGCAATCTATGTGGATGATATTCTTGTTTGAGGCAAATGCCTCTAAGTTATATACGCCAGTAAAGTTCAGAAGAATGACAGGTATTTTCTTTTCCATACGCCAGTAAGATAAAAATAGACCTTTTATATTATGTAGAAATATATAATGCAGAACATCAGCCGGTGATGAAGAAGAAAATGTATCATCACTGGCTGATGTCTGAAAAGATTTAGAAAGTGAACTGCTCCAGTTTCAAGCCATTCTTGGTAAGAGCTTCAATCTTTGGAACCAATGTAGTGAAATGCTCAGAAGCCATGTGAGCTTTCAGAACCTCCTCGTTCTCCCATGTCTCGCAAATCATCATCACACCATTGCGAGTTCCACTGGTGAAATAGTCGTAGGCAATATTGCCATTGTCCTTCAAGGACTTCTCTACCAGCTCCTTACACAAAGCGTTGATTTCCTCAACCTTTACCTCTTCCTTTTTCTCAAAAAATACATTTAATCTAATCATAGTTCTTTATTTTTAATATTAACTTTGTATTCAATTGCCGGTTGCAAAATTACCTATTTTTTATGAATCCCCAACTAATTATGCGCTATATTTTTGTTAAAATTAGAAGTATTTATACTTATACGAGGAAAAGTCATCAGTTTGCTAATTAGTCTTTTCCATGAAAATAACGCCTAAAAAAGCAAAAAATAGCAGAATGATGCTTTTATTTTGAGTTTCAAGTGGTTGTGGCAGCCGTTGGCTTTAAGTGGCACAGACAAGGAAATGCGGAAAACGCAGATTGATGAAATAGAAACGCTTTCAAATCATTACCTCGCAGAAACGCCCTAATAAGCATTTTTAACGGTGGCGGTTCATATTTCCCCGTTCTGCGTAAGTTTTGGTTTTGCCATGCAACTCTCATAGTTTAATTTTGCACCGAACAAAAAAGTAAGAATTATGAGATGCACTTTCAAGACAGTCTTCTATGTAAATGGAAGCAAGGAGAGAAACGGAATTGTCCCTATCATGGGACGAGTGACAATCAACGGAACTATCGCACAGTTCAGTTGCAAGCAGAGCGTGACCAAGGCTATCTGGGATGCCAAGGGCAACAGAGCCATTGGCAAGAGCAAGGAAGCCAAGGAGGTGAACTTTGCGCTTGACAACATCAAGGCTCAAATCGCCAAGCATTACCAACGCCTTTCCGACCGTGAGGCGTTCGTTACAGCTGAGATGGTGAGAAATGCCTACCAAGGCATAGGCACAGAGTACGAGACCTTGCTCAGAGCCTTTGACAAGGAGAACGCAGCCTTTGCCAAGCGTGTAGGCAAGGACAGAGCCAAGAACACCTACCGCAAGTATCTGACTGTAAGAAAGTATGTTGCCGAGTTCATCAAGTATCAGTACAAGCGCAGCGATATGTCCATGAATGAGCTTACAGAGGAGTTCATTCGTGACTATTGTCTGTACTTGAAGAATGTTGTAGGACTTGCGCAGTCCTCTATTTGGATTTACTCCATACCACTGAAACATATCGTAACGGCAGCTCACTACAACGGCAAGATACCAAGAAATCCGTTTGCCATGTACCACGTTGACCCAGATCACAAGGAACGTGAGTTCTTGACCTTGGACGAGCTTACCGCCATGACAGAGATGAAGTTGGAAGACCCGAATATGGCATTTGCGAGAGACCTCTTTCTCTTTGGTTGTTGGACAGGTATCTCTTTCATCGACATCAAGAACTTGACGGAAGATAACATCAGCATGATAAACGGTGCTCCTTGGATTGTGTCCAAGCGTCAGAAGACTGGTGTACCTTTTCAAATCAAGTTGATGGATATTCCCATGCAGATTATTGAGAGATACAAGTCTTTCAGAAAAGGAAGCCACGTATTCAATATCGGCAATCTTAGCAACATCAACAAGCGCATCAAGAAAGTTGCTGCAATGTGTGGCATCAAGAAGCGGGTTTCATTTCACGTGTCTCGCCACTCTTGGGCTGTTTTAGCCTTGGAATATGGTATGCCGATAGAGAGCGTGAGCAAGATTCTTGGCCATACAAACATCACCACGACGCAGATATACGCCAAGGTGACAAGCAACAAACTTGACCATGACATAGCAGTCTTTGAAAGTCGAATCAAGGGGCACTTGCCTGTTATGGGAGGAATGGTATGAAAAGGACTGTAATCACCGTGGACGGAAATGGAATACTTTCCATTCCGTCCAACTTGGAGAACTTGTGGATGAGTGAGGGAGAATTGGTCAATATGCTTCATGTTACCGCCCCAAAACTCAACTCTGTGATACAAGTCATATATAAAGAAGGCATGTTGTCTATGTCGGAAGTCCAACAAAGACAAGAAACTTCCAAGGGTATTTGGCAAACATTGTATGGATTCCCTATGGTTGTTGCCATTTGCTTCCGTCTCACCTCTAATGGGGCTATGCAACTTCGTAATGCCATCTTCAAGAGGCTGTACGGAGCAAAAGAGAAAGCAGCCATTGTCCTACAACTCTACGGAGGGACAAATGCCATTAGCTGAGATTGGTTGTATCTTTGACGCTTCTATTATTCACTGTCGTATTGACTTGCCTACGTACTGATTCACTGTCGTATCAAGCATTTCTGTGAAGAACGAAGAACTGCTGATGTCAAACGTTTTACAGTTTTATCGTATGACATATAAAACGTATGACATGCAGGAATACATTTTTGTTCATCCC
>ERZ1023822.237-NODE-237-length-17700-cov-8.972457_pt1 | contig 17700 bp, 13 predicted proteins | sample MGYA00380379_ERZ1023822 | MGnify/ENA primary metagenome ERZ1023822 (study PRJEB33179, sample SAMN07448988) | human gut metagenome | biome: Human-gut; feature: Human associated habitat; material: Faeces | host: Homo sapiens | place: India: Bhopal | collected... | reverse complement strand
TAAAGATCCCTCCACTTCGGTCGGGATGACGATACAAGGAAAATGTCTCCTAGTCTCCCAGTCTCATCCTGACCAAGCGAAAAAGCCCAGTGAGCCCCGGGGCTCCTGCTCTTTCGAGACGAACCACCAGAACCCACTGCGCTTTTGCATGATTCATGAACATCGAAGGTCGCGCGTATCGCAAACCTTGAGCCCCAAATCAACTGTATGACCTGCCCGCTGGCGCGAGCCGGTTTCCGCCATTACTTATTCTTCTTCTCCAGCAGCAGTGCTTTTCTGGAAAGATTGATACGGCCCTTGTCATCGATCTCCGTGACCTTGACCATGATCTCATCCCCTTCGTGGACGATGTCTTCCGGCTTCTCGACTCTCTGCAGAGCGAGCTGAGAGACATGGACAAGACCTTCCTTGCCCGGCAGGATCTCTACAAAAGCGCCGAACTTCATGAGACGGGTGACACGGCCGAGATACGTCTCGCCGACTTCGACTTCCTTCACGAGAGACTCGACCATCGCTTTTGCCTTCTGGGCAGCTGCCTCATCTTCGGAAGCGATATATACGCGACCGTCCTCTTCGACGTCGAGCTTCGCACCGGTTTCAGAGATGATCTTATTGATGGTCTTTCCGCCGCTGCCGATGACGACACGGATCTTGTCGACCGGGATGGTGAGAGAAATGATCTTCGGTGCATACTTGGAAAGATGTTCTGCCGGCTTATCGATGCATTCTGCCATCTTGCCCAGGATATAGAGACGGCCTTCATGCGCCTGTTTCAGTGCAGTCAGCAGGATATCTCTGGAAATGCCATGGACTTTGATATCCATCTGGATGGCATTGACGCCCTTTGCCGTACCTGCGACCTTGAAGTCCATATCGCCCAGTGCATCTTCCATGCCCTGAATATCAGAAAGGATGGAGAATTTGCCGCCATCTTCGATGAGACCCATCGCGATGCCTGCGACCGGTGCCTTGATCGGTACGCCTGCATTCATGAGCGACATGGTGCTGCCACAGACAGAAGCCTGCGAGGAAGAACCATTGGATTCCAGGATTTCAGAAACGACGCGGATCGCATACGGGAATTCATCGACACTCGGGATGACCGGGAGGAGCGCACGTTCTGCGAGCGCACCATGACCGATCTCACGGCGTCCCGGGCCACGGGAGCCCTTCGTCTCGCCGACGCAGTAGGACGGGAAATTGTACTGATGGATGTATCTCTTCTCGGTGACCGGGGTGAGGTCATCGATGATCTGGGTCTCCGACATCGGAGCCAGCGTGGTGATGGAGAGTGCCTGGGTCTGGCCGCGGGTGAAGAGCGCCGAGCCGTGAACGCGCGGGAGCAGTCCCACTTCGCAGGTGATCGGACGGATCTCCGTCAGCTTTCTGCCATCTGGACGGATGCCTTCATTCGTGATGGTATGACGGACGATCTCCTTCGTCAGATGGTCCAGCGCATCCGCCACATCCGAGAGATGATCCGGGTAGATGTCAGCGAAATGCTCCATTGCCGCCTTCTTCGCAGCAGCGATATTGCCATCACGGCGCAGCTTATCCGCATCGAAGATCGCCTTCTTCAGCGACTCAGTCGCAAACGCTTCGACATCCTTTTCGATCTCTGCCGGGACTTCCGGGAAGGTCAGCACGCGCTTTTCCTTGCCGACTTCTTCGATGATCTTCTTCTGGAAACGGCAGATCTCCTTGATCGTCTCATGGCCGAACATGATCGCATCGAGGACTTCTTCCTCCGGTGCTTCCTGTGCGCCGCCTTCGACCATCATGATCGCCTCTTCCGAGCCGGCGACCGTCACATTCATCGTGGACGCTGCCATCTCTTCCTGTGTCGGGTTGATGACATACTTGCCATCCACACGGCCCACGCGGACACCGGCGATCGGGCCGTCCCACGGGATATCGGAAATGCCGATGGACGCGGACGCACCGATCATGCCGCACAGCTCCGGTGCATTGTCATAGTCGACAGAGAGCACCGTCGCTACGACATGGATATCATTTCTGCATCTTTTATCAAACAGAGGACGGATCGGACGGTCGATCAGACGCGCACAGAGGATCGCCGAATTTCCCGGACGGCCTTCACGACGAAGGAATCCCCCCGGCATCTTGCCGACAGCATACATCTTCTCTTCATAGTCGACAGTCAGCGGGAAGAAATCCGTGCCTTCGCGAGGCTCCTTGCTCGCCGTCGTAGCGACGAGGACAGCGGTATCCCCATATCTTACCATTACAGCGCCATTCGCCTGCTTGGCCATTTTACCAGTCTCAATGATCAGTGGACGACCGGCCAGTTCCATTTCAAATGTTTTGAACAATTCCTGTTCCTCCTTAATAAATGCTTCTTTATACGACTACTTATTATATAATACAACTTTCATCTTTCACAAGGGGGAAAATGAATGTAGAACACCACATCGGCTCACATGGGAAAGACAGGTCATGCGAGAATGCCGCTTTCCCCGTATCGTCATTTCGAGCAAAGCGAGATATCTTTTTCGTTTGCTGTCAAGAAAAAGATGGAAACCTTGGAAATCGCTATGGGACTTGCCGGCAGCTATGCCTCTTGTGGAATTTCACCACAGACTGACGGTATGCCCGTCATACCGCAAAAAGCGACGAACCTTCCGGCTGGCCGCTTCTTCGATTATGATTTCTGATCGGTTCCTTCCTTTTTCTTATGTTTCAGCAGCAATCTGTCAAACTCTTCCATCTGAGCGAATACTGAGACATGGGGCATGGGCGGTATCATTCCCATCGAAGTGTTGAGCTGCGAAAGATCGAGTTTGGGAGGCATTATGGACGTCAGACCTGGCAGTTGTCAAGCCGGCGAAGTAGTCCCCTTTACACCGGGGAGCGTATCCAGGCCTGGCATTTTGAAGGCTGCCGCACTGGTAAGAATCGCCGAATGGATCCGCGGCATTTGTCTATTCGTCTGTCCAGCTGCCCGCCACTTTTACGATTAGGATTATGGCACAGTTCGTTTTAGCACGCAAGCATTTTGGATTGACAAAATAAAACGCGCCTCTACTCATGAGGCGAGGAATAAGCCGCCTTACATAGCGGGCTATTTAAGGCAGCTTATGACGAAGTTATGTATAAAAAATTCAAGAGTAAAATCTGACAACGATTTAATCAGTGTTTGCCTATATCATCACACATATTCTACCAGCAAAGCAATGGTTCTTTCATTCATCCATAAAGGCTTATCGTACAGGCAAAGCATCCCCCCCCGATCCCCCGCTTCCTGCCTTTGATTTTATCAATCACATCGAAGGCACTTGTCATAGTCAGTTTCGGATTGGAAGACATCTTGATTTCGATGGGATAAATGATCCCCCCTTCTTCCAACATCAGGTCGATAATATTTATGACATTTTTGACATCTTATATGCCAATATCGCTACCGCAACCCCGACTATCAGAATCCAGCCATGATTAACTATCAGTGCTAAAACGGTCATACTACTGGTAAGCACTAAAACAGCAAAAAAACTCCCAAGCTCTATAGCTAATGCATAAATGCAAAATTTTACGCCTCGAAAAGCAAATAAAACAAAAATACAATTTACTAAAATGAATAATGCGTAAAGTATGTTACTCATTCATTTCTCCTCTTTTTGCTTATCTAATCCCGGTTAGATAAATACTTTTTGTAAAAAAGTGTGCCAAGTGACACATAAATTACAATAAATAGTGCAGCAGAATCCTCTGGGTGAAGATATTGATCCGTAAAAATCTTAATGATAAAAGAAGGAAGCATTATCATAAGCATGTATGTGAAAATCCCCACTAAATTTCCTAAGAAGGTGCTTCTTGTAAACATAAACCCTATCAATGAAAATACACATCCACATAATACAAGATAAAAAAAATCGTCAACAAAAATTACCAATTTCATCTTAGTAAACTCCTACTTTTTACCATTGCCATTAGCTCTGCTGTCATTATTTCTGCTATATATATCCACTTAATAAAGCTATGAAGTGGGTTTGTATAGAAGTATTTTGGAATTCACTAACTACTTTATAAATGTTTCATATATAAAAGCCCTGAACATTATTGTCATACCAATACCAACAAGTAACCAAAAAGCCTTTTTAAAAGCCTTTTTAAAAACAGAAATAAATAAATCCATTTTTATTCTCCCCCATTTCCAATTACCACTGCATCGACATGGCTTTCATCATCGCGATCTGCTCTTCCGGCGTCATCTCCACCTCATAGAGGACCCCATTGGCAGAAAGTGCCTGATCCCCCATAAACTCCACGATGGGAATATTCACATACTGTCCTCTCATTTCATCAAAAAACATGCCACCCCCTGCATATTGATACCGTTCTCCCGTCTGATAAGATACGAGCCAAAAGGCATCCACACTTTGAAACAAGGGACATAGCAAAAGCAATACCAGTAATAACCATTTTCTCATCATATCTCACCGTCACTTTTCTCTCGTATCGTCATTTCGAGCGAAGCGAGAAATCTTTGTCATTCGCGGTCAAGCGGACGATGTCAGGAAACAAAAACGGGAAACCTGTTATCCCGCCTTCCTTCGGGCATCGCCATCTATACTCTGCGGCGCTTCTAATTTTATGCGCCGCACAACCATTTCTCATTTCTCATTTAAAAAGTGCGGCACCCCCCGGCAAACCCTGATCCCTAGTCATCAGTCGCCCCATTATTTTCTTCCCCGTCTCTTGAAGTCCTCCTCTATTCCTTTCTTCCAGTCTACCGAGATCGGTTCTACGAAATGGTCACAGAAGTCATCCACTGCCTCAAAATTTTTCTGAATCCCTTCCTTATCACATAAAAATTGCGCCGCACGATCTTCATGGATGCCAAGATCAGCTGCCGCTTCTATGGCATCCATATTGGCTCCCAAGAAAATAAACTCCCAACCATATTTCGATTTTTCTCTTTCGACCATATGTCTCACATCTTCGTAATCATAGAAGCGGCTTGAATTTTCCTCTCCATCAGTAATGATGACCACGAGGGTATGGGCCGGCACGTCCTCTGGGCGGGCATATTTATGGACAGTGCCAATGCGATGAATGGTACTTCCTACTGCATCCAGAAGGGCGGTGCAGCCACCGGCCACGTAGTCTTCCTCGGTCATGGGACGCACGCTTTTCAGGGGCAGCCGGTCATGAATGACGTCGATTTCTGTATCAAAGAGGACGGTGGTGACCAATGCATTTCCTTCTCCCTTTTTCTGCTTTTCCATCATAGAATTGAACCCGCCCAGGGTGTCTTTCTCCAGCCCGTGCATGGAACCACTGCGATCCAAGATGAAAACAAGTTCGGTCAGTTGGGTATTCATAGTTGTCCTCCTTGGGAATAAGCGGTGACTAGGAGCTAGAAGTCACTGATGCAAAATAAAAAGACTGCCAGATATCACTTCGTCAGTGACTCTTTTGCAGTCTTAGTATATCCCTTTATTCTTTTGAAATGGTCGCTTGGAAAGCGACAAATGAATCTTCTGGTTGCTAGTGACCCGTGACTGGTGACTGGTAAAATAACGGTTCTCCATCCGCACGTCATAGGACAATGTCATATTTCCTAATCCCGAAAAAGGCGGCGCTTCCCAATGTTGTGCGCCGCTACCACTCCTCACTATATAAGCGGTTCGTCGAAATCAAACAGCACCTGATTGATCTGATAAATATCATAGATTCCCTTTTTCACAAAATACTCTACGATCAGGTCGCCTTTTCGGGCATGAGACAAGGTATACCCTGCCTTTCCCAAAAGCTCCTGCAATTCAGAGAGGGGGAGTTCCAAGGCAATCCCCAGGGCGAGCGCCGTTGCCCGAGAGGGTTGGTAATTCACATGAGACCGAATCTTAGAAAAAAGCTTCCGATCCAAATTGGCTTTCTTATAACACTCCGGATCCGTCATTCCCTTCTCATCGATTTTACACAGTAGCATATGAGAAAAACTTTCTTCTAACTCTAACTCAGAGAAAAATTCAGCAGACTGCCCCTCTCCTGTCGAATCTACACAGAAATCACCAAGATGTCTCGATTCTTCATCTTCAAATGGATCAGGAGAAAAGCCGTCATCCGGATAGGGGTACTCTAGGTACAAACTTTCCAATTCACGAGACACGGAGTCCAGACGCTCTTCCTCACGGGCATGCGCATCCTTTTTTCCCTTCCACGCCTCATTCAAGAAAGAAGAAATATCCTCCACAAGCCCTTTCGAAAGCTGATAATCAGACTTTTGGAAAATCACCAAGTACACATCCAAATCATGATCCTTCAGGAATGCTCTGATGGTATCCACCGCCACCTCAAGCGCTTCCTCTTTCGGATATCCGTAGGCCCCGGAAGAAATCAGCGGAAAGGCGATGGACTCTAAACGATACTCCACCGCCAGTGCCAAAGATTTTCTGTAGCAAGAGGCTAGAAGCTCCCGTTCCCCATGGTTGCCGCCATGCCAGACAGGCCCTACGGTATGAATCACCCATTTGCAAGGCAGATGATAGCCCTTCGTGATCTTCGCATCGCCCGTCTGGCAGCCATGGAGCGTCCGGCACTCCGCGAGGAGCTCCGGCCCCGCCGCCTGATGGATCGCGCCATCTACCCCGCCCCCGCCCAAAAGTGTCGGGCAGGCGGCATTCACGATGGCATCGACTTTCATTTTTGTAATATCGTTTCGAATGATTTGAAATGGCATGGTTTTCATCCTTTCTGGTCACGAGTTTGGCAGGTGGTTAAAGAAAAATACGGATTCAATCGTTGTCCGCCTTGGCTCTTGTATTTTCATGCAAGGCAAGGAGGGTTATGACGAAGCATGGCATGAAAACACATGCCAAATCGGACTCTGCGATTTTATCAGCGTTTCCTTATATCATTCGCCCGCCTTTGCTCTTAGTATACTGAGTATCGGCTACTTCCTCAACCGCAAAAGGAAATAAGGTGTGATATGTTACCACGCTTGTAGAAATCATACCCCGTTCTCACCGGAAGATACGCCACATGGCAGCGCTTTTGATGACGATACCAGAAACCGCAAAAGTCTCATGTCTGACACCATACAAAAAGCGCAAGTGAATATCCACTTGCGTTTTTTGTAATGGTGACCAGTGACTGGTGCAGAAGAATTTTAAATTCTAATCCAAATGCAAAAATTCCGCCAGTGATGGATCGCTCTATCACTGGCGAAATTTTTATTTTCCTTTTAGAAGCTCCAGCGAATCCCTGCATTCCACTGCCATGGGATAGCAATATCACCGCCAAAGGTCTTCTCTATATCAAAATAGAAATGTGCTATGTCGCTCAAATTGAGATTGGTGCCGATTCCCACTTCCCACCAACCTCCACCGAGATCCTGCTTCAGTGTTCTTAGACTCCCGCCGTCGGTAAAGTGTACAGACGTATCGCCATCAAAATCATACAGATAAGAAGCTCGGGCATATACATTCCCTTTCTTGATGTTTTTGCCCAAGGAGAATCCCAAGCGTCCCACCAAACTATTAATACCATCCTGATCGACAGAAATATCGCCCAAATGGTAGGACATAGAGGAAACGTGTCCGTAGGTCAACTCTGCCTGTGGTTCCACCCAAAAACCTGTATCCTGTGTGAATCGTTTCCCATATTCAGCACTGACACTGAATCCATTGGCATCACCACTGCCATTGCCCCAAATGGTCTTATAATCATCATCCAAACGAGCATACTTGGCAATCAAATCAAGGAAGCTACCATCCCCATTGAGCTTACTGCCATAGAGAGCGAATCCGGTATGTTTATTTTCCGCACTGCCAGCACCATAAGCAGAATCCCCTTCTGTATAGGTCACTGCACCGCCGAGGGTCCATGTATTTTCAGTACCAAGGGTGCGGTCATAACCTAACTGATACTGGTTGTACTGATTGCTTACGCTACCATATTCGGTTCTACCCCGTACCATGCGAGCCCAAATGCCGTGTTCTCCTTTGGAGTCACGCAATTCACCCATACGTTTATTCATATCATTCATTTCTGCTCGCCAAGTCATGAGGCTTAGTGCATTGGTATCGCTGACACCATAAGAGAATGGATTCTTCTTTACTGTCAATTGACCCACAGCCACTGTACCATTTTCTTTGGTTTCTACCACCCCACTGGCTTCATCAAAGATACGGCTCGCTTCCTGTGTGACTTTGACACCGCTTGCAGGTTTGCTGGTATTCGCCGTGCTGCTTTCTGTCTGTGTAGTAACTTCTACTACTTTACTGATAGCCTGTAAATCTTTGGCCGCATTACCGGTATTGTTATTGCCATCAGCTACTACAGCCACATGACTTGGCTGTTGCAGAATGCGACTCTTGCCGGAGATATATACCTTATTGTCACTAGATGCGTCTGCAATATGGACCGTCAACGAATCAGCTGCTACATTAATTTTGTCCGGCTTCCAATTGTTAGCATGCATACCACCAAAATCAATTTTTGCGTCCTTATCCAAGTAGGCCTGAATTTGACCTGTAATTTCAGCTGGAGGATTGACATGAGAATTGTCATCATATACGCACATTTCAAAAGATGCATTTTCTCCTACATGGATATTTTGTAATTCATAGGATCCCTTTTGGGTTTCCCTCCCATTGGTTTGTAAAACCATTCGTCCCTGCTGGGCATCAATATTTCCCAGCTTTACCGAGCCTGAATCATTGACTTGCACTAACCCCTTGGCAGCCGTACTGGTAATCTGATCAATTTGTACCGACTTTCCATCATTGATTTCAATACGTGCGTCGGAAGTCCCTGTTAATTCAATATTTGAAGTTACATGGACATCACCATCAAAGACAAGGCCGGTTCTCGTATTATTCTTGGCCTCTATAATGATTTTATCCACATCTTTTAAAACATTATCACTGGTTATTTTAAAACCGGTTTGATTTGTGTTTCCTTGTATATGTAAAACCGGTGTATGAATCGAAGCAGTTACTTCACGCTGAGCAAGGTTTCCAGCAATTCCCTTATATAAAAACTCCTTGTTAGCATAAATCTCTCCCGCTATTTTACTTTGGTCACTGACATTACCAGAAATAGTCAATTTATCAGTCGTTAACGTACCAGTATTTACAAAAAAGCCCCCATCAACAGTAATACTATTTTTTGCTTCCACAGTTCCCGCATTGGACAGTGTTCCATTAACAGCCACGCTGTCTGCCGTGACAGTCGCCCCCGTATTGACTTTCATAGAGGACTTGTCTTTCAGCGTAATGGTCTTCGCTGTTACCTTCGAGCCGGTCTGCGCTACCAGACTGCCGTCTCTCTTAGGCAATGAGTACGCTGTTATCACGTTCTTGTCATTTGCTGCCAAAATAGTAGTATCAGGCTGGCTGGAAAGCTCTACCTCATTCAGATTCAAGGTGGCTCCATCAGATACGGTAATATTCGCATCTCCGGCAAGCGAATGATTGATATTCATGGTCCCTTCTGTGACATAGAGATCCCCATGATATCCGCTCATACTGCCATTGACAGTCAGCGTGCCTTTGCCCTTTTTGTTAATCGCATTTTCCTTGTAGGTTTGGTCTTTCGTTTTAATGGAGCTTGCAATGCTGTCTGTATTATCATCAATTTCGTTCTTTTTACCGATGGTTAAAGTCGCCCCTTCATCGATATTGAAGTTAGCCGTAGTTCCGCGATCCATATACAAGAACCCACCAGAGGTCGTGGCGATGTTCCCATAGGTATCAGAATACTTGGAGGCCCCGGTTACTTTATTTCCTGTGTATGCCATGTCCTTGGTAACATTGAAAGTCACACTAGCATCATAATTGTGATTGCTTCTCGTCGAATCCACAAAGACAGCACCGCCATTGGAAAGAGCGCCACTCTCGCTCGTCACTGTGTTTCCTGTGAATCCTACATCATTAAAAGTAACATCAGACCCTTTAATAAACACAGCGGCGCCGCCACTAGTATCACTAGTTTTTGCACTCGTTCCTGTATTTTTTACCGTATTATCGGTAAATTTCATATTGGAGAATGTTACCTTTGTCTTCGGTTTATCTGCCTCAGTCGCAGCATATTTGCCATACGTATATAAGTAATACCGACCTACTGCACCGATTCCTGAGTTTTTATTATTAACTACATCGGTGGTATACTCCTCCGATGGTGTCGAAGTTACTTCAGTATACTCGGCAGCTGCCATCTGCACCCCCGAAAGCAACGCTGCCGCTGCCATCATGGCAGCCATTTTCTTAGATAATTTCATATCTAACACCTCCGCCAAAAATAAATATGCCTGTAAATTCCTTTTCTAATGTAAATCAACTCTTAATGTGAGTATATTCCCCCCCCCGATCATATTGTCAAATTTCTATGCGTCTATGAGTTTCAGGAATGTAAGTGCGTAATTTTCCAGAACTCCCCCAAAGCGAATCCCCATTCCCCTGCCGATATCCCATAATAAAAGCGGCGAGCTTTTCAGCTCGCCGCCACGTATCATTTTCGTTCAGACAGATATTACTGCTTCCCGTCCCACCTCTTTCACATAAGAGATCGTACTGTCAGTCGCTTTTGCGATGGAATGACGATACGAGAAACCGCAGATGTCTGATGTCTGATGTCTCCAAGTCTATCCGTCTGACACCATACAAAAAGCGCAAGTGGATATCCACTTGCGCTTTCACTAGGATCGATCACTCACGCTTTCAGCGTGCCGACGATCTCATTGACGTCTTTGACGCCATTCTTATCACACCATGCATCGAGTTCACGGACGATGCGTGCCATGGCGGTCGGGTCAGCGAGGTTTGCCGTGCCGACCTGGACAGTCTTCGCACCCGCCATCATGAATTCGACGACGTCCTCGCCGGTCATAACGCCGCCCAGCCCGCAGACGGGGATATTGACGGCTTTCGCGACCTGCCAGACCATACGAAGAGCCACGGGCTTGATCGCCGGACCGGAGAGACCGCCGGTGACGTTGCCGAGGATCGGGGTTCTCGTTCTGGTATCGATAGCGATGCCAAGGAGGGTATTGATGAGAGAGATCGCATCTGCGCCTGCCGCTTCGACAGCTTTGGCGATGGTGACTACGTCAGTCACATTCGGAGAGAGCTTCACGATGACAGGAAGATCTGTCGCATCCTTCACCGCTCTGGTGACTGCCGCTGCCTGCGCAGGGTCCGTGCCGAAGGCTGCACCGCCGACCTTGACATTCGGACAGGAGATATTGACTTCGAGCGCCGAGATGCCGGGGACGGAGAGGAGCTTCGCACATTCGGCGTATTCTTCGACGGATTTGCCGACCATGTTCGCGATGTAGGGGCAGCCGAGTTTCTTCACTTCCGGAAGGTAGTACTCGAGGAAGTACGGCGCGCCCGGATTTTCCAGACCGATGCAGTTCAGCATGCCGGAGGTGGTTTCCGCGATGCGGGTACCGTTATTGCCACTCCATGGCGTCGGTGCAAGGCCCTTGCCGGAAATAGCACCGATCTCCTTCATATCGATGAACTTGGCAAGCTCAAGGCCGAAGCCGACGGTGCCGGAGGCACCGATCAACGGACTTGCCATCGGGATGCCAAGGAAATTCACAGCTAAAGAGCTCATAATACGACCTCCTCTGCTTTGAATACGGGGCCATCCACGCAGACTTTGTAGTGACCTTTGCCATCAGCTCTGTCGCATACACAGCCGAGGCAGGTGCCGATGCCGCAGCCCATGCGGCGCTCCATGGAGACTTCGCAGGGGACGTTTGCTTCTTTCGCCATCTGCGCGGTGATACGCATCATGATGCCTGGTCCGCAGACGCAGGCTTCATCGACATTGCCATTCTTAAAGAGCTCGGGGAGGACGGAGACAGAGAATCCTTTGATCCCATAGGAGCCATCATCGGTGGTGACGATGAGCTCTTTCAGAGTCTTGGGGAAAAGGTCTTTCCAGAAGACTTCTTCTTTGTTGCGTCCGCCGATGACAACGGTCATCTGGCCCGGTTTTGCTTTTCTTGCCATGAAGAGGATGGGCGCGATGCCGACGCCGCCGCCGATGCCGACGATATGATTTTTATCCATATCGAAGGCGGTGCCCAGCGGCCCCAAGCAGTCGACCACGTCTCCTGCTTTCAAGTGGGACATGGCTTCGGTGCCCTTGCCGACGATGCGGTAAATAATCTCAAGGATGCCCTTCCCCGGTTCTGTGCCGGCGATAGAGATCGGGCGGCGCAGGATGCAGGTGGGATCATTCACCTTCACATGGATGAACTGACCGGGCTTTGCGTCTTTTGCGATGAGCGGAAGCTCGAGGCGCATGCGCCAGATCGAGGGGCCGACCAGCTCATGGGTGAGGATGCGGCCTTTTTCTACATAGCCTGCCATATCAATTCTCCTTCACATAGTCCTGAATGGCTTCGACATGCGGTTCGCTCGAAGAGGCTGCCATGACGCGCAGGACTTCCTTCGCGGTATCGAGGGAGGTGATGCAGGGGATCGCAAGCTCGACAGCGATGCGGCGCAGGTCATAGCCTTCCTGCTCGATCTGGCTGCCATAGGAAATGGTATTCACGAGCATGTCGACACGGCCGGACTTCAGGTACTTCTCACAGTTTTCGCCTTTTTCATGGATCTTCTTGATGATCTCGACCGGGATGCCGAGTTTTTCGAAATAAGCGCCGGTGCCGGAGGTACAGATGAGGTGGTAGCCCAGCTCTACGAAGCCTTTGGCGAGTTCGGCAGTTTCCGGCTTATCTCTGTCGGAGACGGTGATGAGGACATTACCGCCTGCCGGTACGGTGAGATGAGCGGCTACGACAGCCTTGTAGAGGGCTTCCTGATAGGTGTGACCGATGCCCATGACTTCACCGGTGGACTTCATTTCCGGTCCCAGTTTGATCTCTACGAGGCCGAGCTTCGAGAAGGAGAAAACCGGTGCTTTGATCGCGACATAGCCTTTATCCGGGACGAGGCCGAGCGGAAGGCCGGTGTCTTTGAGGCTTTCACCGAGCGCGATGCGGGTCGCGTATTCGACCATATTGATGCCGGTGATCTTGCTCATGAATGGTACGGTACGGCTGGCTCTCGGATTGACTTCGATGACATAGACCTTGTCTTTGACCACGATGAACTGGATATTCACAAGGCCCTTGACGTTCATGGCTTTGGCGATCTCTCTGGTGTAGTCGGTCAGTGTCTCGATGATCTCCTGCGAGAGGTGCTGCGGCGGGTAGACCGCGATGGAGTCGCCGGAGTGGACGCCGGAGCGTTCGATCTGCTCCATGATACCCGGGATGCAGACGTCATTGCCATCGGAAATGGCATCGACTTCGACTTCACGGCCGACCATGTACTGGTCGATAAGGACAGGATGTTCATGGGATGCAACGACGGCTTCTTTCAGGTACTGGCGAAGTTCTGCCTGATCGTAAACGATCTGCATCGCGCGGCCGCCAAGGACGTAGCTCGGGCGGACGATGAGCGGGTATTCCAGCTCTTCTGTCTTTGCCATCGCTTCTTCGACGGACTCGACGAGGCAGCCCTTCGGGCGCGCGATACCGAGCTGTCCCATCAGGGTGTCGAAGCGTTCGCGGTCTTCGGCCATATCGATGGATTCATTCGAAGAACCGATGATGCGGATGCCGCGCTTGGCCATCGGGGTCGCCAGGTTGATGGCGGTCTGTCCGCCGAACTGGCAGATGACGCCTTCCGGTTTTTCTTTGTCGATGATTTCGAGGACGTCCTGCTCGGTCAGTGGTTCGAAGTAGAGAGAGTCGGAGGTATCGAAGTCGGTGGAAACGGTTTCCGGGTTGTTGTTGATGACGATGGATTTCTTCCCTGCCTTGCGCAGTGCCCAGGAGGCATGGACGGAGCAGTAGTCGAATTCGATGCCCTGACCGATGCGGATCGGGCCGGATCCGAAGACGACGACAGAGCCCTTGCCCTGCGGCTTCACTTCGTCTTCTGCGCCGTAGGTGGAGTAGTAGTACGGGGTGTGCGCTTCAAATTCTGCCGCACAGGTATCGACCATCTTGAAGTCCGGATGGAAATCCAGTTTCTTCTTGAAGTTTTCGACGTCTTTCGGGGTGACTTCAGCGAAGTGTGCAATGGCTTCATCCGGCATCTGGATGCGTTTTGCCGCTTTCAGTGTCTCTTCGGTGAGGCCTTCCTTCATGAGGCGGCGTTCCATCTTGATGATGTTCTGGATCTTGTAGATAAAGAAGAGGTCGATCTTGGTAATGCGGTTGATCTCTTCCGGTTCGATGCCGCGGCGAAGGGCTTCGGCAAGGACGAAGATCCTTTCGTTGTCGATGCGGGAGAGCAGGCAGCGGATATCATAGAGGGACTGTCCGTCGAGTTTCTTCAGGTGCAGGTAGCCTTCCCCGACTTCCAGCGAGCGGAGGGCTTTCAGGAGCGAGCCTTCGAGCGTGCGGTCGAGTGCCATGACTTCGCCGGTCGCTTTCATCTGGGTACCGATGGCACGATCTGCGAGGGTGAATTTTTCGAATGGCCAGCGTGGGAATTTGCATACGACATAGTCGATGGATGGTTCAAAGCAGGCTTTCGTATTGCCGGTGATGGCATTGGTGATCTCATCGAGGTGCAGTCCGAGGGCGATCTTCGCTGCGACTTTCGCGATCGGGTAGCCGGTGGCTTTCGATGCGAGCGCGGAGGAACGGCTGACACGCGGATTGACTTCGATAACATAGTACTGGTTCGTCTTGGTGTCAAGACCGTACTGGACATTGCAGCCGCCTTCGATCTTGAGGTAGCGGATGATGTCAAGAGATGCGGTACGGAGCATCTGATACTGGCCATCGGTCAGCGTCTGTGTTGGAGCGACGACGATGGAGTCGCCGGTATGGACACCGACAGGATCGATATTTTCCATGGCGCAGACGATGATGCAGTTATCCGCACTGTCTCGCATGACTTCGAATTCAACTTCTTTCCAGCCGGCAATGCTGCGTTCTACGAGGATCTGATTGATCGGGGAGAGCTTGATGCCGCGGTTCGCGATTTCTTCCATCTCATAGCGATCATGTGCGATGCCGCCGCCGGTGCCGCCTAAGGTGTATGCCGGACGGATGATGACCGGATAGCCAATCTTATCGGCAAAGGCGATGGCTGGTTCCAGTTCCTCGAAAATTTCAGATTCCGGGACCGGCTGATGGATCTCTTCCATCGCAGCCTTGAAAAGTTCACGGTCTTCCGCATGCTTGATCGCATGGAGAGAAGAGCCCAAGAGCTTCACGCCGTACTGGTCAAGGACACCGGCATCCGAGAGCTGGACAGCCATGTTGAGGCCGACCTGCCCGCCCAGTGTCGCGAGCAGTGCGTCCGGGCGTTCCTTCTTGATGACTTCTGTCACGAATGGCAGAGTGATCGGTTCGATATAGACACGGTCAGCGATATCCACGTCTGTCATGATGGTGGACGGATTGCTGTTCACCAGGACGACTTCGACGCCCTCTTCACGAAGGGAGCGGCAGGCCTGGGTACCGGCATAGTCAAATTCCGCAGCCTGTCCGATGACGATCGGGCCGCTGCCGATGACGAGGACTTTCTTCACGTCTTTATTGATCATTTTTTGAATTCCTCCATGGCCTTGGTAAATTCGGTGAAGAGATAGAAATTATCCTTCGGTCCCGGGGAGGCTTCCGGATGGTACTGGACAGCCTGGATCGGAAGGGTCTTGTGACGGATGCCTTCGATGGTGCCGTCATTGACGCTTCTGTGGGTGACTTCGATGCATTCCGGAAGGTCGTCATCGGAGATCGCATAGCCATGGTTCTGGCTGGTGATATAGACGCGGCCCGTGCGAAGATCCTTGACCGGGTGGTTCGCTCCGCGGTGTCCGAAAGGCAGCTTGAAGGTATGACCACCGAGTGCTGTCGCGAGCATCTGGATACCAAGGCAGATGCCGAAGATCGGTTTCTTTCCGATGAGCTTCTTGACGGTCTCTACGACGAATGGCACATCCTGCGGATCCCCCGGTCCAGGAGAGAGGAAGATGCCGTCCGGATTTCCTGCCAGCAGCTCTTCGGCAGACGTATGCGCCGGGAAGACATGGACGGTGCAGTCATTGGCCGCAAGCGAGACGAGGATATTCTTTTTCAGGCCGCAGTCGAGAAGGGAGACCTGATATTTCCCGTCACCATAGGTATAGGGATAGTCGGTCGTCACGCGCTCTACCTGATCTCTGTGGAGCGGCTTTGCAAGTTCTTCAGCGATGAATGCAGCGCTTCTGTCTGCCGAAACGATGATCGCTTTCATGACGCCCTGGGTACGGACCATGCGTGTCACGGCACGGGTATCGACATTGTAAAGGCAGGGTACATGGTATCTTTCGATGAAATCGGTGATCTTTTCCTTGCATTCCCAGTTCGACGGATGCTCTGCGATCTGGTCAAGGACGAAGCCTGCTGCTGCCGGCTTTCTATTCTGCATGAAAAGATCATTCGCGCCATAGTTACCGATGAGAGGGTAGGTCAGGGTGAGGATCTGCCCTTCATAGGACGGATCTGTGAAACATTCCTGATAGCCTGTCATGCCGGTATTGAAGACCAGTTCCCCCAGCCCTTCGACAGAGCCTAAGAGGTCGCCTTCGAAACGGGCACCGTTTTCCAAAATCAAGAGGCCTTTCATTTGAGCACCTTTCCTTCTTTCATGACAATCTCTCCATCCACGATGGTCATGACCGCTTTGCCTTTCAGCGTCAGCCCTTCATAAGGAGTGAAGAGGGATTTCGTATAGAGATCCTGTCCGTGGACAGTCCATTCTTTATCCGGATCGATCAGCGTAATATCTGCCGGAGCACCTTCTGTCAGGACGCCGCCTTCGATGCCGAGGAGCTTTGCCGGGTTCACACTCATCAGCTCGACGATCTTGTCGATGGTGAAGCCCTCCTGATGGTAGAGTACCGTCAGCGTCGAGGCGAGAGAGGTCTCAAGACCTGCGATGCCGTTCGGCGCACAGTTGAAGGGAACATCCTTTTCTTCATTGCAGTGCGGAGCATGGTCCGTCATGATGGCATCGATGGTGCCATCCTTCAGCCCTTCGATCAGCGCTTTTCTGTCTTCGTCCGTGCGCAGCGGCGGCGCCATTTTGAAAGCCGCTTCATAGTGCTTCAGCCATTCGTCGGTGAAATAGAGGTGCTGCGCGGTGACTTCTGTCGAGCAGTTCACACCCTTCGCCTTAGCCTCGCGGATCAGATCGACGGCCTTGCCGCTCGATACATGCGCGATGTGGATATGACAGCCGGTCAGCTCCGAAAGGAGCAGGTCGCGAGCGACTGCGATATTTTCCCCTGTCGCCGGACGTCCGGTGACGCCCATCGCATAGGAGACCTTGCCTTCATTCATGAAGCCGTGTCCGCACATCGTCATATCTTCCGCATGGTCGATGACCATCTTGCCGAGCTGATCTGCGTACTCCATGGCACGGCGCATGAAATTCGCGCTCTCCACATAGTGTCCATCATCCGAGAAAGCGACAGCGCCATCCGCTGCCATATCCCCCATTTCCGAGAGCTGCTTGCCTTCGAGATTCTTGGAGATCGAGCCGATCACGGAAACCTTCACGACACCAGTCTCAGCTACGCGGTGCTTCACATCACGCAAAACCGCCGCATTGTCGATGACAGGCTTCGTATTCGCCATAGTCGCGACACGGGTCACGCCGCCGGCAGCCGCTGCCTGTGTGCCCTGTCTCTTTGACACATCTGACGCTGCCCACG
>ERZ1023822.229-NODE-229-length-18200-cov-40.360265_pt1 | contig 18200 bp, 14 predicted proteins | sample MGYA00380379_ERZ1023822 | MGnify/ENA primary metagenome ERZ1023822 (study PRJEB33179, sample SAMN07448988) | human gut metagenome | biome: Human-gut; feature: Human associated habitat; material: Faeces | host: Homo sapiens | place: India: Bhopal | collected... | reverse complement strand
GCAGCATCGCCATCAAGAGGAATTGCTTGAGATGTTTCATATTCTTTAATTCTTATTTTTAATTTATTAATCTGTTTGTCTCAAAGTCGCTTAAGAAAGACGACCTTTTTTCTCTACCCGAGTGAAATAAACGCAATCGAATACGAGAAGAACTATATAGAAAAGAGCAAAGATAGCTGTAAAGCCTAATATGTTCTGCTTATCACATACAAGTACATAGATGAGAAACACCAAGATTCCAGCCATCAACTTCACAACCAAAGCCGCCAAGTAAAACTTGACAAGATTTGCAGGTGAAGACTTTGCTATCGCTTTCCATGCTTCACTGTAAGCAGTACTTGCAACAAGCGAGAACAACGCACTCACAATCAGAGGATTAACCACCTGAGCAATTATATCTTCGCATTGAGCAGACAATCTGCACGCAAAAAGTATGGCCAAGGCCACACCCGCTGTCAACCAGAGCGAAATCTGTTTATACTTGATATCAACTTGCCGGATATATTGCAAGCGCATCTTTTCTTCCTTTTCCATATCTATACTTCTACACAGAGGCTTACTTCGTTTTTCTTACATTCCACGAATCCACCCTGTATGTTCATCACTTGCTTGCCTTCTTTGGTAGTGTATTCCACCTTGCCTATTTCAAGCGAGGAGATAATAGGAGCGTGATCGTTGAGAATCTCGAATGAACCGAGAGTTCCAGGAACCAGAACGCTCTCCACTTCACCTTGGAAGACTATTTTCTCGGGAGAAACTATCTTAAGTTTTAACATAATCTTTAACTTTGAATTTTGAACTTTGAACTTTGAACTTTATAATAACCCAATATTGCTATCGAATTCTTCATTCTTCGTTCTTCACTCTTCACTAAAGACTACGCCTGTGCTGCTGCAAGCAACTGCTTAGCCTTCTCCTTTGCGTCCTCGATAGTACCTACGTTGAGGAAAGCCTGCTCAGGCAGGTCATCCACCTCGCCGTCGAGGATAGCATTGAAGCCCTTGATAGTCTCTTCTATAGGTACCATCACACCCTTCAAACCGGTGAACTGCTCTGCTACGGTGAATGGCTGACTCAAGAAACGCTGTACACGGCGTGCACGGTTCACGGTCAACTTATCCTCATCAGAAAGTTCATCCATACCGAGGATGGCGATGATATCCTGCAACTCATTGTAACGCTGCAACAACTGTTTTACTCGCTGTGCGCAATCGTAATGTGCCTTGCCGACGATCAGTGGATCGAGGATACGAGAGGTAGAACCTAATGGATCTACAGCAGGATAGATACCGAGAGAAGCGATCTTACGTGAAAGCTCTGTGGTAGCATCCAGGTGGGTAAATGTAGTAGCTGGAGCTGGGTCGGTCAAGTCATCGGCAGGCACATAAACAGCCTGTACAGAGGTGATGGAACCATTCTTGGTAGAAGTGATTCGCTCCTGCATAGCACCCATCTCGGAAGCCAATGTTGGCTGATAACCTACGGCTGATGGCATACGACCCAACAGCGCAGAAACCTCAGAACCAGCCTGGGTGAAACGGAAGATGTTATCGATGAAGAACATGATATCGGCAGCCTCACCATTCTTACCACCATGATCACGGAATTCCTCGGCTACGGTCAAACCAGAAAGCGCTACAGAAGCACGTGCCCCCGGTGGTTCATTCATCTGACCATACACCAGGGTAGCCTGACTCTTGGCAAGTTCCTCTGGGTCAACGAGGGAAAGATCCCACTTACCCTCTTCCATGGCTTTACGGAACTTCTCGCCATACTTGATAACACCTGACTCAAGCATATCTCGAATCAAGTCGTTACCCTCACGAGTACGTTCACCTACACCAGCGAATACGGAGTAACCGTTGTGTCCCTTGGCGATGTTGTTGATCAACTCCATGATAAGCACAGTCTTACCTACACCAGCACCTCCGAAAAGTCCAATCTTACCACCCTTCATATAAGGCTCGAGCAAGTCGATCACCTTTATACCGGTAGCAAGCATCTCCTTGTGGGTTGACAGTTCGTCAAACTTAGGAGCTTCGCGATGGATAGGATAAGCGCCCTTCATGTCCAATTCATTCATACCATCAATAGGCTGTCCGATGACATTCATCATACGACCTTTGATTTGCTCGCCTGCAGGCATCACGATTGGGCTGCCCGTAGAGACAACCTCCAAGCCACGCTGCAAGCCGTCGGTGTTGTCCATAGCGACACAGCGTACTGTGTCCTCACCGATATGCTGCTGCACCTCGATGACCAATTCGCGTCCGTCAGGACGTTGCACCTTTAGAGCTTCATGAATCTTTGGAAGCACCTTCTCAGGGTTCTCGCCCTTGATATCGAAATAAACGTCGATAACAGGACCGATAATCTGCGAAATGCGTCCGTTAATTTGTGACATAAGCTATAAGTTTAAATTTATTTATTATTATAGTTGTTATCTTATTTAACGACTCTGCAAAAGTAACAACAAATTAAGAAAACTCCAAATAAAAATGAAGTTTAATTCTCCTTTAAACCATTTTTAGTGCCGTTTAAATCATTTTTACTTTTACACTGATCCCCCGAAACCATGAATGTTGAGTGTTTTTTCTGATTTCTTTTCAGAAACCCACACTCAACATTCGGCTTTGATATCATCAAGTTTAGATGCTCAATTCATCAAGCACCTTGATCAATTTACGGTCAAATGGTTTGTCTGAGCGGATAGCTTCTGACAATGGAACATAAACAACCTCATTATTACGCACACCAATCATGACATTTCTCTGTCCCTGTATGATGGCTTCTATAGCACCACAACCTGTACGGGAAGCAAGGATTCTGTCACGGGCAGAAGGACGACCGCCACGCTGCAAGTGACCTAAGATAGAAACACGCACATCAAACTCTGGGAACTCCTTGCGCACACGGTCTGCATAGTAGAGTGCACCACACTTAGGACTTTCAGAGACGATAACGATACAACTCTTCTTAGATTTACGGATACCACGCTCCATAAACTGAGCCAACTGGTCAACATCCGTACTGTCTTCAGGAATGATAGCAGCCTCTGCACCACTTGCAATAGCACTGTTCTGTGCCAGGAAACCAGCATCACGTCCCATTACCTCAATGAAGAAAATACGCTCATGGCTCTGGGCGGTATCACGGATACGGTCCACACATTCCACGATTGTATTCATGGTAGTATCATAACCGATAGTATTATCTGTTCCATAAAGGTCATTATCGATAGTACCAGGGAGACCAATGCAGCAAACATCAAATTCGCGGGCAAAATTCATCGCACCAGTCAGCGAACCATTACCACCGATAACCACAAGGGCATCGATTTCTTCTTTCTGAATGGTCTCGAAAGCCTTCTGACGACCTTCTTCTGTCATAAATTCCTTAGAACGAGCTGTTTTCAGTATAGTACCACCTGTACCGATGATACCACTCACATTTTCTGTGGTAAAAGTCTTGATCTCATCATTGATAAGACCATCATAACCACGATAGATACCCTTTACGTTGAAACCATTGTAAATTGCAGCACGAGTTACCGCACGGATAGCTGCATTCATTCCTGGAGCATCACCTCCAGAGGTCAAAATACCTATAGTTTTAATCTTTGCCATAACTATATACCTTATTATATTATTATATGTTTATTCTGAATTAGTTTTATCTGAATTTATATTCAGTTTTATTCTGATTACGTGCCTTTCACGCAATGTGAATGCTTTTCATATTTTTATTCTCATTTTCCAAAGTATAAGAATACTCTTTTATCAAAATATAAGAATAAGGATAAATTCTTTAAATCAACAAACACGTAGCTCCCGAAACAAGATTGTGTGAGAGCCAGAGGATGGCAAGTCCAATAACGCCACCCAAAAGAGCCTTCCAACCAACATTACGGAAGAACCAAGTAATGCGCATCCGCTCCATTTTCATCAGAGCCAGTCCACTTACCGTACCGATACCCAACACATTTCCACCTGCCATGACACAATAAGCAATCACCTGCCAATACAAGCCATTGCAACTGTAATCTGTCATCCCTTCCAACAATTCATTCTGCAAAGGAAGATCAGGCAAAGAGAAGAAATTGATGGCTGTAGCGAAATTATCCAAAACTGTACTGATAACACCTGCCACCACACCATGTGTCCACACACTCGGATTCTGTTCATCCACACCCAGATACTCAGTCAGCGCATTGAAAGCACCAGTTTCCTTCACCACAGCAACCGCCATCATGATTCCCATTACAAAAAGAATCATCTGAATGACTCCATACTGCAACACACGAGGTGTACGACGATCCACCATGGCATCCATATTCATGAGCTTACGGTTGAAAATCTCATTTACCACCCACAAAATAGCGAGAACACAGAGTGCACCCAAGAATGGACTCAGTTTCGTAATATTATGGAATGTAGGAATAAACCATAATCCACCTATACCAACAAAAAGCATCACGAGGCGCTGCCAAACATTCAGACGGGTATCATCGCCTCTGTAGGGCATCACAATCCACTCCGTTTCTACCCTTTCCGGCAACTGTCTGGAAATCAAATAAGTAGGAATCAGCCAGGCTGCCAGACAAGGCAAAAACAACGCCATAGAGAAAGCTGTAGCCGTAACCAAACCTCCATTCCAAAGCACCAGACCTTCAGGATTTCCAATCACAGTCAAAGCACCACCGCAATTGGCAGCCAGCAATATAGCACTGCCATAAAACATACGCTGACGACGACTCGGGATAATACCATGCATAATCGTAAGCATCATCACAGTAGTCGTGAGATTATCAAGATTGGCAGATATAATAAAGGTAACTATTGCTAAAGTCCACAGCATTTTCTTGCTTTTACGGGTACGCAAAAGTTGGCTGATAAAATCAAAGCAACCATTATTATTCAAGATCTCAACAATAGTCATAGTAGATAAAAGGAAGAGTACGATTTCAGCCGCTCTTCCCACGTATGGCAGAAAGACAAAGCGTGAAATGAAATTCTTGACAGCAACACTATTGTCAGGAATAATATTCCATTCATCGGCATGCAGATAGTTAGAAAATTCATACGCATGCTGACTGGTCACGAAGTCCATACCAAAGCAAATATAGAGTACCCATCCTACCGTTCCCGCGAAAATCGCAACGGCAGCACGGTTAACTTTGGTAACATTCTCCGTCGCAATGAGGAGACAACCAATCAAAAATATGCCTACAATGACTAATGTCATAACTATTATCTTTACATTTCGAACGCAAAGATAACAATTATTCTCAATATAACGACAAATCGAATGGATTTTTTTACCGGTTTTAACGGAAAAGTAATAATTTACGAGTATAGTGTTACACATTTGCCACATACGGTTAGCAATATCGCCCCTTTACCGTTTCAACCGTGCCATTATTTTTTCAATAAGATGCGTCTTGGTTTTGATGATGTACAAACTGAAACAAACATTCATCGCAGAAAAGACGAAAGCAGCCAGCCAATAATAGAAGTTCAAATCTACCGAAACAACAACAGTCAATGCAAAAAGACAAAACAACGTTTCAATACCCATATAGAGGTAAGCACTTTTAGAAATTGCCATAGAATAATAAATCCTGCTAAAGAAACACACAGCTATGGCCTCCACAAAATAAGCAAGAACAATACCAATTCCCATACCCGTAAGACCATATAAATTGAAACCAATAATCTCAAAAACAAAAAGAAGCACTACGGCAAAAGTCTCCTGCCCCAAGAACACAAAAGACTGCCCTTTGGATAACGGAAGATATTCTATAGGAAGATACACGGCACGGAACAACATGCTGACAGCAGCAAATTGCGCCATCAGAAGAATGCCCATAAAACTATTATCGTAAAGCAGAGGAATCAAAATAGGCAAACCAAAAATCAGCATGATGATAAAAGGAGATATCAGAAGCGTATTCACCTCTATCTGACGGTTAACACAGGCATTCAGTTCACTTCCCTTTCCCTTAATACAAGACAATCTCGGATAATAATCAGATTCCATAGCTGAAAAAACGAGACCACCATACACCAAAACCAGCGTAGAGCAGGCATTAAACAGACCCACCTCTTCCAAATCTCCCACATTATTAAGATAGGTGCGTACTAAGAACTCAGCGCCACTATTGATGACACCGGAGAGAACAAACGCAATTCCTAATCTGATGACATGAACACCAGACTTCAAATAGCTACGTCTTAATGATATTAAATAAGGATAATACCTTAAAGAATAGCGCATTACGCACACCAATTGAACAAACGCTTGAAAGTTTAGCACGAAGACGATTCCCGCCTGTCCCCACAGATAATATACAGGAGCAGATATGATCAAAGACGCTGCAACAACATAAAGAGAAGAATAGGCCAAAGCCTTCAATTGACGGGTAGCCTTCAGCACGGCCATTTCCCCGCCAACAAGAATAGTCAATCCAACCGTTGGTGCCAATAACATGTAATGAAGCGTATGATTACCCCAAGTAAAAGTCCAGTTATTGAAAAGTGGTCCTAAACATACACACACCAACACGCCCAAAACAGCAGTCAGAAGTACCCACGAGCGAATCAGCTTGATAGATTCAAGTAATTGTTTAGGAGCACGGTCATAATTCTCTGATATTTCGTGTACTGCGCTTGTAGGAATACCAAAAGAAGTAGCAGAAACCATCATATTGATAGTGGAATTCAACAGAGAGACCATTCCCATACCATTTGGCCCCAAGAACAAAGCAGCGAACTTGTTGCGTACAATACCAACAAGCACACTAAGTCCCTGTACACCGCCAAGAATGCCAGTGTATTTGAGAATATGAGAGTAGCTATCTTCTTTTTCTTTATTTTCCATCTATTATAAAACGCTAACCTGAAAGAAATATTGCCTTAAGCAGCAATAATATTCTTTTTGCGCCCATCAACTATCTATTATCTATCTATCATCAATGAGTATTTGCACCAGAGCAGTTTTCATAGACCAAATATCATTATATAATAAGGTAAAATAGGAAATAACCCCATTTTACAGCCCAAAAACGTTAAAATACAATAAATATCAGCATTTATATCTCTCTAAATTGGGTTATTCCGCCAAAAATGAGTAATTTTGCGCCCGATTTATATAATTCACATAAAGTCTAACTTTATTAATTTTTAATTTTTTATTTAATTTTATGTCAGATTTAAAGAACGTAAAGCCATTGGACGACTTCAATTGGGACGAGTTTGAGAATGGCGGCAGCGCAAACGTCAGCAAAGCGGACCTCGAGAAGGCCTATGACGAAACCCTTAACAAAGTAACTGAGCATCAGGTTGTAGAGGGTACTGTAATCTCTGTTGATAAGAAAGAGGTTATCGTAAACATCGGTTACAAGAGCGACGGTATTATCCCAGCTTCTGAATTCCGTTACAACCCAGACTTGAAGGTAGGTGACAAGGTTGAGGTTTATGTAGAAAACCAGGAAGACGTTAAGGGTCAGTTGGTTCTCTCTCACAAGAAGGCTCGCTTGAGCAAGTCTTGGGAGCGTGTTAACGAGGCTCTTGAGAACGAGGAAGTTATCCAGGGTTATATCAAGTGCCGCACTAAGGGCGGTATGATTGTTGACGTTTTCGGTATCGAAGCTTTCTTGCCAGGAAGCCAGATCGACGTTCACCCTATACGCGACTACGACGTATTCGTAGGCAAGACAATGGAGTTCAAGGTTGTAAAGATCAACCAGGAGTTCCGCAACGTCGTTGTATCTCACAAGGCACTCATCGAGCAGGAGCTCGAGCAGCAGCGTAAGGAGATCATCGGCAAGCTCGAGAAGGGTCAGATCCTCGAGGGTACCGTTAAGAACATCACTACTTACGGTGTATTCGTTGACCTCGGCGGTGTTGACGGTTTGATCCACATCACAGACCTCTCTTGGGGCCGCGTAAGCGATCCACACGAGGTTGTATCTCTCGACCAGAAGATCAACGTTGTTATCCTCGACTTCGATGAGGAGAAGAAGCGTATCGCTCTTGGTTTGAAGCAGTTGACTCCACACCCATGGGATGCTTTGGATGCTAACTTGAAGGTTGGTGACCACGTTAAGGGTAAGGTAGTCGTTATGGCTGATTACGGTGCATTCGTAGAGATTGCTCCTGGTGTTGAGGGTCTTATCCACGTATCTGAGATGTCTTGGAGCCAGCACTTGCGTTCTGCTCAGGACTTCATGAAGGTAGGTGACGAGGTTGAGGCTGTTATCTTGACACTCGACCGCGCTGAGCGTAAGATGAGCCTTGGTATCAAGCAGTTGAAGGAAGACCCATGGGAGACCATCGAGGTTAAGTACCCTGTAGGTAGCAAGCACACTGCAAAGGTTCGCAACTTCACTAACTTCGGTATCTTCGTAGAGCTCGAGGAAGGTGTTGATGGTTTGATCCACATCTCCGACCTCTCTTGGACTAAGAAGGTTAAGCACCCATCTGAGTTCACAACAGTAGGCGCTGACATCGACGTAGTAGTTCTCGAGATCGATAAGGAGAACCGTCGTTTGAGCCTTGGTCACAAGCAGTTGGAGGCTAACCCATGGGATGAGTACGAGGCTATCTATACTCCAGGTTCTATCCACAAGGGTACCATCACTGAGATGATGGATAAGGGCGCTGTAGTTGCTCTCGCAGAGGGTGGCGAAGGCTTCGCAACTCCAAAGCACCTCACTAAGGAGGATGGCTCAATGGCTAAGAAGGGCGAGGAGCTCGACTTCAAGGTTATCGAGTTCGTTAAGGAGACAAAGCGTATCATCCTCTCTCACTCTCGTACATTCGAGGAGGGCAAGGACGATGTTAAGCCAGCAGCTCCACGCAAGCACAACAACGCAGGTCGCAAGAATGAGGCTGCAGCTATCAACAACGTAGCAGCAGGTACTTCACTCGGTGATATCGACGCACTTGCTAAGTTGAAGGCTCAGATGGAGGGTAAGGCTTAATCATTAGCCTTTCGCTTCAATTTGAATCGCATTCAATAACAATGCAAAATATTTTATCCCCGGTTCTTCGGAATCGGGGATTTTTTATATCATAATATCAATCGCCATCGAAGCTTACTTCTATTGCCAATGAAGCTTACTTCTATTGACAATGAAGCTTACTTCTATTGACAATGAAGCTTACTTCTATTGACAATGAAGCTTACTCCTATTGCCAATGATATTCAGCAATGACATTTTCGGCATCGTGCTCTGGTTGGTTATGTAGCCCTTAAAACCATCCCACTTATGACAACATTGATGGCCCTGCTTATCCCCACTAAATTTCCACTTTGCCTTTTTTTTATGCCAAAAAGAGAACAAATATGCATTTTAAGGGAAAAACATTTGGAAGTTACAAGTTTTCGTCGTAACTTTGCACCCGGTAAAAAAGATTATATTAATAGTTTATGAAATATTTTAAATTGATGGCCGCTGCTATGATTGGCAGCGCTACCCTCACCTCTTGTTTCAAGGATGAGCCACTTAACGCAGAATGCGATATTGAGCAGGCATATATTCATGTGGATGATCCTACAAGCATGTTCTTCCAAGCAAGCGATACACTCATCAATGTATTGCCAAAAGAGAACACTGTGAATTTCAAAGTAAGATTAGGTAGCGATTGTACAGCTTTGACCCCTTACTTTAAGTTAACAGAAGGGGCAACTATCTCTCCAGAGAATGGTTCCACACACGATTTTTCCGATGGCAAGGAGGTCATTTACACCGTTACCTCACAAGACAAACATTGGTCACGCCCATACAAAGTAAGAGTTATCGAAGATGAACGAACAATCGGAGACACCATTACCTATAGCTTCGAGCACTATAAGTTCAACGAGGCTTCCGACTTCAGTGATGCTAACCAATATTATGAATGGTTCGAGATCAATTCCAAAGAACAAGAAATCAAGGATTGGTGGGCAAGTGGAAACCAAGGCTTTGCTATCAGTGTTCCATCAGCAAGACCTGACGAATACCCTACCGCACCCACTGAGGGATATGAAGGCAAAGGTGTCATACTTACGACGCGTAGCACAGGTGAACTTGGGGCTGCGGTGGGCAAAAGAATTGCAGCTGGAAATATCTTCATCGGGACGTTCGATGGTATGAGTGCCTTAATGGATGCCATGAAGGCTACCCAATTCGGAAAGCCATTCGACCGCAAACCTATCAAGTTCGAAGGCTACTACAAGTTTACTCCTGGCAAAGATTTCCAAGATGAAAATGGCAATATTGTACAGGGAAAGGAAGATATTTGCAACATCTATGCTGTCATCTACAAAAATCATGATGAACATGGAAATCCTGTTGTTCTTTACGGTGATGATGTCAAGACCAGCAAACAGCTTGTTGGCATAGCAGAAGTCAAGGACATCAAGACTACAGACACGTGGACAAAGTTTGAGACCGTATTCGACTATACCGAGGACATTGACCTTCAACTTCTGGAGAATCGTGGCTACAACATGGCTATCGTATGCTCTTCCAGTGAGGAAGGAGCAAGTTTCAAGGGAGCCGTAGGCAGTACTTTGTGTATTGACGAACTGAGAATCATTTGTGCAAAAATCGAAGAATAATGAAGAAATATATCTTATCATTGGCTATGCTGACTCTATTTTCAGCACAAGCTTGGAGCGAGAGTTGGTTTAAGAACGCGAATATCTATGCACGCATGGGGTATAGTATCGGAGGTACAGCCCCACTCGACATGCCAGCGACCATAAGAAAGTTGAACAGCTACTCCCCAAGAACCAATTTGATGTATGGTGTGGAGTTCTACAAACCATTCCATAATCGTTGGGGACTTGCTACAGGTCTTTACATTGAAAACAAAGGTATGAAAACCGATGCCACAGTCAAAAACTATCACATGGAGATTACACGTGGTGGCGAAACACTCGAAGGCCTGTTTACAGGTAATGTTGATACGAATGTAAAGCAATGGATGTGGACTTTACCTATATTGGCAACATACGAATTAGGTTCTAAATTCCGTTTAAAGTTTGGTCCTTATGGCTCACTGATTACCTCAAAGAACTTTACTGGTGCCGCCTACGACGGTTACTTACGCAAAGGAAATCCTACAGGCGATAAAGTCTTGCTCGGACATAAGGAAGGTCAACGTGGAACTTACGACTTTTCAAAGGACATGAGAAATATCCAATGGGGTATCAAAGTTGGTTGCGATTATCATTTTACCAAACATTGGGGAGCTACAGCCGAAATCTCATGGGGCACAGCAGGTATTTTCAAGCGTGACTTCCATACCATCGAGCAGACCATGTACCCAATCTATGGCACAATCGGATTGGCATACAAGTTAAAATAACAGATAAAAATCATATAAATATTCAAAGAATTATGAAACATTTTTTTACACTCATGCTTGCCATGGTTATGAGTACAATGACTGCTATGGCAACAGATTACACAGACAACCTGATCATCACTGTTGATGGGGGCAACCCTACAACAGTTAATGATGTCAAGATTACAGTAACACAACAAGAGAATGAGAAATATTCTTTTTCCCTCAAAAATTTCTCCTTCGCAGGAACGAAAGTTGGTGATATTGAATTAAATGACATAGAAGGACAAGAAAAAGATGGAATAATAACACTAAATGTTCCAGAAACCAAAATCAAAATCAAAAATCCTGCTTTTGGACTAGGAACAACTATTAACCTTTTTGGAGGTATCAATTTCTCAATGACAGCCAAGATTTCAAATGTTACAAACAAGATGTATGCCGATATGACAATGAAAGCTATCAAGCAAAACATCAAAGCTATTTATGGCGAGGAGAAGAATATCACAACAGGTATCAAGGCGCCACAAGCAACAACCAAAGCCAACAATGCTACCTCTATCTTCACTTTGGCTGGCCAGCAGGTAAGTTCTATGACTTCTGGCAATGTTTACATTGTGAAGACAACTGACGGAAAGACCAAGAAGGTTATCAAGAAATAATGGTTTTAAAAAGTAAAATAACGATACAGAAGTAACAATTTACTTCCTATCATAAACATCAGAATCCTCGGCAGAAGGAAATTTCCTTTCGCCGAGGATTTTTTTCTGCGTGGGCAGGCGCAAATTTTTCCCTGCCCACGCAAAAATAAAAGTGGTACCCTACTATCCTATTCGATACACTACAGATATAAATTTAGGCATTCCCTATATATAATAAGGTGTACGTACACTAAAAATAGCCCCTTTCGTCTTACAAAAAGTTAAAAAAGTGACTTTTTTCTACTTTTACATCATTTTTTCTTTCTTTTTGTTTGTTATTACAATCTTTTTCTTTACCTTTGCAATCGCAAACAAGAAAATAAAAATTTTAAACTCAATAAAAGATTAAGATTATGAAAGCATCAGAAGTCATTGCGAATCTCCAGAGAAGATTCCCTAATGAGCCTGAATACATTCAGGCAGTTAGTCAGGTACTTGGTACCATCGAGGAAGAGTACAACAAGCACCCTGAGTTTGAGAAAGCAAACCTCATCGAGCGTCTTTGCATTCCAGACCGTGTCATCGAATTCCGTGTATCATGGGTAGATGATAAGGGTAACGTTCAGACTAACATGGGTTACCGTATCCAGCACAACAACGTGATTGGTCCATACAAGGGAGGTATTCGCTATCACAAGTCTGTAAACTTGAGCATCTTGAAGTTCTTGGCTTTCGAGCAGACATTCAAGAACTCTTTGACTACTCTCCCAATGGGTGGTGCTAAGGGTGGTTCGGACTTCTCTCCACGTGGTAAGAGCAACAACGAGGTGATGCGTTTCTGCCAGGCTTTCATGACTGAGCTTTACCGTCACATGGGTCCAGACGAGGATGTTCCTGCTGGCGATATCGGTGTAGGCGGCCGTGAGGTAGGTTACCTCTTCGGTATGTACAAGAAGTTGACTCACCAGTTCCAGGGTGTCTTGACTGGTAAGGGTCAGGAGTTCGGTGGTTCTCGTATCCGTCCTGAGGCTACAGGTTACGGTAACGTTTACTTCCTCTGCAACATGCTCGCTACAAAGAACATCGACCTCAAGGGCAAGACTGTTTTGGTATCTGGTTCTGGTAACGTTGCTCAATATACAATGGAGAAGTTGATCGAGTTGGGTGCTAAGCCAGTGACATGTTCTGACTCTGACGGTTACATCTACGATCCAGATGGTATCGATCGCGAGAAGCTCGACTACATCATGGAACTCAAGAACGTAGAGCGCGGTCGTATCAAGGAGTATGCTGAGAAATATGGCGTGAAGTATGTAGAGGGTGCAAAGCCTTGGTTTGAGAAGGCAGACATCGCTCTCCCATCTGCTACTCAGAATGAGATCAACGAGGAAGCTGCTAAGGCTCTCATCGCTAATGGTGTGATCGCTGTCAGCGAGGGTGCTAACATGCCATCTACTCCAGAGGCTATCAAGGTATTCCAGGATGCTAAGATTCTCTACGCTCCAGGTAAGGCTGCCAACGCAGGTGGTGTTGCTGTATCAGGTCTTGAGATGAGCCAGAACTCAGAGCGTTTGAAGTGGTCTCGTGAGGAGGTTGACGCTAAGCTCCACGACATCATGAACGACATTCACGCTAACTGTGTGAAGTATGGTACAGAGGCTGACGGTTACGTTAACTATGTAAAGGGTGCTAACGTAGCAGGTTTCTTGAAGGTAGCTAAGGCTATGATGGCTCAGGGTATCGTATAATCATATCAACTTTAATATATTACTCAAAGAAAGTAGGCCGTTTTTGACCTACTTTCTTTTTTTTATGCGTAAAAATTTGCTTTAAAAAGAGCGCAACTTAACGATGCGCTTCATTAACCTCTAACGAAGCGCATCATTAACACCTAACGAAGCGCATCATTAGCACCTAACGAAGCGCATCATTAGCACCTAACGAAGCGCATCATTAAAACCTAATAAAGCGCATCATTAAAACCTACCATCCAAATGCCTCTGTTTAGCAGGAAATCTGCACCATTAATATGATACAGAACACCACAATAAAAATGGGTTCAGCCTACTATTCTGTAGGTTGATAGAAGAGCACAGCCTTTATATAAGTCTCAAACTTGGAATCTTTATGCTTGCTCAATCTCATTTGGATGATAGCTTTCAGAACCGCATAAAAACAGAGGGTCAGCATCAAACCAATGACAATCGCCAAGACGGACGTCCAGGTCTTGCCATAAACGTAGGCACTATCTGGCATTGCAGATAAGATGATGATTGGAATCAAGGTGATAATACCGCCAACTGTCATCTTATGGCGAGGAGTACCACCCATATCCATGATGGCTTGCTTGTCGAAGAGGTAATCCTCCAACTCCATCCGCTCGATACCATAATCCTCCAACTTTGGGAAGTTTGGACGGTCGCCATACTTCTTTATCTTGTCTGTCACCTTATGTTCGAAGTCATCAAAAAACTCCTTCTCTGGATCTTTTAAGTTCATTTTCTTATTATATTAAATATTGAATATTCCTGCAAAAATCACCACAACAAATACAAAAGAAAAAAGCAAAGGTATCTTATCACGAGAAACCTTCGCCTTCATTCTTTTTCTGTAAAAAAAAGAAAGCAGTGCCCCTATAAGCCGAGTTCTGTCTGTATCTTACAAGAAGTAAGAACAGAGTCTGCCATTTATCTAGCCCTAAAGTCACCCTTAGGTTCAAGCACTCTACCCTCCACAGTAGTCCGAAGACTTCAGACGAGCCGCCCTCAAACTGCGGTTTACATGAGCTTACAGCTCCCAGATGGCACAGCCTGACGATCACCCGCCAGCTGGTGGTCTCTTACACCACCTTCTCACCCTTACTCTCACCACTCCACTCAAAGAGCAAGATAGTAAAAGCGGTTATTTTCTTCTGCCGACACCTACTGTCACCAATAGCTTCTATTTTCGGAAGTGGGATGCCCTATGCTGCCCGGACTTTCCTCCCGCATTCCCATGAAGGAATGCCAGCGACAGACCGGAGCGCTGCTTTCAGTCTGCAAAGGTACAAAAAACTTTTGAATCTCTGCTATGTTTCTTTATTTTTTTCCAATATTAACCTATAGAGGTCTTCTTACGCCGTATTCTATTTCTTCCTACACCTTATTATATATAAGCACGAATCAATAGTAAGTGCAGGATAAATAGGCGCTATCAAATTAGTGCTTGCAGCAGCAACCTCCTTCGTGCTTTACACCGCCAATGACAGCCTGATGCTGATCACGCAACAAGTCGTTGACGGTCTTTACTGGATTGAAAGTGCTCAGAGGAACTTCTACAAAGACGGTGTTCCAATCGCTCATCGCACCATTCCACAGACCAGGCAACTCCAATGCCTTCAAGTCCTTACCATTCTTACTCTTGCTTGAAATAAAGCCAGTAGTAGAATCCACATAATCAGGCAGATTGAATGGTTCGCCCTTATAGTTCTTTGTAGCACAAACGAGATCTACCGGATTGAAGTGAGTACCCTTAGTAAACATCTTCATGTATTCCTCATTGTTTGTATCAATCTGAGAACTCTCAAGAATCTGCAAACTTACAGTACCATCATTATTATAAGTAAGGAAAGGACCGCCACCAGGCTCACCAACGTTCTTGACTACGCCGCAGACACGCATAGGGCGGTTCAATTTCTTACGCAAATAAATAACCAGTTCGGCATCCTCCAATTCCTTGATATCTGCACGGCGACAACAGAGATCACGCTGAACGAAGCGGATAATCTCCTCCAATTTTTCATGATTATAAAGACCAGAGTCAAGCAAATTCAAGTATTTGAAAGCCCTCTTCTGAAGCGTAACCAGAATACCAGCAATAACCTGTTTATAGGTTACTGTGTCAGCTTTCAAGCGATCTGGCACTACATTATCAATGTTCTTCACAAAGACAACGTCGGCATCAATTTCATTCAGATTCTGGATCAGAGCGCCATGACCTCCCGGACGGAACAGCAAGCTGCCATCCTCATTGCGGAAAGGAGTGTTGTCAGGATTTGCTGCAATCGTATCAGTGCTTGGTTTCTGCTCCGAGAAAGTGATGTTATACTTCACACCAAACTTCTCTGCATAGAAATCAGCCTTCTCTGCCACCTTCTGCTTGAAAAGTTCCAAATGGTCATGAGAAACAGTAAAGTGTACGTTAGCCTCACCATTGCTACTTGCATAGAGAGCAGCCTCTACCAGGTGTTCCTCCATAGGAGTGCGCACCTCATCCGCAGAATACTCATGGAAAAGCAATAAGCCCTTAGGTAACTGACCGTAGTTGAGTCCCTTTGCTTCCAAAAGGTTAGCCACCACAGCCTTGTAGTTACCTTCACCCATCAGTTTCTTGATGCCCTTTCCTTCATTCTCACGACATTTGTCACAGAGAGCCTCACGGAAAGCAAACTTCTTGATGTTCTCGAAGAAATGCTTCTCAAAGTCTGTAGTAGGTACATCATAAGGAGCGCTCAAGAAAGCAAACATGTTTTTGAACATACGACTGGCTGCACCGGATGCAGGTACAAACTTCACGATTTTGTGCCCCTCAGCCTTGTACTCATTCCAAGCCTGCTCATAATTTTTCACTTCATCATCTGTAGGAGCCATGATGCCCTTGCCGATAGCGGCAGCAGCCTCAAGCTTCAAGAAAGGAAAACCATTCTTGATCTGCTCCAACTGATGTTCAATTTGTTGCTCGCTAATGCCACGAGCCTTGATTTGATTTAGATCTTGCTGATTCATAATACCACATTTATGTTATTTTATGCGATTATGCCACAAATATAGTAACTTTTTTTGAAAAAGCGAAATATTTGCGCGATTTTTTGTACCTTTGCAGCAAAATATTAACAAGGAGGGATAAAAATGAACGAAGTTTTTACATTTACACCCGAAGAGAAGGAGCAAACCCTGCTCATCCTCGAAAGATTGAGAAATGCCATCGGAGAGACTTTCACGCAGGAAGATGAAACCAATTTGCGTGAGGATATCCACCATGCTTTCGAAAATCACCAAATACGACGTGACGTGTTTGGACTGAATCCTATTTTGCATGCACTCCAGACTGCAGAAATAGCTGTCAACGAAATTGGTCTGAAACGAGATGGTGTCATTTCCATACTGATGCAGACCAGCGTCATCGACGGATACCAGACCTTAGCAGACATCAAACGCAAATATGGTGACAACGTGGAGCACATCATCGGCGGTCTGCTCCGCATTCACGATCTGTACAAACGAAATCCTATCATAGAAAGCGAGAATTTCAGAAATCTGCTCATCTCGTTTTCTGAAGACATGCGTGTGATCCTCATCATGATAGCAGACCGCGTGAATGTGATGCGACAGATAAGAGACACGAAGCAGGAAGAGGCTAAAAAGGAAGTCAGCGAGGAAGCCAGTTACCTCTATGCCCCACTCGCCCACAAATTGGGTCTCTATAAACTGAAGAGCGAACTGGAAGATCTCAGTCTGAAGTATCTGGAGCATGATGCCTATTATTTAATAAAGGAGAAATTGAATGCCACAAAAGCATCCCGAGATGCTTATATCGCTCGTTTTATCAAACCTATTCAGGAAAAGTTGAATGAAGCTGGACTGAAATATCACATGAAGGGACGAACAAAGAGCATCCATTCCATCTGGCAGAAAATGAAAAAGCAGGGATGCGGATTTGAAGGTGTATATGACCTGTTTGCCATCAGAATCATCCTTGATGTGCCTCGTGAAATGGAATACAAACAATGCTGGCAAGTGTTCGCCATCATCACGGACATGTATCAGCCTAATCCGAAGCGTATGCGCGACTGGTTATCCGTACCTAAGAGTAATGGATATGAAAGTTTGCACACCACCGTACTGGGTCCGGAAAAGAAATGGGTGGAAGTACAAATCAGAACAGAACGTATGGACGATATCGCCGAGCATGGCCTGGCTGCCCACTGGCGCTATAAAGGTATCAGACAGGGAGAAGGCGGCATTGACGAATGGCTTGCCAATATCCGAAGTGCGCTGGAGAACAATGACGATCTGCAATTGATGGACCAGTTCACCACAGATCTGAAGGAAGATGAGGTGTATGTATTTACCCCGAAGGGTGATCTGCTCAACTTCCCTAAAGGAGCCACTGTGCTCGATTTCGCCTACTATATCCACTCGCGTATTGGCAACAACTGCGTGGGAGGTAAAATCAACGGAAGGGC
>ERZ1023822.225-NODE-225-length-18302-cov-206.060010_pt1 | contig 18302 bp, 18 predicted proteins | sample MGYA00380379_ERZ1023822 | MGnify/ENA primary metagenome ERZ1023822 (study PRJEB33179, sample SAMN07448988) | human gut metagenome | biome: Human-gut; feature: Human associated habitat; material: Faeces | host: Homo sapiens | place: India: Bhopal | collected... | reverse complement strand
CCAAGAAGTTTGGACATATATCACACAGGAACTGAAACAATACATGGAAAAATAAAGGTATTACGATATACCTTATCAAGCTCTCCCATTCGGAGGGCTTTTTTTATGCCCTTTTCCCAAACATGCGAAAACTAACAGAAGAAGCTGATTAAAGTATGATTGAGAGTATGATATATGATTATAATTTGAATATATCTTAAACTTTGATGGCCATACTTTACAAAATTCTTTTATGTCGGATTTTACTCTTTACTTTGCACTCGCAACTGGCACTTTTGCCACTGCACAGAGTATAAATCATCAATAAAACAAAGTATTATATGAGTCCATTTTTGATATTCGCTATCAGTCTTACCATTGCATACGCCATCTACTATGCGGTGATGATAACCAGAGACCTGTATGGTAAGAATGAAGAAGCCAAAAGTAACGAGGAAGTGTTTGACATCAGTAACATAACGAAAGAAGAAGCCGCAGTAGCCGTCAACGAAAGCGATGGTGGCTTTAGCGTTGCCGACAAGCAATACGACACAAGTTTCCAAGACGGCACATCATACGATGAGGACTATGGCATGGGAACAGAGAGTAACGGAACGAATGGTAGTTCTCCTGGTACGGATTCTTCCGGTAGAGAAGATGATGTTGATGAAGACGAAGAAAATGATGTCAACCAAAAGAAACCGAAGAATGCAGCCGAGTCGTTGCAGGAAAAGATGGATGGGCAGATGGAGTCCACTTCTCCCATATGGATAGACGGACTATGGCAGGACGACTTCACGGAGAGCCTATTGAACCAAGGCGAGACAAAGCCAGGACAACCAAACATCAAAACAATACCGGTCAAGGATGAAATTTAGCCATATCATAAAGAATGTAGTAAGTTCCTTTGTCTTTGCGCTGCTCCCTCTGTCAGCATCAGCCAAATGCGGTAATGTGGACTATAGCTGGGGAGCAGACGCACTGGCTGGGATGCACGACTATGTGGTGACGATGATGCTGTATGTGCTGTATCTTACATACGCTGTCGCTGCTGTGATGGTGATTATATCCGCTTTGCAGATATACATCAAGATGAACACAGGGGAAGATGGAGTTACCAAGTCCATACTGACGCTGATAGGAGCCTGTCTGTTTATGATAGGCGCATCCATCCTGTTCCCGGCATTCTTTGGCTACCAGATTTAAGACTCAACTGCAGAAGAGTATATCATGTGAAAGCGACAACACCTTTCTATATAATTATAATAAGGTGTTTCCAAACGAATCATTAACAAGTAAAACAAGAAAGAATGTTTAAGAAAACAACGAACTATTTGAAGAAGACCGCCAAGAGCGTTCTCTCTTCAGGACGCTTGAAGACATTGGCATTTATGCTCCTTGTGGGCGGTGGCATTGCCATGGCGCAAAACTCGGCAGGTGACTACACAGCAGGAACCACTGCCTTGACAACTGTGACAGAGGAAATAGCCAAATACGTGCCTATTGTGGTCAAGCTCTGCTATGCCATTGCAGGTGTTGTAGCCGTAGTGGGTGCTATCAGCGTTTACATCGCCATGAACAACGAGGAGCAGGATGTCAAGAAGAAGATCATGATGATTGTAGGAGCATGTATCTTCCTCGTGGCAGCAGCACAGGCATTGCCATTGTTCTTCGGTGTGACCAACTAACGAGTGAGAGTTATTCCGTGCATATTCAGTAAGTGAGAAACGACGTGAAGAATGGCAAGAGAAGAGCAGGAAATCCGCTACCAAGACTACCCACTGTTCAAGGGACTCCAGAAGCCCCTTGAATTCATGGGAATACAGGGGCGGTACATCTATTGGGCAGCAGCCACGGCAGGAGGAGCCATCATCGGCTTCATTGCCTCCTACTGTCTGATAGGTATCATTGCAGGACTGATAGTGTTGGTCGTGGCAATCACTACGGGTGCAGGTCTCATCATGTTCAAACAACGGAAAGGACTGCATACCAAGAAGAACGACCAAGGAGTGTTTATCTATGCCTACAGCAAGCGCATATAAAAATGTGAAACAAAAAAAGTATCGACATGACCAAGATGTGGATGACAAGTAGAAAGTGAACGACTGGTAGGCTCATTCTCCCCCAAGGGTGTGGGCCTACCTTTATTTGTTTCAGCGAAAGTATCGCATCTTTGACATAAAAGAATGGTTATGAGCATGAAAGCAAAGAACATTATCATTATGGCATTGGCTGGCATATTGCTGACCGCATGCAAGGACAAGACCTACAAGCCACCCACATTGGATGCCATGAGGAGTGCTGACAAGGCAAGAGCTACTTGGGCGAGAGAGGCAGAAGAACATCCTGCGACCGTGGAAACACAAACAAGCAGGATGGATTCCACTGCAAAGGATAGTGTATCAACCCTTTATGGCGAAGAAAGCTACAATACCTCTTATCAAGAGAATGACAACAAATCATCCAGTATGGGAGAAAATCATCAATCATCCGAAGAAACAGAAGAATAAACGAATATGGTACTATATGTAATCTTATTTTTCGTGGCAATCTGCATTGGCATGGCCATATCGGTCTATGCCTTTGGCACTGGTGGCAAGCGGAAGAAAATCTTTCAGGACATCTACTTCTCCGTGGAAGACACGGACGGTATCGGTGTGCTCTATACAAAGACTGGAGAGTATTCTGCCATCCTGAGAATGGAGAATCCTGTGCAGAAGTATTCTGCCAATATAGACAGCTATTATGAGTTCACCAATCTGTTTGCTGCCATCGCACAGACTCTGGGTGAAGGCTATGCCCTGCACAAGCAGGACATCTTTACCAGAAAGCAGTTCAAGGATGAGAGTGGCAAGGGACACGAGTTCCTTTCCGAATCCTACTTCCGCTATTTCAACGGAAGAGAATATACGGACAGCATGACCTATCTGACCATTACGCAGGAGAACAAGAAGAGTCGTCTGATGTCTTTCGACAACAAAAAATGGCGAGATTTCTTAGTGAAAATCAGAAAGGTGCAAGACCTACTGAAGGATGCTGGTATCAAATCAGAGTTCTTAAACAAACAAGAGGCAAGTCTGTATGTTGACCGTTTCTTTGCCATGAACTTCCGTGACAAGATGGTGAGCATGACAGGATTCAAGGTGGATGACGAGACGATAGGTATGGGTGACAGACGCTGTAAGGTATATAGTCTTGTGGATGTGGATTGCGCCAACTTGCCGACACAAATCCGTCCGTTTACCAACATCGAGGTGAACAACACAAGTATGCCAGTGGATCTGGTAGCATTGGTGGACAGCATTCCTGGTGTGGAGAGTGTGGTGTATAACCAAATCATCTTTGTGCCGAATCAGAAGCGTGAGCTTGCCATGCTCGACAAAAAGAAGAACCGCCATGCCAGCATGCCGAACCCAAGCAATCTGATAGCCGTAGAGGACATCAAGCGAGTGCAGGAGGTGATAGCGAGAGAAAACAAACAACTAGTATATACCCACTATAATCTGATAGTGACGGTGAAGCCAGACACGGACATACAGAAATGTACCAACCATCTAGAGAATGCCTTTGGCAGGATGGGCATCCATATCTCGAAGCGAGCCTACAACCAGTTGGAACTGTTTGTCAACTCTTTCCCCGGCAACTGCTATGGGATGAATGCCGACTACGACCGATTCTTGACCTTGGGCGATGCCGCCACCTGCCTGATGTACAAGGAAAAGATTGTGCATAGCGAGGACACGCCATTCAAGGTCTATTATACCGACCGTCAAGGAGTGCCAGTGGCTATCGACATATCAGGGAAAGAGGGACGAAATAAGCTGACTGACAACAGCAACTTCTTTGTCCTCGGTCCTTCAGGAAGCGGCAAGAGCTTTTATGTTAACTCCATGGTGCGCCAAGCCCATGAGCAGGACACCGACATCGTGCTGGTAGATACAGGTAACTCGTATGAGGGACTGTGTGAATACTTCGGCGGAAAATACATTTCCTATACCGAGGAGCATCCTATCACGATGAACCCATTCAAAATCAAGCGAGAGGAATGGAACATCGAGAAGTTGGGATTCCTGAAAAACCTCGTGATGCTGATATGGAAAGGAAGTCAAGGCACGGTGAGCAAGACCGAAGACAGGCTGATAGAGCAAGTCATCAACGAGTATTACGATGCCTATTTCACCACCAAGAGAGTGAGCAACCTCTGTTTCAATACTTTCTATGAGTTCAGTACTGAACGACTGCCGAAGATATGCGAGGAGAACGGTCTGCATGGCATAGACCTGTCATCCTACAACTATCTGTTGAAGGATTTCTATAAAGGAGGCAGCCACGATGTGACGCTGAATGAGAATATGGACAGCAGTCTGTTTGATGAGACCTTCATCGTCTTCGAAATCGACAGTATCAAGGATGATCCACTGCTCTTTCCATTGGTGACACTCATCATCATGGACGTGTTCCTGCAGAAGATGCGCATTAAAAAGAACAGAAAGATGCTCATCATCGAGGAGGCATGGAAAGCCATCGCCTCGCCCATGATGGCGGAATACATAAAATATCTGTATAAGACCGCCAGAAAATTCTGGGCAAGCGTGGGTGTGGTGACACAGGAGATACAGGATATCATCGGCAGTGAGATAGTGAAAGAAGCCATCATCAACAACTCGGATGTGGTGATGCTACTCGACCAGAGTAAATTCAAGGAACGATTCGACACCATCAAGGCGATACTTGGTTTGACCGATGTGGACTGCAAGAAGATATTCACCATCAACCGCTTGGAGAACAAGGAAGGACGCAGTTTCTTCCGTGAAGTCTTTATCAGGCGAGGACAGACCAGCAATGTGTATGGTGTGGAAGAACCGCATGAGTGCTATATGACCTACACCACGGAACGAGCGGAGAAGGAAGCATTAAAACTCTACAAGCGAGAGTTGAAATGCAATCATCAGCAAGCCATCGAAGCCTATTGCAGGGATTGGGATGCAAGTGGTATCAGCAAGAGCCTCGCCTTTGCTCAAAAGGTAAATCAGGCAGGAAAAGTACTGAATTTAGGGAACAAAAATAAAAAGTAATCAAAGATGAAACGACTTCTATCCATCATAACGCTGATAGTCTGTATGTTGGCAAAGGCTGACGCACAGTACTACAGCGTGAACTATGACAAGCAGACGGTGGCTGCTATGGCAGCTGCATACGGAACGGAAGCCGTGGCAGAGGCATACTATAACGAGCAGGTGCAGAACATATTGAAGCACTATAATGCAGCAGAAGTGGCAAGTGCCGGCATCTTCGCCTCAAAATTCTTGGAACGCAAGGCAATGACGGATTTGGGCATCTGGAACAGTAGCACAGAGAACTACTATTACCGCCGTATCTACAACATGGTGAGCAACAAAATCATGCCGAAGATATGGACGGTGGCAGGAATGATGCTGAAAAGTCCGCAGACTGCCCTGTATTGGGGAACCTATCTGATGAAGATATGTGATGACACCAAGAACCTGTGCATGCAGTTTGAGAGTGTGGTAACAAACAGCACCCTCACATTCTCGGACATCGCCTTTCTACAAATCAACCAGGAGATAGCTGCCATACTGAAACTTTCAGAGATTGGCAACGTGGATTGGAAGAAGATGTTGGACGATTTGTCGAAGGTGCCAGGCAATTTTACAGTGGACAATCTGAAATCCGACATCGACAATCTGTATAAGGCTGGAGCCAACCTTGCAGGAGCAGGAATGAACAATATCGGCAATGCCCTGTTGCAGAGCAGCCAGTTCAACGACCTCTTCCAAGGCAAGCTCAGTGCAGCCATCGACATTGTGGATAACTATTCCTCGCTGTTCAAAAGTCTCGACAAGAGCGTAGGCAACACCCTCTTGGGCATGATTGGAGGCAAGGACAACGTGGCAGGACTATTCTCTCTTGCCAACTATAACCTAACCTCATGGATGACGGATTATCTGGACGAGACCGCAGGAAACTACTATACGCAAAGATGGTATATCGCCCGACGAGACCAAGGACAAGAAAAACTGTGCAACTATGTACCACCCACTGATGACAACAGCATCTTGAAAGGCGACCACTGGTACAGAATCAACACCAAGGATGCCAACTTCTATCCCAACAGCAGCCAAAAAGAAGCCATCCTGCAAAACTCGGAGAATCATGCAGGATGGTCAAGGACAAGGGTACAGCAGCTCAACAACCAGAATGACGGCTTTACCTACAGTATCAGCTACTGGCTGAATAGCTACATCATCAGTAGCAAGAAAAAAGGACAGAAACAGAAGGCATACGCCTACGAGATACAGGTGTATAAGAGCTGGAACAGAACAGAAGAAGTGTATGAGGCAGTCTTCGACTCCTATTCGATGGACTTGAATACCTTCAAGGCACAACTGCAAGCCCGGTTGAGCGAATGGAATGACAACGAGGAAGGCTATACCTATTATATAGGCAGTGATGCACGCAACTACTATCAGGCAACCGATGCCGCCAAACTGAAGGGATGCGAGAGCGTGACCATTAGTGTGACATGCAGCGACGGTGTGCAGTTGGGGCAAGGCACCACACAATACAAATGCAAGAGTTGTGGCGGTTCGCTGAATGACCACAGCAAGAAATGCGCCATGACAACATCTGTGACAGAGAACAACCTTGACCTCTCGGACTTGTATAAACAAGAGCAGGAAGCCAATGCCAAGATAGCCTCTCTGCAATCTCAAATCAGTCAGTTGGAAGCCGAGAACAAGTCGCTTGTCAAGCAAATCGCCAATGCAAGTGTGGAAGATGCAGCCAAGTATCGGGAGCAATACAACAAGAACAAGGCTTCCATCGAACAACTGAACAAAGAACTTGCCACATGGCAACAGAAACAAAGGGAAATAGAGGAAGCCAAGGCAGAGGCAGGAAAGGACAATGACGTGGCGACGGATGACTACTATCGCATACCAGCCATTATGAACGACTGCAAGAGTGCCTACAACCTGACTTGGCAAGGGGAAGGAACATGGAGCGGCTATACTTATATTCGAAAAGCCACCATGCCCAACATCAACGGCATCATCACCTTCAAGGCAACATTGAAGATTGCCCGAAAGCCGAAATATTTCTTGGGCATCAAGATACACAGAGCCATCCTGCAGATCAGTTGGGAGCTGACATCGGAATACACCAACACCTCGGTAGTGGATGTGATGACGCTTGACCCAAGCAAGACCGAGCAGGAAAAGGCGGACGAAGTGAACAAGCGCATCTCGGAAATCGCACAGGAATATCCATCGTGCAAGATAACCACCGAATATGCTAAGAGCGCATCTGCCGATGACAATAATACCGATGATACCTTTCATCTGCTATGGTCGAGCGATAGGTTAGAGATAGCCAGAGAGGTGGACAGCAGAATCACCAAGATATACGCAGACTTGGTATCGTTGGAGAAGATGATGCACTACAAGCGCAACATCATCGACGTGCTGATGGACATCGCTCCACATATCAATGCTGACGAAGGACGACGGTCGACACTGGTGGAGAAATGCAAGAAACGTTGGTTAAGGAAAGCTGCCGACACCAAACATTCAGATGATTATCACGGCAAGTTTAATGATGAAGACAATGAAAATGAGAAATAGAAAAGAATACAAGGCTGATGCAGCGGAGAGGGTTGCAGGGTCAGTGAGCAAGAAGCTACGAATGGATATTGTGAGAACATTGCTGGTAGCAATCTTGCTCCTCGCCCTCCCCTCTAAAACATTCGCCCAATGGGGATTTGATGTTGCCAGCGTAGAAGCCTACATCAATGACCACAAGAAACAGCGGAGTCTGTTGCTTGCACGAAGCACGTTGGAATACAGCAATAAACTATTGCACAGTTACAGTAAGGACGAAACCAAGGCATACAAGGAACTGAACGTTGACCTTGACAAGTACACCAGGGCATTTGATGTGATAGATGTGCTATATCAAAGTTTACGAACCAGTTTGAACGTGTACTCCACCTACGAGGGTGTGAGCGACAGAATATCGGACTATAAGAAGCTGTTGGATGACTACAACAAAAAAGTCATCAAACGAAAGCGCATCTCGCTTGCCGATACCATACTGATAGGCATCAACCGACGAGCCATAGAGAATATCGCAAATGAAGGCGAATACCTCTACAAAAGCGTGAGCGACTTGGTGCTGTATGCCACAGGAGCGGCAGCGTGTTCTACGGCAGACCTTCTTGTGGTGTTGGAAAGCATCAACACCTCGCTTGACAATATAGAGAAGCATCTGAACAAAAGCTACTTTGAGTCGTGGCGATATATCCAAGTGCGCATCGGCTATTGGAAAGAAAAGGTTTACCGAACCAAAAGCAAGCAGCAAATACTGGAAGATGCCTTCGGTCGGTGGAGAGTGGCAGGTAAACTCGGATATTGAGAGAACGAAGAATTTATAATCCCATATATAATAATGTATAGGCATGGATAGAAAGAAAACAAGAATAGGAACCATCATGTTGATGTTGGGAGTCGCTATCAGCGGCAATGCCCAAAGTGGTGTAACATACAATCATGACAGTTCGAAAAAGAACCAGATAACGATGATGGAAATCGGTAGTGGTAGTCTGTCACCAGAATTGTACTATCAGTTACTGCACAGCAGTTACAAGAAGTCGGCTGCGAGTAAGAACAAACTTGGTTTTCGTACAACGGCAGGAATTGGAGCCTACAATCAAGTGGAATATGCCGAAGCCAACGACTCTGCCCTGACCAAGAGAGCAGAGATTGAGGCGTTGAATATGGCAGACCGACAGGTGGATCTGGCATGGAAGGTGGAAGGAAGCAAGATAAACAGCAAGATGAATGCCTTCAAGAGCAACATCGACCGCATCCTGCCTGTAGGCGGATCCATCGGTGACAAGCAACGCTGGACAGAATACTATCATGTCTATGAGACAGCCATCAAAGCCACCAAGGATGCCTATATGCCCAATGCCAAGCGTAAGAAGATGTACCTACAGATTTATGCAGATGTGGCAAAACAGAACGAGACACTTGTGAAGCAACTGGTGCAGATTTCGAATGCCAGCAAGACCAAGGAATTGTTGACAGCAAACGGCAACTACCAGACCGCCAACAAACGAAGTATCATCAGCAGTGCATCCAGCAAATGGCGAGAGGCAGGAATGGCAGTGAGAAACAACACATCTTTTGGCAGTAATAACGGCTCGAATGAGGATGACAATGATTTGAAAATAAACAGATAAGGAGTTATGGCAGACAACAGCAGCATATTATCCGACTTCGGCATCAACATCTTGGAAGAAGAGATTGATGACGTGATTTTCCAGACCAACGAGTTCCTGTGCGACGCTACTTTCACAGGCTCGAATGGGCCTTTTTGGTGGGTTGTTCAAATGTGTATGGCACTCGCAGCCCTCTTCTCTATCGTGGTGGCAGCGAACATGGCTTACAAGATGATGGTGAAGCATGAACCACTGGATGTGATGAAACTATTCAAGCCATTGGTGATAAGCATCATCCTGTGTTGGTGGTACCCACCTGCCGATACAGGCATGACGAACAGTGGCAGCAATTGGTGCGTACTGGACTTTCTGAGTTACATACCAAACTCCATTGGAAGTTATACCCATGACCTATATGAGGCGGAAGCCACACAGATAGAGGACAAGTTTGCGGAAGTTCAGCAGCTCATCTACACCAGAGACACGATGTACACCAACGTACAAGCTCAGGCAGACATTGCCCATAAGGGAACAACAGACCCGAATCTGGTGGAATCGACCATGGAGCAGACAGGTGTGGATGAAGTGACCAATATGGAAAAGGACGCAGCCAAGCTGTGGTTTACCTCACTGACTGCAGGAGCCGTAGTGAACATCGACAAGATAGTAATGCTGATAGCATTGATCGTGTTCCGTATCGGGTGGTGGAGTACCATCTATTGCCAGCAGATACTGTTGGGAATGCTGACGATATTCGGTCCGATACAATGGGCGTTCTCGCTCTTGCCAAAATGGGAAAGCAGTTGGGCGAAGTGGCTGACAAGGTATCTGACCGTGCATTTCTATGGAGCCATGCTCTACTTCGTGGGCTTCTACGTGCTATTGCTCTTCGACATCGTGCTCTGCATACAGGTGGAGAATCTGACGGCTATCACCGCCAGTGAGCAGACGATGGCGGCATATTTGCAGAACTCGTTCTTCTCGGCAGGGTATCTGATGGCAGCAAGCATCGTGGCTTTGAAGTGTCTGAATTTGGTTCCAGACTTGGCAGCTTGGATGATTCCTGAGGGCGATACCGCCTTCTCTACCAGAAACTTCGGTGAGGGTGTGGCACAGCAAGCCAAAATGTCGGCACAGGGAACACTTGCCCATGTTGTTCATTAAAGGTAAAAAGGTAAAAGAGTAAAAAGGTAAATAACGAAATAGCAATGGTAATCAAGAATTTAGAGAATAAGGTGAAGTTGGTGACTATCATCTGTAGTCTGTTTCTGGTTGGATGCGTGCTGATAAGTATCAGTAGCATCTGGACGGCGAAGAATATGGTGGTGGATGCACAGAACAAAATCTATGTGTTGGACGGCAACGTACCAATTTTGGTGCAGCGTACGACGATGGATGAGACATTGGATGTGGAAGCAAAGAGCCATATCGAGATGTTCCATCATTATTTCTTCACATTGGCACCAGATGACAAGTACATCAAATACACGATGGAGAAAGCCATGTATCTGGTGGATGAGACTGGATTGGCGCAGTACAATACGCTGAAAGAAAAGGGTTTCTACTCCAACATCATGGGAACAAGTGCCGTGTTCAGCATCTTCTGTGACAGTATCAAGTTCAACAAGGAGAAGATGGAGTTCACCTACTACGGCAGACAGCGCATCGAGCGTAGAACCAATGTGCTTACCCGTGAACTGGTGACGGCAGGACAGTTGAAACGAGTGCCGAGAACTGACAACAACCCACATGGATTGCTGATAGTGAACTGGAGAACCTTGCTCAACAAGGATATTGACCAGAAGACGAAGAGCAACTATTGAAGGTAAAAGGGTAAAGAAGTAAAAAGGTAAAAAAAGAAATAACGATGAACACAAAAGGATTTAAGCAGATGCTCATTGGGGAGAAGATGCCCGACAAGGACGACCCAAAATACAAGGAACGCTATGAGCGAGACGTGAGAGCTGGAAGAAAGTTTGCCAGGATGTGCAGAATTGACAAGGCGGCAGCCCATGTGCAGAAATTTGCCGACTTGCATAAGACAATGTTCCTGGTCATCGTGTTCGGTTTTGTGGGTGTGAGCTTCAGTTTCAACATCTATCGCATGGCAAGAGCTTATCACTATCAGAGAGAGCGACGCACTGCTACGGAGAGACAGGACTCGCTGATAAAGGCTCGCCATCAGAATATGGGGAATGCAAAGAACATAGTAAGGACCAATGAGGATGCACGCCATCCTCATAAAGACAAATAACGATGAAGCTGACAGAAAGAATCAATTTCAGACAACCCAAGTACATGCTACCTGCGATTGTCTATCTTCCACTGCTTGGTGCCTCCTACTTTATCTTCGACCTCTTTGATACCAAGGTGGCGGAGAAGAAGGATGCCAATATGCAGACCACGGAATATCTGAATCCGAACCTTCCACAAGCTCATATCAAGGGCGGTGACGGTATTGGAGGCAAGTATGAGAACATGTTGAACGCCTACGGCAAGATAGAAGACCATAGTGCCGTGGAAAATATAGACCGAGACAATGAGCAAGAAAAAGAAGAATACCAAAGCAAGTATTCGGATGCAGAACTGCAACAGTTGGATGCCGAAGCCAAGAAGCAAGCAGAAATGGAAAAACAGAGAGAAGCACAAGAAGCCCATGAGCGACAAAGAGAGAATGAAGCGTTGGCGGAATTGAACAAGGCGCTTGCCGAGGCAAGACTGAAGGGACAGCAAGCCACACAAGCGAACATCTCGACTTCTGCAGCCACCTCCCCTGCCGACTCGCAAGACTCAGCCAAGGGCGGTATCAACATCGAAGGCAAAATAAAGGTGAATGAGAATGCCAGAAAGGAAGCGGACGAGAATGACAAGCCAAGTGAAGTGGTAAAAAAGGTGAAGTCATCATCGGACTACTTCAATACATTGGCAGTGAATGAGAAAGAGCCGACACTCATCAAGGCTATCATTGACGAGAACATCAAGGCTATGGATGGAAGCCGTGTACGTTTGAGACTGTTAGATGATGTGGAAATCGGTGAAATGGTGGTGAAGAAAGGCGCATACCTGTATGCCACCATGAGCGGTTTCAGTTCGCAACGAGTGAAAGGCACGGTAAAAAGTGTGTTGGTGGATGATGAGATAGTTAAAATCAACCTGTCACTCTATGATACAGACGGCTTGGAAGGCTTGTATGTGCCAAGCAGCCAGTTCCGAGAGACCACCAAGGATGTGGCAAGCGGAGCCGTAACCGGCAATGTGGATATGAATACCACCAATACAGGCAGCAGTTTTTCACAATGGGGCATGCAGACCATGCAGAATGCCTATCATAAAACAAGCAATGCCATAGGCAAGGCTATCAAGAAGAATAAAGTGAAACTGAAATATGGCACCTTTGTGTATCTGATAAACAGCAAAGAGACCAAGAGTAAGTAAACATCAACATTCAAAGAATACGAATATGAATATCAAAAAGACCATTGGCGCACTCATGATGTGTGCAATAAGTGTCACTCCCCTGATGGCACAACAGACCAGTGCAGAGAGCTATCAGCCCAGCACCTACCAGGAGATGGAACAGCTGACCGTGAACGAGCAGGTGACTACAGTCATTACGGCAAGCGAACCCATCCGCTTTGTGGATATATCCACCGACAAGATAGCAGGAGACCAACCCATCAACAATACCGTGCGACTGAAGCCCAAGGAGGGACTGCATGAAGATGGTGAAGTGCTTGCCATCGTGACCATTGTGACAGAACGCTACCGTACCCAGTATGCGCTGCTCTATACAACAAGATTACAAGAGGCAGTGACGGATAAGGAGATACAACAGATAGAAAAGAATGCCTATAACAATCCTGCGGTCACATTGTCCTCTACGGATATGGCTCGATATGCTCGTCAGATTTGGTGTTCGGAAGCCCATGTGAACAATGTGAAGACCAAAGCCCATAAAATGGTGATGCGGCTGAACAACATCTATTCGTCGGGCGACTATTTCTTCTTGGACTTCTCGGTGGAGAACAAGACAGACGTGCCATTTGATATAGACCAAATACGATTGAAGCTGACGGATAAAAAGACCGCCAAGGCAACCAACTCACAGATGGTAGAGTTGCATCCTGTCTTCACGTTGGAGCAGACCAAGCGTTTCCGTTATGGCTACCGCAATGTGATAGTCATTCGGAAAATGACATTCCCGAATGACAAGCAATTAACCATCGAAATGACGGAGAACCAAATCAGCGGTCGCACCATCTCATTGAAAGTGAACTATAGCGATGTGTTGTCAGCCGACTCATTCAATCCGATTTTTCTAAAATAGCAATCATATCCAATGGAAGAAAGCAAGGAGCTACAAGGATTTTACAAGATATTCAGGGCGGTCATCTACATATCCGTGTTGATGGAATTCTTTGAGTATGCCATAGACCCAAGGGCGATAGACGGCTTTGGCGGTGTGGTGTGTGACCTGCACGACCGTATCAAGCAGTGGTTTATCTACCATGACGGGAACCTGGTGTATAGCAAGGTGGTGACGTTCCTGTTGGTGTGCATCACCTGTGTAGGCACGAGAAACAAGAAACACTTGGAATTTGATGCCCGAAGGCAGGTGCTGTACCCCTTGGTGAGTGGCGTGCTGCTGTTGATATTGTCCGTGTGGCTCTTCGGCTATGCGATGGACACTCGTCTCTATGCCCTAAGATTGAACACCATTCTCTATATGGTGACAACCATCATCGGAACGGTGCTGGTGCATGTAGCCTTGGACAACATTTCGAAGTTCCTGAAAGAAGGACTGATGAAAGACCGTTTCAATTTTGAGAACGAGTCTTTTGAGCAATGCCAGAAGGAAGAATATAACAAATACAGCGTGAATATCCCTATGCGCTACTACTATAAGGGCAAATTCCGCAAGGGATGGGTAAACATCGTGAACCCATTCCGAGGCACCTGGGTAGTGGGTACACCTGGTAGCGGTAAGACATTCTCCATCATCGAGCCGTTTATCCGTCAGCACAGTGCAAAAGGCTTTGCCATGGTCGTTTATGACTACAAGTTTCCTACCTTGGCAACCAAACTGTACTATCACTACAAGAAGAACCAACAGTTGGGCAAACTGCCAGAAGGCTGTAAGTTCAATATCATCAACTTTGTGGATGTGGAATACTCCAAGCGAGTGAACCCGATACAACAGAAGTATATCAATAACTTGGCAGCAGCGAGTGAGACAGCAGAGACACTGCTAGAATCACTGCAAAAAGGCAAGAAAGAAGGCGGTGGCGGCAGCGACCAGTTCTTCCAGACCTCAGCCGTCAACTTCCTCGCCGCCTGTATCTACTTCTTCATCAACTATGGCAAAGAGCCATACGACAAGGACGGCAAGATGCTGATAGCGGAGAAAATACTTGACCCGAAGACCATGCAGATGAAGCCGACCGGAAAGGTGTTTAACCATGCAGGAGAAGAAGTGGAGCCAGCTTACTGGTTGGGCAAGTACAGCGACATGCCTCATATCCTCAGCTTCCTGAACGAAAGTTACCAGACCATCTTCAATGTGCTGGAGACCGACAATGAGGTCGCACCCTTATTGGGACCGTTCCAGACCGCCTTGAAGAACAAGGCAATGGAGCAGTTGGAGGGTATGATAGGTACACTGCGTGTCTATACTTCACGTCTTGCCACCAAGGAAAGCTATTGGATATTCCACAAGGACGGTGATGACTTTGATCTGAAGGTCAGTGACCCGAAGAACCCAAGCTATCTGCTGATAGCCAACGACCCAGAAATGGAGAGCATCATCGGAGCATTAAACGCCCTAATCCTCAACCGACTGGTGACACGAGTGAACACAGGGCAAGGCAAGAACATCCCAGTGAGCATTATCGTGGACGAGTTGCCTACACTTTACTTCCATAAGATAGACCGACTGATAGGTACAGCCCGAAGCAACAAGGTGAGCGTAGCTTTGGGATTCCAGGAACTGCCCCAGTTGGAAGCCGACTACGGGAAGGTGGGTATGCAAAAGATTATCACCACCGTAGGCAATGTGGTGAGTGGTTCGGCACGAAGCAAGGAAACCCTGGAATGGCTATCCTCCGACATTTTCGGAAAGGTGGTGCAACTGAAGAAAGGCGTGACCATCGATAGAGACAAGACGAGCATCAACCTGAATGAGAATATGGACAGTCTTGTACCAGCCAGTAAAATCTCGGACATGCCGACAGGATGGATCTGCGGTCAGACGGCAAGGGACTTTGTGGCAACCAAGACCGGCATGAATGGTAGTATGAACATACAGGAGAGCGATGAGTTCAAGACCAGTAAGTTCTATTGCAAGACCGACTTTAATATGGCAGACATCAAGAAAGAAGAAAGCGAGTATATGTCTCTGCCCAAGTTCTACACCTTCAAAAGCCGTGACGAGCGTGAGCGCATCCTCTATAAGAACTTCGTGCAAGTTGGTGAGGATGTGAAAGCCATGATAGCAGAGATATTCAATAAGAAGAACGCCAAGTGACAAGTCAATGACACTCCAAAAGTAAAACAAAAACAACATCCATGACGAAAAAGATAAGAACATATATTACCCTAATGCTCTTGTTTCTGTGCCAAAGCATCGTGGCACAGAACAAAACACCTACAAACGATAGCCCAAGCCAAAACGACTTGGGCATCTTTGCTTTGCCACCCTTTGAGCGAGCTGTGCGGTGCATCAAGTATTACGAGGGATGGCACGATATTAAGCGCAACTATCCCTATATCGGATGGGGACATCGGATTTTGCCGCATGAGAAGTTCAAGAATAATCTCACCTATCAGCAAGCCGACTCCCTGCTACGCTCAGACCTCACCAAGTTATGTGCCATGTTTCGTAAGTATGGCAAGGACTCACTACTCCTTGCCGTACTTGCCTATAATGTCGGCCCCTACAAAATATTAGGGAACAAAAGATTTCCGAAGAGCCGTCTCCTGCAAAAGATTGAACGAGGATTGCGTGACATAGAAAAAGATTACCTTGACTTTTGCAAATGGAGAGGCAAATGCATTCCGTCCATCAAAAGACGAAGAATGACAGAACTTCAACTGTTATACATCCCATAAAATACGATAATACTCCAGTGGGCATCGAAGTAGTTCTGCGTTGCCAATCGAAGTTATACTTCATCGGCACTTCAAGTATATTGGCTTAAAAACATACAAAAGTTGTATAAAAACAGTATTTGTGTATATAAAATTTCTGAGATATTAAAGAATTTAGAGTTAAATGAACTTAAATCCATATTAAATATTGATATTTTCTGTCATTTCTTGTCTTTTCTCAATAAATTTTCGTACTTTTGCAGTCGGATTGTATAGCCAGACCGCAGTTGTCACTGTAAGACGAGTTCTTTCATGATGACCGAGTCGGCAGCCTACGCCGTGCTGAGTGTAGTGAAGTCAACCATGACATATCTATACGAAAGCGGGCTTTGGGTGGGAAGACAATCCAGACATAATGGAAGGCGTTTATCGACGCTGTGTTTGAGACACACTGAAATCTTCCAAAACAATCAGTATCAAAGTCTCGAATATGGTCAACGGTAGATGTCCCGGGTGTGATTATATCAATCCCGTGGAGACCTTGTAAGCATGAATTGTACCCTTTTGGGTGCAGTTAAATGTTTTATATAGGTCTCTTTGCGGTAGTGATTTTCATATCGGCGTGGGCTCTGACGTTGTCTGTTCGACTTTGATAGGCAGTTGGAAGAGCCTCAGTGTGTGGAATGGACAACAGGACGATTCCACGCTCTTTTTTTGTCGCAATTTAACGGATTTCTGTCTAGAAAAAAGTTAGCACCGATATGAAAGTCGATGAATGGACATCAGATGATGTACACACCTCAGGAGGTGGTGAACTCCCTCCTTGCGCTGGACTTACCTCCAACGCCCTCCCCGAAGCTCAAAGCACTGTTTCCGCTGAGAGTTCACAAACAGGGGTGTCCACCAGAAATGCCCATATAGCAAGTAAGCCTAAAGCGCAAAAAGAGGAAGACTTTCCTCATTGGTATGCCTTACGTACCACATACGGTAGAGAGAAAAAGGCATACGACTACATGATTACAAAAGGCATCACGGCTTTTTATCCTACTACAAATGTAGTAAAACTTATAAAAGGTAAGCGCAAAGTTGTTACCGAGTCACGTTTACCCAACATCTTCTTCGCTTATGGTACCGAAGAACAACTCAAATCTTTTGTTTACGACAACGTAAACCTCCCCTTCCTCCGTTTTTATTATCGCCACGTCCACGTTGGGCGCAGAATAGAGAAGATTCCACTAATAGTTCCAGACTATCAGATGGATAGTTTGAAAATAATCTGTGCAGCCGATGCGGACAATACCATCGTATCATTAGGTGAAGTACCTAAGTTCGAGAAAGGACAGTTGGTAAAGGTTATTGATGGTGTATTCAAAGGGGTGGTTGGAAGAGTTGCACGATGGCAGGGGCAACAGAGGGTTGGAGTTGTTGTGGATCAATTGGTGACGGTTGTGACAGCATATGTACCGAGTGCGTTTTTAGAAATGCACTTATAAATGGTTACTTTTTAATAGAACAACCCATTAAGAATAAACAAAATAATTAAGTTACATATGAAAACATTAAACTTTAAAAGAATCATTAGCATTGTTGCTTTTGTTGCTCTTGCAGGATTTAGCTGTTTTTGGACAGCGGAGTCGCTGTTTATTTGGCAGCCTTCCATCACGATTGTTGGAGCATGGCTTATTGCTGTAGTTTTTTACATCCTTGCATCTATTTGCTTCTCTCGTTTTATCAAGGGATTCGAAAGATTTGGCGATTTTGGACAAGGATTGTTTGCCAGTCGTGGAGGTCATCTGTTCTTTGGTTTAGTTGGCTTACTAATTTTTTGGTTAATGGTAAGTCTTCCCACAAACACTCATACATTACTTTATCGTGCTTCCATAAAGGAAATCATAAAATCTGATTTAACTCGTACGCAAGGGTATTTGCAAGGACTTAAGGCTTGAGTTCAACTTATAAATGCAACTTTTTGGGTGCGGATAATAAGCAATAAAAA
>ERZ1023822.209-NODE-209-length-19118-cov-21.004039_pt1 | contig 19118 bp, 4 predicted proteins | sample MGYA00380379_ERZ1023822 | MGnify/ENA primary metagenome ERZ1023822 (study PRJEB33179, sample SAMN07448988) | human gut metagenome | biome: Human-gut; feature: Human associated habitat; material: Faeces | host: Homo sapiens | place: India: Bhopal | collected... | reverse complement strand
CATTTCATCGCTTGGTGATACATATAACGTTAAAATCAGCGTGAATGGAAAAGAGGTAAATCAGAAGTATAGTGCAATGACATATATGTATAAGGCGTTAAATGCACAAAACTCTAATACGAAGCTGAATAATGTAGTAAAGGCGTTATATCTTTATAATGAAGCAGCAAAGCAGTATTCGATGGGAATTGAATAATCGCGCTAGGAGATAGAGGACAGAGATGTCCTCTATCTTATTATAAATTCGCTATACCGAGGATGGTATAGTGGATTTTTTAGATTATTTTTCGGATTTTTCTTTTATTTTGAAGAAAATGGTGGTATGCTATTATTAGTACTAAAGTTTTACAGAAAAATATAAGGAGTCACTGAATTATGAGGAAATTTGCACGAATTAAAACAAAAATGATTTCTTGTATCTTGCTGCTGGCTATGGGGGCACTGTTTCTGGCAAGTGCAAACCATGTGCAGGCGGATCAGGAATACCTGTCTTTTGACCAGTACAAGGCAGAACATTATATCAATTACTCATCTTATGAGTATTTTATGTCGGATGACTTTAAAATGCCATACCGGACAACTGTTGAGAAGGATAGAAGCAGTGCTACATTTAATTCGCTTCTGGCAGCGTGGGAGGTTGCCACATTTAGCGGAAGCAATGTTGTGGAAATGGCAAACAAGAGAAAGGGATATTATGAGGCCTTTTTGTTTGATATCATCTATACAGGAACTGATGCTGTAAATGTCACAGATGCAATGAATGCAGGCATAAAAGCTACTCAGGCTTCGGTGCTTAGTAAAGTTACAAAGCTGATGGATGAGGGATATTATAAAGACATTGATGTGCGTAAATTAACGGAAGAAAGTTATGCAAAGCTTGTTTCAGGTTTGGAAAGCTGTGGGGAGTTTAATGATATTTTCTCTGCAGTGAACAATGTTGGAAAATATGTTCAATATGCAAACGACATAGAAACCTTAGTCTATAGAATGGCCAAGATTGAGGCTATATGTGGACAATCAAAAGAATATGCTGAAGTATTACGTGACATGAGCAAGAATACTACAGATGAGACACTTGCTGCCGCCTGTGATGAGATGGCATCTATTTGTGATGGGGTGATGAGTGCAAAATTAATGGATGCGATTATGACCGGTGAGGAAGTGGTCACTAATGTGTCAAAGTGGGTTACAGACAAAATATGGGATTATGTGATAGATTCATTAGGTGCATGTGGAATTGGAGTAACAGCAGGACAGGCTGTTGGAAAATGGGCTTCAGGCCTTTTATTTTCAACAGATAAGACAATAGAGACATATTATGAGATGTCAGCACTTTACAACTTTGATAACGCGATAAGAAAAGTTGTTAAGAAGTATGAGAGGCAATATTCTCGTTATAGTTCAGATTCTGTGGAGTATGCAAAAAAATTTAATGCATCAGTGGAGCTTATGTTAAAGACTCAGGAACTGGGCTGCGATATCTCTATCAAAGATGCAGAGTATAAATATGAAAAAGGCATTGCCAACGTGTTTGTAAGCAGATTTAATGGTAAAAAAGAAGCGATGGCTTCATATAAGAAGAGCTTACAGGGAATAAAGAAGAATATATCATTCATTTATACTTTTGCAAATGGGGACTTATATAACTGTTATAAGGATGAGTACTGTTCAAATGTATCAGAGGATTTAGGCATGACAGATGTTGCCACTACCGATGATGGCTCATCAGCAAGCAAGGCAGATGAAAAGCAGGTAACACAGGAGCTTATAAGAACAGCAGAGGCTTGCTGTAAGAAGGAAATCAAAGAACCGATGAAGCTCACAGGTAATGTCACATATTATGGTGATGTTTATGTGTCTTCGGATTTGGATTTGAATGGTTATAAATGTATCGTGTATGGTAATCTGATTCAGTCAAGCGACACATTGACATTAAATGGTGGAACATTGGATGTCAGTGGGGACTACAGGATGGAAAAAGAGAATGTGGATTCTACGGGAAATGTAAGTTACTCATATGGTTATGCAAAATTGATTATGACAAACTCTTCAGATATAGTAAATGTGGGAGGAACATTTGAAAATTATATGCAGGACAGGAAATATGCTAGTGACTTACAAGCAGGAGTTATGAGTGTAAAGGGCGATTTTATAGTAAAAGAACCATCAGATGATCGTTATTGTAGTCCATTTAAAGGAGAGGGTACGTTTAAAACTATTTTAAATGGTAATACTAAACAAATGGTTTGTTTACAAGGTTATAGTGGGTTTAATGAACTTGAAATATTAAATAATGATGTTATTTTTACCTCAGATTGTTATATGGAGGGATTTAAAACTAATCAAGATATTGTTGTTGAAGGTGGAAAAGATAGAGAATTAAAACTTAGTGGAGTATTAGATTTAAATGGACACAATTTAATAATAAATGGAGATTTAAAAATTAATGGAGATTCAAAAATTTATGGTTATGATCCAAGCAGTGCTATAAATGTCAATGGTGGTGCTATAAATGTCAATGGAGATTTAGAATTGGCATGTAATGTGGATTTAAAAGGTGGAGAATTTTTAATTAATGGGAACCTTTTACATTCAGATGGTAATTTGAATATTAATGGTGGTACATTGGATGTCAGTGGGGACTACAGGATGGAAAGAGAGAATGTGGATTCTACGGGAAATGTAAGTTACTCATATGGTTATGCAAAATTGATTATGACAAACTCTTCAGATATAGTAAATGTGGGAGGAACATTTGAAAATTATATGCAGGACAGGAAATATGCTAGTGACTTACAAGCAGGAGTTATGAGTGTAAAGGGCGATTTTATAGTAAAAGAACCATCAGATGATCGTTATTGTAGTCCATTTAAAGGAGAGGGTACGTTTAAAACTATTTTAAATGGTAATACTAAACAAATGGTTTGTTTACAAGGTTATAGTGGGTTTAATGAACTTGAAATATTAAATAATGATGTTATTTTTACCTCAGATTGTTATATGGAGGGATTTAAAACTAATCAAGATATTGTTGTTGAAGGTGGAAAAGATAGAGAATTAAATCTTAGAGGAGTATTAGATTTAAATGGACACAATTTAATAATAAATGGAGATTTAAAAATTGAAGGTTATGATTCAAGTAGTGCTATAAATGTCAATGGTGGTGCTATAAATGTCAATGGAGATTTGGAATTGGCATGTAATGTGGATTTAAAAGGTGGAGAATTTTTAATTAATGGGAACCTTTTACATTCAGATGGTAATTTGAATATTAATGGTGGTACATTGGATGTCAGTGGGGACTACAGGATGGAAAGAGAGAATGTGGATTCTACGGGAAATGTAAGTTACTCATATGGTTATGCAAAATTGATTATGACAAACTCTTCAGATATAGTAAATGTGGGAGGAACATTTGAAAATTATATGCAGGACAGGAAATATGCTAGTGACTTACAAGCAGGAGTTATGAGTGTAAAGGGCGATTTTATAGTAAAAGAACCATCAGATGATCGTTATTGTAGTCCATTTAAAGGAGAGGGTACGTTTAAAACTATTTTAAATGGTAATACTAAACAAATGGTTTGTTTACAAGGTTATAGTGGGTTTAATGAACTTGAAATATTAAATAATGATGTTATTTTTACCTCAGATTGTTATATGGAGGGATTTAAAACTAATCAAGATATTGTTGTTGAAGGTGGAAAAGATAGAGAATTAAATCTTAGAGGAGTATTAGATTTAAATGGACACAATTTAATAATAAATGGGGATTTAAAAATTGATGGAGGTTCAAAAATTGATGGTTATGTTCCAAGCAGTGCTATAAATGTCAATGGTGGTGGTATAAAGGTCAATGGAGATTTAGAATTAGCATGTAATGTGGATTTAAAAGGTGGAGAATTTTTAATTAATGGGAACCTTTTACATTCACATTGTAATTTGAATATTAATGGTGGAACTGTTAAGGTGACACAAAATTTTAGAATGGAACGTAGGAATGAAGATTTAACTGGAAATATATCATATTATTTGGGTGATTATGCTTTGACCATGCGACAAAATAATGATTATATTTTAATAGATGGCAATTTTGAAATGTATGCAGATGATTCTGTTAATGATTTTTCAGCAGGAACATTGGAGGTGCATGGTGATTTTATCTTAAAAGGACCACATAATGATTTTAATATAAACGGAACCAATACAGTAATATTAAATGGTTTAAATATTCAAAAAGTTCAGGTAGATTATTCAATCAACAATCTATATCTCACAAAGGATAAGTCTACAGGCTACAATTTTGTTACAGATAATTGTTGGAATAAACTATATTTAAAGACCAAAGTAGACAAGGTGACTGTATCACCGGAGTTAAAGGATGTTTGTCAGGGAGAGCAGATTCAATATTCTGCTCAGGTATCAGGTATAAACAGTCCATCGCAGGATGTCACATGGGCTGTTACAGGAGCAAAATCAGCAGACACTCATATAGACGAGAATGGATTGCTGAGTGTGGGAGAAGATGAAAAGGCGGCTACACTTATTGTGACTGCAACAAGTGTTGCAGACCCGGCCAAATCCGCAAGTGTCAATGTAAAAGTTGAGGGTTCGGACAATACAAAGGTGGTTGGATATTCAGTTGGACTTAGTGATATGATTTCATTGAACATGTATACATATGTTCCGAAGAAATTCTTAAGTGATGCAGGAGCTAATGCTGTGTTCACACTAGCTGATGGGACAGTCACACAGCAGCCTTTATCAGAGTTTAAGAAAGCTTCATATAATGGAGTAAATACTGTTGTAATTAATACAAAAATGGTTCCGGCATACATCACGCGCTCTGTGACAATGAAGATAGTTGGCTCAGATGGAAAAGAGAGTGAAGGCTTTACATATTCAATATATGAATATGCAAAGGACTATATAAAGTATGCTACAACCGAAACAGAGTATCAGAAGGCATTACCGCTCGTGAAAGCGATGCTTGATTACGGTGCATACTCTCAGCTTTTCTTTGGAGTTGATGCATCAAATCTGGCAAACTATGACAGGGTATCAAACTTAAAGCTGACGGAAGGTAACGTAGAGCAGACATCATGTGATAGCGTATTCAGTGCCATAACAAATGAAGAGACTGGAACACTTGGTAATGAAGAACTGATATATCAGAATATATCTTTGATATGTGAGAGTGAAACAAGCATGAAGCTGTATTTCCAGAACAAAAACAATCTGACACTTGACCAGATAAAAGAAAAATATGCAATCAAGGTATATGATTCTGAGGGAAACGTTATTACGGATGATGGCTGCGATATGCAGGTAGAAGGAGAACAGTTCTGGATTAAGATAAAGAACCTTGGACCGGTAAAACTTAGCTCAGATTACACTATTGAATTTACAAGTGAAGCCGGAACACAAAGTGGAACGGTATCACCAATATGCTATATAAAGAAAGCAATGAAGCAGGATGATATGAATTTACAGAATCTGTGTAAGGCTATGTATTTGTATAATAAGGCTACGTTAGAGTATATCGGACAATAGAAGCAATGAAATAAAGGGTGATTAAAATTAGAATCCGCTTAACTATGGCTATGCTATGGTTGGCGGATTCTTTTTGTAAGAAATAACTAATAAAATGTTGAACTTTTTATATATAATTTTCAGAAAAATAATGATAAAATAGTATAGTACTAAAGGGCATGATGATTATAGAGAGATTCGGAGGAAAGCTCATGAAACAAATGGTAAGAAGAATCCCAACGATATTGTTATTGATTGCTATGTTGATTGTGACAATTCCAAGAGTAGAAGTGTATGCGACATATTCGGCAACAGATGTATCTTCAAAGCTTAATACATTAATTAGCAAATACAATAATAAATATGATAGTTCATGGAGTTATGCAGGGGGTACGCAGTGTTTTGGGTTTGCCCATTTGATTTTTGATAATATCTTTAATAGAGGCAGTAAAACTGTAGGTGGTTATTCAAATGGAACTGAGTATAAATTTAATTATACAGCTGGAGATATAACTACAATTGGTACTGCAAAACCAGGAAGCTCGGCTGAAACGGTGGGTACTTTGTTAAGAAAATGCGCACCGGGAGATTATATTCAGGTAAAAAGACGTGAATCAAAAGGTGCACATTCTATGATTTGTGTTAGTGCAAGCGAAAATTCAATAGATTTATTTGATGCAAATGCACATGGCGATATGAAAGTAAGGCATTATACACAGTCATTTTCAGAGTTCTTAAGAAAAAATGATGGGGTATCGGTTTATAGATATTCGGATTATAAACCAACGAAAGACATTACAACTACACCATCCATCTGGAAAAACAGTGACAGCTATACGGTAGGAAATTCGGCAACACTAACATGGAACAGTGTAGATAATGCAACAGCATATTGGCTTGCAGTCTGGTATAAGGGAGAACAAATTGTTACAACACAGGTTTCAGGAAGCTCGGAGTATACATTAAATAATCTGGGAGAGGGAGAGTATACTGCCTATATAACGGCTTATAATGATAGCAGTAGTAAGCAGGGCTCTGTGACCTTTAGGGTAAATTATATTTCTGGCGAGCAGACGATTCCAAATGGTAGATATCAGATATGCTCTGCTTTGGACAATTCATCTGTTATATCTATTTCAGGCGCATCAACGGATGATGAGGCAAATGTATTGTTATATGCAAACGAGAGACACGATAATCAGTATTTTGATTTTGAATATTTGGGAGATGGATATTATAAAATAACTGCAAAACATAGCGGAAAGGTGCTGGATGTTTATTGGGAAAAGATGGAGGCAGGAGCAAACGTTCAGCAGTACTATTGGAATAATGGTGATAATCAGCAGTGGGTAGTAAAAGATGCAGGTGATGGATATTTTTACATTATATCAAAATCAAATAGTTTGTATATGGATGTGTATGGAGGTGTAGCGTCGAATGATGTCAATATTGATACGTATACGGGACATGGAGGAACCAGTGAAAAATGGAAACTGATTCCGGCAGGTGAGCAGTCTGTTGCTGACGGAAAATATCAGATATGTACTGCTTTGGACGATTCAAGTGTTATTTCAATTTCTGAAGCATCAAAAGATGCATGTGCTAATGCATTGCTTTATGCAAATGAAAATCATAAGAACCAGGTGTTTAATTTTGAATATCAAGGGGATGGATATTATAAAATCATCGCAAGACACAGTGGAATGGCGCTTGATGTTTATAATTCAGAACAGTCAAGTGGTGCGAATGTAGAACAGTATCCTTGGAAAAACAGTGATAATCAGAAATGGGTTGTTAAGCCTGCAGGAGATGGATATTACTATATCGTTTCAAAAGGCAATGGATTATATCTGGATGTGTACGGCGGAGTGGCTGTGAATGATGCCAATATAGATACATATTTTGGACATGGAGGCGCCAGTGAAAAATGGCGCTTAATACCTGTAAATGAACCAGAGAATCTGCTTACAGTAAAAGGATGTTCGGTATCATTGAAGGAAAACATAGGAGTTAACATGTATGCTTCGTTTTCAGATGATATATTAGAAGATGATGGGGCAAAAGTCAGATTTACATATGCCGATAATTCTTACATAGAAGTGCCTCTTTCAAATTATATGTCAACTACCTATAATAATGAGAATGTAAAGAAAATTACATTTGATACAGTACCTGCAAATTTGACGGAGAAAATCAAGGTAAGTGTAATAAAGAGTGACGATACTCAGACTAATATGTTTTCATTTTCAACAAGTGATTATTTGTATGCACTTATAAATAGTACTGATAAATCAATTGATGCAAACCAGAAGAATATTGCCAAGGCTCTATTAAATTATGGAGCATATTCACAGATTTACTTCGGGGTAGACACAGCAGACCTGGCGAATAAAAAACTAACTGATAATATCGTAGAAAAGACAGATAGCGATACAGTGATTAAGTCTATTCAAGGTCAAGAAAATGGGATGTTCAGTAACAAAGATTTTGAATATATAGGTTCATCGCTGGTGTGTGATTCTTGTACTGATTTAAAACTGTATTTTGTCAATAAGAGCCGACTTACGATAAAGCAGATAGAAAATCAATATGATATATCTGTGGCAAACAAGAATACGCATGGATTTGATGTAGGAACGGATGGCAATATTTTATGGATAAAAGTAAAAGATTTAAGACCAAATGAACTGGAGGAGATGTATTCAGTAAGAATTTTATCGGATGATGGTTCAGTTATTGTTGAAACAAGCCCAAGTGTATATATAAAAAAGGCATTGTTATCGGAAGATGTAAAGTTGGAAAATTTGAGCAAGGCCATGTGGATGTATGGACAGGCAGTGAAGGATTCTGGAAAGTGATGATTTTGAGGAAAGGAATTGCCTATGAAGAGAATATTTAGTGTATTAATGTCAATAGTGATTGTTTTAAGTTGCGTTGTATTTATTATGCCACCAAATATAGTGTTGGCTGCTAATTACACGTGGCCAGTCGATAAGTCAATTGGAATATCTAGCGGTTTTGGTTCGTATAGTGGACATACTGGCTGTGATTTTGCTTGCAGTATTGGACATGATGTATATGCTGTAGCTGATGGAACTGTGGTAACGGCAACGGATTCAGGATGTACAGGGTCACATAGATCAGATGGTTACCCGAAATGTTCGAAAGGGGCAAACTGTCCTGCGACCAAATTAAACAAAAATGGAAAAGGCTCATATGCTAATTGGATTATTATTAGACATGGGACTAATGTATATTCGTTATATGCGCATTTATCAACAGAAAGCCTTAAAGTTAAAGTAGGAGACACTGTAAAACAAGGACAAAACATTGCAAAAACTGGTTCGGCAGGAAATGTAACTGGACCACATTTACATTTTGAACTTAGAATAGGAGGTAATTCAACAGGATATGCAAAAAATCCAGCATCTTATTTGAGCCGTGAAAATGTTACACCAGTAATAAATCCCCCAACCTACTCCAACTTCTGGGTAGACCATTACCTATTTGATTTGTCTGAGACGGTATCATTCACTGCTGTGGCATCGGGAGCAGACAATTATACAATAGGAATTGACAAGACCGGTGTTGGTCGTGTTGTGACAGAAGGTTGTGGAAGTACGTATACTATTTCAGCTGACAGGCTTGGAGCAGGAGAGTATTCAGCTTATATGACGGTTGCAAATAGTGCGGGATATGTTGATACATACAGGGTATATTTTGTTGTAGCTGAAAAATGTAATTTTGGAGATAAATTTTCAGCAAGGATTCAGAACATAGGAACCGGATGCTATATTACAAACAAAGATAGCAAAATCGTTGGAACCCCTGAGAGTGGATATAATAATCAGATATGGTTTTTTAATAAGTATTCAGATGGTTCATATACCATAATGAGTCAGCTAGATGGACTCATGATGGATGTTTCGTATATTGATGATCCACCAGCAGGAGCTGATGTGCATGCATGGGAGTCAACAGGAAAGTGGAATCAAAGGTTTAATATATATTATCTGGATGATGCATTTTATATCCGACCGGCAAATACCAAAACTCTTGTCGTGGATATGGGAGCAGGAGAGCCATATAATGTGGCATGCTACAACCTTTCAAGGAATGCTGGACAGCAGAAATACAGGTTTGACATGGTTGGCATGGGCGATTATATTCCATACGGACTGGGAGATGAATTTTATGCACAGCTCAGGTGTCAGGGAACAAATTTATATGTAACAAATCAAAGTGGTAATGTAGCAGGCGCTGCGGCAACAGCTGATGACAGTCAAATATGGAAATTTATGAGACAGTCAAATGGAGCCTACGTTATTCAGAATACATTGGATGGTTCATATATTGATGTAGAAAATTCAAATGATGCCAATAAGACCAATTTTCTTTCGTATAATGAATATACAGGCAACAGGAATCAGCAGTTCTATTTCTATGAAATGGACAATGCTTTTTATATCAAACCTTTAATCAGTAATACCAGGGTAATGGATATGCAGTCAACTGCTCCATACAATGTGGCACTATGGGATAAGGGAAATGACTGGGGACCACAAAAGTTTGATGTGATAAAAGTCAGCCACAGTGATGACAACATGAGTAAATCGGTTGAGACGTCGTATTTTAAAGGACATAAATATGAGCTCTATAATGAATCAATGACCTGGGAGTCGGCTAAGCTCTTTTGTGAGAAAAAGGGAGGACATCTTGTTACTATTTCAGATGAGAAAGAGAATGAATTTGTTAATGGCATGAGATGCCGTAACCTTTCAACCGATTACCAGCAGAGTATATGGCTTGGAGGTTCTGATACAGCAAATGAGGGAACATGGTCTTGGATTACAGGTGAACCGTTTACATACAGTAACTGGAAACCAAACGAGCCTAATGGTGGAACTTCGCAGAATTATCTTCAGATGTATTCATCAGGTAACTGGGATGATGTGCAGAATGAAGCTGGCAGATTTGTGTTATGTGAATATGATTCGGTACAACCAAAGCTGACACCTGTTGCCAGTTCGCTCAGTCTGAGTGATAATATTGGATTTAATATTTACATGCAGATATCCGATGATGTGCTGAGTGATGATGGTGCAATGATGATTATTACAAATTCGGATGGAAAGGTCATTAAGAAGCCGATTTCGTCATATGAGACAACAACGTATCAGGACAAATCGGTAAAAAAAATAGTCAGTATGATACCTGCAGCAAAGATGTCCGGAAAGCTTTCATTTAAAATTTTAAAATCAGATGGAACAGAAAGCAGTGCTTATATATGTTCAGTTATGGATTACGCAAATGAAATGATTAAGAAAGCCGATACTGATGCTGAGTGTAAAAAGGCACTTCCTCTCGTAAAGGCAATGCTGAACTATGGAGCCTATTCTCAGATATATTTTGGTGAGGACAAAACTAATCTTGCAAATGCCATATTAAAAGATGACAATACTGCAACGATAAAGAGTGAGGATATAATAAAATCTATTACATATAGTGAGCAGGGGCTTTTTAGCAATAAAGATTTAGAGTATATGGGCTCATCACTTATATGTGAATCAGATACCTCATTAAAGCTGTATTTTAACAATAAGAATAAGCTAACAGAGAAGCAGATAAAGAGTAGATATGATGTCAGCATGCTCGACAAAAACAAGCATGACTACGATACCGGTGTTGACGGAAGCGTTTTCTGGATAAAGATAAAAGGCATAAAACCAGCAGAGCTTGGTAATGTATATGGAGTAAACCTGGTATCGGATCACGGTTCAGTTATTGTGGAGACAAGTCCATATGTGTATGTGAAAAAGGCATTGGAGTCTGGTGATAGCAGGTTGCAGAATCTGTGCAAAGCAATGTGGACTTATGGACAGGCTGCAAGGGAGTATGAAAAGTAGTGTTCAAGAAAGGAATTGCTTATGAAGAGAATATTTAGTGTATTAATGTCAATAGTGATTGTTTTGAGTTGCGTTGAATTTATTATGCCACCAAATATTGTGTTGGCTGCTAATTACACGTGGCCAGTCGATAAGTCAATTGGAATATCTAGCGGTTTTGGTTCGTATAGTGGACATACTGGCTGTGATTTTGCTTGCAGTATTGGACATGATGTATATGCTGTAGCTGATGGAACTGTGGTAACGGCAACGGATTCAGGATGTACAGGGTCACATAGATCAGATGGTTACCCGAAATGTTCGAAAGGGGCAAACTGTCCTGCGACCAAATTAAACAAAAATGGAAAAGGCTCATATGCTAATTGGATTATTATTAGACATGGGACTAATGTATATTCGTTATATGCGCATTTATCAACAGAAAGCCTTAAAGTTAAAGTAGGAGACACTGTAAAACAAGGACAAAACATTGCAAAAACTGGTTCGGCAGGAAATGTAACTGGACCCCATTTACATTTTGAACTTAGAATAGGTGGTAATTCAACAGGATATGCAAAAAATCCAGCATCTTATTTGAGTCGTAAAAATGTTACACCGGAAATAGATCCTGTCACAACTACACCATCCATTTGGAAAAACAGTGACAGCTATACGGTAGGAAATTCGGCAACATTAACCTGGAACAGTGTAGATAATGCAACAGGATATTGGTTTTCAGTCTGGTATAAGGGGGAACAAATTGTTACAACTCAGGTTTCAGGAAGCTCGGAGTATACATTAAATAATCTGGGAGAGGGAGAGTATACTGCCTATATAACGGCTTATAATGATAGCAGTAGTAAGCAGAACTCTGTGACCTTTAGGGTAAATTATCTTGATATAGGTACAAATTTTATAGCTAATATAATTAAAGTTGATTCATGGAGTCATGTGGTTAATGATAACACAAATGCCTGCATAGGTAAGGAAGTGGGAAATGCAAACGAGTATTATGAATTCGTAAGACAGAGTGATGGCTCATATATAATTAAGTCACTTGAAGATGGAAAATATCTCGATGTTTCTGATGGTGGAAATAAAAATGGTCAGAATGTGGGCTTTAGCGATTATACAGGAGAAAATAACCAAAGATGGTATATAAAGAATGGCTCTAGTGGAAAAATATTAATTCCTAAAAACGCAACAGGATCGTGCCTAGATATATCTAATAATGGCTCAGCAGTAGGAACAAATGCACAAATATGGGCTCAGGCGGGAGTGGCAGCCCAGGAATTTAGTATATATACACAGTCGAAAATTCCAAACTTCATTAATTTTGGAGATGATTTTTATGCAAATATAATCAAAGCAAGTACATGGAGTACTCTTGTAAACAAAAATCCTAATTTAGAAGTTGGTGGAGAGGGTGAAGCAGAAGGAAGCGATATATGGCATTTCAGACTAATGAAAGATGGTACATATACCATACAGTCTCTATTTGATGGAAAATATCTTGATGTTGAGGAATTTAGTGATCAAAAAGGAGCTAACGTATATTGCTATGATTATACAGGTGATAGTAATCAGAGATGGTATTTGACCTTGGGAAAAAATGGAAAGGTCTTAATTCCAAAGAATGCTACTGGATTATGTTTAGATGTTTCTAATGATGGTTCGGACGCTGGTACAAATGCACAGCTATGGGAGCCAAACGGAACAACTGCTCAGGAGTTTAATGTTTATAAAGAGGACACGATAAAGCTAGGCACGGCAAATGTTACTTTATCAAATAATAATTATATATATGATGGCAAAGAGAAGAAACCGGATGTAACAGTAAAATATGGATATGCTACGTTACAACAAGGCACAGATTATACTGTGGAGTATTCAAATAACGTAAAAGCAGGTACAGCTACCGTTACAATAAAAGGCACCGGAATATATTCAGGTACGGTTTCTAAAAATTTTGAAATAAAGGAAGCTTTATATACGGTGTATGGATATCAGGTTGTTATCAATGGAAATTTCGATTTGAAATATTATATTGATTTGTCCAAAGAAGCAGCAAATGATACCGATGCGTACATCGAGTTTAAAGTCGGTGATAGAATACAAAAGGTAAAACAGCGAGAAATATCGAATGGGCATTATGTTTATATATGTGAAGTTCCTGTAGCTCAGATTGGTGACAAAGTTACGGCAACACTACATTATAAGGATAAATCATATGCTCTTACGCAGTATTCGGTTAAAGATTATCTAAATACCATAGTTCAAAACAAAGATAAAAAAGAAGAGTATGGCAAGGCTACAGACATTGCATCAGCTATACTGAATTATGGGTCAAGGGCACAGCTATATTTTGGATATAAGACAGATTCATTAGTTAACAGTGCTTTATCGGACGCTGAGATAAAAAAAGCGGATTCGATTTTGGCACAGGATATTAAGAAAGCTATAACCAATAAGGAAAGCGGCGTTCTTGAAAACAATGATTTCAAATACTATGGAGCTTCATTAGTATGCAAGTCAGATACAGGAATGAAACTGTATTTTGAAAATAAAAATAGCCTTTCTCTTAAAGAGATTGAGAAGAAATATGATATTTCGATCAAAGATTGTAAGAAGCAGGTTAGTAAATCCATAAACGGAAATATGATTTGTATTACTATTAATGACTTAAATGCTACTGAACTGGATGATAATTTTGTGGTACAGATAACTAATAAGCAAAACAGCAGTCAGAGTATGTCTGTTTCAACAAGCCCGTATATTTATATAAAGAAATCTATGGATTCAGGAAATGCAAAGCTTATAAATCTCAGCAAAGCGTTGTATTGGTATAGTCAGAAGGCTATTGAGTATTCAACGACGGAAAATAGATAAGCTTTATAATTATCTTTTCGAATTAATAAATTTGAGGAACACATCTTTAGCAATTGTATGGGAAATTGAATAATAGCACGATGAGATAGAGAACAGCGATGTTCTCTATCTTAATTTATATTGCATTGTTTAAAGAGAAATAGTAATATAGAACTATAATAAAAAAACTACATAAAAATGGATGTTATTCTAAGTTAATTTTGATAATTTTAGGGAGAATTAAAAATATGAAAAGAAAATTTAAAGTGTTATCTGTTATATTGGTAATAATGTTGTTTATTACTTCAAATATACCTGTTGCGATAGTACAAGCTTCGGGAATAGAGAGTAGAGCAAATATCTGCGATGGTGTAAAGATAAAATCTTATTCTAACAATGGTAATACATCCGTAGCAATAACCACAGACGGAGATTTATATTGTTGGGGATATAACACTCCTCGACAAATAGGGAATAACACATATGTAGATAAAACATTACCAGTAAAACTTTTGGATAATGTACGAGGGTGTTTTAGCTTTTGGGAGGTAAATGCAGCTATTAAAGAAAATGGCGATTTATATTGTTGGGGAAGTGATAATTACGGTCAATTAGGATGTGGTTATAGTTCAAGTATACCCGTGAAAATTTTAGAGAAGGTAAAGAGCTATTCTCTTGAAAGCAATACAGGTTGTGCACTAACCGAAGATGGAGGTTTGTATTTTTGGGGATGTAATTCTGATGGTGAATACGGAAATGGAACTACAATCGGCTCAGATGTACCAGTAAAAGTTTTAGAAAACGTTAAGAAAGCTTATAATGATTATCATATGAGTGCAGCTATTATGGAAAATGGAGATTTGTATTGTTGGGGATGTAACAATTATGGAGAAGTAGGAAATGGTTCATCAGATTATAAGCAGACTAAACCAGTAAAGGTATTAAAAAATGTTCAAGAATTTTATCATTCGATGTGGAATAGTGCAGCATTGACAGAAAATGGAGATTTATATTGTTGGGGGGCTAACTTTGATTGCGAAATAGGAAACGGTACAACGAATAATTATCAGTCTAGACCGGTAAAAGTACTAGAAAATGTGAAAAAATTTAATATTAATAGTCAAATGGCACTGACAGAAAATGGGGATTTGTATTGTTGGGGAACTAACGATGATGGACAAATAGGAAATGGTACATATGATGATCAAATGCGACCTGTTAAAGTATTAGAAAAAGTAAAAGAATTTTCGAGGAGCGCTGGTACAAGTAGAGCTTTAACAGAAAATGGAGATTTATATTGTTGGGGGGAAAATAATTCAGGAGAGATAGGAAATGGTACAAGGAGTACTCAGACATTACCTGTAAAGGTATTGGAGGATGTAGATGAATTTGCGGGTGGATGGTCGATAAGTTCAGCATTAACAAAAGGTGGAGACTTATATTGCTGGGGAAGGAATAGCGATGGGCAAGTAGGAAATGGTACAAAAGAAATGCAATTGACTCCATATAAAACATTAGATAATATAAAAAAAATATTACATATTGGAGGTAACAATGTTGTTGTTACAAAAAATGGAGATTTATACTGTTGGGGAGATAATGGTTATGGACAAGTAGGAAATGGAACTTATAATGATCAGTTAACACCATATAAAGTTATATTTCCTAAAGATACAAGTATTGATTCTTCTGTAACTCTTAAGGCAACAGCAAAGGCAGTAAATACTTTCTTAAAAAAGACATTAAAGGACCAAAAATGGGCAGATGGTAAAATTGACAGTATTTCTATGGATTTTACCATGAAAGACAAGAAATATACTTTTACACCGCTAAATATGGATTTTGCCGCAGGAATGCCATTATCCAATTTAAATTATCAGGCAGTTATTGACACAGACAGTAAGACAGTAAAGGTATTACTTGGTGCTTCCAAAGATGGAAAATCAGAAATAAAACAGACAACCAATGTTAATAGTACATCATGGGGACAGCAGTATCAGTCTGTCAAAAAAATGTATAAAGATTTGACAGGTTTAGATGCAAAGACTTCAAGGGCAACATGGAATAACTTTGAAAAGATGAAATCAGAGCTAAATCACTTAAAGTGTGATATGTTTGTCAATGCAGATATGAAAATCACCGGCTTTATGGAGTTTTCATATAGTGATGATAGCCGGTTATCATTCAAGGAAGGTGGAATAATTGAGAAAGTATCTGTCGATACCAAATTCTCTTCTCCTGTAGTGGCTCCATGGGTATATATATCATTAGGATTAGGGGTATCTGAAGAAGGAACCCTGAAAGTTCAGGTAAATGATAATGTTCCTGAGCTAATTGCATCACTGGAGCTTGCGGCTAAGGCATCAGCAAAAGTAACTGGACAGATTCCGGTCATTGCAAAAGTTGAAGGCATGATAGATGCAGAACTTTCAGCAACAGTAGCCAATACTGATCCCAAATTTACTGTTGATATGACAGGTGATATTTCACTTAAGGCAACAGCACTTGCCGGAATTATAGAGGTTTACAATAACACCTGGAATTATCTCGATTGTCAGATATATCCGGAATTTAAAAATAATAATGATACAGAAATCGCATCATATAATTCTACAGATGAAATGCTGTGTACGGCATCCGGCACAGAACGAATAGTAGGGGCGCAGAGTACTAAGCTGTCCGGTACAGATTTTAGTGAACAAAACGTTTACAGTCAGAATGAGGCTAGGCTGATATCTTTGAGTAACAATAGAAAATTACTATTATGGCTTGATGACAGTAGGCAGAAAAGTAACAATAACCGCACCACATTAATGTACTCTGTTTATGATGGCAGTAACTGGTCAAATCCGGAAGAAGTATGTGATGATGGCTGCTTTGATGGAGAATTCTCTTATTATGTAGAAAACGATAACACTGTATATGTTGTTTTCCAAAAAGGAAATATGATTTTTGGAGATGACACGGAATATTCGGATGTCGTACGAAATATAGATCCGTATGTGACCAAATTTGATGGCAGTACTTTTTCTACCCCGGAAAAGGTAAGAGATGACAATAATTCATATGAAGATAATTTTACAATTACAAAGAATGATAGTCAGCTAAAAGTAACTTATGTGGAATATCCATCTGATTATCTCGCGGGCAATTCAGATACTTTAAATCTTATGAATACCATAAATAATGGCTCTGAATGGGCTGATAATATGATTTGTGAAGAAAACAGTTTTATCTCTGATTATGAATATATAGACAGCCGGCTTTATCTGGAATTATATAACACAGACAAGGGATGCTATGAACTGTATAAATCAGATAATGGCAACGATGAATTATTAAAATCTCTTTCACAGGAGGTTAAATTAGTATCTGTTGGAGATAAAATATATTATGTTGAAAATGATATTTTAAATACTTTAAAAGCAGATAAAATATCTGAATGTCAATTACCATATGGTACAGATTATAAGATTATCACAAATGGCAACAGCACAAAGCTTGTTTACGAGATAATAAATGAGGATCACAGTTCAGCACTATACAGCGGAGATATTTCAGATGGAACAGTGGGAGATACCTTAATCTATAGGTCTGAAAGTGACTATATAAAGAGTTACAACGGATGTATTGATGAAAATGGCAATTTAGATATTGCAACAACCTTGTGTACTTTGAATTCAGACCTTTCTGAAAGCAACTATTCATTAAATATTATAGGACGCGAAAAAAATTATTCGCTTGCATCAACATACTTATATTATGATGAGAATAATGTAGTGGCTGATAAGGATTTGGACTTATATTATGATGTAACTAATAACGGAAATGAAAATATTTCATCATATAACGTTGTGCTTTATGATGAAAGCGGAAATACTTTAGCGGATTCTAAAGTAACAACAGGTATTAAAGTGGGTGAAACCCGTGAAGAAAAATTAGTATATCACATTCCAAAAGATTTTGGTGAGCAAAGCGTCTATATTCAGATACAGTCTGTTGATGGAAAAAAGATATATTCAAAGGCTGAAACGGTTATAAAACACAATGATATAGAAATATGCGATGTGCAGGTAAAGCATATGTGTAATGGTGATTACGGTATTGAGTGTACATTGAAAAATAATGGCTATCAAAATGCTGATAATGTAGCTATTTCTTTTAATAGCAATGGAAATGATATAATAAAAGAAGCTGAGATAGAGCATTTAAACATTGGGGAAACTTGTACAGCCGGTGTTGAGTTGACAGCAGATGAATATGCTTGTATATCAGATAAAACCTTGTATTGTGAAGTGACGAGTTCACTTTCAGAAAGCGATTACGGTAACAATTCAAAAACAATTGATTTGAATAAAACTACTGCAGACGGAATACATAACTGGGTAAAAGATGAAAAATCCGGAAAATATATTTGCAGCATTTGTGGCAAAAAGATAGAAGATGATTATTCTGGTGAACTGAAAGGCCTTTCACTAAGCCTGAGTGATGATATCGGACTGAACTTTGTTATGCAACTGTCAGATTCGTTACTGATAGATAAAGATAATATATATGTCGAATTTACCACAGATGGCAGCAAAAAATCCACACGTGTATATCTTAAGGACGCAGACAAGGTAAATTATAATGACTCTGACTGTTATTCATTTAAGTATAGGGTTAATGCCGCAGAAATGACCAAAAAAGTAAACGCGGTGCTTCATTGCAATGACTGGACAGGACAGACTTATTCATATTCAGTTTACGACTATGCAAGCAAAATACTAGCTGAGCCGGAAAGCAGCGAATACAAGTCATCAGCACCACTGATAAAAGCAATGCTGAACTATG
>ERZ1023822.206-NODE-206-length-19281-cov-45.775824_pt1 | contig 19281 bp, 8 predicted proteins | sample MGYA00380379_ERZ1023822 | MGnify/ENA primary metagenome ERZ1023822 (study PRJEB33179, sample SAMN07448988) | human gut metagenome | biome: Human-gut; feature: Human associated habitat; material: Faeces | host: Homo sapiens | place: India: Bhopal | collected... | reverse complement strand
CGATTACTTCCAGATTAAATATCAGGACTAGTCTTAGGTTAGGGATATGTATAGTATGTTATGTTCTTCCTATGCCTTTTGTTAAATCCGGGAATAATCTTGTTGAATTCAAGAAAAAAAGAGGGTGTGTCATAATTCCATGATACACCCTCCGATGTGAAAGCAATACCTCAAAGTGAGCACATATATATGCTCTCTAACGAAGCGCTTCTTCATTCATTTTTAATGCTTGGCTGTATATCTATCCAACCGGCAATTGGCATTAGCAAAAGGTTATATAGCCAACCCCACAATAAAGTACTAAATTAACCGCTTTCCGTAAGAAAATGCAGAATATATTTTGCTTTTTGCACAATTTGCACAAAGATTTATATAAAAATGATCTGTTTTTTGGCAGTTTACTTAAAAATCATTACCTTTGCTCCCACAAATATGGAAAAAGGAAGAATGATCCTACTTCGTATAGCAGGCAGGACTACACAGGGCAAAGCATACTTCGGCAAGGCTCTAAGTAATCTTCTGTCAGTAAAAGTAATAATGAGTTTGATTGAGACATGTAAAGCCAAATACAAGTTTCGATTAACCCTAAAAGTGCCCCATTGTTTCTGCTGTCAACATATTTGACGGGAGTCACAGAATAATGAGGAACTTTAATTTCAGGATGAAATTAAATAATAAATTCAGATTTATGAATACAGGAATTAAGTTAACCGTTCTTTTGTCCACTTGCTGTCTTTCACTGAGTGCCCAGGAGAACTCCTTCAATGCCGGCATCCGTCTGGGAGGCGGCTACAGTATCAACAACCATATAGACAGGATACTGGTGAGTGAGAATTATTATTCCAACTATTCGTTCGACAACAAAGGGCTTTTCGTACCAAGTGCTGAACTGTTTTTCCTTTACAGAGAGCCGGGAAGTCTCTGTGGCGTGGAAGCTGGCATCGCCTATTACAACAAGACAGCCAGGGTGCGTTACGAAGACAGGAACGAGCTGAACTACACGCTTTCCACCCGCTACCATCATCTGGGACTTGCCGCCTATCTGAACCTCTATCCTTTCAGGGGCAGGAATTCCCTGCATGTTTCTCTGGGCGGAAGAATAGGTGCCAACCTCTCTCCCGACAATCTCTCCTATACAGGAAATCAGGAAGACGAAAAGTTTTCAGCGCTGGGCTATCCGGGCGTGAAAGAGACCGAGCGGCTGCTCAGGGACAAACTGAAAGGCCGTCCTGATGCTGCCCTGGGTGGCGGTATCGGCTATGAATTCCCTTTTGGCATGACGGTCGATCTGCGCTACCACTACAGTCTGACCAACAGCATCAAGACAGAAACCAACACCTACAACTGGGTGGAACAGGACAACCACAACCAGCAGATTGAACTGACTGTGGGTTATATGATCAAAATCAAATAAGAACAGAAAGTCTCTGGTCTGACTAATCTGTCCAACACACATACACATTTTAATATATATAAGAGCCCATGATGAATTCTAACCAACGCAATGTCATCCGCGGCACAGGTGCATTCCTTGTCATTATCATCATCATTCTCAGCCTGCGGCTTTGCGGGCAAGACAGGAAAGAAGTGCCGTCGCCGCAACCGCCACCACCGGCAACAAGCCGTGTTTCACCCCCACATGAGTCCGCCAGAATGGATTCATCAGCCGTCTTCCCCATAGTATGGAAAAAGGCAGCAGGAAAACAATCAGGAAAGAAGGTGACAGCCACCCATATTCCTCATCCTACCCAAGAAGCAGCTATTGAAGAAAAGAAAGAAGAACCGGTTCCTGTGCAGGACAGCCTCGAAGTGCAGCCTTCCAAAGAACCTGGTTTTGTAGAAACTGCCAAGGATCCGGCTGAAACCAGCCGCTCCCCAGAACAGGGACTCATCTTCCATCACAAGCGTTATTACCAGCTGCGTATCGGCATGCGCGCCGGTATCGGATACAGTTCCATCGGAAATCTCGCAGCCCTTATCGAAGACGGTTCCTTCCGTCCACGCAACACCATGGAAGAGAGCGGTTCGTTAGTTCCTGCGATAGGTGTCTTCGCCCTCTGGCGAAGCGACCGACTGGGCATAGAGCTGGCTGCAGACTACACATGCCTGTCATCCACCCTGAAGGAGCATAAGGAAATTGACGGAACCGACGAGAAAACCGCCTTCCGCTATCATCTCATCTTGCCCCAGGCTTCAGTACGTCTTTACCTGCTGAGCGATTTCTACATGGGTGCCGGTGTCGGTGTGGGCATTCCCATTAATCCGGGCGGCATTGACTTTTCAAGCAACCGTGCTGCAGAATTTGCACCGGCAGACGGACTCACCCGGGAACATCTAAGAGAATCACTCCGGGCACGCCCTCACTTCATGCCCCTGCTGAAAATAGGATATTCATCCTTCAGAAACGGAATCGAAGCCAGCCTCCAATACAGCTACGGCGCCGGGAATCTCATCAGGACGGAAGAGAACCCCTACGGCTATCACAGAGCAACGAACAACAGTCACCTGCTCCAGCTGACAGTCGGCTATACCATACTCCTGAACAAAAAGAAATGACGATGAAACATACAGTATTCAATATAACAGTAATTCTCTTTCTGTTTTCCGCCGCCGTCCAGGCACAGTCTCCTGGCGGCGTAGCCGGTCCCGTAAAATGGGCAACTGGCAAGGATAACGGAACAGTACAGCTTTCCGGTACCGGCGGAATGACCTTTGTCGGTGTAGGCAGGATACAGCAGGGGAGCGAGCAGCTGCTCTGGAATGTCAGCACACGTTCCGGCAAGACCGGTCGTGTACAGACCACGGCACGCTCCGCCAACCTTGCCAGAGGAACTTTCATGAACTATACGGGACGTGACACGCTACCGCAGCTGCGCCTGTATTCCTACAGCTGCTCTTCTGCCGACGGAACGCAGGGAACGCTCAGTATCGGTAAAATGACCGGGGAGAAACTTCCTGTCAGAAACCTCAGGGACGGCATGGTGGAATATGCCGTCTATGACCGTGCCCTCACCACCACCGAACGCATGCGAGTGGAAAGTGCCCTTGCCCTGCGCCACGGCATCACCCTTGCCCACTCATACTTCAACTCCAGAGGTGAAATCATCCGCAACCACTACAGGCTCAGGGCATACAACCACCGCATTGCGGGTATCATCGGCGATGCAGTCTCGAAGCTTGACCGGACTACAGGTGAAAGCAGCGAGGAGGAAGCCGTCATCAGGGTATCCACCCGGTCCGTCAGCGAAGGTACGAGCTTTCTCTGGGGCGATGATGCAAGGCTACTTTCCTTTGCTGCAGACAAAGGTAACGGAAAATGGATGCAGCGGCGGTGGGCAGCTTCAATGGTGGGCAGCCAGACGGAACCTCTTGCCCTTACTTTCGATACCCGATGCATCCGCAGTCTCAAGCCGCTCGAAACAGGTGAGGAATACTACCTCGCCGTAGATGAGAGCGGAACGGGCAGATTTCCTGTAGGACAGATACGTTATTACAGGGCCAGGGACAGCCATGCCGACAGCATCGTCTTTGACGGTATAGCAGCCGCTGCCGGAGAAAGCGTATTCACATTACGCATCGCCAAAGACTTCTTTGCGACCGTTGAAACGGAACGTCCCTGCTGCTCCACGGCAGAAAGGGGACGGCTCAGGATACTCCTGACAGGCGGCAGTGCACCATACCGTGTCACGGTCAGCCTTGACGGGACTATCATCAACAGCCTTTCCACCGAAGACAGCATTCTCACCGTCAAAGACCTGCAGCAGGGGCTGTACGTCCTCACTGCCAGTGACCGTAACGGCAAGACCCTCTCCTGCGAGATCATGGTATCCAATGCCGACATGGCAGACATGCCGGAGCTCCAGGATGTCCAGTTCTCCGAAGGTGCTTCACGTGAGTATCATCTTGAAACGCAAGGTAGCTACACCTGCCGCTGGAAGACTCCAGAGGGCAGATACCTGAGCGGAGAGAGCGTCACGCTTGACGGGGACGGAAGATACCTCCTCGAACTGACCGACGGCGAGGGATGTACCACAATCCGCACGCTTGACGTATCTACGGCAGCAGGAGACATCTTCTCACGTTATGACGTTTCTCCCAATCCGACAGAAGACGGCGATGTCACCGTACGTGTGGAGATGTCCGGATCCTTCCCGCTGGAATTGCGTCTTTACTCACCGGACGGTGCCCTGATGCAGACGCAAAAACGCACGGCAGACACCTATCATGCCACCCGCTTATATTTGCCCCTGAACGGCATCTATATTCTTGAGATGAAGAGCGGAAACAGCAGGAAGAGCATCAGACTCGTCAGAAAATAAACGGTACCAACCACTATATCAAAGTAGAAGAACATGAAAAGAAACATATTCCTATCCGTTGTGGTTTCAGGAATTATCCTGCTGCTTGCATCCTGCAATGACGGCAGTAAGGGAATCTCCGGCAACCGCATCCAAGACAGCAGAGAGTATTCTGCTGAAGACACCCTCATAAAGAAGACAGCCGGAGACACCATTCTCCCTACCGGGGAGAGGGGCATCCGGCCGGAACATACCGCCGGAAAAAATGCGGCGGCGGATCTACAGGATTTCCGGAAACGTACGGTAAGCAAGTACTTCACCGGTATGGAAGCAGACTCTCTGTCTGTAGGACGTGCGGAACTCAGGGTACCCCGGGGCAGTATGGACCGTGCCAGAATCCTGAGCATTACACCGCTGCGCAAGAGCGAACTTCCCCACCTGCCTGCAGGCATGGTGAACGTGACGGCAGACAGGAGTAATCCTACCATTTCTGCCAGCCGGAAGGACAGTATCTCCGGCTACCGCTTCCTGCCGCACGGAGAACACTTCGTACATTCGCTGGCGAGCATCACCGTACCTTATGACAGTACCCTCATACCACAGGGATATACAGCCGAGGATATCCATACCTATTATTATGACGGACTGAAAGACAGGTGGGTAATGCTGCGGCACAAGGCTCTGGACAAGGACAGGGAACTGGTCGTGGCCGAGACATCGCATTTCACCGACGTCATCAACGGCATCATCAGGGTTCCCGAGAATCCCGAGACCCAGAACTATGTGCCAACGGGTATCAGCGAACTCAAGGCTGCCGATCCCGGTGCCGGCATCACGACCGTAAGCGTTCCATCTGCCAACCAGAGCGGAACGGCAGCATTAAGCTATCCTTTCGAACTGCCCAAAGGACGGGCAGGCATGCAACCCAGCGTCGGTCTGCAATACAGCAGCGACGGCGGTTCTTCTTATGTGGGTTACGGTTGGAGCCTTCCTCTGCAAAGCATCGACATCGAAAACCGCTGGGGTGTTCCCCGCTTCGATGCCGATAAGGAAAGCGAGAGTTACCTACTCATGGGTAGCAAGCTCAACGACCGCACCTATCGCACCACCAATGCGCCGGCAAGAACGAAAGACAAACGCTTCTATCCGCTTGTCGAGGGCGGCTTTGCCAAGATTATCCGCAAAGGTGACAATCCGCAGAACTACACATGGGAAGTAACCTCCAAAGACGGCACCGTGTCTTATTTCGGTGGCGTGGACGGTACGGTAGACGAAGGTGCCGTGCTCAAAGACGGCAATGGCAACATCCTGCGCTGGGCACTCTGCAAGACACAAGATACCCACGGCAATTTTGTTTCTTACAAATACCTCAAAAAAGGAAACAACCTCTATCCCGATACCTACCACTATACAGGCAGTAAAGAGGGAGAGGGAATTCACAGTGTCAATTTTACTTATACGGCAACAGAACGCAAGGACATCACAAGCGGAGCAAGAATGGGTGTATTGCAATACGACTCGCTGTTGCTCAAAAAAGTATCTGTCCTTTATAAAGATGAACTGCTCAGGGCATACGACCTGAACTTCGAGGAAGGGGAATTTGGAAAAACGCTGCTTAAAAGTATCAACCAAAAAGACAGTAAAGATCATCTTGTCGCCACACAAAGTTTCGACTATTACAATGACATCAAGAATGGCATGTTCGGTAAGGGAGAGCAGTGGACGGCAGAACAAGACGGCAGAGATGTCTATATCCGACAAATAGGACACAAAATAGACAAATGCAGCGATGAGTTGACGATGCTTGGTGGCGGCTATTCGAAAGGAAAGACTTATGGTGGTGGCTTAATGGTGGGCTTTGGCGTTAGTATTGGTACAATGAATGTCGGAGCCTCTTATACCCAGTCAAAAAATAACAGTGTCGGAAAGAACGTACTCATAGATATTGATGGTGACGGACTCCCCGATAAGGTGTTCCAATCGGGTGGAGGATTGCGTTATAGGAAAAACCTCTTCGGAACGACAGGTAAGAATGTTTTTGGAAAAAGTATTGCGATAAAGAACATCGGGGAGTTTTCACGAAGTACCAGCTGGAGCAAATCCGTCAATGCTGATGCAGCATTGGATCTAGTCGTATTCACTCCGGGCGTAAGTTACAGTAAGACATGGGATAATACGGAAACCCCCGTATATTTCTCCGACTTCAACAATGACGGACTGGTAGATATTGCCAAAAACGGTACGGTATGGTTCAACAAGATAGATGCGGACGGAGTCCCGACTTTCACACCTTCAACAACCGGGACAGGCAATCCCATCATCGGGCAGAATGCTGAGATTGATAAGAATTTTATTCCCGATTATAAAGCCATCAGGGATTCGCTTGAAAAAGAATATCCCTTGCATGATGTGGTGCGTGTATGGTGTGCTCCGTTTAAGGGAACGGTTTCCATTTCCAGCAAAGTTGAGAAAACTACTACTTATGGCGATGGTATCATTTACAGCATCCAGAAAGAAAAGAACGTTTTAAAGAAAGACTCCATCCTTGGTCAAGGAATTAAACAGGATAATCTTACAGCGTCAGTCAACGCAGGTGACAGGATATTCTTCCGACTTCAATCGCGTTATTCGGGAGTTGCAGACAGTGTGGGATGGGCACCGCAGATAACTTATACCCAAATCATAGGCAATGCCTCTTCTTACTTGGGACAAGATTTCGCTCATTATGATGCTCAGGAAGACTTCTTGGAGGGAATGACCACAGGTTTGCCTCTACAGAAAGACGGGCGGGTAGAGATCAAGGCTCCCTACAAAAAAGATAAAACCAATGATGATGTAACGCTTATTATAAGGAGAAAGGATGTTCATGGAGAAAACGTCGTAGAAAAAAGAACTCTCCCTGCCAATGTCCCTGCTACGGGAGTATTGACACGTTCGTTAGACATTTTGGAGAAAGACTCGGTACAGCTGAGTTTCGAGATACAGACGGTTGGTGCTTTGAATTGGAAGAAAGTGGAATGGACACCTACAATCAAGTATGCTTCTGATCCGAATACTGTTCGTGTCACGCCGTTCAAACAGATGTACAATAAGCCACTTGTCATCAAAGCATCGAAACCGCTATCTGGAAATCTCGGTACAAGTACCGACTACGACCCGGGTATTACCCTTGTATCCAAATTGAAAGTCATCAGAAAAGATGCGGGAGAAGATAAGGATACGGCATCTGTTTGGATGCATATCAACCGGGAAGACGGTACACTGTTACATAAGCGCCATTATACCCTCAGCAAGGGCGATACGCTCGTGGTCGATACTGCAAAGATTACTGATGCAGCCTTACTTGCAGAATTTTCCACAGGCAAATTGCAGGCAACTTTCAATATTCCCAATGAGCTTCAGTCGGTAGACACGGCTGTGGTACAAGTTCTTCGTGACTCTTTAGTCTATACAACCGATTCTGCAGGAGTGAAACATTTTGACCATAAAGAAAAGGTTCTGTTGGACACACTTGTCGCCTCTGTGTTTTCGGGTTACAACTCTTTGAAATTTGGCCATCTCTATAGGGGCTGGGGACAATTTGGCTACAATGGAAATGGGAAATATGCAAATGAAGCCATTGATCCCGATGTTTTACAAATAAAGACGGGTGACTACAAAGACATGGCAGATAAGTTCAAAAACAGTCATGACCCGAAAGACCTTGATGGATTGACGGAAACGAACAAGCAACGTTTCTTCATAATGGCCTATGATGTGGCACGTAAGGTCTATGTCAGTGCGACCGACTGCACCTATATCGGCAACGCCTTCCAATGCTCTTCGCGTATGGGTGAGAACGAAATAAAGATAGATAGCATCCAGTACGCTGCTGGTGAAGGACTGTCAGCTCCTGTATTGAAGACAAAAGCGACAGGAGAAGGCTTTGCTGTCAGTGCCGGTGCGGATGTCGGTGTCGTCTCTTTTGGAGTAAGTGGGAGCAAAAGCTGGCAGACATCCTATACGAAAGTTGCCGCTATGGATATCAACGGCGACGGATATCCGGACTGGATTGATGAAAATAATGACCATATCTGTACACAATATACGGCACAGACAGGTACACTCAGCAATTTGAGATTGGATACCGATGTTCCGCTTCCCAAATTCGATTCGGACGCCTCTACCGTCGGAGCCAATATCGGAGGTGCAGCAAAAGGTAAGGGTAAAGGAGCCATTGCCGTGAGTATTTGTTCAAAAGGTAAACCGGCACCAAGTAGCACTTCCGGAAATACCACCTCTGGAGATGCGGGAGGTGGAAACGCAGGTGGAAACTCGGGTGGAAATAATAACTCCGGTAACAACTCTTCTGGACAGAATGAAGATCAGAATGCCGGTGACGGCAATTCTATTTCCAGTTTCTCTGTCAGTGCCAGCGGTGATTTCACGAGTGGTACATCCACTACCAGACGGGACTGGCTCGATTGGAATGGTGACGGACTGCCCGATATGCTTATCGGTGATAAGGTGAGGTATAATCTTGGCTACGGATTTACCGGAGAGATACAGCGAAGTACTGGGAATATGGAGTCTTCGTCCAACAGCACTTGGGGTGCTGGATTGGGAACGAGCATCAACATCCTTGGCCCTGCCAATATCTCTTTCGGTTTCAACGGAACGAAGACAACCACCCTTACTGAGTTTTCTTATGCAGACCTTAACGGTGACGGACTGCCCGACATGGTTAGTAGAGATGGCGATAAAGTGAAAGTCTCCATCAATACGGGTACGGGCTTTATCAATGACGTCTACCACGGAGCTGGGAGTCCAGGCAGAAGCCTTGCTACATCTGTGTCCGGTTATGGAAATACAGCTGTTAAGTTTAGTATCCATTTGTTATTCCTGAAATTTTCCCTGACACCAAGTATAAAAGCAGCGGCGTCTGAAGGTGTAAGTCGTACGGAGAATGCACTTGTTGACATTGATGGCGATGGATTTCCTGATTTTGTAGAAAGTGATGGTGTAGATAAGCTTATCGTCCATCGTAACCTAACGGGACGCACCAACCTGCTCAAAGGCGTTACACTACCTTTCGGCGGCCACGTTTCCGTAGAATACAAGCAGACTGAACCGAGCTATAACACGCCCGGTCGCCGTTGGGTGATGACATCCGTGGAGACCACGGGCGGCTATGCCGAGAACGGAACCACCAAGATGCGCAACGAGTTCGAATACGAAGGCGGCTATCGCGACCGCCGAGAACGAGACTTCTACGGTTTTGAGAAGGTCATCACCAAGCAGATAGACACGCAGAACGGCAATGCCGTTTACCGCAAGCAGGTGGCAGAGTACGGACACAACCGTCACTTCTACATGCACGATCTCATCACCGCCGAGACGCTCTACGATGCAGCAGGCAACAAACTGCAAGGCACACAGAACACCTACGAGCTCAAACAACAAGCAGACACGACGGTCTTCTTCCCCGCCCTCGTCTCCGTAAAACAGACCATTTATGACAACAATGGCTCGGGCAGCATGAGTACTACCGTGCACAACACTTATGATGCTTACGGTAACCTCGCTTCCTATAAGGAAACGGCAACGGACTACGAACTGGATGCCGATATAGCCTATCACGATTTACAAGCGAAGTACATCGTCTCCGTGCCCAAGCACATTGCTGTAAGGGACAGGGCAGGAAAGATCTTCCGCGAACGCTCTGCGGAAATTAACAGCCTGGGAGACGTCATAAGCATCACGATACACAACGGTGACAAGCCGTCAGTCTGGGACATGACCTATGACAATTACGGAAACCTTACGAGTCTCACCAAGCCCGAGAACCATAGGGGACAGCGCATGCGCTACGACTACACTTACGACGATGTGCTCCATGCATTGGTGACAAGCGTAAAAGACGCCTACGGTTACACCTCTTCCACCGTCTACGACTACAAGTGGGCAGTGCCCTTAGAGACTTCCGACCTCAACGGCAACAAGATGCGCTATACCTACGACGACATGGGACGCCAAAGCACGATTCTCGGTCCGAAAGAGATAGCCGCAGGCAAGCCCTATACCATTAAGTTCGAGTATCATCCTGCTGGTCGTTATACCCGTACGGTGCATTACGCACCCGAGGGCGACATCGAAATTTATACTTTCGCCGACAGTCTGATGCGCGCCGTGCAGACTAAACAGACAGGCGTGGTGTGGACAGGCGGAAGCAATCAAAAGGTGTCTATTGTCAGCGGCCGTGCCGTTGTCGATGCTTTCGGTCGCACCATAAAAGCATTCTATCCCACCACAGAGAGCTACGGCAGCATCGGTACGTACAACACCGCCACGGGCGACCCGCAGGCAACCACCGAATACGACGTTTACGACCGCACGACAAAGGTTACGCTGCCCGATGGGGCAACCACCACGACGGCATACAGCATCGTTTCCCATGATGGTGAGCCGATGCTCGAAACAAAGGTGACCGATGCGCTCGGACGCCATGCCGAGAGCTATACCGACGAGAATGGACGCAACCGTGAGACGGTGCAACATGCTTCGGGCGATAACATCACCGTGAAGTACGGTTATGATGCCGTGGGACAGGTTACCTCTGTCCTTCATCCGAACGGCAGGACCACGACCTACGCATACGATCTCATGGGACATAAGCTCAAGGTAAACCACCCTGATGCAGGTGAAGTCAGCTACACTTACGATGCGGCTGGCAATCTCCTGACGAAGCTCACGGCAGAACTCAAGAAGAGCATTTCTGACAAGGCTCCCGTCACCTACACCTACGATTATGAAAGGCTGAGCGAGGTTCTCTATCCGAAGAACCTCTTCAACCGCGTCACCTATACCTACGGCAAGCCGGGAGAGAAGTACAACCGTGCAGGCAGACTCGTGCTCGTGGAAGACGCTTCGGGTGGTGAGGCATATTATTACGGCAATCAGGGAGAGGTCGTAAAGACCGTGCGCTCGGTGATGGTCAGCACTGCCGACGTGCGTACCTATGTCTATGGTGCTACCTACGACAGTTGGAACCGCGTGCGCACGATGACTTATCCCGATGGAGAAATCGTAACCTATGCCTATAATGCCGCAGGACAAATCGCGAGTGTCAAATCCAACAAACAAGGCAAGGAAGAGACCATCGTTGAAAAGGTAGGCTATGACAAAGACGGACACACCGTCTACACCAAGTTGGGTAACGGCACAGAGACCACCTACACCTATGACAGACAGCGTGAACGCCTGCAGGAGATGAACCTCGCGGCTGCTGGTGCGGCGGTCATGACCAATAAGTACCGGTATGATGCCGTGGACAACATCCTGGGCATCACCAATGCCATAGACCCTGCGAAGGCTGGCGGCAAGTCCCAGCTTGGCGGTGCCTTCAGCCATACCTATGTCTATGACGAACTGAACCGTCTGATAACGGCAAGCGGCAAGGCAAAGAGTGCATCGTATGAGATGGCGATGACCTTCGGACGCATGAGCGAGCCGCTTACCAAGGTGCAGAAGGTGGATTCCACAAGAACGGCACAGTCTTACGACTTCACATACAGGTATGAGGACGACAGCCATCCTACTGCCCCTACGCAGGTCGGCCACGACCATTACACCTATGATGCCAACGGCAATCCGATATTGGTGGAGAATGACAGCCTCAATACCGAGCGGAGAATGTACTGGGATGAGGACAACAGACTGATGGTACTGTCTGACAACAGCAAGACCAGCCGTTATACCTACAATGCCGCAGGCGAGCGCATCGTCAAGAGTCACGGTGATCTGGAGGGCGTATATATCAATGGCGCTCCGCAAGGAATCTCCTTCCATGAGACGGAGGATTACACCATCTATCCCGCTCCGATCATCACTGTCACGAAGAACCGCTTCACCAAGCACTACTTCATTGGCAGCAAGCGTATTGCCTCCAAGATTGGTACAGGCAGGTTCAGCAATGTCTATGGCATTGGCGGCAACAACGTTACGGCAGGTCAGAAAGACTATGCCGCCCGCATGATGCAGATAGAGAAGCAGCGTGAGGAGTATTACAAACAGCTCGGCACACCGCCGGGAGTGCCGACGATGAAGGGTGCAACTGCAGATCTAGACAATACAGGTATTGGTTACAACAGCATCATTACAGACCTGGGTGACCACAGCGTTCCTGAAGGCTGGATACAGCATCCGAAGTTCAACGGCAAAGGTGATGTTCCTGGTCCTCCTATCCAATGGAGTGAACCGGAGAGTCCTGACAATGCCCAGCCAGGATATGGCTATATACCAGCTGATACGACAGATACTGAGGACATCTTCTTCTATCACTCTGATCACCTCGGCAGTACCTCGTACATCACCGATGCTAAGGGCAATATCACCCAGTTCGATGCCTACCTGCCATACGGAGAGTTGCTGATGGATGAACATACTTCATCTGAGGATATGCCGTATAAGTTCAATGGTAAGGAATTAGACCAGGAAACTGGACTGTATTATTATGGGGCAAGGTATATGAATCCTGTGACGAGTTTGTGGTATGGAGTGGATCCAATGGCCGAGAAGTATCCAAATATAACAGGGTGTAGCTACTGTTTAAATAATCCAATTAAATTTATAGACCCAGATGGAAGAGATTCGTATTATACAAAAGACGGAACTTACGTTTTTACAAATACAGCTAGAACAGATAATATTTATATCATATCCAACTATAAAATTATTGGAGGCTCAAGAAACAAAACGTACTATAAGGTTTGGGGACGAATAAAAATAGACGACAAAAATCTTTCCCTATCACCGCAAGCTTATTCACGAGTATATACAAATGTATTATATAGAAAAGGCTATGACACAAGTAAGCTTAAAAATAATGCAGTTTCAATAATTATGTTAAACAACAATTCCAAATCAGACGGACCTCAATATGAATTAGGTGGAACTTATAATCATGATGCCGAAATACCTTGGTCGGATGCCCCGATAGCTGAAACAAGGAAAGAGAATGGAAAAATACAACTGACAGTATATGTTCATCCACAAGGAGACGCTGAAAGAAGAGCATACCTTTCAACAGAATCAAACGTAGAAAGTATCCTTGGAGTTCATGAATTCAAAGGGCATGGACTCTTGGGAATAGGTAGCTCTCAGCATTGGAAGATACTTCAAATGCAACGAAGGCATCCTTCTTGGAAACAAACAACACCAGCCCTCAGAGAATTATATGAGTATTTAGAAAAGAATATTCCCTCAGAGTATTATAAACATTAATAAAATGGCATTAGATTATGATAACTAATAAAAAAGTGTACTGTGCGTTATTTATTTTCATAGCAATAACATTAACAGGTTGTCAATCCAATATGGAGTTACCAGCTGAATTAGTAGCAGTAGTGGACAATTATCCCCTAAAATATAATCCTGCTAATTCTCATATAGAATATTCACGAAAAATAAATGTCGTATTTAAAATTAAGAATATGAGTTGGAGAAACTTTTTTATTCCTATTAGCGATGAGAGAGGAAATAAGTATCATTCTTTTATAAAAGTTTCATCTCCAACGAATCACAATGTAATAGTGGGTGCTTATTATTGGCAGAATAAAAGTGTGCTAAATAGTGGAGATAGCATTAGCATTTGTGTCCGATTAATGGAGTCACATTTACGGGATTTAGGCGTGTATAATTTGCCCCCCAGGGATGTGATAAAGTGGATGAGCTTCGAGTACGTTGTTGATGTAAATGATTTAAAAGAAAGCGATTATCTTATTCCCAAGTTAAAATTCCATATTTCTCAAAATGTTAAGTATATTTATCAAGAACCTGAAGGGATGTGTGGATAAGTTATTTTTGGATTCCAAATAGGGAGGTGGATAATCGACATACTATTTCAAGTCTACATCAAAGACTTTCAAGTATCTTATGCCAATATCATCAACGTCACGCAGAACGGCAATGCCGTGTACCGCAAGCAGGTGGAAGAGTACGGACACAACCGCCACTTCTACATGCACGACCTTGTCACTGCAGAGGCGCTCTACGATGCGGCAGGTAGCAGGCTGCAGGGAACGGAGAATACCTACGAGCTCAGACAGCAGGCTGACACGGAGGTATTCTTCCCGGCACTTGTTGCCGTAAAGCAGAGCATTTACGGCAACAGCGGACAGGGCTGCATGAGCACCACCGTGCACAATACCTATGATGCATACGGTAACCTTGCCTCTTACAAGGAAACGGCAACGAACTATGAATTAGATGCCGATATTGCCTATCATGACTTGCAGGCAAGGTATATCGTCTCTGTCCCAAAGCACATCGCCGTAAAGGATAAAGGAGGAAAGGTTTACCGCGAACGTTCTACGCAAATCAACGGCAATGGTGACATCACCAACATCATCATGCACAACGGCGATAAACCGTCGGTCTACGATATGACCTACGATGCCTATGGTAATCTTGCAAGTCTCACCAAGCCCGAGAACCATAGGGGACAGCGCATGCGCTACGACTACACTTACGACGATGTGCTCCATGCATTGGTGACAAGCGTAAAAGACGCCTACGGTTACACCTCTTCCACCGTCTACGACTACAAGTGGGCAGTGCCCTTAGAGACTTCCGACCTCAACGGCAACAAGATGCGCTATACCTACGACGACATGGGACGCCAAAGCACGATTCTCGGTCCGAAAGAGATAGCCGCAGGCAAGCCCTATACCATTAAGTTCGAGTATCATCCTGCTGGTCGTTATACCCGTACGGTGCATTACGCACCCGAGGGCGACATCGAAATTTATACTTTCGCCGACAGTCTGATGCGCGCCGTGCAGACTAAACAGACAGGCGTGGTGTGGACAGGCGGAAGCAATCAAAAGGTGTCTATTGTCAGCGGCCGTGCCGTTGTCGATGCTTTCGGTCGCACCATAAAAGCATTCTATCCCACCACAGAGAGCTACGGCAGCATCGGTACGTACAACACCGCCACGGGCGACCCGCAGGCAACCACCGAATACGACGTTTACGACCGCACGACAAAGGTTACGCTGCCCGATGGGGCTATGACTACGACGGCATACAGCATCGTTTCCCATGATGGTGAGCCGATGCTTGAAACAAAGGTGACCGATGCCCTCGGACGCCATGCCGAGAGTTACACCGACGAGAAAGGGCGCAACCGTGAGACAATGCAACACGCTTCAGGCGATAACATCACCGTGAAATACGACTACGACGCCGTGGGACAAGTAACCACCGTTCATCATCCCAATGACAAGGTCACAACCTACGAATACGACCTTTTGGGACATAAGCTCAAGGTAAACCACCCTGATGCAGGTGAAGTCAGCTACACTTACGATGCGGCTGGCAATCTCCTGACGAAGCTCACGGCAGAACTCAAGAAGAGCATTTCTGACAAGGCTCCCGTCACCTACACCTACGATTATGAAAGGCTGAGCGAGGTTCTCTATCCGAAGAACCTCTTCAATCGTGTTACCTACACCTATGGCAAACCGGGCGAGAAGTATAATCGTGCAGGCAGACTTGTGCTCGTGGAAGATGCATCGGGAGGTGAGGCATATTATTACGGCAATCAGGGAGAGGTCGTAAAGACCGTACGCTCAGTGATGGTCAACACTGCCGACGTGCGTACCTATGTATATGGGGCCACCTACGACAGCTGGAACCGTGTGCGTACCATGACCTATCCAGACGGAGAGGTCGTGACCTACGGCTATAATGCCGCAGGACAGGTGGAGAGCATCAGGTCAGAAAGACAGGGAAAGGAAGAAACCATCGTGGAAGAGGTGGGCTACGACAAGGAAGGACATACCGTCTATACCCGCCTGGGCAACGGAACGGAGACCACCTACACCTATGACAGACAGCGTGAACGCCTGCAGAAGATGAACCTCGCGGCTGCCGGTGCGGCGGTCATGACCAATAAGTACCGATATGATGCCGCGGACAACATCCTGGGCATCACCAATGCCATAGACCCTGCGAAGGCTGGCGGCAAGTCCCAGCTTGGCGGTGCCTTCAGCCATACCTATGTCTATGACGAACTGAACCGTCTGATAACGGCAAGCGGCAAGGCAAAGAGTGCATCGTATGAGATGGCGATGACCTTCGGACGCATGAGCGAGCCGCTTACCAAGGTGCAGAAGGTGGATTCCACAAGAACGGCACAGTCTTACGACTTCACATACAGGTATGAGGACGACAGCCATCCTACTGCCCCTACGCAGGTCGGCCACGACCATTACACCTATGATGCCAACGGCAATCCGATATTGGTGGAGAATGACAGCCTCAATACCGAGCGGAGAATGTACTGGGATGAGGACAACAGACTGATGGTACTGTCTGACAACAGCAAGACCAGCCGTTATACCTACAATGCCGCAGGCGAGCGCATCGTCAAGAGTCACGGTGATCTGGAGGGCGTATATATCAATGGCGCTCCGCAAGGAATCTCCTTCCATGAGACGGAGGATTACACCATCTATCCCGCTCCGATCATCACTGTCACGAAGAACCGCTTCACCAAGCACTACTTCATTGGCAGCAAGCGTATTGCCTCCAAGATTGGTACAGGCAGGTTCAGCAATGTCTATGGCATTGGCGGCAACAACGTTACGGCAGGTCAGAAAGACTATGCCGCCCGCATGATGCAGATAGAGAAGCAGCGTGAGGAGTATTACAAACAGCTCGGCACACCGCCGGGAGTGCCGACGATGAAGGGTGCAACTGCAGATCTAGACAATACAGGTATTGGTTACAACAGCATCATTACAGACCTGGGTGACCACAGCGTTCCTGAAGGCTGGATACAGCATCCGAAGTTCAACGGCAAAGGTGATGTTCCTGGTCCTCCTATCCAATGGAGTGAACCGGAGAGTCCTGACAATGCCCAGCCAGGATATGGCTATATACCAGCTGATACGACAGATACTGAGGACATCTTCTTCTATCACTCTGATCACCTCGGCAGTACCTCGTACATCACCGATGCTAAGGGCAATATCACCCAGTTCGATGCCTACCTGCCATACGGAGAGTTGCTGATGGATGAACATACTTCATCTGAGGATATGCCGTATAAGTTCAATGGTAAGGAATTAGACCAGGAAACTGGACTGTATTATTATGGGGCGAGGTATATGAATCCTGTGTCATCACTGTGGTATGGAGTGGATGCTTTTACAGAGAAATATCCAAGCATTAGTGGATATGTTTACTGTGTTGGTAAACCGATAAAGTTTGTTGATCCTGATGGAAATAAAATTGTCTTTGTAAATGGGAAAATAGGCTTTGGTTCACCTCCTGCAGGAGAACAATACTGGAATGGAAGAAAGTCTCCATTTGTCCAAGGTGCCATAAAATACTGGAATGATAAAGAAATCTTTTTTACAGATAAAGATTATAAACCTTTATCAAGTGCAAAAAGCCGTATTAGCGCTGGTTACAGATATGCCGAAGATAATATAAAAAAAATAGTATCTGGTTTAAAACAAGGAGAAACATTCAAATTTGTAACTCATAGTATGGGAGCAGCATTTGCTGAAGGTATTGCAAGTTATCTTATAGGTCATGGGTATAGTGTAGAAGAAATTGTACATATTAACCCTTTTCAAGCTGCAGATATTACAACCAATGCATCACCAAACGTAAAAACCGTAGATTATCAAAATTCAGATGATTGGGTCATAAATAAAACTCCTTTTGTGAGTTCTCCTGGAGATATACAAAATGCAGACTATCATATTAGAGAAAAATCAAATGATTCTGATTTTGCGACACGCCATAGAAGTCCGATAGATTCGCAAGGGAAATCATTTTGGAATAACCTTTTAAAAAGAACAAAAGGACCGATTATAGATAGTTCTGTCAACCTTCCGAATTTAAATATATCTAGCGCTATACTTTTCAAGTCAAAGAGATAATTATGAAAAAATCTTTAAAAAAATATTATTGGCTAATTGTGGCTATAGTTCTTTTTTGGTGCATTTTAAACAAAAGCTTACTTTTACTGATATCCTTAGGGTCACAAAGTAAAAGTACAAGCAATGGAATATTCTTTATGTCTATATTTCCAGATTTTGTTAGTTTAATAGCTTGTCTTATATTTCTCTGGGAGAGTATATATAAAATAACTCATGAATGACTCTTTAAACGAATAGATAATCTTTCAATTAAAGCATAATTATGAAAAAAATGTTCTTAAAAGGATACTGGTTTACCATTTCTATAATTTTAGTTTGGTGCATAGTCTGTAAAAGTTTATTTTTATGTAAATTCATAAAATATACAGATGACTGGCAATATTTTGCGGAAGACATTTTACCTGATATCGTGAGTTTTATTCTCTATTTTATATTGCTATGGAAAGGGATTAAGAAAATCGACTGCAATAAGTAAAGGTAGTTACAATCGGGCAAAAAGACTTTCCATTGCAAAAAAGTGAAACATACACAAGGCACAGGAGTCTTACTGCTTTGTGCCTCCATAATCATTTTGATAATGGAATAAAATAAGCTATATTCGGACTACTAGTAGTTTGCTGAAATTTGCAGATTTTCAAGAACATAACTTGTCGAAAATCTACACGACTTAACGATGCGCATCATTAACATCTAACGATGCGCATCATTAGACCTCAATGAGGGTGTGTCATAAGCCTGTGACGCACCCTTTTTTTGTGTTTTTCTGTATATTTTAGTTGAATCGTAGTCTTTCTTTACAAGGGGAATCTTATTATATTGTATAGAAGCTTTACTTTTCTTGTTTTATCGATAACAAAACTGCGCAAAAGTGTCCTTTCCGAAATACCTGAATCGCTTGTAATGCATGTCTTCCTTCATCTGTCCAAACGCAGCTTCTGGCTCTATCGGTCTCTGACTCCTGTGCTTCATACCTTCCTCTGACGTCAACAGCAAAAATGTTTCCTTTTTCATAATCCAAATGTTTTATTCAATTAATATTTTATGTAAGC
>ERZ1023822.202-NODE-202-length-19582-cov-53.265171_pt1 | contig 19582 bp, 17 predicted proteins | sample MGYA00380379_ERZ1023822 | MGnify/ENA primary metagenome ERZ1023822 (study PRJEB33179, sample SAMN07448988) | human gut metagenome | biome: Human-gut; feature: Human associated habitat; material: Faeces | host: Homo sapiens | place: India: Bhopal | collected... | reverse complement strand
GAACTTATTCGTGAATTATTCATATTTGTAAAATTAATTTTGAACAGTTACTTATGAATAATCCTAAAGAACTTGAATTTCATATTGGAGGCCTTATGGAAAATGGGGAAGATGTTCCCGAATGGCTGAAGAATGGGGATTATGAGTTTGAGTATAATATTATAAGATAAGATCAGTTGTGTGTCTGATTTAGCAAAGAGGGTGTGTCATAAGTAAATGATTCACCCTTTTTTGTTGGAATGTTACTGATATGTTGTTGGAAAACATAGTATAAGATGTTAGAAAAGATAGTATATGTTTTTGAGTTAGTTAGTATCTCCGGTCGCACAACAGCTTTTGTGCGCTTGCATAGCAGCTGATATGCGCTTGCACAACAGGTGATGTGCATGCGTAGGTCAACTGTTATGCGCCAACTGTAATTTAGACTTATGACGCCTCCTCTTTGTCATTTGGTACATACAGAATGGCATTTCATACATTTATCCCCCAACTTTCTATGCTGTTTCGGATAAATTCATTATCTTTGTCCCCCTGAAAACAACTAAAAGATAAAATGTAATGAAGAAAAGATTAAAATATACTTTGGTTTCCTTAGGCAGCCTGGTCGTTTTGGCAGGTATTGGTCTGGGAATCATGTATATGGTGTCAGTTTTTCTGCCCTTATCCTACAATCATGGTGATATTTTTGCAATTTTGCATTTCGAAAAAGACAAACGTATGTTTGAAAGAATCTCTATCAAATGAACTAAGGAATGGTGATTGAAAATCGTGAAGCTCCATATCCCAACCAGTAACCAATTCCTCCTTTTATGTTTGTGGGGAGGTTATGTTGGTAGGTGAATATTGGGTTTCTTGATAGCTCTAACATCTTTGCATATTCGCTCCAATAGTTGTAAGCGAAACTATCTACTCTGCATAATTTAACGGAAACCTGCTCGTTTGCCAGAAAGGAAACGTGGCTGTTCTCCTTTTTGTTTCTGGAAAAGCCATATATCGGTAATTTAGGATTTGGCTTGTCGAAAAGTTCATTGTCGCTTTCTCCCAAGAAAGAGCTGTGAAACTCTTCTTGATGTGTCTTATCTAAATTGACAAATACCTTATAGAATCTGTGTTGAGCTAAATCGTCTTCTATCTTGGCATAGAGATTATATTTTCCCTTGCCGAGATCTTGGCTGATACCTTTCTCTAAAATCTCGGGTGGATAAGGAATAGATGTTGTTGCTTCTAGTTTTTTCCCGTCCTTGGTCTCAATGGTGAGTTTGTAACTTCTTCCTGCAATGCCTGTAAGTTCGTTGCTGGTATAAATACTTGAAGACTCATAGCTGTTATTTATCTCATGATGCAATATGTATGTTTGGTCATCGCAAGTTATGGCTACGTTGGCATCATCGATGGTATTATTATATAGGTCCTCCTGTTTGTTCTCGTTGCTGTTTACGGGTACTGTACAATAAAGGCGGACTACAGGGGCATGTCCGTTTTCTATCCAACCTTCTACTACGATTTGAGGCTGGTAGTCTGGGATTGTATCTGATGTGCAGCTAACCATAAAAAGAAGTGTTATAATTAGGACTTCAAATATTTTTTTCATAACTTTGTCTGTTTAAAATTTGCAATAGAAATTGATGGATGGAAGTACTTTGACCGCAAAGCTCAGCGGTTTGTAACTGTAAGTCTTTTCTTTGTCAACTTCATGGAAATGCAACCTGTAGTAGATTGGATTTCTATGGTTGAGGGCGTTGTATAAAGAAAAGTTTACTCCATATTCCGAATGATTCTTTTTGCAGAATGTATAATCTGCTGATAGGTCTAGACGGGAATATGCAGGAAGTCGATTCTTATTGTATCCGTTGTATTGGGATATAATGTTGCCGTCTATGGCATAAAATGACTTTGAGGCTGTGAATGGTGTGCCTGATGCATATACGAATGTGCTGCTGAGTACTAAGTGCTTACTGGTCTTGTAGGATAAGACCATATTTAACTCATGCGGACGTTCGTTGGATGCCGGGAATGTCTCTTTTCCTGTTGATCCTTCTATTGTACGGGATGCATGAGTGTAAGTATAGCCTATCCACCCATTTATGCTTCCAAATCGCTTGTTAATCATGATTCCAAAACCATAATTGCAACCTTTGCCTTGTCTTACATAATTTTTTAAGTCATAAGTTGACTTGCTGAAATCTAGCAGGTCGCCGGTATATTCCACTTGATTATACAGCTTTTTGTAAAACAGTTCCAGATTGATGGTATAACCACTTTTGCCGATGGCTTTTTCTCCCAGAATGTTTATACCGTCTGCGTATTCTGGTTTGATAAAATCATCTGAGCTTACCCAAAACTCAAAAGGCAATCCTATCTGTGATATTCCTGTTTGGTGTAGATTTTGCCAGCGTCTATATAGGTTCATCACTACTTTGGAAGAAACTCCCTGAAAGTGGAAGGAAACGTTGGGTGAAAAATGAAAGTCAGCTTTCTGTCCTGATGTCCAGTATATACATTCTCTGCCACCAATGATGGCATAAAGACTTTCATTTCCTATCTTGTAGTCTGCGTATGCAGATAGTTCTGCTGCATTTTCTGTCGTATTGGTGCTCCTGCTGGTATAGTAATTGCTAACGGCAGGTGATTGGGGGGCTATGTCATGATATCTCAGTTCATAGCCAAGTCCCCAATGATGCAGTTGGCTATGGTTGGCAACTCCTATTGTTGTTATCTTGCTTGGCAAAAGAAGTTGTTCATTTCCACGTACAAACTTAGTGTCATTGCTATATGAGGTGATGTATATCTGCTGTCTGGTCTTTGCGTTGGCATTGTACGTCCGTTCGTATTGGGCAGATAACAGGATGTTGTTCCAACCGAGTTTCAGTTCAGCTGGATAGTAAGGCATATTGAGGTTCACATGGTCGCCTCCTGTATAAAAGTCGATAGAAACCTTGTCTTTTGTGTTAGGTTGCCAAAGATAGGTTAGATTCACGTCGTTAAAGTCATATTTGAATTTGTCTCCGTCGAATGTAAGCCATTTGCTATATAATAAGTTGAGGTATGCCATACGGGCTGACAGGATAAGGGTGCTGTTTGTGGATAATGGCAAATGTAATGTGCCTTGCGATGACATTGGTCCTACTGCTATATTGCCATGTATCTTATGGCTAATTGTATCAATGGGGTTTAAAGAAACCATACCGCCGATTCTCTCTGTGAAATCTGCGCTGGTTGGCGATGTGGCAACTGTGAGGGATTGGAAATGAGAAGGATTGAATGTTGAGAACAGTCCAAGAAGGTGTCCAGCGTTGTAAACTGGTATGCCGTTGATACCCACCAGGTTGTGCCCTGTGCTGCATCCCATGATATGTATGCCTGCATCATATTCGTTGTTGGTCGAGATGCCGGGCATGGTCTGCAGGTAATGTATAGGGTCTGTATTGCCTAATATCTTAGGCAGGGTATTGATGAAAGTAATATCGAGTTTGGTAGTCGCATCTTGTCTTTTCAAGAAAGAAGAAATTTTCTTGGCGGTGATGTTGACATCGTTCAATGACTGGCTTTTCTCGTAAGTGCTATCCTTTAGGTTCTGTGCATTCATTATCCCTAAAGTCATAAAGGAAAACAATAGAAGGAGTGTATATCTTCTCATAGAGCGTAAAAGTTCGTAGCATCCTTCTCAAATAAGTTTGGAGAATGCTACGAGTAAAATATAAATTAGAATCTGCAACCTAATGTTGCTGACAATGTATTGAACTTCAAGTCGATGTCGTCATGGAACTTAGAGAAGTCCTGACCGTATGAGATACCGATAAATGCCTTCTTGTAAACAAAGTTTGCACCTACGTGCCAACCTGCCTGAAATCTGTTAGCCTGATGACCGTCACAGTCTTTCTTGTCGAAGATGTTGTCTAATTTATCTTCGTCTTTTTTTGTTTCGCCATAGTATTTGTAGGTCACTTCACGCTTTGCTGTACCAATGATGTTATATTTGAAATCAATACCTGCAAAAGGCTCTATTGCAAAGTCTGAGTTTGGAATAGCAACGTGGTAGAGCAGGCTTACAGGAACTTTGGCTGTAAGCATGTTTCCTGTGTATTTGAGAGTAACTTCTTCGTAATCATCTTGGTCTACCTCGTCAGAATAGAATGCGTACTGGAGAGCTGCACCAATCTCCAGATAGAGAGGTGCAGATGGAGTCAAGTTGATGGTGCGGTTGTAACCGATAGAGAAAGCGTTAAGTTTCTCGCTCAAGCCACTATTGTCTATTGCTTTCTGATATTCATCTCCATAATCATCATACCTGTCATTGAATGAAGAAAGACTGTAGCTGGTGCCAATACTGTTGTACTGCACATACAGGCTGTTCCAACCCTTGGAGATTTCGTTACTGCTGTTAGAAAAGTTCTTGCTCTGTGAAAACTGTGCAAACGATGTGGTACTGATCATCATCGCTGCTACTAATGCTAAAAATTTAATTTTCATGATGTTTGTTATTTAAAAATGAAACAATTGCTTTAGTTCTTTATCTTAAATGGAATCCTCCAAACATTGGCAGTTTGAGTGCCGCTGCCACGTTGTGATACAAAATAGATGTATTTGCCGTCTTTACTCCATACAGGACTCAAATCATCTGCAGCATGGTAGGTAATCTGTGTTAGGTTACTTCCGTCTATATGGCAAACAAAGATGTCTGTATTAGGGTATACCTTATTTTGGCTATTCTGTCCCGCTACATCAACAACTTTCATACTGCTGCCTACCATCAATATCCATTTTCCGTCAGGCGAAATAGTAGGAGAGGTGAAGCTGCGGTTCCCTTCTGATACGATGCATTCTTCAACTCCTGTTTCTGTATTGATTCTCCATATCTCATTGTTTCCAATGCCTGAAGATCTTACACAGAGAATGTCTGTGGTGTTAGGAACTGGTATGGCATTGAATCCAGACGTAAAGTTGGAGAAAGAGTTGTCGTTGAATTGATAATTCCAAATGCCAAAGCTGCCAGAGTTTTCTTTACGGCAAAATAAGATTTGACTCATGTCGGCATTGTAAGATGGAGAAAAGTCGAACTCGTTTGCTGTTACCTGTCGGCAACCATATCCTTTGTTTGCGTCTGTGATGAAAATGCGATTGGAAGAACCATTCTTTTCGGTGAAACAGATTTTCTGTCCGTCAGGCGAATAAGAAAAATCTATTACTTGCTGGCGATTGGTGCGCTGCTGCGTAGTACCGGCACCTGTCAGATTTTTCAGATAGATGTTTGAATTGTTGGTCTTATAGGATAAGAAAGCTAATTTTTCTTCAGTAGGTGACATGGCGATAACTCTGCCAGACCACCATGTTATTTTCTTGCCTCTTCTTTTAACTTCCGGCATGCACAGGCAATCGTTGTCTGAAGTGATTTTCTTGAAATCAAGTCCGCTTTCTTCACCGACGGCGACAATAGAGTAGTCTACAGATTGAGCCATAGCAGGCAATGAGAGACCTAAAAGTAATAGCAAAGCATTTAATTTTCTAGTGCTCATATACATTATTATATATACAAGCCGACTCTCCAAAGCTTGTGATATAACATTTGAAAGTAGGACATAAAAAAAGCGCGGGAGTCTGTACTCGTCACTCATCCCGCTCTTCGAGGCCTTCGCACTGCCCATCAAGTCTGAACGAGCAACGCAGAAGCCCACGCCGATAGTATATAACAATCCCTGCATCCTATTAAAAAATAGGATGTTAAGGTGTACAATCTACCCACTTGGACATCTACTGTTGCTTTCGTTTTTGACTTGACTTTGAAAGTTGCGAAGTTTCGAAGAGCCAAAACAAAGCGTAAGTAAACGCCTTTCCCTTATGTCTTGATCCTTTAGTCCCCAAACCAATCGTCATCGTTACGACAGATAATCTTATCCTTTACAATCGGCGCGAACTTCAACTCTCTTTTACAAGAGTATTTAAGAATCGCTGCAAAGGTAGATAAAAAATGTGTAATCACCAAACGTTTTAGTTAAAAACTTCGAAAAACATTAAAAATATTTAGTTTCCACATTTGTGTATCCTAATAAAAATGTATGTGTGGTCTGGAAAAAGTCTCTCATAAAAATGTAATAGATTCTACTATCTCACTATTTTTTTCGGGCTATTCCTTTGCTTGTATCATTATTTTTTGTAACTTTGCCGAAAGATTTTAAAACGGCAGCAATATGAAATATCCTATAGGAATACAAGAGTAGAACGTATCTATGGACGTGAGGAGTTGGCCGAGACTTTAGGTAGTCGCTTTAAGGCAGTGTTGGGGAAAGCTTATCAGAAGACAGAAATGAGGGCTGTCGTATTGATTGATGAATACGATAAGCAACTATTTTTCTCCAAATTTCTGCATATTCTTGCAGAAAAGTAAGCAAAAATGATAAATTTGCAGCAAAAAGCAATATTTTTTGGGAATTTATGCTTGATATTGTAGAAAAAGTCTTAACTTTGCAGCGGATTTGAGAAAATAAGCAGTTTCCGGCTATCTGAAAATGAGAAATCATGAAGCTATCAGAAAATGAGGAATCATGAAGATGATAAGGAGGCTGGCTTTCTCTTCCACAGTTTTACACTTATAACAACTTTATAAATTAAAAGATTCGATTATGAAAGTAGCAATTGTTGGTGCAAGTGGCGCAGTAGGACAGGAATTCCTGCGTATCCTTGCTGAGAGAAATTTCCCTATGGATGATTTGGTGTTGTTTGGTTCTGAGCGTTCTGCCGGACGAAAATACAACTTCAAGGGAAAGGACTATGAGGTCAAACTTTTGCAGCATAACGATGACTTTAAAGATGTCGATATTGCTTTCACATCTGCTGGTGGCGGCACTTCTGAGGAGTTTGCCGAGACTATCACTAAGTATGGTGCCGTGATGATTGATAACTCTAGCGCATTCCGTATGTGCGACGATGTGCCTCTGGTTGTGCCTGAGGTTAATGCTGAGGATGCCTTGAACCGCCCTCGCAACATCATCGCCAACCCTAACTGTACCACCATCATGATGGTAGTAGTGTTGAAGCCTATCGATGACTTAAGCCATATCAAGAAGATTCATATCTCTTCTTATCAGAGTGCTTCGGGTGCTGGTGCTGCTGCCATGGCTGAACTTGAGCAGCAGTATAAGGATATCATCGAGACTGGTAAGACTGAGCATATCAATAAGTTCCCTCATCAGTTGGCATATAATGTCATCCCACAGATTGACAAGATGACTCCTAACGATTACACCAAGGAGGAGATGAAGATGTTTAACGAGACCCGCAAGATCATGCACTCTGATGTTCGCACCAGTGCTACCTGCGTTCGCGTTTCTTCACTTCGTTCTCACTCAGAGAGTGTATGGTTCGAGACTGAGAAGCCATTGGCAGTAGAGGACATCCGCAAGGCTTTGGAGGCTGCTCCAGGCGTAACTGTAAAGGATGATGCCCAGAACTACGTTTATCCAATGCCATTGGAGAGTGCCGGTAAGGACGATGTATATGTAGGTCGTATCCGCAAGGATTTGGCTGATGACAATGGTAACACATTGTGGTTGACTGGCGACCAGATTCGTAAGGGTGCTGCCCTGAACGCAGTTCAGATTGCTGAGTACTTGATTAAGGTGGGCAACGTAAAGTAAGCCATACCTTATTTATATAAAAGAATATGAGGAAGTTAAGGGATAATGAATTTTATCTCTTAACTTCTTTTCGTCTTTATATGATTCTGATCAGAAAAGTAAAGATATGCTTGAAAGATTCAAACAATTACTCGGTGAGATGAACCGGGGCATTTATGAGAAGGAGACGGAGATATCGCTCTCGCTTCTTGCCGCTCTGGCAGGCGAGAGTATCATCTTGCTGGGACCTCCGGGTGTGGCGAAGAGTATGGTGGCCAGACAGTTGAAGACGGCGTTCAGGGATGCTCGGAGTTTTGAGTATCTGATGTCACGCTTCTCTACGCCCGATGAAATCTTCGGTCCGGTGAGCATTCAGAAACTGAAGACTTCGGATACTTACGAGCGTGCGGTGGAGGGGTATCTGCCTACAGCCGATGTGGTTTTCCTGGATGAAATCTGGAAGGCGGGACCTGCGATCCAGAACACGCTCCTTACGGTGATTAACGAGAAAATCTTCAGAAACGGCAATCGGGAAATGCATCTTCCTCTGAAGCTTCTCGTGGCTGCAAGCAATGAGCTGCCGGCTAAGGGAGAAGGACTGGAGGCGCTCTGGGACCGATTCGTTATCAGAATAGAAAGCCGACCGATTAAGCTGGAGAAGAATTTCCAGGCGATGCTGCTGGAAGTGAAGAGTGAAGAACGAGGAGTGAAAAAACAAAGTTCGGTGGCCGAAGGAAAAGCAAATTCAAATGCTATTACTGCTGAGGAGTATGCTGAATGGACGGAGCGTATCGATAAGATTGGCGTGAAAATCGAGGTGCTCGATGCAATTTCCGCTATCCGTAAATCTCTGAGAGCCGTGAATGTGGATGAGGCTGCCGAGCGCAGAAACATCTATGTGAGTGACCGAAGATGGAAGAATATCGTCCGCCTGCTTCGCACTTCAGCCTTTATGCAGGATAGGGAAGAGGTGGATATCTGCGATTTGCTGCCTATCTACCATTGTCTGTGGCAGGAACCGGAAGAGCGGGATGCTATCCGAAACATCGTGATTCGTGCCCTCTTTTCTCCTTTTGCAGAAAAACTCGTGGAGATGAAGAATGCGCTTGCAGAGGATATTAAGTATCATTGTGTACGCAGGAATCCGGAGGATGGAAGGGATTACGAGGGAGAGATAGAAAACCTTTCGGATGGCTTGAGCTCGCTGGAAAGGCAGTTGGGCGAGAATCTCTTCGCATCTGCTGATGATAAGGCGGAAATAGCGACTTATCTCCGTGATTTCTATAAGGAGCTGGCATTTACCCGTCAGGATACGATGAAACTTTATGAGGTTTAATCGCCTCCTATTACATTATTATAATATAGAAGACTCAAAACATGATGAACGAACAGAAAATATTGACTCCTGAGTTGGAGGCGCGTGTTCACCAGGCGGTGGATAACTTTATGCAGGGCTATGGCTGCTGCCAGTCGGTAGTGGCTGCCTTTGCCGATTTATATGGTCTTGATGATGAGATGGCGAAGCGCATTGGTGCCGGCTTCGGTGGTGGAGTAGGCAGAATGAGAATGATGTGCGGTGCCGTTTCGGGCATCGTGGTGCTCGTTGGCTTGGATTGCGGACAGACCGAGGGGGATGACCGCGAGGGCAAGTCGGCCTGCTATAAGGTGGTGCAGGATTTGCTCGCCAAATCGAAGGAGCAGAACGGCAGTATCATCTGTGCCGAAATCCTCGGTTTGAAGGGCCACGAGAAAGCGCAGTCTAGCTATGTGGCTTCGGCAAGAACGGCAGAATATTACAAGTCTCGCCCTTGCGCAGCCAAAGTAGAGAGTGCTGCAAGAATCTTCGCAGAATATCTGATGGAGAAAAAATAAGGATTTACTCCTATGAAATACCAGAATAACAAGGATTTGGCGGAGGCACAGTATTACTTGAAGATGCTGGATGACTTCTGCAAGTCGGGACAGGTGAAGATTCCTGATCCGACAGGCACCGCCATGCCTTGGAATTTGAAGGAAGACCCGCTGAAGGATTATCTCATTCATCTCTTTACCCTGAAAGTAACCATAGAAGCAACTGGCGAAGAGGTGCAGAAATTCGTGCGACAGGTGGTGAACAGCAAGATTAAGAGCAAGGTGTTTTATGATAGCGTGGGAAAGTTTATCGTGGAATGCGTCCACCACATGCGGTTCCAGCGCCAGCGTGCCTGGACCGAGAGTCATCGGGCTGATGATGTGCTCGATTGGGCTCCCTTCAAGCGGATGGATGAACTGGTGTGGCTCCCTTTGCTCGACCAGCTGGAACAGGAACATGCTGAAGATGGGTTCGATAAGCCTTTCTTCCTCAAGCTGATGACTGGAGACGGGGCTTCGAAACCCGAAAACTGGGAAAGGCTGGTAAGAGACTGGAAGGTCTGCATCGACCATCAGGTATTGAACAAGCTGAAGGACTTTATCTCGCTCCGTCAGAACAACTTCGAAACAGGACTGGTGCGCATGATGGACCAGATAACCCGCAACATGAAGACGAAGGGCGTTTCGGAACAGCGCGCCGTACAAGCCTGGGAACTGATGACGAACGGATGGACTGAAACGGAGTTTGAACGCCGTCTGAACCAGGTGAAGATTCAGGATAAATACCCCGAAATCAAGGAAATTGTGGCGAAGATGGGACGAGTAGCCGATGCTAACGGCAAAGACCGGCTCACCATCGCATCGGGCGTAGAGATGAAGATGGAGCATTCAGCGGGTAGCGATATCGAGGGCATTACCGTGGGCGATGATCTCAACTCCCTTCTCCCGCTTGAACTGGCACAGTACAGTGACGAGGATATGGAGGGCCTCTTTATCTATAAGTATCGCACGCGAAGACTCCAGACCTTCCGTTATAAGAGCGAAATGTCGAAACCATCCCGCAAACTCGGCTTTACCCATGCCTCCCGCAAGGGCCCGATGATCGTCTGCCTGGACACCTCTGCCAGTATGTATGGCACGCCCGAAAGGATATCCTCTACACTCATCTCTCTGCTGGAAGAAACGGCAGAAGATCTGGAGCGAGACTGCTTCCTGATAGATTTCTCCGTCAGTACCCGTGCCATCGACCTGATGGCGAAGCGCAAGGCAGAGCGCCTGAAGAGAATCGGAATCACTATGATGGAATCAGCCGAAACAGATGCAGTTCCGTCCGACGGAGATGGACAGGCGCATACCGGGCGAGGCATCCGTCGCCAGCCAACCACAACACACCTTCCGTTTATCGGCGGCGGAACATCGGCAAAGAAGATGATGACCCAGATGTTCGACCTTCTCGACAACGATGGTCTTCATTACGTGAATGCCGATGTGCTTTGGATTACCGACTTCCTGATTCCAGATCCGCCACAGCAGCTGTTGTCGAGATTCCGGGAATACAAGGAGACTGGTACCCGATTCTACGGCATCCGCATCGTGCGTGATGACGACAAGGAGCCGAACAGCTGGAAGGAGTACTTCAATCAGATTTACACCATCCGGTACCGCCCGCTGCGAAGATATTAAAGAAGATGTTAAGGCAGAAAAGGGGTATCAGATGATAATAGAGACATGTATGAAATGTATCAAGAACTTTATCATATGTTACATTTGGCGCAGAATTTCGATTTTGCGCCATTTTTTTGAATTAAAAATTCCTTAAAACGCTTGGTGATACAAAATATATTTGTACCTTTGTGCTCGGAACAATGAATAATTGTCAGCCAAACAAATTAGAAAAGAATCAATAAATATAAGCAATTTATACAAAAACTTAAGTAATAAACTAAAATTATGGTAAGCAACAACATTCCACAAGTAAAGCTCGGTATTATTGCCGTTAGCCGTGACTGTTTTCCAATCGCGCTTTCTACTCAGCGCCGTGAGAACATCGTAAAAGAGTACAAGGGTGAAATTTTCAACTGCCAGACTACAGTTGAGAACGAGAAAGATATGCTCAAGGCTTTGGGCGAAGTGAAAGAGCAGGGCTGCAACGCTTTGGTTGTATTCCTCGGTAACTTCGGTCCTGAGACTCCTGAGACTTTGATTGCAAAGAACTTCGATGGTCCTTGCATGTTTGTTGCAGCTGCAGAGGGTGACGGCGACATGATCAACGGTCGTGGTGACGCTTACTGCGGTATGCTCAACTGCTCTTACAACCTCGGCATGCGCCACCTAAAGGGTTACATCCCTGAGTATCCTGTAGGTACAGCAGAGGACGTAGCTAAGATGATTCAGGACTTCGTACCAGTAGCTCGCGTTATCATCGGTTTGAAGGGCTTGAAGATTATCACCTTCGGTCCACGTCCACAGGACTTCTTCGCTTGCAACGCTCCTATCAAGGGCTTGTACGAACTCGGTGTTGAGATTGAGGAGAACTCAGAGCTCGACCTTCTCGTAGCTTACAAGGAGCACGAGAACGACCCACGTATCGATGAGGTTTGCGCTGATATGGCCAAGGAGATGGGCGAAGGCTGCTACTATCCTGACCTCAGCCGCAGAATGGCACAGTTTGAGTTGACATTGCTCGACTGGGCAGAGGCTCACAAGGGTTCTCGCCAGTATGTAGCATTCGCCGACAAGTGCTGGCCTGCATTCCCAAGCCAGTTCGGTTTCGAGCCTTGCTATGTAAACAGCCGTCTCGTTAGCCGTGGCATTCCTGTAGCTTGCGAGGTAGATATCTATGGTGCACTCTCTGAGTACATCGGTATGTGTGCTTCTGACGATACCGTTACATTGCTCGATATCAACAACTCAGTTCCTCAGTATATCTATGATGAGGACATCAAGGGCAAGTACGATTATAAGTTGACTGATACCTTCATGGGCTTCCACTGCGGTAACACTCCACAGTGCAAGATGTGCTCTAGCCGTAAGATCAAGTATCAGTTGATCCAGAACCGTTTGTTGGAGAATGGTGGTACACCAGACTTCACCCGTGGTACTTTGGAGGGCGATATCGCTGCATCTGACATCACATTCTATCGTCTGCAGTGCGATTCAGAGGGTAACCTCCGTTCTTACATCGCAGAGGGTGAGGTTCTCGATGTTCCTACACGTTCATTCGGTGGTATCGGTATCTTCGCCATCAACGAGATGGGCCGCTTCTATCGTCACGTACTGATTCAGAAGGGTTATCCACACCACGGAGCCGTAGCATTCTCTCACGTAGGTAAGACCTTGTTCGAGGTATTCAAGTATCTCGGCATCAAGGATATCGCTTACAACCAGCCAGCTAGCCTGCCTTACCCAACAGAGAATCCTTGGAAGTAAATTGAGTGAAGAGGGAAGAGTGAAGAAACAAAGTTCGGCGACCGAAGGGAAAGCCAATTCATTTGCTCTTCTTTCTAAACTGAGTTCATAAAAGATAAGGGCGATTGCTTATCCCTTGCGTGGGGAATAGCAATCGCCCTTTTTATGTTTTCCTGGAAGGAGATTACCTGATGATAATCTCCTTTACGAATGGTTTGCTTATTTCGTATTTTCCAACGCTTCCTGTTTCTGCGGAATCACCACCGAAGCCCCGATGCTGACGAGCAGTACGAGGATGATGAATACCAGCGAACTGACTGCATCAATCTCGAAGAAATCGTGGATGAGCATCTTCACACCGATGAACACCAGCAGCACACTCACACCCACCTTCAGATAGCGGAACTTGTCTGCTATCGCTGCCAGCAGGAAGAAGAGGGCACGCAAGCCCAGGATGGCGAAGATATTCGAGAAGAACACCACGAACGGGTCGAGCGATACCGAGAATACGGCTGGGATGCTGTCGAAGGCGAAAATCAAGTCGCAGAACTCGATGAACACCACCGTCATCACCAGCGGACCCAGATGCAGGCGCTTCTGCATGAACTTCACTACCGGATGCTCCAAGGCATTGATTTCCTCCTTCTTGTTTCTGTTGAGGAACATCTTGGCACCGCTGTAAACCAGGAATCCTCCGAATACGAGCAATATCCAGGCGAACCGGCTGATGAGCGCAGCACCCGCGAAGATGAAGACGAAGCGCAGCACGATGGCTCCCAGGATACCCCAGTTCAGTACGTGCTGGTAATCTTTCTTGTCTACTCCGAACGAGGTAAAAATCATCATCATCACGAAGAGATTATCTACCGAGAGCGTTTTCTCTATCAGATAACCCGAGATGTAGGAGATAGTCATATAGTGCCGGTATTGCTGCAGACTCCCCTCATAGTCGTTCGGGTCCAGTTTGAGATGCGAAGCATAGCGCGAGGCTATCAGCTTCAGGTCGTCGAAGTTCTCTATGCCGTGTACCATGTCACCATGGAAATAGATGAATACGGCGAAGGCGAGCGCGAGAATAATCCATACAGCCGTCCATGAACCGGCTTCCTTGATAGACACCACATGTGCCTTTCTGTCGATGACCAGCATGTCTAATACGAGTATGGCGGCGATGAAAATCACGAATCCCACCAAAAACATCGATTCAGTAAAAACATGTTCCATTTTTCTTTATCCTTAATCTATTTAGTATATACCATTGAATCTTAAAATCATTTCATCTGTTAGAAACGTGGGCGCAAAATTAGGAAAAATATCTGGAATAGCGAAGGTTCCGGTGCAAAACTTAATTGATTTTAACTTGAAAGGCAGGAATGTAACAGGTTTGTAATAATGGCGCTGTGAGAACCGGCAAAAAGGCGTTTTAAAGATAAAAAGGTAAAAAGGTAAAAAGGTAAAAAGAGCCTAGCGGAATGTTAAGCTAGGGGGCTCTTTTTACCTTTTTACCCTTTTACCTTTTCTTAGTCAGCACATATTGCTTAGCCATGGCGCCTTCAGGCTCATTGCCCAGCGAATCGGTCATGATGAGGCTGTTGGCATCCTTTACCTTGTAGTAAGATGTCTCGCCGCTCGATGGACGGGTGATTTCTACCACGTTGTTAGCCAATACCTTGAAGATACCGCTCGCTTCGTCGTGACCATCCTTGCGCTCCAGATAGTCGGCTGAGTACTGGTAGGTGCTGTCGGCGTTGAGCGTCAAAACGGTCTTGATGCCCGGACAGTCGGCAGCAGGGAGAGTACCCTCATAGGTGCCGGCAATGGAATCGAGAATGACATCGTTGGAATTGAGCGAATCATTTTCAGCATAACTGAGGCTATCTTGGTCAGCCCCCTGGCTATTTGTCTTCTTGCCATTGCAGGAGACAACTGATAATGCAGCGATGACGGCTGCTGTCAAAACTAATTTCTTTTTCATACTATACTGCTTTTTAATTGTTACTTATTTACGGAATCTCTTCTCTTAGAGAGCACTTTCCCCGAGAAGGATTTCTCTTCGCAAAAATAGTGTTTTATTCTGTTATCCGCAAGTTTTACACAGAAAATTATAGAATATTATACTATTTTCTTAATTGATGATGACTGGCACAATCTCTTCTTCGCTAGGCCAATGAGGCAGATAGAAGAGCGGGCGAGGGGTGCCGCCCAAGCCCGTCCAGTCTATCTGTTTCACAAAGTCGAAATCGGGAGGACCGAAGTCGAAACTTCTGCCGTAGAGCACGATGGCGCCTCTGCCTTCATCTATCTTCCACAAACCGCCCCCGTAGGTGCATTGCTCGCCGGGTGACAGCATGTCACGGTGCAGGTAGACACGCCCGAACTTCAGTACTCCGTCTCTGTTGATAATGAATTTCTGAAACATCTCTATTTCTGGTTTATTCAATGAAATCTGTATTCCGATTGATTCAATGTAATGAGAGAATTATTTCTTCTCCCAAAACAGTTTGTCTATGAAATCATAGCGCTTCTCCATCTGGGCATCAGTTTTTACGACGGTATTCACGTCTATCTGAAGCACAGGGGCTACAGCCTTGCCGTTGGTGGATGGCCACTCCGGCAGGCCCAGACCGTTCGGATTGCCGGTCTTCACGAAGTTGACGTAATACTGGTTGAAGATGTCGCTGATCATATAATCCTCCGGCTGCCAGTTGAACACGCGGTTGGTTGGCAATGTACCCATCGCATACTCGATGTCGGCAGAATGAACGGCTCCCTTGTCTTGTGGCGCAGGAGCCGCATCTTCCTTGGCATCTACCACGCCGCCAGCCAATGCAGCCACCTTGCCCTTGATGGCCATAGCAGGACGAGGATGGCAATAGCGGTAGCGGTAAACAGGCTGTCCGCCGGTCAGCTTGTGCATGTTGCCCCACTTCCATGTAGAATAATCGAGGAAGATATCCGAAGCTAGGTTCACGCCCGGCTGCTCCAATACATCCTTATCGCTGTTGATGCCGTAGAGGCGGAAGAGTTCATCGATGTTCTCTTCTCCGAAAGTAGCCTTGGCGCCAGCTTTCAGATTCTCAACGGTTGGCTGCTTGCCCATCAATACCGCCCATGGAGTCATCTCCTGGTTGTTGCCACCAATGAGCAGAGGCACCTTGGTCTGCTCGCCCTTGGCAAATACCTCTACAGGCTGTTCTTTCATAAAATATCCGTCGATATTATAGACAGGAACCGCTCTTACTCCCGCCAGCTTCATCAGTTCCTCGGCAGGCAGGGCACGAAGCTCGTTGAGATTCTTCATTCCTATGTTCTTTTTCACCTTCTTGCCCGTTTCCTTGCCTATCTTCTCTGCTATTTTCTGGGCAAGCTGCACGCCTTTCTCCTCGGCTTCCTTCTGGGTAGCAATCTTCTTGAATCCCATCACCGAACCGCTGGAACCCATAGCCTGAGCAAAGAGTCCCTGGCAGAGAGGGGAAGCCATCAGGGCGCTTACTGACATGGAACCAGCCGATTCGCCTACGATGGTGATGCGGTTAGGGTCGCCGCCGAAAGCCTCGATGTTATCCTTTACCCACTGGATGGCAGCCACCTGGTCCATGAATCCATAGTTGCCGGAACCCTTGTAGGATGTTTCCTTAGAGAGCTGTGGGTGGGCGAAGAATCCGAAGATGCCCTCACGATAGTTGGCTGTGATGGAGATGATGCCCTTGCGCGCCATCGCATCGCCCGCATATCGAGGTTCGCTTCCGCTACCCGCCATCAGTCCTCCGCCGTTGAAATAAATGAGTACCGGCAGATGCTCCTTCATGGTCTTTGCCGGTGTCCATATATTAAGGTAGAGGCAATCCTCGCTGTTGGTCTTTGTACCGAAGTTCATATCGCCGAAGAGAGGTTCCTGCATCGGGTTAGGTCCGAACTCTTTGGCCTCGCGAACGCCCTGCCATTTCTGTACAGGCTGCGGAGCCTTCCAGCGGAGATTTCCTACCGGAGGGGCAGCGAACGGAATACCCTTGAATACTGTGATGCCTGAGAGATCTTTTCCTTCGAGGATACCTTCGGCAGTCGTAACCTGAGTCTGCGCCATCATTCCCATACTAGGGAGCAGAAAGGCGATGGATAAGAGTAGTTTTTTCATATCGTAAATCTGTTAGTTTTGCAATAATACTGCAAATATAATCAAAATATCGTTACCTTGTTTTATTCAGTCCCATTTTTTAAATCTTTTTGTAAAAAGGCAATGCTTTCACTCTTCTTTCATTTCTTTGTAACACGATGGCAACATCCTTTAAATACCTTTGCAGCGGTAAAAAGTATTACAGCATTATCCGCAAAACTCCTTTCGGCAATTCGCTGACGATTGATTTGGCAAAGGCGGCGATAGACGGCGAGCAGTTGGGTGCAGATGAACTATACGGTAGCCGCGGAGACTCTGGTGCGCTCTTGGGAGGACATTGCTGTAGAAGTTTTGGATAGATATTAATATTTAATTGACAGACAACAAAATAGATTAGCCATTTAATCGTTATATTACTATATATAATTAAGGTATAGTTTTATTTTGAGAGTAATATGAAAAAATGGCATTTATGGTTGGCGGCTTCCATCGGACTGGTGGTCATCGTTGGAATGATGATTCGGGAGTTTGATGTGGAAGTTCTGAGCAGGATAGATTTGTCTCCCAGGTTCTTTCTGGGGGTAGTAATGGGCGTGTTGCTCTTTGCGGTCCAGAATCTGATGCTCACCCTCCGTTTCCGTCATCTCTGCCAGCGTAAGTTATCCGTAGCCGAGGCGTTCCGCATCAATGTGCTCTGCGAGTTTACTTCTGCCGTCACTCCTTCGGCGGTGGGGGGAAGTGGATTGGCTTTTGTCTATCTCAATCGCGAGGGAGTTTCTATGGGCAGAAGTATCTTCACCATGTTTGCAGCCCTGCTGGCTGATGAGGCTTTTCTTGCCATCAGTTGCGTGTTGCTCTATTTCTGTGTTCCATCGCATCTCTTGTTCAGCTTGGCTGATGGAGTGGGGATTTCTGTGGATGCTACGAACGAATGGATTAAGGGCGGAGTGCAGGCTATTTTTATAGTCAGCACCCTTATCGTTGCTGTCTGGACGGCCATTCTCTACCTCTTGTTGTTGCATCGTCCTCAGATTCTGGGCTGGGTATTGAAGGGATGCTGCAAGATTCCTTTCCTTCGCAGATTCCTGCCCAAGGTAGAGAAGTTTTCCGAGGAGATGACGATGGCTTCGGAGGAGGCAAAGCTGGAGGGCGGAAGATTCTGGCTGCAGCTGATGGGTTATACTTCCCTGGCGTGGCTGTCGAGATTCGCCATCGTGGTAGCTATTCTCATTGCCTTCCATTGTCAGGGCAACATGCTGGTGGCTTGGTGCCGCCAATGGGTGATGTGGATGATTTCCATTCTGAGTCCTACGCCTGGCGGAAGTGGCGTGGCAGAGTTGATGTTCCGCCTTTATTATGCCGATTTCCTGCCCGATGCCTCAGTAGCCATCCTTGCCGCCATGCTCTGGCGCGCCATCTTCTATTACCCTTTCCTGGTGATGGGCACCCTGGTCTTGCCGAAATGGATTGCTAGAAACTGACATAGAGTCGGGCACTGAGTGCCGTGAAATCTCCATTGTCGTTTTTGATGTACTGGAACGATGGCTGAAGGGAAATGGATTCCGTCAGCTGTCTTTTCCACGTTACTTCCAGCGAATATTCCGAACCCTGCTGGAAGCGGGCGTACTGGCCCGACAGACCGCACTCGTTCTTCTCGTCCTGATAGGCACCGCCCAGTTCGGCGTATCGGTAGCAGGCATTCTGATGACTGGTGTTCTCGGAATATTGCACCATGCACGAAATGTTCCTGTCGCCAGCCTTCCAAACGCTCTGCTCTCCGTAAATCCACCAGCCACAGGTTGTTTTGCCCTTGGAATCATCGGCAGAAACCATTTCGCCATCCTCGTTGATTGGATATTGACGGGTATGGACGGCAGCACCCGCAAAATATTTTCCACCTTTATGTTCATACTCCAACTGCGACATGTTGAAGATTCCATCCTTCTTCGGGCGGACCAGGAAAGGATTGTCGTGGGCTTTCCAACCATTATATCCTGCACCATTATACAGACTGTTTCTGAAAGTCCATCCACCCTTGGTTACATCAAAATAAAGGGTCAAGCCCGAATACGGATAGTTGGCTATCGGATAGCTGGAAGCAACCGTAGGAAAGATTCCCTCAGAACTGTTTTGGAAAAGTGCCGTAACATCAGAGGTGAAGAAATCCTCGTTCACGTTTCTCACACCCACAAACAGATGGCCCGAATTCCACTCGTGCATGTAGCCCAGCACGGCAAGCATGGCGAAGTTGTTGTCTGCATCTATGTTCGAAAATCCCTGCCAGTCATCAATAATGCCATCGTTGGTCTTTGCCACATGCAGTGTAGCCGCCTCGAACGAATCCTTTCCTTTTCCTATTGGAACACTCAGTTCCAATCTCAGCTGATTGATCAGATTCGTATTCTTGTTCATGTCCCATTGCCATTCAGAAATATATTGTCCGTTAAAGCTCTGTGCATAAGCAAGGCAAATATTGATGCAGCCTAAAATAATAAAAATAATTCTCTTCATTTCTTTATGTTTTTGTATAATCTTCATGTTTTATATCATTTCTTGTTCATTTGCTCGCCACTCGCGAGCATCTCGCTAATTCATGCTG
>ERZ1023822.201-NODE-201-length-19590-cov-8.795393_pt1 | contig 19590 bp, 28 predicted proteins | sample MGYA00380379_ERZ1023822 | MGnify/ENA primary metagenome ERZ1023822 (study PRJEB33179, sample SAMN07448988) | human gut metagenome | biome: Human-gut; feature: Human associated habitat; material: Faeces | host: Homo sapiens | place: India: Bhopal | collected... | reverse complement strand
CCGTTGATCGTCTTATCGGTATTCAAATTGGATAGGATTCTCATCTGACGCTGCTTGATCTCATGATAAATCAAACGCTTGTCATTGTGGTTGATATCCTTTGGCAAGGCGTATGATTCCTTGGGATCAAATCCTTGAAGCCCCTTCAATGGAGCAGCGTTCTTGATCTGACCGCTTTTATTTGGAATTACCTGTACGGTATCTCCATCAAAATCGGCACCCGATAGACGTTCGGCGACCTTGGAATTAATGCCCACTGCATCCTTGGCATTGCCGATATATTTGAGACCTTCCTTGTTGCGATTGTTCACCACAAGTTCAGGCATCTCAAATCGACCAGCGTGCGGATATCGAACCAGCATCACCTTCTCGCCATTTCGGTAGTTCGGAGCATAGATCTCACGATCGCTCAACGAATTGATCGGAAGGATCACATGAGACTTCTGACGGGGAACAGCGGCAGCCTTCAAAGAAACGGCAGCAGAATCGCATTCGTCGGCAAACTCTTGAAGAAGCTTTTGCTTGACGACTGGATTGGTCAACGATTTGATTTCTTTAAGATTCAATCGAGAACGATCCAGAGCAATGCCAAGTTGCTGAGAAGCAAACGAAGGTTCCTGCTTGGAAAGCATCTGAGATGGTAGATTCTTAGACCAACCATCCCAATCACCTTCGGTATTCAAAATATTCAAAGACGATTGTTTCCTCTTACCGGTCTTTGGATCCACATAAGTAGGCTGCAAACGAACGGCTGCCTTGAACGGGTTCTCCGTATCGATGACTTCTGTTCCGTTGGCAGACTTGATAGTCTGCATCTTCTTCAGAACATCCATCTTCGGAGTGCCCTTGTGTTTGTTGGTACAGAAAGCCACATCAACACCAGGCGGGAACGACCGAGGATCACCAACGAGTGCCATGCCTTTGAGGTAGTGGGTACCGTCAACGGCAATTCGAACCTGAGCGTAACGTTTACCATCCGGCAACTGAAGATCAGGAGCCTTGGGATTGATCAGCATCACACCGTCTCGTTCGACGCCTTTGAAACCAGCAAACTTATCTTCAGCATAAACGATCTTAACTCGCTTACTGTCGATTGAGACTGGAGGCTTCAGTGCTCCGGAAGATCCTGCTGGAATATCATCGAGGTTCTTCGCCAAAGAAGCAATACGCTCACGATGAGCGTACAGACCTTCCGGACCTGAAACCTTGACACCTGGAGCGGTCAACAGCTTAAGGGTCGTCTTCTGGCCAGGACCAGTGCCGAGCTGATTCTCATACATGTAGTGGACTTCGTAACCCTTATCGACCGCCATCTGCACTGCGACCTTGAGCTTATCGGCAGAAGTTCCCAGATATAGTTCTGAGGATTTACCGATATCAAGACCGCCGTTCTTCGGAACCGAAGCCATAAGCTTTTCTGAGATATCAGTGGCGATGTCCTTACGAACTTCACGACCATCTTTAAGCCAGCCGCGGACTGTCGATTCAGAACGTCCGAGCTCTTTGCCGATAGCCGTAGCACCCCAACCTTGCTTCTGGAGGTTCAGAGCTCGGTTACGAGTATAGTTCTCGGATTCATTCCATGCCATGGAATATCGCGCTCGGTACTCGGTCGTAGTCATGCCTAAAGATCTAGCGATCTCGGTAGAATTAGTGATTCCTTGCTCCTTGAGCCGAGCCACTTGGCCCAGCAAGCCATTTGCTCTGGTCAAGGAATCTTCATCACCCGAACCCCATTTGTACCGTCCGGAATGCGGAGTGGCGCCCTGATGTGGGGTACCGTAATGCTCGAAGTCATACAACGACTCGTCATCACCAGAATATGACTCTTCAGCCATAATCTGCTCCTTTCTAGAAGATCAATTTATTAGCTTTCGCTTCGGCGCGAAGTTCACGAATCATTTTATCATCATGAACGATGAGATCCATAATATCCTTGATGGTTTCCGGATCAGTAAACTCTTCAATGCGAACTTCATCATTCTGATAGAGTCGGCATTCGAATCTGATATCGTCAGGCTTGATGTTGTACTCGAGACAGAACAGAGCGCAATACACATGCAGCTGTCCGAACTCGAGCACATCCTTCTGACCGGTCTTGAGATCAAACACTCGAAGAAGTTTCTTCTTCGGATCAAAACCGATAAGGTCGGCAGTCCCGAAACAATACTCGCTGTAATAAAGCACCACTTCAGGACTCATGTTATATCCAAGGCCATCATTGATGAACTCGTTGATGGTCTCATGGTTGCGCGGCATCTTACGACCCATACGATTGGCGAATTCGGCGAATGCATGAAGCTGCGTGCCACGCTCCTTCATGAGATTCGAATAGAAGATATCTTTGAAGTGCTCATCGTCATAGTTGAGCCAGACATGATGGCTGGCGCTCAGATATGCGTGCTTGCCCTCAAGGTCGGTATGCTGATTGAACGTGAATGCCATGTGAACTCCTAAAATGAAAAGCCGTGATTCCCTAGGCTTCGGATAGATATTGCTTGACTTGGTCCACCACATCATCTTCATTCGAAGGATCAACGAAGGAAGCGAAGCCGCCATCGTCGTTGATCTTCTGAACGAAGTGATCCTGATTCGGTCGATGAGATGCGGTAGCAGAGCGTTTAACTTCCAGCGAAGCAAATCGACCATGCGCGAGGATCAAAAGATCCGGGATGCCTTGCACTTGATTCGCATCAGCTTTCATGACAATGGATCCTGGAATCTCTGTCCTCAAGCGCTTGACCAGTTTGCGCTGGAAGTCTCGCTCTAAAACCATGGAAAACCTCCGACCGTAAAATACGGTAGATACCTGTAGTTATATGTATATTCTATCCATTATGGGAAATGTACGAGACGATGTTTGTGCACATTTGTGCACAAATGATCTAGATGTATTCAGCAACGAAGTTATCCGACCATATGCCTCTTCCACACATCAGTTCTCGCAACGAATTAAGACTAAAACCTTTCTTGATACTTGCTTCATAGATATTCGGAAATACTTCCGAAGTGCCGTATCGAAGCGTGGTGATCTTGATCGGATGATCCTGATACTTCCGAACAGGATGCAAAGGCACTACATGCATCCATCCAATCTTGATGATCTCATCGCCATTATGTTCGACGAGTTCGCGCTTGGCGTCTTCCAGCTGCATTCCGGCATAGTAGCTGTAGTCGTCGATGTCTTGACAAATATGATCATCTTCCATGACTCGCATGGGCTGTTCGAATATTGGTTCGCGAAAACGCATGGTTCCTCCTAAAACACTCGATGGGTATCGGTAATGTACACGTGTACAAGACGTCGACACTTCACGCAGTAGACAATATGTAACAACAAGCGAGTACCATTCAAATCAATTTGACTCGGAGCATCATCTCGAATAACTGGCGCGGTCACTTCCCAGCTCTCTCGGTCATGGTTGCAATTGATCCCCTCTGTCGACATTTGCTGTGCGATCTGTAGGATGGCGTCGGCATCAACGTGAGGAATCTTATCGAGCGGTACCATGAGTTTGGTTCGCTTTCGACATCCGGAACAATAACACGCCAGAACGAAATCGTTCATGGAAAAATTACGACGTTCCTGAGATGTGAGTTCATCCGGATCGATCTTCGGGATACTGATGCATACCGGAGTCCCGGGTTGACATCTGCACCCGATCATGTCGTGAGCGATTTCGTAAATGGTTTCTCGATTGCCATCGAGGATGAAATAAGTCATGACGGTTCCTTTCTGCAAAAAAGTGGTTTTCAAATGTGTACAATTTGTGTGACATACTTTTACTTCTTTTACTCTTACATATAATATTATTTTCTTCTCTCCCCATTCGGAATAGAAGTATGTCACAGAAATTGTACACACAGAAAAACACCCTCAAAACCCCAAAAACGTTGAAATTCCAACGTTTTCAGGCCCTAAAAGACGTTTTCAAATGTGTAACGTTTGTGTGACAAAACTGATTTTTGTGTAACGTTTGTGTGACAAAACCGATTTTGGCGTTTTTACCGCATCAAGGGCATTTTCGTTCATGTCACACAAACGTTACACATGTCACACAAACGTTACACATTTAGAAGCGCTTTTGTCACACAAACGTTACACATTTAGAAGTGCTTTTTAGTACCATTCACTCCCTTTAAAACTGGCGTTTGAGGGGTCGTACCGCGTAAAAGACATCTTTCCGACATCCACGCAAGTCATCGCAAAACAGTCCGGACACCACACCAAATGGTACTGTTCGTCGCCGTTACTCAACGGGAACCACTGTTTCGCCAAAGCCTTACGCTTCTTGAACCAGATATAATTCCTGGTGTTCTCCTCCCTGACATGAAATGCGATATCTTTCGATCGAACCGCGGAAGACATCATCAAACGACGATGCCCGCAAACACGACCATGTCTATCCATACGAGCAGGAAGCTCATCCATCGCGTGACGAATCACTACTCCGCGTGACGGTGACACCGCAGAAAACCATCCATTGGTCTCGATCCATCCAGATCCGTGTCTCTTACAGCGAGGACAATAGGCATTGATCTTCGCCTCAGTCATATCATATGATATCTCAGGATGCGCAAGATCCGTCTGCAACAGCAGAATATCGCTCATGATGATCTCATGTCGAGGCGACAGATCATCGCATGACCCACGATGATCGATTAATCTCGCAATGGTATTCTGCACATCGCCCATCGGGTCGACCAGTTCGAATTCGTTGATGCGCATGGTTACTCCCTACTATAATCAAATCGTGTTTCCTGGTACCACGCAGAGGAGGTATCATAAGCCTGAAACACGACAGTCTTACGTTTCCCGCAATTCGGGCATATCACCCTTCGAGTTTCACTATAGAGATCCACGGTATATCCATCCGGCCTCAGCATGACCGGTTCTCGTTCGATTCTATAGGCATCGCTGATGCCATAACTCACATTCTTATGTGGGCATAGCGACACTTTGGCGTCGATCCATTCTCGAAGCTCGCAGATCTCAAATGAATCATATTGCATGTTACGTTGTCCAAGGAAAATATAGACAACTTCAGTTCTTCCTTTTGGCATGATCACTCCTTTTGTCGCGCACTGCTCCTCAAGAACCCGGAAGCATTGAAATCCTCCTTGTTCCGAAGGGCCCGGATGATTCCCAGATCCAAAGGCGCGAACGATCGCATGATATAGTAGTTCAGGGTCTTATACGATGTATCCAATCTGTCGATCCTACCTGCCGCCTGTTCCGCCTGTTTGTAGCTGTACGGTAGCGACCAATACAGGACCGTGTTGCAGCTCGTACAATTCCAGCCCTCGGATCCAGCCTGAAACTGCACCGCATACACCCAGGAATTCCCCTGAGGCAGATCATCATGCCGACCGCCATTATACTGGTAGACCGGCACGCCTGTGACCTCCTCAAGCTTCAGAATCTGTTCCAGCTCGGCACGCAGCGTGTAGAATATGATCACCTTGCGATGATCGCGTACCACATGTGCGGCGTACGACAGACGTGTAGGATCCGTATCGATCACCCTCCGCAGATAAAAGCACAGTTCCGTGGCGTTGAGGAACGGCTCCTCCGTCTCAGGATTCCACCGTGTTTTCATCGCCTTGCGAACCGTCTCCTTATCATATGCGCAGGTCAGCTGATGCACCACGCGTTCGGTCTCTCTCGGCACCTCGCAGGTCACCAGCACGTGATCACGACACTTGTTCAGATAATCCTCATCGATCCAGCGGTCTATTCTCGGATACTTCGTGTACCGGGAATATACTGCATGGCGACGAAAAAACTCGGTACGATTGCGGTAGAACCCGTCCGCGACGAATATCGGACACCAATCGCTCCAGGTATCGGCTGGGGTCGCACTCAGCATCACCCAGGGATTCCGTCTGGCGATCCGCACGAACGCCTTGCTCCAGGCTCCGGAACCAATGGCACGCTGCTCGTCGAATATGAACACGGCCGACGTATCGACGTATTTCGTGATGTTATTCCACGAATCCACCGTGACATGGACCTTGCCCATCTTCTTCGAATTCTCACCCTGATGCAGGGCATAGCGATAGAGCTCGTCATCCCATTCGTGGTTATCGCGTTTCTTGGCGGTCGTGATGATCACCAGATCCGGACTCCCCGGCATGATCTGGAACAACTCGCCATTGGCATTATGCGAGGTACGCACCGTACAGCACTTGGTGACGTACCAATATAACGCCATGATGGACTTGCCGGCGCCAACTCCGGCCGCCAACACCTTGCCCGACCTCAGGGCCTGCACGCACTCGTGCTGAAACTGTCGTAAGTTGACACCAGGCATAATGTCTCCTAATCATCTATTAAACAAAGAACGGATCGGCATTCTCTTGAATATAACTTGTTACGGCAATTGACTTCGAATTCATCAAACTCGTAACTTCATAAATTCTATTATCATCAGACAGATCGGTTACAACGAATGCAAAGAAGTTTCCTCGAATATACCCTCCAGTCTTTATAGACAGGTGGTAATCTTTTCGATCATCAAATAACTTCTTTTCATCAATATAACGACGAACTGCGTATTCAATCATTTGATAGTTCATTATTTGCTCCTTATACGATAAACCTAGTACTTTAACCGGACAAAATACTAGGTTTATCGCGTTTTTATGAGATGTGGCCACAGAAACCTCGCGAAATGCGCACAATATGTGCACAAGACGCGATATGTGTTTCGTGGCCACATGTTGGTATGGCAATTTCGGTCATTTCATCAAGGCCGACATGCGTTCTCGCACCATGTCGCCGATGTAATATTCGATGGTCGAGCGCTTCAGTTTGAGAAACTCCTCTTCGGATTGGTTCCAGCTGATAATGGCATGTCGGTCATCCACATAGGATGCCGGCGCCTTGGCCGTCACCACCGAAGCGCTCCAGATGAACATCCCGATGGATCGATCGAGGTTGAGACGGACTTTCTTCTTCCACCCCCAGAACCAGGTGTCCTCAACGGGATCGTATTCGAATCCGAGGTTCTTGAGCTTCCATCGCAAATATGGTCCGATGCTGATTGAGGTCATGACTCCTCCACGCTCTCCGTCACCACATCATAGATCTGTTGCAGTCGTTCCGTCGTCTCCGCGCCCAAATGGATATCGGGACGCATGACATGGCTCAGACCGATGCAGATCATGGCCACAAAATGACCATCGGTCACCAAGGCCAGACGAGCGGTGAGATGACTGATGTTCTTATGACGCCATGTCGAGAGATTCGGCTGATCGTCGATGTTGCCATCCCAGACGAATCCGAGTTCGCGAAGCTTGTCGATCCATTCGGCTTTCTCGAGAGCCTGATCGTGGGTAAGATTATCCTGTGTCATGGTGTTCTCCTATTCCTGCCAGATCTCATGATTGTCCATCTTGCGGTATTCTTCTCGTGAGATCGGAATATAGACTTGTCTCCGGCAACGTGAACACATTGCCAGACATTCGTACTGCATGGGACTGATTTCCCATGCATCGGTGATGATGATCGAGGCTCCAGCATGGCATGATAGCTGTCTGTGCGCCTTGTCGAATACACTGGCCGGAGCCATGGCGAATATCCTTTCTCATCATACGTCTTCGAAGTGGAAGCCGCATAATGTCTGTTGTTTCCTATATCCGTTCAGTATCTGCGAGATCTTGGTCTGGACCGTATGGGGATCCTTATCGGTGTAGCCATGCTTGATGAGATATTGCGACGTCTCCATGATGGTAGGAAACACCAGATTGAGCTCCACGATACGATTCGGACGATGACGTCCGTGACGCGCATCGCTGTCGGGATCGGCTTGTTCGCCAAGCCAGGCTATGACCGTACGGTTGCCGTTGAGAATCGCCTCTACGGCGAACAACAAATCCGGATGCTTGATACGGGCATACTCGCGCAGCCACACGTCGTAGTAGCGTGAATACGCCTCCCAAGTGCGCGGCGTGTCGGGATTGATGGACTCCAGCTGCCCCACGGTCTCGCGACGGATCTTCATCATCTTGCCGACTTGATGCTGCGTGAGACCAAGCAGGCACCGTGCGCTGCGGTATTCGTCAGGCGTTGGCATGGGCGGGCTTCTTCGGGAATAGCAGGCCGAGTGATCCGAGCTGGTCGAATTCATCCAGCAGTTTCCTATCGAAGTTCGTGAGCCGGTCGTCTCGCAGAATATAACACTCCGGTGCCCAGACCGTGAGGCCACGTCCGATGGTGATGTCGAAGACATTGGTCGAGAACGTTCCATCGGAATATACCTGAGGGAATGTCCATGCGAGATTATCGGATCCGGCATATTTCGGCAAATATCCAAGGTCGTTGACCCTCGAGACAAACTCGTAGATCTTGTCTGCATCCAGCCTCCAAATAGCATCGGGAGCGAGTTTCGGAAGTATCTTAGGATCCACCGTGACCTTTTTGGTCGCCCCGCAGAACGGGCACCAGCTGGTGCAGGTGATAATGTTCTGCACAGTCGATACGATTGGTTTGGTCATGGCGGGTGATGTGTCGCACATACATTCACGTTCGCGGTCGACGATCTCGTTCATGCCGTTATATACGACGATCAGAGGATCCTTGTCTTCCGACTTCCACTCGTAGTGGCCGGAATAAGAAGTGTTGTTTGACATGATTGCTCCTTTGTGTGAATATATCAATCGTATTTGGTTTCCAACGCCATCGGACGTTCGGAGTTCTCAACAGGACGTTCCTTCTGGCCAATATGTTTCAAGGTCCATCGAGTCTGATCCGGATCGGTGGTGTATGGATCATACTAGTACCAGAGGAACCTCGCGCCACTGCCGGTGAATAAGCTAACTCTATGCGGCCCAGCGGATTTATATTCGAATACGCTGTTTGCCAGTTCGGGTAGCACGTATTCGAAGAGTTCCTTGGCTTTGGTATCGTAGACATCAGGGCTTTTATTCTGAGGTTCATAATTCGCCACTGAAGTTCGCCTCCTTCGTCCACAGATACCATTGGCCGAATTCCACGGTGAATATCGCATATTCAGTCGAGTCGTCGATTTCGTATTGATCGTCCTCGTAGAATCTCCTGGTTGCTCTGTTGATGACCAGCTTCAATGAATGATCATCGAAATCCTCAGCCGATTCGACGTTCGATGCATCGTCCGGGAATATCAGCATGAAGATCTCCCAGAGACGATCGAAGTTGCTCGGCAGATAGGAGATATGACGAGCCTTAGCAATACTTTTCCGAGATGTCTCGGCCACCCATGCGGTTGCCACTGGCTCGCTGCGACTTGGCAGGTTTCGGGTGTTGCTTGTTATCATGAAGTTCCTCCTGATCTTTGATGTCGATGAAACCGCTGGCATTGCAATCCATACATTCCATCCAGATATGGATCACGGGATTGCCGTGAGCATCTTCGATCTCTTCCATGCGATCCGGATCCAAATACACCGTCGGATACTTGTATCGTTCGAGATGCTCCGTGCTCATATTGACATGCTTGCCTTTGACAAGATCCGAGATATCCGCGTATCGAGATGCGATCCGCGCCGAGGCTTTGCAGACATCGGCATGTTGTTTCGAGGCTTGGTCGATGAGTTTCTCGCCATCGAGAGTGTCAAAATCAATCATGAGTATACCTTTCAAAAATAAAGGACAGGTACAGGCCGATGACGGCCCATACCTGTCGCGATGTCATGTCAGCGATATCCGCCGGACAATGTCTTGACGAACCACCAGAAGAAATATAATCCTCCGGTTAAGATGGAATAGATGCAGACCTTCAGGACGCCAGGCCTTGGGGTTCGATTATCGTATGACATCAGTCCTTCTCAACCTTGTGGAACGTCATGGTGTTCATGGCGGAATCCGGTTCATCGAAGAACCGAGCTTCGTAATCGGATTCCTGAACCGTCACCAGCAGCTTCTGCAAATATGCGGTGGTGAATTGTTCGTAATGGTTCAGATTGAAGCTCAGCCACGACTCGGTCACGGCGTCGGCGGACACCAGAGGATCCAGCATCTTGATGGAATCCTCATCGAGCTGGGCATTGCCGTGCGAATTCTTCATCCACACCTCAGGCGGATTATACGACTTGAAGTTGATCTTAATCTGAAGTGTGTAGATGCCCGGATCGTTTTCATCACGGCCCTCATGGAATTTGACGTTCAGGCCAAGGTCCTGAAGCGTTTTGGCATCGGATTCTTCGAGAACGATGTTGAAGTTGCGATTGCCGGCCGGATTGTACTTGCCTTCGCGGCCTGCGAAATTCGTCCAGATCAGACGAACGTTCTCGCATTCGATCTTGTTGACGTCACCGTTCGGGCGCTTGATGATGTTGATAGGCATGATAATCTCCTTTTTGTTTAAAATATAAAGCCAAAGCCGCATGTGCGACTTAGGCTTATGATTACTTCTCAGCGAAAGCGGTTTCGTTGATGTCTTGTTTCTTTGTTAGTTTGTTGGCTGCTTTCTTCTCCTTATGATTATTCCAGTGGCGACCGATCCAGGCAAACCAAGTCATATCCTTATGCTTGATACGATCTTGAATGCCCGCTTCGATCCCCAACACGACAATCGTGATGAGAATGAAATCAGCGATGGCTTGGCAAATATCAACAGACATGTTGACTCCTTTTCTTGATAGTTCTCATTAAAGGACATGTCTGGTTCGCGAAATATAGCCAAAAGACAAAGACCAAGCCGCATGTGCGACTCGGTCTTTTTTTTGTCGATTACTAATTTGGATTAACGGTTCTCAATTCGATTATATGGCCTTTGCCATCATTCAACTTGACACAGAGATCCTCGATAAATAGTTTGGCATCCTTAACGATCGTTGATGCTATATTATTAAAATCGTCTATGATCTTCTGCCAACGTTCAACGATGAAATTGTTGTAGAACTCCTGTTTGACTGGATCATGCAGATCATTATAAATGTCTGGATAAAGACGTTCAAACTCTTCGTTCCACGAATCAATTTGTTCATTGAATCGTTCGACTTGAAAATCATAGCCGAGCTTGTATAAGCTCAACAACATTTTGGTGTCAAATGAATCATTATCGATGATATCTCCAGTTTCAACGTCGATGATGACGGGCTTGACATAAATATCGGTCATGATTAACTCCTTTAATGTGAATTAATATTCTCATTAAAGTCCATGTTTCTTTCGCGTTAAAAATGATCATCCCACCACAATGGGAACCAAGCTGCGAAAATCATAACCAATACGGCACCTATGAGTAAATACAACATCAGTTGCTCATCGCAAACTTCAGCAACGAGTTGACGCCCTGGTTACGTCCGAGCTGATACCCGATGGCGAAGATGCCAAGGCCTGCTAATGCCAGATATGCCGGATGATCGAGCACGACATCCTTGAGCGTGGATTTGGATTGATCGATGACTTCGTTCGCATCGAGGATCTGAGTAGCATCATTATCAGACATGATTTTCTCCTTGTTCTTTACAATGGTTGGTTGCATTTCGAAATGAACTTTGAATGGAAGTTTCATTCACAGTCCTCCGATTCGTCTTGGACCAATCGGACCGTTTCGGCATATCGTACATCAGAAATCCTATCGATATCACCGGACACCGATACCATTTTGCCGCATCCAGTGCAGATGAGAATCACTTTGATCCGGTTGGCCGCGATATCGAAATCAAGAGCTTTGACCTCGGCATCGCAATCGCAATGCATGAGATCGTCTACTTCTTCGGTGGTGAGTGCCATGGTTTTACTCCTGTTCTTTGTATACTTCATCGAATGGCCGTACGTCGACATCTCCGCCTTGGACCGTGACCGAGCACATGAGCTGATCGCTTTCCGGGTCGTAGAAAATATCGTCGAGCATATAATTGATCTGATCCTGAATATCTGGATCGGTCATACGCATGATCTCGTATTGTTTGAGACCGATGTTCTGACGAAGCCGTTGCAACACGCTTCCGGCCCATATGCGGAACTTTCGTGCTTCAAGTCTGCGAGACGCAAACAATGCTTCGTAGATGCCGATTTCGTTGACGACGAGCATGGATCGAGTTTTATTGTCACCACGTGATCTAATGCCGTTTGAAACGGCATTAGATGTCTCGATTGGAACCTTCTCCAACATATTTGCTTCAAGCCGTTGAGCTACATGTCTAGCACTAAGATTCAGTGCATCGCAAATATCCTTGAGCACAGCCCACCAGTTGCCATCGATCTCGACAAACCTGATACTGTATCCTCTCCAGTTTTCGGTTCTGGTTTTCATGGTTTACTCCTGTTCTTTGTATATTTTATCCAAAGTAAGATTTTTTCAGACCTCATTTGAACTGAGGTCAGCTTTTATTCATCGTTTCTTTCTGCATTCAATCGGTATCATTGCCGGACGATCAAATGCCTCCCTCATGGCGATATACAAATCGGAATGTCGAGGTATTGGTCGTTGCTTGGGAATATAGGTCCATAGATTGAAGCTGATCATCAGGACCAGCGCCCAAATTGTAACGATCATAGTAATTGACATGATTGCTCCTTAGAATTTATGATTGTCTACAAACCAGCTCATGAGTATAAGCAAGCCGAGCAAAATCATCAACTGTAAAATATCGCTCACACTCATGAGCTGACCTTTCTGATCTGTGTATTATCGAGTCAAGGAAGCAACCAGATCATTGCTTCCAGGATTCGGCGAGATATAGGGTTCGCCGTTCACCAGCCAGTCGAAATCGCCGTACTGCGACAGATCATCCCGGGCCTCATCGGCGAGATGTTCGTAATAGGTGTAATCGACTTCGTCTTGTTTGTGACTGTCTCGGAGAACGCTCGATTCCTTCCATCGATAGCCCTTGGTGCCGGACAGCGCGGCGTAACCGCCGTTGCCGTTGTCGCGAACCAGCAGACCTCCACCGCAACCCGGTTGGACCGGACTGAAGGCGCTTACCTTTCCGACGAAATCATAGCGATGCTCGTCCTCGGGCAGACCTTCGTTGAAGTCTAGGTAGATCGATGTCGTGGCGGATTTGGTTTCGCAAAGATCCTTGAAATCAATCGTTTCATGAGAGAACAGCGTTTTGAAGACATATGGTACGGCGAACTGTGCACCCGTTGCCGCCCAATCACCATGCGATGCGGCGTCGTGCCCGTCGTCGCCGTAACAATGATGGGCGATGTACGTCGCTTTGTTGACGATACACATCTTGTCGTAGATCGCTTCGAGTTCGAATCCGTAGCCATATTTCGCTCCCATGTCGTTGACAAATGTCACGACGTATTTGTCGATATCGGCTATTTTGATCGAATCGGTTTTGATATGCACGACTGTGTAGCCAAGCTCCATGACCTTCTGCTTGAGCAGAAGCATGAACAGGGCACCACGTTTCGCTACCTTGTTGTCGGCATTGCGATCGTTGGCTCCATTTCCGACATCATTGAACTTTGTCGGGAACTTCGCACTGGTCAAACCGTATACCGAATTGATCACGATCTTCAGCGCCTGTGCAAGTGACTTGGTGTTTTCGCCCTCCTTAAGCAGTGGAGCCAAAGCACCATCCATACGTCGACGAGCGGATTCGAGATCGCCGTGCTTGATATCGACACGAGCGGCCTTGATATCGCTGAATCGCTTGGTGTATGGACCGAAGAAATTCATGTCCTCAAGACTCGACGGGTGTAGACTGGTCACATCGAGCAAACCGACATTGCCGAACATGCCACCGAGCTTCTTGTCTGGAAGTTCAGGCATGAATTGATCAGTGCCGTCATATGAATATCCTTCGAGACGCTTCACCAGATCGGGATGCATGGCGTCGAAATCCATATCCTGGGATCGATAGACCTCACGATATCGTTCGAGTCGGTCCTTCCCGGTCATGGACCATTGGATCCGACGTCCGTAATATGGGCCATTGTCACCATTTGCCATACCGTATACCCACACATATCCGCCTTCGGAAGGATACTCGCCCAAATACTTGGATTTGTGATCCTTGTCAGCGAATTTGTCGAAGGTATACCCGGGAAAGGTTTCGCTCAGATCCGGGAATGGGAATTCCTTCTGCGGATTCTTCGCGTCTCCGAATATGATCTGTGCCGTATGTTGGTTTGTCGAATCGTTCGGCGTGAGACCGGATAGATTCGCCAGACCTTGACGGGCCACGAAATCCTCACGCAGATGGTTGAACACCGCTTCCGTCGCTCGGACATCGTCCTCGCAATATGATTGCACCAGATCCCAGAGTTTCGGATCGACCGGTTTGTCCCACGGCATGCCGAGTTCGTGATGATCGATCCCAAGCTCGATCTCCCACTTCTTCAACGACTGCTTCTTTGCAGAGAAGTCGTAGATATCCGTATAGGAGATGTTGTAGGCATTCTGGAACATGGCGTTTCGACTGCGAGACCCACCGGCCACGATATCCTGAGACAGGTTGTAGAGCTGTTGGTTGTCGTATCCGAGCCAACCCCATGCGTAGAGCATATGATTGTCATATCGTCTGTTGTTGAATCCGACCAGAGCCTTGCCACAGAGTTTGCGAACATCTTTCGGATCGGGATTGATCAAGGTCTTCACCGGATGATCCTTCTCATCACCTGCGTCTTTGAAGCAGATCATGAACAGATTCGGGAACACCTCGACATCATAGAACGTCAGAATATCAGGCGTCCCGGTATGCTTTGGCGGTTCCAAGCTGTCGGGTTCGTCAGAACGAAGCTTCATATTTGCCACGACCTTCATGCAGTAATCTCGATTATGCGTGGAGTTCATGGCGAAATTGAGAATATCAAGACGCATGTCTTCGACGTTATACTGGATGCCAGACTCGTATGCTTCGTCCAGCAACTTACAGATGAAGTCGATCGATGGCTTGGTTCCCGGACAATATTCCTTTCTTAGGTTTCCTTTAATAAGATTGCGAAGATGTTGCTCATCTTTGATCGCTTTCTCATTGATCATGGTTTTATCTCCTTTGAGAGGAAGACCGCTGGAAATATGCGCGACTTCGAGATCGTTGCATGTGCTGAGTTTCCTTCGCAATGCAGACTTCCCTCGATACACCTTGCATTCGACGTTGATATCGATCAGAGGTTTGAGTCTCGTCACGTCACCATCGTAAATATAATGCAGGTGTACGCCCTTGCCGGATTTGCTCAATTCCGCATACGTTGGCGGATATTTCGCGGCTTCGGCAAGGTTTCGTTCCAGACTTTTCTCTCCGTCATCGCCCTTGAGATCAAAGTCGATGACGATATGATTCTCAGGTACTCGCACCCAATGCAGTTTGGTGGTATCCACATCTTTCAATGTGGTGGTCACCTGATCCCAAGGCAACCGAGGTCCTCCGATGGGATTATCGGCGGCGTATTGGGCCGGCCAATTCTGAGCCATGTGATCGAATGCCGAATCGGTCGAATCGAGTTCGAGTTTTCTCACTTCGACCGGCTTCGGTTTCTCCACTTTCTCGAATTTATCCCAACGGATTCCCTCGAAACCGGTGTTGCGAGTGGATTTGCGGCCATTGACGATGTTGTCAGTCGTCTTGTTGAAATATGATGACAATTCGAACAGGAAGTCATCACGTTTCATGCGCATGGTCACGTTACCTTCATCGCACCAAACCTTATATTGACGCCAAAGTTCGAGGCCATCGATATGATCGTTATCTTCGAATTGGTCGAGAACGCTTGACAAGAACGAATACATATCATTCGTTCTGGCCACCATTTCGGTTGGCACGTAATTGCCATATGCGTTCGGACCCAATTCCTGATAGACCTCTCGGCAATGGTGGGCGATCGCACCGAGTTCGAACTTGATGCCGTCCATGGCTTCGAAATATTCAGCATTGCTGAGTTTTCGTCCTGATGGATAGACGTCAATCAACCTTCGGATCAGACCTGATTTCGAGTCTGTGATCTTCACTGGTTTATTAGAAGCCATGAACAGCATCGTCTTGATCGGAATATCATACTGCTTGACGCCTTTCTCATTGACTTTGATATATTCATGCGAAACAATGGTGTTCAACAATGAATTATCATCGATCTTTGAGAGGTCGCCGTCGCTTTGAATGGCCACAAGTGGCGCATTCTTGAATGCAGCAGTGGCGAATTGATATCCCTGACCAAGTTCCTTGGCATTGAAGAACGAAACGTAGTTCCCGAACAGTTCCTGGATGATGTTCAGAATCGTCGATTTACCGGTACCGGGAGCACCGGTGATGGCGAAGAATTTCTGAATGCGTTTCTGGTCCTTGCCATCCACGATCAGACCTATGCCCCATTCGAGCTTCTGACGCTCGTCCGGATCGTAGATCGTTTCCATCAGGCGATCGTAGTTCGGTGTCGGACCATCGATGAGATCATACGGTAGTTTGAACGATGCGTAATCCTCTCGAGTAACGTCATCATTATCAAATATGACCTTCTGATCCAGCATGATGCTGCTGTCATCGAGGTTCTTCAGTTGGGATAGATATCGGTTCCATTGTCCATTGGACATATTGTCCATGTATTCCGGAGTTAATGTCTTGTCCGAATGCGTTGCGATATACTCGCTGATATCCCTATCAATGAGTTCGGAGAGGCGACCGACACTTCTGGACCACAGGTGCGTATCTGGATCATATACGGCGTAAAACTGTCCACCTTTGACAATAAGGTCCTTGAATCCACGGGCCCTAGGATTCGCAATGACCTTGGTTGCGGTTTTGGTGCTTTTGACTTCAGTCACTCGTATTTGGTCCATACCCACTCCTTTCTAGTCCCACTTATATGGAATATCGTGGTCGGAATTGCCGAACAATGTCCACTGATCGAACAATTGCATCCGTCGAAGATCCTTGTCGCATCCCTTGATGACGAACAACCCGCCATTGCTCCCATCGGCGTTATACTTCCGGTTCATGGTGCGTTCGACAAGCAGTCGTACCGGTTCGGATACGTCTCCAACGGCATCGAAATATGAATCCGTGTAGGCTTGCAGATCCATATTTTTGATGAATAGATGCATCCAATCGGCACGAGACATCTTAAGTGCGAGATCGTTATCGACCCGTAGAATCACTGCGATGAGGAATTCCAGGAAGCTCACCACTCCTCCCTGGAATTGCGTTTTGCATGGTGCATGATTGTAATATTCGTAATCGCCACGGAGTTCGAGAGCATCGCCTTCTCGATTGGCATCCATGGCGATACGATAGGTGTAACGGATCGTATCCATCGCATGATAGAGTTTGGAATATTCATCATTATCAATACCGACCACATCTTCTAGAAGCCAATCGAAATATGGTTTCACATGTGGTTCGCTCTTAGGCATGTCGGTCCTCCTCATAGGCTTTCCTGGCCATATCTTCGAGAACACGGTGAGATGGCAAGGTGATCTTATCCGGATCGATGCCGAACACCGATTCCTGATATGATTCTTCGTGACGTTCAATTACGTAGTCCGTCTCGAACGTGTCATTACGGCAAATCACAACATTCGGATCTTCCTGCCATCCATACTTACCGAATTGCATAAGTACAGCCATATCGATAAGATCATCCGGACGTTCGACGAGCACTCGTCCTTCGGCGAGTTTGTCGTCTCTGACATAGTAGTCAAGATACACCGTATCGATGAAGTCTGGAGCGGTCTTGTGCTCATAGTCGTCGATCATATATGCGGTTCGGTTCGGATCGATGGAGTTCTTGAATCGATGCTCCTTCACTTCGGTGAGCAGCCCGAGAATAAGATTTTCGTCCCCATTGCAAGCATCATACGACGCCTGTTCTTCATCGGTCAACGGCCCATCCCATCGAGGATTGCCGTCATGGATTTCGAATCGCGCGAAGATCTTGGTTTCGTCTTTGGTCAAGGTTTCAGACTCCTGTTCTGGTGTTGTCGGTTTGATTGCTTCGAGTTCTTTTTTGGCGTCGGCTATGTCACTATCGTACATATCGAGACGATCGGACCGTTCTTGGAGATCCTTCTCGTATGCCGCTTTGCGTTCCTCGTAAGCAGCATCCATGGCATCGAGCTGACGGCCCTTGGACTGACGTTGCTCCTCGAGCTGATTGACTTCGTCCTCCAGCTGTCGAAGCGGTATATACTTTCGATATACACCGAAATATCCGATGACGGTCGTGACGGCGACACCGGCCAGAAATCCGATGCCGGCGAATATCAGATTCTCACGATTCATGTTCGCTCCTTTCGAATAAAAAGGGAGCGCCATGATTCCAATGACGCTCCCGTATCAGATATGACGATCAAATCTGATCGTAGACGATGCCGTCGCAGTTGAACTGAAGAAGAATCTCTTCCTTGCCATCCCATGGGCAATCCTTGACGTTATCCCACGGATCATCGCTGCAACCGAATACGCCGAAGTCGACAACCGAATCGCGATCAGGTGTATTGATCCAACCGAGCACGGCGCCTTCCTTGGTATCAGGAAGACCGAGTAGACGATAGACGTCGTTCAGGAACAGATGCCCGGTGTAATCGAGCTTGTTCTGAGCGCGATCCAATGCGGACTTCAGCATCACAGTGTTCATGTCCGGGGATTCATGATCCCAGATCTGAGAATCCGGTCCGAACCATTTATCGGTCGGGCTCAGCGTCTGGACGTTTTGCTCCTTCTTGGTCTCGATGACCTTGCCTTTGTCGTCGGTGACTTCGACGGTGTCGATGTTCTGATAGAACTTCTGATCGACCTCTTCGCCATACTGGGCCACGACACGTTCGCGGTAATCGCTGAACTTGGCGCTTACAGCAGCAAATGCCGAAGCCACAGCCGTGTATCGAGTCTGGAGGATATTATGTGCCGATAAAATGCAGGCGATGCTCAAGCCGGTCAGAATAATGGTCGGAGCATAGAGCTTCGCATAAGCCACGGTGGTGCGCATGTAGATAATCTGCTTCGACGAAGCCGCTTCATTGACCGTGAAATCACCATCATCGAGCTCGCCGTTGTCCACCATCTTTTCGAGGGTTTCGACGCGGCTCATTTCGGTTTCATGGTTCTTCTTCACGTCATCGATATGCATGGTCGATCGACATGCGGTGACGGTTGCGGCGACGCCCAGCACGATGCCCGAATAGGTCAGGATTTCCGGGCTATGCTTCTTCAGAAAGAGACCGCTCTTAGCTGCGGTTTTGACCAATGTGCTCTTAATGGACATGTTTGCTCCTTATTTGTTTTGGTAGGCGAACTCGGTTTGCAGAGTCCACTTTTTGGTTGACTCCCAGCGAAACACATAGTGCGCTCCGCTGAATAATATGATCAATGCCGTATGGTTATCTATTCGGCGGTATTTCTGAACTCGCTCCGAGAGTTCGGGGAAGAGCTGTTGGAATTTCACCATTGCAAGAAAACGATCCATCATATCTCCTCGATCGTGCCGAAATCATAATTCGGATCGGACGTATATAGATATTTCCGTCCATCCCTGGTTGTGATTACGGCCGTATTCGGCAATCGTCCCGGCCAATCGATAGTGATATTAATCGTCAAGTTCGCTATCTCCGGAAAATGTCGAAACAGGCGATGTAACCATGATTTATTGATCAAGGATATCGTTCTGGCTCGATCGGACTCCAGAATATCATCGACAGTCAGCAGCATCTGATG
>ERZ1023822.199-NODE-199-length-19736-cov-10.802043_pt1 | contig 19736 bp, 20 predicted proteins | sample MGYA00380379_ERZ1023822 | MGnify/ENA primary metagenome ERZ1023822 (study PRJEB33179, sample SAMN07448988) | human gut metagenome | biome: Human-gut; feature: Human associated habitat; material: Faeces | host: Homo sapiens | place: India: Bhopal | collected... | reverse complement strand
GCACGCTATACCGCTAGCATGCCCCTATTGCCTTCGGCACTTCCCCCGAAGGGGGGAAGCAAGACGTTACGTAGCTAACGATTTCCTTAACTTAATAGCACCGCCGACAGGGGATCCCATTCATGGTAAAGGAGCATACGTCCTCTCGGCTGATCTCGGTTCTTTTGCGGCCGCTTCCTGTCACGCCTTAGTAGGCATCATCCTCTTCCATTTCCTGCTTTTCTCTTGCGATGAGGATTCGGAGCATGGTGAGGGAAGCCTGGAGGTAATCATAGTCCTTGGGGAAGGCACAGAGGATGCCGTAGCGGAAGAGAGACTCCTTTTCTTCGAGTGGTACCTGATGAACGGCGATCAGGATATCATCACGGCCATAAAGAGCGAGAGCACGCGAGAGGGCGACAGCATTCTTACCTCTGGCGTCACCGGTCGTGGTGTAGAAGACGAAGTGAACGTCATTGTCTGCTGCCCCCTTGGCAGCATCCTCCGGCTGCTGCGAGGGGCTGACGTCGACGTCCCAGCCGGAGTCTGCCAATGCATTGGCGGCCAGTTTTCGTTCTTCACGATCACTTTCGAGATCATTTTCCATTTCTATGAGGAGAACACGCGGGCGTCTGCCATCAAGTTCAGCAAATTCTTTAGAAAGCCGAAGGGCTTCTTCTCTGACGGTTTCTTTGGTTTTCGGATCGAGTGCCATGGTAAGCTCCTTGTATGAGAATAAAAATAATGATAATGAAATAAACTTTACATGCAAATCTATTATAATATAAATCATAGCTGCTGTTCAATGCATAATTTGTGATTTCAGATGCAATATTAGCAAGAAATGTATAAGACAGAGAAAAACATTGATTGACACTGAGAAGAATATGAATTATACTGAGACTGTAGTCATTTAGACAATTTCATATGGCTGGCAGATGCGAAAGCATAAAAGAGAATCCGGTCTAAGCCGGAGCGGTCCCGCCACTGTAAGGAGGAGTCTCTCACAGATATGTCACTGGGCGAAAGTCTGGGAAGGCGTGAAGAGATGAGGAGCCCGAGCCAGGAGAACTATCTGCCAATGAATCACCGCGAAGGAAGTAGGGATCTATCCAAGACATGATTTGATTCTGTCTAAGATCAGGGCTTGTGAGAAGATCAGTATTTCCGTCAACCTGCGAGAGATGGGGAGGGGATTGAGATCGGTCCTGGTCTCATTATTTTCCGGCTGCCCCCACTGGGTCAGTCGTTTTTTTATGGTAGGACCAAGACGTGAACCTGAAGGAGGTGAACTTTCTGTCTGATTGAAATTGTCTAAAGGGGCGTTCTCTTGATTTGCGTTGGTAAGTCAGTGGGCGGCCATAAATTATTAAAGGAGGAACTATTTCATGGATGAAGTAACAAAAGCAACATCCGCGGAAAATCAGGAAAGACAGCTTACCGATAAGGAATTGGAAGCGATTCTGAAACAGTCGGAAGGCAAAACCGATTTCCCACAGGTCACATTTGATGAATTCACACCACCAACCTACGAGGAATGGGTTGATGCGTGCAACGCGCTTCTGAAGGGCAAGCCGTTTGATAAGCTGATGTATACCAAGACGTATGAAGGTATCACTTTTAGCCCGATCTATACTCTGCGTACAGGTCCGGACGCACAGGATGCGATCCTGCCGACCGATGACTATCCGGGTATGGGGGACTTCATGCGCGGTCAGAAAGTCAATGGTTACAAAGAAGAACCATGGGGCATTGCACAGTCTTGTGATGAAGCACTTCCGAAGGAAAATAATGAGCTCCTGAAACACGAAATCGATCGTGGTTCCACGGTATACAATGTACGCCTTGATGCATCCACTCTGCATGGCATCGATGTGACTGATGCCGAAAAACCAGGTGAAACCGGCGTTTCTCTGACCACTCTCGAAGATGTGCATAACCTTCTGGACGGTCTGGATCTTGCAAAGTATCCATTCATGATGTATACCGGCGAATCTGCACTGGCACCGCTTGCTATGGTGGCTGCCGCAGTCAAAGCACAGGGAAAAGATGTGTCCGCGCTTCATGGCGTGATCGGTGGAAGCCCGTTGACACAGCTGCTGACTGATGGCAAGAATAAGGAAAGCCTTGAAAAAGCATACGACCAGATGGCAGAGACCATCCGCTGGGCTCGCAAGAATGCACCGAGCGTAGCGACCGTATTCATCACTTCCGATGTATTCTCTCTGGGCGGCGCACAGGCCGTACAGGAAATCGCATATACCTTCGGCGTCGCTGTAGAGTATGTTCGTGAAATGCTGAAGAGAGGCATTTCGATCCATGATATCGCACAGTCCTTCTACTTCGGCTTCAATGTAGGCGCTACGTTCTTCATTGAAATTGCAAAGCTTCGTGCAGCTCGTCAGGTATGGTCGAACATCATGAAGGCTTTCGGCGCAGAAGAAGAAGATCGTTCGATGAAGATCCATGCAAAACCGGCATTCTTCACAAAGACCATTTTCGATGTGGGCGTGAACATGCTCCGCAACACCACTGAAGCATTCTCTGCTGTGGTTGGCGGTGTTGATACCTACGAAAATGCACCTTATGATGATACCGTCAGAAAAGGTGATGAATTCTCCCGCCGTATCGCTAGAAACCTGCAGATCATGCTGCAGGAAGAATTCGGCATGCTGCGCCCGATCGATGCAGCTGGCGGCTCCTGGGCGATTGAAAAACTCACCAAAGAGATGGCAGAAAAGATCTGGGCTGAATTCCAGAAGATCGAATCTCTGGGCGGCATGACCAAAGCAATCAAAGAAGGCTATCCGCAGAAGGAGATCAAAGCTGTCCTTGAAAAGCGCTTCAAAGCACTGGATCTTAGAAAAGACCGTGCGGTCGGCAATAACATGTACCCGCTGATGGGCGAAGTGCTCCTCGAAGCTCGTCCGGAAGATACGAAAGCGATTCAGAAAGAACTCGGCGATGCAGCTAAGGCTTACCGTGCGGATCTTGATCTTGCTTTCAGAAGCCAGAAGCTGGCAGAACTCAAAGATGCCGGCGAAGGCGAAGCCATCGACAAGGCGGCCGCTGCTGCCGCTGCTGGTGCGACCATCGCTGAAATCTACGAAGTCGCAGGCAATGCAGAAGGTTCTATCGCTGTCGAAAAGATCGATGCACACCGCTGGACGGAACGCTTCGAAGCGCTCCGCTTTGATACCGAAGCATATAAAGAAAAGACTGGCAAGAATGTCGAGATCTTCCTCGCAAACATGGGCAAGATCCCGCAGCATAAAGCCAGAGCAGACTTCTCCACCTCCTTCCTGCAGGTCGGCGAATTCAATGTCCATCTCAATAATGGTTTCCAGGATGACGAAGACAAACCGGGCTCCCGCTGGGATAAGTGCGTAGAAGCACTGAAAGCTGGTGCTGATGACAAAGGCACGCCATATGATGTCGCTGTCATCTGCTCCACGGATGCGACCTATCCGGAAGATGTACCGGCTCTGGCTCCGAGACTGAAAGAAGTCTTGGGCGACGGCACCCTCTTCCTCGCAGGCGCAGCTCCAAAGGATCTGGAAGAGACCTACCGCAAGGCGGGCGTAGATGATTTCATCAGCGTCAAAGCAAACTGCTACGAAATTCTCCGCATGCTGCAGAAAAAGAAAGGAATGATTGAATAATGGCAAACACAAATCCTGATTTCACACAGCTGTCTCTGGGGGAACATCCACACTGCTCCTATGATGAGTGGAAGGAAAAGCTGGAAGCCAAGACCGGCAAAGGCTTTGATGCACTCTATGAACCGACCATGGAAAAGATCCCGGTCGCTCCCTTCTATACCAAAGATGTCTATGATGACTGCAATCACCTGGACTTCATGAGCGGTATCCCGCCATTCCTTCGTGGACCGTACTCCACCATGTACGTTTTCCGTCCATGGACCGTTCGTCAGTACGCAGGCTTCTCCACGGCAGAAGAATCCAACGCATTCTACAAGAGAAACCTGGCAGCAGGTCAGAAAGGTCTGTCCATTGCATTCGACCTTCCGACCCACCGCGGTTACGATGCGGATAACCCACGCGTTATCGGCGACGTAGGTAAAGCCGGCGTATCCGTATGCTCCATGCTTGATATGAACATCCTCTTCGACGGCATCCCGCTGGATCAGATGTCCGTATCTATGACCATGAACGGCGCTGTTCTTCCGATTCTGGCATTCTTCATTTCCGCCGGCATCGAACAGGGCGTCGACAAGAAGATCCTTGCAGGTACCATTCAGAACGATATCCTGAAGGAATTCATGGTACGTAACACTTACATTTACCCACCGGCTATGTCCATGCGTATCATTGGTGATATTTTCGAATACACCACCAAGTACATGCCGAAGTTCAACTCCATTTCCATTTCCGGCTACCACATTCAGGAATGCGGCGCTACCTGCGATCTGGAAATCGGTTACACTCTGGCAGACGGCATGGAATACATCCGCTGCGGCGAAAAAGCAGGTCTGCCGGTCGATGCTTTCGCAAAGCGTCTGTCCTTCTTCTGGGATCAGGGCAAGAACTACTTCATGGAAGTCGCAAAGATGCGTGCAGCTCGTGTCCTCTGGGCAAAGATCCTCAAAGGCTTCGGCGCAAAGAATCCGAAATCCATGGCACTTCGTACCCACTCCCAGACCTCCGGCTGGTCCCTCACCGAACAGGATCCATTCAACAACATCGGCCGTACCTGTATGGAAGCTATGTCTGCAGCTCTCGGTCACACCCAGTCCCTGCATACCAACGCACTCGACGAAGCAATCGCTCTGCCGACTGACTTCTCTGCTCGTCTGGCTCGTAACACCCAGCTTTACATCCAGGATGAAACCAAAGTCTGCAAGATCATCGATCCATGGGGCGGCTCCTACTATGTGGAATACCTCACCAACGAGATCATCAAACGTGCATGGGCACACATTCAGGAAGTCGAAGCACTGGGCGGCATGTCCAAAGCTATCTCCACCGGCCTTCCGAAGATGCGTATCGAAGAATGCGCCGCTCGTCGTCAGGCAGATATCGACTCCGGCCGTGAAACCATTGTCGGCCTGAACAAGTACAGACTGGCGAAGGAAGATCCGCTGAACGTTCTCTCCATCGATAACACCGCTGTACGTAACGCACAGATCAAACGTCTGGAAAAACTCAGAAGCATCCGCGATCCGGAAGCTGTCCGCCGCGATCTGGAAGCCATCACCAAGTGTGCAGAATCCCGTGACAACGGCAACCTTCTGGAAGCTGCTGTTCAAGCAGCACATGACCGTGCATCCCTTGGCGAAATCTCTGACGCTGTTGAAAAGGTATCCGGCCGCTTCAATGCAGTCATCCACACCATTTCCGGCGTATACTCCAATGAATTCGATGACACCTCCGAACTGGATGAAGCAAAGAAACTGGCTAACGAATTCGAAGCTCTCGAAGGCCGCCGCCCGCGTATCTTCCTCGCGAAGATGGGCCAGGATGGTCACGACAGAGGCCAGAAAGTCCTTGCTACCTCCTTCGCAGATATGGGCTGGGACGTCGACGTAGGCCCGCTCTTCCAGACTCCGGAAGAAGCGGCACAGGATGCCGTCGACAACGACGTTCATATGGTCGGCTTCTCTTCCCTGGCAGCAGGTCATAAGACCCTGCTCCCGGCTATCGTCGAAGACCTGAAGAAACTCGGCCGTGAAGATATCCTCGTAGCTATCGGCGGCGTTATCCCGCCACAGGATTACGAATTCCTGTACGATCATGGTGCAGTTGCTATCTTCGGACCAGGCACCAACATTCCGAAATGCTGCATCAAGCTGCTCCAGATGCTCGTAGACCGTGCTAAGGAAGAGGCTAAGGCAGAATAAGGTCGCCTACCGTTTTCTGACACTGTCATTCAATGCGTATCGGCAAAGGGTTCAAGGTTCAGGGTTCAGGGGGTTACTGGAAATGGTGATACCCTAACCTGAACCCCGAACCCTGAACCAATGACCATTTCGTAACCGGGATAGTGGCAGAAACATTTTTAGGAAATCTGATTTCTTGTCCTGCGCGGAGCCGAGGGCGACCTCGGCTCCCTAGCAGGGCTTGCAATCCAAATCGAGTGATAGACCGGAAAACAGAGGAATGGAAATGGTGATGGATAGTCACCGCGGCCGGTCACTATCACGACCAATGAATCATGCTTGATACACATCATATTTTCATTTGGCAGTCCTCCTTTTCATGATCCATCTACAGGGGGAGAAGCCAGGAAAGGGAGGGTATGACAAATGCCTGAAAACAATGATGATTTAAGACCCAGCTGGGTACCGGAAGAGAAAAATCCTGAATTCGCCTGCTCTGTCATGCGTGGGATAGATACCACGGCAAACAGCATCACCGGGGCGAAGGAATACCCAGATGCTCCGCTTCGAAAAGTGCCGCTTCGTAAGAAAATGACCGTCGAGCAGTACATCGACGGTGTGGCCAAAGGGGATCGTGTGACGCTGTCCAAGGCCATCACGCTGATCGAAAGCAATGCGCCGAAAGACTTTGACAAAGCGCAGCGCGTGCTGCAGGGACTTCTCCCCAGAACGGGCAAGGCTCTCCGTATCGGTATTACCGGTGTACCGGGGGCCGGCAAATCGACCTTCATCGAGTCCTTCGGCCAGATGCTCTGTCATCAGGGCTACAAAGTCGCCGTCCTTGCCGTCGACCCGACCTCATCCATCACCGGCGGCTCTATCCTCGGGGATAAGACACGTATGCAGAACCTGTCTCGTGAACCGAACTGCTTCATTCGACCCTCTCCATCCAAAGGCACTTTGGGCGGTGTCGCGAGAAAATCCCGCGAGACCATGCTCCTCTGCGAAGCTGCCGGCTGTGATGTCATCCTTGTCGAGACCGTCGGTGTCGGCCAGTCGGAGACCACGGTCCGCTCCATGGTCGATTTCTTCATGCTCGTCGTACTGACAGGGGCCGGCGATGACCTCCAGGGCATCAAGAAGGGCATCATGGAGCTTGCCGATGCCATCGTTGTCAACAAAGCGGATGGGGATAACCTCGAGCGTGCCAAGGTCGCGCAGGGCGAGTATGAAAGAATGTGCGAATTCATCCGTCCGGCTACCGAAGGCTGGAAAACCCATGCTTACCGCTGCTCCGCGATCAAGAAAACAGGTCTTTTGGAGCTCTGGGCCGTCATGCGTGAATTTGAAAAAGTCACAAAGAAATCCGGCATTTTTGAAAACCGCAGACAGCGCCAGATCCTTGACTGGGTGAACAGCATGATCGACGAACATCTGCATAATCTCTTCTTTGAAGATCCGCTCATCAAGAGCCGTCTGCCATCCGTCAAAGCGGCTGTCCTTGCGGGCGTCGTCTCCCCAAGTCAGGCCGTTACGGAGCTTATCCACTCCTTCGATATGGATCGCGCATCCATCAAGCATTTGGAGGAAACGGAAAAGTAAAGCGCATCCGGCAGACTGGTGGCGGAGATCCCGTGCAAGGATCGATTTCGTTTCTCATAGACCGGATCCTTTATCCGTTTCTGCCTATTTTACAAGCAACATACAAAGGAGAACTCCTAATTGTTTACCAAAGATCTATACCTGGCCGGTGGGTCATTCCATGGGCTGCAGGAAGTGTTTTCGAGGATCTACGGTGTCGTAGATACCCAGGCGGGCTATGCGAATAGCCGTATCGAAGCTCCGACGAAGGAGCAGGTCGCCGATGGGAGCGCAGAGGCTGTGGAGTGCGTGAAGGTCACGTACAATCCGAAGAAAATCGACATCGGTATGCTCCTTAACGTATTCTTCACCATCATCAATCCGTACACCGATGGCATTCAGGGGAAATATGTCGGCCCGCAGTACCGAAGCGGGATCTACTACACGAGCAAGGAGGATGTGCCACAGATCAGCTACTTCCTCGTTTTCCTGCAGAATCGCGGCGTCGCTCATCAGATGACGGACAATGCCCTCGTTGTAAATGAATTCGAAGGAGAAGGGAAGGTGCGCCCGAAGGTCAGGACAGAGATGAAAGAGCTTGTGAATTTCTACCCTGCGGTTGAAGAAGAGCAGCACTATCTCAGAAGTCACCCGGATGCATATACCCCAATCGATATTCATTTGCTGGAAGAATTAAAAATCATACAGTAAAAAGAGGCTGTGAAGAAATGAATCCGCATTTCTTCACAGCCCTTTTTACTTTGCTTTCATTTGGTTCATGGTTCAAGGTTCATGGGTGAGGTGGCGGCTTCGCCGCCTTTTTTAGAAGATGATATTCTCGTATCGCAGCCTTCCCCTCTAGGGGAAGGTGCCCCGCAGGGGCGGATAGGGCACTGGCGGTATGAAAGACAGTTGAAGAAAGTGGAGAGGTGCGCGGCACACGTGGGGAAAACGTGTGTCCCTGAGCCTCGAATAACAAAGATTTCTTGCTTCGCTCGAAATGACGATACAGGGATGAGGATCATTCAACATCATTTTTTACCGCTATGGGGATCTATCCTCCGCCTTCGGCGCGCCCTTTCTTCAAGGGGCTACTCAGCTGTCATACAAATGCGCTGCCCCGAGCAGCACCGATAAAGGCTACAAAATGAGAATACCGCTTCCCCCGCATCAAAGCCTTCCCCTCTAGGGGAAGGTGCCCCGAAGGGGCGGATAGGGTGACTATGGCATGAAAGACAGCTGGGATAAGGTTTCCCGGTCACTCCTATGAGAGCTGCAAGTCCCCCGCGGCAGATGGAACGCGAAAATGAGATGATCGTTATTTCACATCGCCTTTTTCGGTCAGGGCTAGGGAAATAGTGATTCAATCTGACAATGATGGGATACGTGTTTCCTTGGCTCGTGGGCATGCAGTCCTTTGATTACGTTTGAAAGCTTCGCTTGAATGAGAAATGGTGGTGCCCCAAAGCAGTATTCAAGTCACCAGTCACTAGCCACCAGAGGCTCATCTCAATTTATTTCCTAAACGCATTCATGAATTTCTCATTGACATGCATGACAAATGGTGCTATCATGTACTTAACCGAATAAGAAAAGGTAAGTGCCTTAAAGGCTTAATAGGGAAGACCGGTGAAATGCCGGCACGGTCCCGCCACTGTAATGCAGAGCGAATCCAAAATGTCACTGAGAGATCGGGAAGACGGATAAGCGAGGAAGCAGAGTCAGGAGAACTGCTTATCTTGGATCACCGTTATGACCCACGAGCGATGGGAAGGGGATGTCTTTATAGATGTCTCTTTGCGTTCGTGCAAAGAGGTTTTTTAATGGGGATTTCGGTACTTGAATAACTTCATAAGAAAACAGGTGCCCTGTAGGGCTTAATAGGGAAGACCGGTGAAAGACCGGCACGGTCCCGCCACTGTAATGCAGAGTGAATCCAACGAAGTCACTGATTTGAGGAGATCGGGAAGGCTGGAGGAGCGAGGAAGCAGAGTCAGGAGAACTGCCTGTTTTGTACAACCGTTTGACCTACGAGCGATAGGAAGGTGTGCTTGACTGCAAGTCCTTTGACGTGCATATTCCACCCTTTTTCTATCCAAAAGGGTGGATTTTTTGATTTCCTTCTGCGGCATGATGAGGATCAATGAAGCAGAGCCCCTTTTGCTGAGGATGGTGACAGGGAACACTATTCTCCGAGTAGGTCAACGGAACTTCTCGCTTTTTCGCAAAGGCTGATGTCAGTAAAGATCTCCGAGCTTATCCGGAATCCGGCCTTGATGGTCCCGGCGCATCCCTGTATGTGGATATCAGCGATACTATCGATGTAATGCCTTCGGGCTTTACATATACCTGTGGGGATTTTTCTCCATGGTTCATCTCCTTTCCGGTGATGGTCATAAAGAAATTTCATTTCTTTTGGGAAAATGATCATCACCACCCCTTCTACGAATACTTCTTCGGAAGTGACTATATATGATGTATTCCTCAGTATCTGAGGTTTACATATACCTGTGGGGTTTTCGTTCCCCATGGTTCATCTCCCTTCAGCGATGGTTTCAACAGGGAAATGGAATCATCGCCCCCTTTTACAGATCCTTCCCTTAGGGAAGTTCCTATAGGAGGATATTTCCTCCACTCTTGGCCGGCCTATCCGGCTGACTCGACCTCCTTGGGACGTTATCGTCCTTCTGTCAGGATGGCATCAGGGAATGCCATCCTGGCTCCCTCTCTTTGGTAATAACTTTCTACGAAAGCTATTATACAGGTTCTCATTACGGAGCCCAACCAGCTCCAACCCCTTTGGAAGCGGCGCATGTCGCTTCTCTTTTTTTATGCCAGATGGTATGAGCGACGCTCATGTAGTGTGGCTCCTCTCAAAATGAGAAAATGGTGGTGCGGCGCTCTATATGTTTGCGCAGCACCACCACTTCTCACTCCTCACTAAAAAAAGCAGCCCGGGGCTGCTTTTTCAAATCCATCCAAACCGCCTGCATGCTTCATAGATGCCGTCTTCATCAGCCCGTCTGGTGATGTACTTGGCTTTTTCCTTGAGCTGTGGCTTGGCATTTCCCATGGCGATAGAGAACCATTCGGGGCGGAACATGGTACAGTCATTCATGCCGTCGCCAAAGACGATGATGTCTTCATCCGGAATGGCGAAGCGGCGCTGAAGCTCTTCGATGCCGTGCTCCTTATGGATAGGCTCGATGAGCATGGTATCCGCACGGAACCAGACGTGAGGGAGTGGGCCTAAGGGGATCTCCGATTCCTCCTGCTTGCTGCAGGCGATGAAGATCTTGTGGATGACGGAGGCGGTGTGAAAATCAAAAGCGGGGTCCACTTCCGTCTTGTAGTAGCGGTCTTTCACCTTCTCAAGGTAGCTATTCGTGGTCGTGATGCGGTATTTCTCATTTCTGATCGCAAGCGCCCAGGGATGCTTCTCGCAGTCGATGGCAGAGAGCATCGCGAAGCAGTCTTCAAGTGCAAGACCTTCATCATAAAGGATCTTGCCGTCTATGGTGACCGCATTTCCTCCATCGGAGACAGCGGCTGTGATGCCAAGGTCACACGCGACCTGCCAGGCATCTGCCTGAATGCGTCCGGTCGCCAGCGAGACGAAGTGCCCTGCCTTTTGGAGGCGTCGGATGGCTTCTCTGGTGCTGTCGGGATAGTCGGCAGTAAGCGGCGTGGTCAGCGTGCCGTCGATATCAAAGAAAAAGTATTTCTTCATAGGGCCTCCTTGGAGAATCATTTTCTTTCATTATACTACATGTTTCCTGTTTCCCAGCCAGATCCCGAAAAGGATCATGACGATGCCGATGATCTGCGGGAAGGAGATCGATTCGCCGAGAAGCAGGAAGGAGAAGAAAAGGGCGGCGGGGAGCTCGCTGGCAGCGAGAAGACTGCCGAGGCCGGGGGAGATGTGCGGCATCCCGCTGCTAAAGAGGAGCGGCGGGAGGAAGACACCAAAGAGGGTGAGGGGGATTCCGTAGGGAAGGATAGAGGCAAAATGCGCGGGCGATACCGGAAGGTCGGGCGGCAGAAAGAGGAGAACCATCACGAGCGCGCCGCTTACCATGAGGGCGCTTTTGGTGATGGGATGGATGCCTCGCCCGATGCGGTTCATGCAGAGAAGACCGGTGGTGTAGGAAATCGCGGCAGCAAATCCCCAAAGCATGCCGGCGGAGAGGGAAAAGGCGGCAGCGCTTCCGATCACGCCCGCCCCCAGTACAGTGCCTGCGAGGACGATCGCGATGGAAAGGAGACGGAGGCGGGTGGGCTTCTCCCGTCGGATCACGCACTCGGCGAGCGTGCCGAGCCAGATGGACTGGAAAAGGAAGATGACAGCGAGCGAAGCGGGCAGGGTCTCCAGCGCGTGGTTGTAGAGCATGGTGGTGCCTGAGAGCGGAATACCGGTCAGGAGAAAGGCCAGTGCGGTCTTTTTCGCGGGGAATCTCCGCACGCGGAGAAGCCAGATGGTCCAGAGCAGAAGAAATCCAAGAAAATACTGGATGGAAGAGACGTTATTGATAGAAAAGCCCGACCGATAGGAGAGCTTGACGAGTGTGGAAATGATACCATAGGAAGCGCCGCCGGCCAAAACGAGTGCGGCATAAAATGTTTGTGACATAGATGAGTGACTCCTTTTGCATGTCCCTATTATAGCATGAGAGAAGGGGGCTGGGGACCGGGGAAACACGGCGTCCTCGCTGGTGGCATCTTCTGCGCCTCCCCTCTTCACATAGCCGTTCTCGCAAATGAAAAAAGCCGGAGCCTTTCCATTGTCGACTATAGCAATAAAAATAAATTGACAATATACATATCTATCGATACAATATAAATTGACTATGAAGAACCATATTTGTTATTATTAAGTATCATTGTTATCCCGGTTAGCAGCAGGTGGCGGGGAGGATCTCTGCCCGTTTCCTGTTTTACTCTAAGGAAAGAGGACATATGGAAGAAAATATGACACAGGATGGGAAAGAGATCCTCTTCGACATCCGTCATTTGACACATACCTTCGAGACGGAGGACGGGAAGACATTCGACGCGCTGTCGGATGTGACCTGTACGATCCCGAAGGGATCCTTCACCGCCATCATTGGCACAAATGGGAGCGGCAAGTCTACACTGGCCAGGCATCTCAATGCCCTGTACCTTCCGACGGCGGGCGAGGTCATCGTAGAAGGCATGAAAACCAGCGACATGGAGCATATTTGGGACATCCGGCAAAAGGTCGGCATGGTCTTTCAGAATCCAGATAACCAGCTGGTCGCGGCTATCGTCGAAGAAGACGTCGCCTTTGGCCCGGAGAACCTGGGCGTACCCGCAGACGAGATCCGAAAGCGTGTGGACTATGCGCTGGAAAAAGTCGGCATGAGCGCCTACCGCACGCATTCACCGGCGATGCTCTCCGGCGGACAGAAGCAGAGGATCGCCATCGCCGGCGTACTCGCGATGCATCCGGACTGCATCGTCCTGGACGAACCGACGGCGATGCTCGACCCTCTGGGACGCAAGGAAGTCATGGATACCATCCATGAGCTGAACCGTTCGGAAGGGATCACCATCGTGCTGATCACCCATTTCATGGAGGAAGCTGTGACGGCGGATCATGTGCTGGTCGTCGACCGCACGAAGCTCCAGATGCAGGGGACAGCACGCGAAGTCTTCTCGCAGGCAGACAAGCTGACGGCCATGGGGCTCGATGTCCCGGTCGCTGCCGATCTTGCCCATGGGCTTCGGAAAAAAGGTTACGAGATTCCTGAAGATTGCATGACAGATGAGGAGCTGGGAGAAGCACTATGTCCATACGCGTCGAACATATAAGTTATATTTATGGCAAGGGTTCGCCATTTGAAAAGACGGCCCTGGATGATGTCGATCTCACCATCGAAAAAGGAGAATTCATCGGCATTATCGGTCATACAGGGAGCGGGAAATCGACACTCATCCAGCACCTGAACGGGCTCATCCATCCGACCTGCGGCAAAGTCACCATCGATGGTGTCGACCTTGCCGAGAAATCCAAAGCCGCCGTCGCCAAGCGCCACTCGGTCGGCATGGTTTTCCAGTACCCGGAACACCAGCTTTTCGAAGAAACCGTCGCCAAAGACATCGCCTTCGGGCCGATGAATCTGGGGTGTGATGAAGAAGAGGCCGGAAAGCGCGTGAAAAGCGCTATGAAATTTGCCGGTCTTGACTACGACACCTTCGCAGGCCGCTCGCCCTTCCGCCTCTCCGGCGGGCAGCAGCGCCGCGTCGCCATTGCCGGCGTCATCGCGATGCACCCGGATTTCCTCATCCTGGACGAACCATCGGCAGGCCTTGACCCCATCGGACGGCGGGAAATTTTCTCCCGCATCCAGAGCTGGTACAAGAAAGGCGTATTCTCCGTCATCCTCGTCTCGCATAATATGGATGACATCGCACGCCTCGCGACCCGCCTTCTCGTCATGCACAAAGGCCGCCTTGTGCTGGACGGCGAACCGATGGATATCTTCCTCCACCACAGAGAAGAACTGCAGGCCTGCGGCGTCGATGCTCCGCCCCTCACGCAGACACTCCTCTACCTGAAAGAGAAGGGCATCCCCGTGCCGGAAGAGGCAAAAACGACAGAAGAAGCCGTAGAAAAAATGGCAAAGATGCTGGGAGGTAAGACACATGCTCACTGATATGACCCTCGGCCAGTACTATCCCGGCCATTCGTACCTGCACCAGATGGATCCCCGTGCGAAGATCCTCTGTACCATGATCTTCATCGTCGCGATTTTCCTCGCGAACAACCTGTATTCCTACATAGTCGTCGCCGGCTTCACCTTCCTTGCCATCGCCCTCTCCGGCGTACCGGCGAAAATGATCTGGAAGGCCATCAAGCCCCTCTGGGTGATCCTTGTTTTCACCATGCTCATCCACATCCTCACCACTCCGGGGACGGAAATCTTTTCGTGGAAATTCATCCACATCAGCGAAGAAGGCATCAGGAACGGCATCGTCATGACACTGCGCCTCGTCTTCCTCATCGCCTTCTCCTCGCTTCTCACCTATACCACGAGCCCGATCGTCCTGACCGACGGCATCGAAGACCTCCTGATGCCATTCCGTCGCTTCGGGGTACCCGCGCACGAGCTCGCCATGATGATGACCATCGCGCTTCGTTTCATCCCGACACTTTTGGAAGAAACTGACCGCATCATGAAAGCCCAGTCCTCCCGAGGCGCTGACTTCGTGAACGGCAATCTCTGGCAGCGCGCCAAGAACATGATCCCGCTCCTCGTCCCGCTCTTCATCTCCGCCTTCCGCCGCGCCGACGACCTCGCGACCGCCATGGAAGCCCGCTGCTATCGCGGCGGCGAAGGACGTACCAAGATGCACCAGCTCTCCTATACCTGGCGGGATAGAAATGCCTTCATCGCTATTGCCCTCGTGACCGGCGCCCTCATCGCGCTGTATGTAGTCATGAGATAGAATGGGGCGTGGGGTTAGCCACATGGAATCCTGAAGTTTGAAAGCAGGGATGAGTAGCTAGGGATTAGAAATGAGCGGTGATCGAAATAGCGCAATTGGTACGCTGACCGTTCTGCAAGGAAGATCTCTCGGCTACGCTCGAGATGACGGCGCGAAGCGCTATCAAAATTTCGCGGCGCTTCTGATTTTTATGCGCTCCACCATCCCCGCCCTACCTATAGAACCTGTTGAACCTCTTTCAAACGCAATTAAGGGGAACTCCTAATCCCTAATCCCCAGTCACTAGCCACTATTTTTCTCGAAGGACTATCCCATGCGAAATATCTGGATCACCGTTTCCTACGAAGGAACAAACTATGCCGGCTTCCAGCGCCAGCCCACCCGCATGACCGTGCAGGAAATGCTTGAGAATACACTCCTTCAGCTGACGGGAAAGAAGACAACCATTTACTTCGTCGCCCGCACCGATGCCGGCGTCCATGCCTATGGGCAGGAGTGTACCTTCTACACCGAGTCCCGCATCCCCGGAGACCGATTTGTTCACGCCATGAATGCCCTCCTTCCGCGCGATATCCGAGTCCGCCAAAGCCGAGAGATGGACGAAGACTTCTCCGTCCGCCGCCGCAACTTCGGCAAGACCTACGGCTACCTATTGACCGAGAGCCGCGAAGCCTCGCCCTTCCTCGTGCGCACCATCTGGCGCACTGGGAAGCAGTTCGACCTTGCCAAAATGGAAGTAGCCGCCAAAGTCTTAGAAGGTCGCCACGACTTTACTTCCTTCCGCGGGAACAACGCCGTCCCCTCCGATCCCGTGCGGCTTGTCCATGAGATCCGCCTTCGGAAAGTGGGGCCCCTCATCTGGATCTACGTCACCGGCGAAGGCTTTCTCTACCACATGGTCAGAAACATCGCCGGCGCTCTCGTTGATGCAGGGAGCAGCGTCCTTGCTCCTCACGATCTCGAACGGATTTTGGAAGCCCGCGACCGACGAGAGCTCGGTCTCACCGCTCCGGCGGAAGGTCTTGCCCTTCTCAAAGTCTATTTCCAGCCGATCACGAAAGAAGCGATCGATGAGACATTGCAAGAGCCCCTCTATCCATGGTGTGGCGTATAGAAAAAAGGGCGTGATGCAAAAGCATCACGCCCTTTTTGTATTCGTGATTCCTTAGCCGTTAGAAGATCAGACAAAGGCACTGTGCTGATCGAAGTCCTTTTGCCGCTTTGAATGTAAAAGGACATAATAGGTGATTGTGATCGACGGTAAAGGCCTCAATGGGGAGAAGGCCGATGCCATCGAACTGTATACCCGCGCAGCAAAGATCCTGGGGCAGATCAAAGCAAAGACGTTTCAGGTGACGACGGGCTCGAATGTCATTGATGCTAAAAGTGGTACAGTAGCGGCCATCGAAGGTAGCGGGTTGAAGCCGCTAAAGCTGATCATGAACAATGGTGCTGTGTTGTACCAAGAGATTGGAGCATTGCAGCCGTTTAATTGGACAGTTTCAATTAGTGGACATGTTCACGGAGGAAACAAATGATAAAGAATTTGCCTCGAAAAAAAATAGGTTTTGGATTGATTCTGCTCATAATAGGATATCATGCTATATTTGGTGGAGCACGAATGCTCATTGATTTTAAATATCCTAATGGATGGTATGACAATACAATTGTAGCTTTTGGTGAAAAATTGAGGATTTTGGTATTTGAGAATCAAAAAAATTTGAAGATATGGGAAATGGTGGATACTCGACCTGAAGATATTGCACTCAAATATACAGAATTGGAGTGCAATGTATATTCGATGGAAACCCAAATGGGGTGGTTTTATCAGTACAAAACTTTTTACGTGTACGGTCGAAGTGGTTTTTGGGTAATTCAAGCAGATCCGTTTCATATCAAGCTGTTACGAAATCAAAATATGCCTTCTAAGGATGCACGGGAATTGGATGAGACGATTGCGAAGTATAATGCCTATGGGAACCAGTTTACCGTAGTCAAGGATGAGTCCGACTTAACGGTAGAAGAACAAAATGCATATGCACACTTAAAGGAAGAGGCACAACCTAGGATTGAGGAGTTAAAAGAGCAAGGATTGTATCCGTAACGGATACTCTCGAAGCCAAGAAAGACATGACAGAGAACAGCGACAATTACATCCGTACCTATAGAAAAACAGAGACGGCAAACACACTCGCGGCAGGGAAAACCATCACCCTCGCGGCGGGTGAGAATTTGAGTGCCAGAAATACGACAGTCCTTTCAGAAAGCGTTCAAATAACGGTTGCCGCCAAGGGTGACGTGAACCTGGAAAACGGCTATAATGAGTCCAGGGACGACTACGGCCTGAAATACAAGGAACGCGGTCTCCTCTCCAGCAAGACCACAACGATCAAGAGCCGTGACGAAAGCAAGACCGTGACAGCCTCGACCCTTTCGGGGGATGCCGTGCAGATCACCGCAGGCGGGAATACGAATATGACTGGATCCCAAGTCATCGGCACACATGATGTCGCGATTTCTTTCGGTTCAGAAAGAAGGTGACAAACTATGACTGAAATTGATTTAATTCGAGTTATTCTACTCTTTGGTGTTTTTCGTATGATTTGGAAATGCTTTCATAAGTTTCCACAGGAATATTTTCACGAAACAAGCTACTTTTTACTGTACACTTTTTCATAGTCATGTTTTATAATTGGTTTTTTAGTCTTACTCTTTATAACGAAGATTTCTGTAATTTTACATATTGTTGAATTTAATATGTTTCTAGGAATTTGTCTGATGTTAGGAGTATCGGAAATTGGTATTTTGGAAGCAATCAAAAAAAGGGCAATCTTAGATTATAAGAATTATGGAATAAAGTTGGGAAATGAATACAAGAATAATATAATTCGTAGAAATTTTTTAATAGTTATAGAAGCTATAATGATAGCTATTGTCATTGCTTTAAAGTATTCTCTTTTAGGAGTGCAATAGAACAAATGACAGGTTTAAGAAAAAATATTCAGGAGATAAATTCCAAATTTGTGGGCAAAGGATTCTATTTGAGGTGTATTACTAGAAACATGACCATCACCTTTGATAAAGACATCCATGTGAATGCATCGGATATTATCGCGGGGAAAGATATTTCAATGACCGGCGAATTTGTAGATACTGAATACATTTGCAATATAAAAAATTTGTAATGGTATGAGGTTAAAATGACTGTGAAAACTGATGCAAAGAGTACCATCGCTTCTATTTGTATAACTGTTATTATTATTCTCTTCTGGGCAGGCTTCTATTGGGGAGAAAAATATATAGATAGAAAATATATAATGTCAAACGTTGATTTAATGATAGATGTTTATCAGTCCATACCGGATCCTTCAATGAAGTATAAAGAAGGTGTGAAAATTAAAAAAAGGTGGGTTGTGAAGTATTTAGAAGCGGAAAGGTTTTATCGAGAACTTCCAACTAAAGATGGTATTGATTTTTGGACAAATTATGCCCGAAACAATGGGTGGAAAATCAAAGAGAATAATTCATGGCGTAATCAACGCGAGCAGCACATTCATTTGCAAAAAGGTAATATGAACTGGTATATTTTTCATAGGACAGGGGAAGAACGATGGAGCATGATGATTGATGTAAATGATATATTTCAAAAAATGGGGCTTTGACAGCTAATGATAGTAATCAATGATGCTCCTTGGTGGTTTGCAGGGGCTAAGTGCATCCTATGGAAAAGGTAGCCAAAATAGTACAGCAAAAGACACGGCGAATAAAGAAAGCACCGTGTTTGCCGGGCGCACTGTCAGCATCGAGAGCGGAAAAGATACAGACATCATCGGAAGCCATGTGAAAGCAGAGCGGTCTTCTCTCGAGTGGCGTACTCGGCTTCACCATCGGGACGGAGAAACGGAAAGATCGGTACAAAGATGCTGACCGTCTTCAGAAGTCATCGACCGTGGGAAGCGTAAGCGGCAATGTGTCGATCGAATCGGGCAACAAGGTAGAAATCGGCGCGTCAGCCGTACTTGCGGGATATGAAGACTGACGGGATGCGCGGAAAGTACAAAAGAGCGATGAGCTTTGCAGGCTCATTGCTCTTTTGTACTTTCTGCATGCGAAAAAATAGAATTTGTTTTCCCGATAAATCATGCTATAATACGAGTAGAGTACTAAAAAAACGAAAAGAGTACTGGAGGAATCATTATGGATGAACAGCTGATCGCGGCAGCGAAGGAAGAGATGCGGCTGCACTCGGTCAAATTCACGATGGACGATATCGCAAGAAAGCTCCATATCTCGAAAAGTACGCTGTACCAGAAGGCGTCTTCGAAGGCGGTGCTGATCCGCATGGTGTGTCTGGCAGATCAGGAGGCGTTTCGGAAGGCGAAGGAAGCGCTGATGAGGAAGAAGGACACGGCGCGCGGGCGGCTGCTCTCGTACTGCCGTCTCTTTGTGGAGACGCTGTGGGGGATGCCGGATGGGTTTTATCAGGATATAGAGATCCATTATCCGGAGATCTGGAAGATGTGGATGGATTTCAAGTATGAGGAGTTCGACTATATGATGGAGCTTCTGAAGGCCGGGGTCGCGGCGGGGGCTTTTCGTGAGGTGAATTTGACGATCCTTCGCATGATTCTCATCACATCGACGCACAATCTGAATGATGCGGATTTCCTTCGCGAGCAAAATATGACGGGTACGGATGTGATGAATGTGCTCGAGGATATCATTCTCCATGGGATAGAAAAGTAAGGTTAATGGGTTCAAGGTTAGCCCCTCGGGCGTGCTGCCCCTTGATTGTGAATGAAAGCTCTGCTCGAATGAGAAATTAGAAATGAGAAATGCGAAATGGTGGTGCGGCGCATAAAAATAT
>ERZ1023822.195-NODE-195-length-19816-cov-99.989171_pt1 | contig 19816 bp, 12 predicted proteins | sample MGYA00380379_ERZ1023822 | MGnify/ENA primary metagenome ERZ1023822 (study PRJEB33179, sample SAMN07448988) | human gut metagenome | biome: Human-gut; feature: Human associated habitat; material: Faeces | host: Homo sapiens | place: India: Bhopal | collected... | reverse complement strand
AAAGACTTGCTGTCCCACGAATTGGCACAAGTGCAAGCTAACTTTGCACACAGAAATCAAAATAGCAAAGTTATGAAGAAAAAAAAGTTATTTTTCAAGGAATGTCATCTCGCAGGTCGCCAATATCATGATGCCAATGAAGTTTGGGAAGAGTTGAAGGTCGGCACTCTGCTTGAATTACAAAGAGACCAAGAGAACCCATACGACAAGAATGCAGTCGCTGTGGTTTACTCAAAGGTGGCAGATAACAACGAGAAAGAGGAATATCTGCTGGGCTATCTTCCTCGCACTTCCAATACAGAGATTGCCCAATTATTGGAAATGGGGTGGGCAACTATCTTTGAATGCCGCATCAGCAAGATCAACGAAGATGCCCATTACGAGAACCAAATTCGCTTGACCATTCGCATCAAGCAAAACCAACAAGCACAGAATTGTGTCGAAAGTTAACCCTAATATCGGGCCAGGTCGTAGGGACCTGTATGGTGCGACGTGGCCTTGACCTTTCTGTGCTTACCTACAAAGGGACAGGATACGCCTCTCACACGTCGGTCTTCGGATGCAGGCTTCGGGAGGATTTCCTGTCCCTTTTTCTTATTTACGGAATAATAAGCATCTTATATTATCTTTTCATGACGATTTTAAGCACTTTTTCTTGATGCTCATTCATATCATCCACATTCCATTCCAAACCAAAAGGACGTTTAGCCGTCTCATTCTTAATTCCATCATCATAATTGTCTTGACATATTTGCAACATGATTCTGAACTTTAGAGATGCTGTACTAACTTGATTTGACTTTGAATCCAAATAACGGTTTTTCTTATCAATTGGATTCCAGTCAGAACCGGAGCTATTAGCATCGGAACCAATCATGGCAAAGTTTCCAAAACAATTGATGTCTTCTGAGCTGATAGGTTTATCGCTACCAGCCTTAGCCTGAGGATAATAATGTTCAAGGCTCTTGCGAGTTCGAGAGAAATAGAAGTTATTAAATACCTCTAATTCAAAATCACTACATCCCAAATCTTGAAAGAATCCGATACGTTTTGCATCTCCTTTCTTAGCTTTTTCTCCACGTAGCTCCTCCGCATACTTTCTCCATATTTTATAGTCTGTATAATCAAACACATAGAGAGGTATATTGGGCGCTCCCTTAGAATAGATGCGATTAAAGTCTCGTTCTACATTTTCCAGTTCTACATTCAGATGTCCATTTCGTATCATCGTGTCATCAAAGCTATTAGGCTTTGGCTGGTTTCTTTCATTGAGTTTTTCCGCATTCAGATACACATCAAAGAAGTACTTATCAGCCAAATCTCTCATAAAGACGAGATAATCACTCATATTATCGCTCTCAAACAAATGATACAGACAATAGAACAGGTAGTTCTTGTGTTGCTTCGCCGTAAAAGTTACCTCGAACATAGATAGCAACTGTACCAGCTCTGCCTGCACAGGTTTGTCTTCCGACAAATCCTTCAGATAGACAGCATTTCCATTTTTATAGTAACGCTGCAACTTCCACGGATTTTCAGAAATACGGTCCTCACCGAGCGTATGATGAACCACATAATTATCCAAGAAATACTTAGCCTTCAACAGATTATAAGCAAACCGCTTTACGAAATCAGCCGTAATGGTAATCTTCTCAAACTCATTAAGCAGTTCCTTGTCATCAAGAGATAATTTCAAAGGATCAAATCCTTGTTCCTTCATCCTCGTAATCTTCAACACAATTAAGAGGAAATTAGGAAAGTCTATGATTGGTTGAAATCTATCATTTTCATCTAACGTCGTACTCTGGGGCATAGGCTTAACAGGAGTATTCAACAACTCAGCAATCGTTTTTCTACCCAAAGAATTACCTGCATTAGCTGGCATGTCGGCAAATGCATCAAACGACTCTAAGACGAAACTATCCATGTTCTCACCAAAAACAGTTTTCATATCAGACATTTTTTGCTGAACGTAGAAGCACATATCACTACATGCTTCCCAGATACGGCTGAACTTCTCCATTGAGGTATTATCCCCGATAAATTGCTCACTCAATTTTGCCTTAACAATCTCATGCTTCTCCAGCTGTTCGCCACGAGAGTTCATCACCTCAAAATAATGGTTCAAATCCACATCCTTCGGCACTCGATAATGTATGATATGGACATGATTCAAGAAATACTCTTTGAATTTATCCACATCAGTTTGAGCCAAACCAACAATCTCATTCAATCCTGCTTTTGCGGAATCGAAGCCATTCTTGATACCAAGGTCAGGCATCTCACCAAGGTCCTCTTTCTCTCCACGCCCTGATAATGCCTTTATCGTCGAAGCAGAAGCTTTTCGTGCCGAATAAGTCAAGCTATTATAAATGTTCTGCACTCCCAAAGCTCTAAGTATGAGGTAAATCGTAGTCAAACGCTGTTGACCATCTATCACCTCATATTTGTTCTCATCACGCTTATAAGTGACAAGAGTACCTATGTAATAAACCGTTTTGCCCATATCCATAGAATCATGGACATCTTTTATCAAAGCACAAATTTCATCTCGTTCCCACGCATAGTTACGTTGGTAGATAGGAATTACGTATGTAATAGGTGCTCCGTGATTATCACAATAGATTTCCTTGATAGAACACTCTTTCAAAATACTTTTCAAATCTTTCATTGTCTTCTACTATTTATAAAAACGATTAACTTTAAAGAAATAGAGATAATTCAGATAGACTCCATCGCCATCATGCCCATCCAAATTCTCGGCATTTGTTCTGCCATTCTTTTTTCCATCCTTTATGTCGCTATCAGACAAAGGAATTAGCTTGTCTGCCAACACGCTGAGTAATGTAGTGGGAGTATCCTGCCTGGCTATCAACTTGTACATATTAAATGAATTTTTCAAATTCTCATTAGCCCCCATAATGAAATTCTGAGCAGAAAGCCATCCCAGATTTGTATATTGCGCTCTAAGCGAATAAGCCCAAACAAAGGCATAAACGACAAATTGCTCAAATAGCTCCATATCTTCTTTGGTTGGATATGACTCCGGACAAAACCTATCTACATACAGGAGTACCGAAGTATCAAACAGCAACCGGGCAATACCATTGCCTTTTCCATTCTTGAAATAGCGATCCAATGTCTTCACTATAATATTGTCGTTGATATAGAACCCCTCGTACTTGCTATTATCTTGAATGTCCTTTAGTATGGCATAATAATGCTTCGTATATTCAAAGAAAGGTTTGCCTGCTATAATTGGAGCGTCCAATTGAAATGCATTGATATTGCGAGTTCCAGAAACGAATGGCATAGCAGAAGAATTTACCATATCTGCATAACAATAAGCACTCTTATAGAATTGAGCATAAGGAGTTCGTGCAGAACGAGTAATCCCCTTGAACATGTGGATATTACGTTCATCCAACACTTCTGCCCTATTGCCATTTACCCATTCTTTGATACGATACAGATAGTTTCCGAAAAAATCTGCCAAACCACTTTGAGATATTTGTTCCCATCCCTTGACGATTCTTTCAACCTCATTCTCCTCTATACCAATCATTTCACGTAAATGATAAGCTTTCAGCAAATCATGTGGATATAGAGCTTTGCCACGAGCATTCTGAGAATCAAAGAACTGAAAGGCTTCAGAAACGTCAGATGTGACAACAACAATAAGTTCACATCTGTTCTCTACAAATTCTTCCAGTCTTCTACACTCCCGTTCCTTTACATAAAAGTCTTCTTTCTGTTGTTGGCTTGCTTCCAAATCAGGTTTGCTGACGCGTCGTTCCAATGCTCGATAATTATTGGATATATTACGGGCATTATACTCATTATCATATAATTCTTGCTGGAGAAAGGCTATATCGTTCTTCCCCAAAGCCTTTAACAACAAAGAGAACGTAATGATTCTCTGCAAGCCATCAACTATATCATACGAGCCTTGGCTTGATGCTCGATGAAGAATCAGAGTACCTACCCTGTAACTTTCTTTATTTTCATTCATCGCTTCGATAATATCATCAAGCAACTGTATTGCATTACGAGCAGTCCACTTATATGGACGCTGATAGATCGGAATCGACAGATTCACACCATTAATGGGTTCCCCGCCATTCGAAATCGTTTGACGAAGAAGCAAATCACCAACAGTAGTTATAGACAACGTAAGTTTATCCTTTTGGGATTGTTGTTCAACTGATTGTTGTTCAACTATATGTATTTGCGAATTATCGTCTTTCGCCCTATTGATAATGATAGTATTCTCTATGGTATCTCCCATCGTCCAATACTTATACCCATCAATATGAAGATAAGGGAAATTATATTTCCACCATTGTTGTGGAACACCAAATTCTCTTTGTGACTGGACAAAAAAGACGAATTCCTCATCAGACAAGGCACATTTATTCCTCACAATGTACTCATGAGGACACGTAGGCATTGTCTTGGCAAAAGTCCATTGACATTTACCTATCAAACGGCGTAATTTTACTTCATCATAGTTCATATTTTATGAAATTATTTGTTATGTCGGCACAAAGATAAGAAAAACCTGTATCAAATCATAGGACAAGTTCTTTTTTTTAAGAAAAAAAGTATCACAAATCAATAAAATCACAAAAATCTCGTTATTTAATGTAGATAAAATCGTATATAACATGAGAACTCAAGCGAAATTCAAAGAATACATTTGGTTGGTAAACACCATCAACAAAGCCCGAGCTATTTCTTTTACAGATATTCAAAAGAAATGGCTTGAAACAGACATGAGCGAAGGAATAGAATTGGCTCGTTCAACCTTCAATCGACACAAAGATGCCATAGAAGACATTTTTGGCATATACATCGAGTGCAACAGGAAAAACGGATATAAATATTCTATTGGAAATCCTGAAGCATTAGAGTCCGACTCCATACAAAACTGGATGTTAGCCACACTTGCATCCAACAATATTATTAGCGAATGTGTATCGCTTCAAGATAGGATTGTGCTTGAAACTGTACCCTATGAAGGCGAAAGCCTCAAACTAATCCTTGATGCCATGAAACGAAACATCAAGATAACCATTCTTTACAAGAGGTATGGCAATACAAATGCCAAAAGCTATACTATCGAGCCATATTGCATAAAATTGCATAAGCAACGTTGGTATGTATTGGGACACTTCCATTATACAGAAGCAGAAACCCAAGAAGTAAAGGATTACTATGCCCTATTCTCACTTGATAGAATCAAAAGCATAGAATCCACAGATATCAAATTTGAGATAGCTCAAGACTTCAACGCTCAAGATTACTTCAAGGAATATTACGGAGTGCTGATTGGCGACGGTACTACTGTTGAACGAATTAGATTTAGAGCTTACGATTACGAACAGTATCGAGTAAAAGACTTACCTCTCCATGCTACTCAAAAAGCTATAGCAAAAGGCGACAACTATACAGATTTCGAAATTACCATGCGCCCTACCGTAGATTTCTTTGGATATTTAATGAGCCGGGGAAGCCAATTGAGAATCCTCTCACCAGAATGGTTGGCTGAACAGATACACGACTTACATCAAGATGCAATGAGAATGTATGAAAAATAGAATCTCACTCAAATCCCAATCTTCAGGAAGATAGCACAAAGGTAGTACAATGTTTTAAAGTAGAAAAGAGATTTCAGATAAAAAACAGATAGTTTTCCTTTTGAAAAGGAAATAATTCCCGGTTTCTTTCCTTTTTAGAAGGAAAGTTTGTATCTTTGCAACCGAGTGTAGGTATCTACATATTAACAATAAAATAATCAGTAATAAAGAAGGTACACAAATGGAACTACGCAGCACATTTCAGTCAATCATTTCCTTGCACCAAGAGGAATTACCTTTTGCCTTGCAAGAGAGAAGCACCCAACTTCCATTGGATGGAAACCGCATCGTGACTGTTACTGGCATTCGCCGTTGCGGAAAGTCATCATTATTGGGACTTACGATTAATCGCCTGCTACAACAAGGAACTCCAAAAGAGCGCATCCTCTATGTAGGCTTCGACGATGAACGTTTTCTTTCCATGTCGCCCGAAAACTTCGATGAATTGCTGCAAGCTTATCGTGAAATGTATCCTGATACATCGCTTAAGGATGTTTATATGTTTTTTGATGAGATACAACTCATAGAGGGCTGGGAACTCTTTGTTCTCCGGGTGTATAAGAATTATTGCAAGCATATCTATATAACAGGTAGCACAGCCAAGATGCTTTCAGAAGAAATGGCTTCCGCTTTGCGAGGATGGCCTGACGAATATCGCGAGTATCCTTTGAGTTTCAAGGAATATTTGGCGTTTAAGGGCATCAAGGCAAATCCATTTAGCGAAGCTGGCAAGGCAAAGATGGCGGTCTCCTTCCGCGGATATTGCGAGGAGGGCGGTTTTCCAGAGGTAGTTCTCGAAAAAAGCAAGATGGAAAAAGTCAAAATCCTGCAGTCTTACTTCAACACCATGCTCTTCAGGGATATGGTGGAGCATTATCATATCGGAACTTCTCCTTCGGTGGTGCGTTATTTCTTAAAGCGTGTGATGAACAATCTCACGAAGCCGACCAGCGTGAACAATATTTATAACGACTTGAAATCGCAAGGCTTAAAGGTCTCCAAGGATTCCCTCTATCTGTGGCTCGACTATGCTTGCAACATTTTCATGTTTCGCAAAGTGGAAAAATACGATAAGTCGATGGTAAAACAGCGTTCTGCTCCTGCCAAGTATTATGTGGCAGACATTGCCCTGCGCAATGCCGTATTATTGCCAGAGAGCGAAGATGCAGGCAAGGCTTTGGAGAATATCGTTTATCTCAACTTGGAGAGAACACTTGGAGAAGAGGACGGGATATTCTACTTCTATGAATCGAAGGAATGCGACTTCGTTGTGAAAAAGGGCGAGCGTGTAGCTGAGCTGATACAAGTCTGCTGGACATTGAATGATGATAACGTAGAACGAGAGATAGGAGGCTTGATAGCTGCCTCCTCCGTTACAGGCTGCAAACAGGGAAAAATCATCACTTTCTCCCAACGGGAGACCTTCGAACGAGACGGAATAAGGATTGAGGTTATGCCGATATGGGAGATGGAATAGGAAAAGGGGCAAGACCATGGCTCAAAGCACCATGATCTTGCCCTTTTCTATTCTGACTTTTGCCACACCCATCTCGTTCAGCGCCGTGATGATTTCCTGCAGGCTTGCCCTGCGGGAGAAGCGGAAGTGGATGAGCTTATCCATATTCGCCTGGGATTGGAAGACCACGGTCTTGTTGTACCAGGCTCCGATATCGCTCATCGCCTCTGCCAGTGTAACCTGATCCATATCGAAATCGCCTTCCAGCCAATCGGAGGCTGAAGGGGAAGCCTTAGACACTACTATCTTATCCGCCTGGAGCATAGCAGTCTGCCCCGGGCGCATCTCTACCTCCGTATCGACATTGCTCACCTTCACCTTGCCCTGCATCAGGGTTACCTTTGGGGCATCCTTGCGATAGGCTTTCACGTCGAATATGGTGCCTAATACCTGCGTCTGCATCTCGCCCGCTTTTACCACAAAAGGACGATGAGGATTCTTGGTTACCTCAAAATGAGCCTCGCCCTTCAAATGAACTTCCCGGACTTCTGCATCATCGAAAGATGCAGGATATTCGAGCGTAGAATTGGCGTTGAGCATCACCTTGGTGCCATCGCTCAGCGTTACCAAGGTGGTGGTTGCTGCCGGGGTAGAAACCACGCAATAGCCATCGCTCAGGGTCTGCTCCACCTGCTTGGGAGAAGTGACCTCCGAGAAAAGCTCCATGGAGAACTCCGTAGGCTGAGAAATCTCCTGGGATGAACGGAAAATAAAAAGGAATAGGCTTGCCGCTACTGCAACTGAGGCAGTAATCCAAGCCAGGATTCGGGCTTTGGAAATCTTTCTGGATGAAGATTCTCCTCCGATTTCATCCTCTATCTTTTTCTCAGACAATTCATCTTCTGCCTTCTGTAGATGTTCCTCCTCAGAAGAAATATGCTTCTTCTCGAAGGCTTCCCAAGCTGCCAGCGTTTCTTCCTTCGAAGGCTCATCGCCCAGGGCTTCCCCGAATATCTGGGAAAGCCGGGCATCAGAAACTTTTTCAGAAGCATTCTCAGAAATACTTTCTGATACAGAATCCATTCTATAATCCAGTTCTTGATCTTGATTCTTATCCTTATTCATGATTTTTCCTCCTAATTCTCTATGTTTGTATGCTTCATTCGCTCGCGCAAGATGGCGAGCGCCTTGGAAATATGCTTCTTCACGGTGTTGGGACTGATGCCCAACCTGTCGGCTGCCTGCTGATAGGTGAGATGCTCGAAATAGCAGAGGCGGAGAATCGTGCAGGTGGGTTCCTTCAGCTCCCTCGCTATCTGCTCCGCCTGTTGCAGCAGGCGCTCGTGTTCCTCATACCGGGTACTCATATCATACCGGGTGGCCTCTATCAGCGCCTCCACGTTGGTCTGTTCCACCTGCTGGTGCTTGAGCCAGTTGAGGCAGGCATTTCTCACCGATGCGTAGAGCCAGCTCCTCCTTGTTTCCATCTGCAAGGAGGAGAATTGGTTCCACGCCTTCTCGAAAACATCTCCCACAATGTCACGGGCCTCGTTGCCGTCTCCCAAAAGGGACACGGCATAACGCACCAATCGAGGATACATTTCCAGGAATAGCTGCTTAAAGTCGTTGTCTTTCGCTCTGTCCTGCGCCACTACCTTTATATTTATTTCTTGTTGCATTGAATGTGTATCTCACATTCATGAGAATTTTCTGATTATCTGCATATCGGGTTAACGTGCGATGCGACTGCGTGCCGTTTGCCTCGAAATAATAATATCCTGTATGCAAGAGGTCTTGCACTACAAACATCACCTTGAGGGCATCATTCTTCATAAAGTTCTTGGAAACCCGGAACTGCATGTTGCCCGTACATTTCCTCCTTCCGATTCCCATCTCCGCCCTCGTGCTGACATTGCCCGAAAGATTCATGAACCACCGGTGGGGAAGCCTCAGATTATTGTTCATACTGAATGTAAACTGAGGCTGGTTTTTGCCAAACTCGGGGATATTGAGATGATCTACATTATCATGACCGTAGAAGACACTCGCCGTGAGGTTAGGATACCAGATTCCAAACGAAGGCGCCACACGGATATTGGCTCCACAATAGTAGGAATGAGGCACTGAAGCCATCGTCTGCAAAAGCACACTCGGATGATTCACCTCATCGTAAGGCTTGTACCAGGTCATGTACATATCAAGTACATAGTTGTAGTAAGCCATAAACGACAACCACTTGTAATTGCCCGACAGGTTGAAACTGTGCTGCTTCTGAGGCTTGAGATGAGGGTCACCGGACTTGTACTCGTACTTGCTGTCGTAGTCGATGCTGCTCTGAAGCATGACGTAGATAGGACTGTACTTGTTCAGACGATAGGAGAAGGCAAGATTCAGATTATCCTTGCTGTAGCCGATGGATGCAAATGGAATCCAATCCCTGTAGCTGGGACTCTGTTCTGCCTGCAGCACATCCTTCTCGTAATAATCGGTTTTCTGGTATTCGTATCGCAAACCGGCTCCATAGTTCATGTGTCCGATGTTCAGATAATACTCCAGGAATCCGGCATAGATAGACTGGCGGATGTGGTTGAAGGCATCGGCAGAAAAGCCGCTCTGGGTGAAGTCGTTGTGGCGGTTAGTAAACATCTCTTCCGTTCCGAAGGAAAGCCTACCCTTCCACAAAGGTCCCGAGACCACCAGCTTGGCAGCATAGAGATTACTCTTCACCTTGCTCTCTGATTCCGCATCCAGCTGTCCGTCGTTTATCGCCGTCTGGGTGCTCTGGCTCACCTTATTATAGAAGTCGCCATTGAAATTGATGTTCCATTTGCCGAAATCGCCATTATAATAGGCATTCACGCTATGCGACCAATGGGGCTTGCTTTTCGAAAACAGATCTACGCCCATGCTTTCCGTCAGTTTACCATTCTCCCACACATCGGTAGCTCCCCAGCTGTGAGTGTAGTTGTTGCCTATCATGTTGATTGTCTCATAGCGCATACCCAGCGATTGCTGCTCGGAAATCTCATAGTTGAAACCTGCGTTCATAAGAATCTCTCCACCAAGGGTTTTCGTGGTTCTACGGCTGTTGAATTCCCAGTCGCTGGTAGTATGGAGCTGGGTTTCGGAATGGGCGGTGGTGTGCGAGCGTTCCAATCCCGCTCCCACTTCGCCGAAGATATCGAGTCCGCCCGTGCGGTAGTTCAACTGCACATCCTCATAGCCATGAGGCGAATAACGGCCCTGGAAATATTCAGAATAAAGGCTTCCGCTCAAGCCCTGTCCGCGCTTGCGAACGGCACGCAGACGGATTACGGCATTGGTCTTGGAACTATACTGCGCTCCGGGAACGGTAACGATTTCTGCCTTCAGAATATCCTTGGCGCTCAATCGCTTGAGTTCGTTCAGATTCTCCAGTTTCCTGCCGTTGAGATAAATCTCGGGCGCTCCACGACCGATAATCTCCCAACTGCCTGCTTCACCCGAAACGAAGGGCAACTGGCTGATCATATCTTCGGCAGAGCCCAGTTCGCCCAGGATGGTACCTGATACCAGGGTGGTGAAGGCGCCGTCCTTATACACCACATTGGGGCGGGAACTCTTGATGGTTACCGCCTTCAGCTGCTGGGTGTCAGGATGCAGACCGATATGCATGGTAGGCTTGCAGGCCAGGGTCTGCGACTTATAGCCCACAAACGAAACCTTCAGCATCACATCCTTATCGGCATAAGGAAGCACGAAACTTCCATCCTCTGCCGTTACGCAACCTGCCACATAAGCCTTGCTGACGGAGGAAATCAATACCACGTTGGCAAAAGGCAGGGGCTGCTGGTGCTCATCCACCACACGGCCCTTGATCTGTTCCACCCGGGTTGTCTTGCCCGTGTATTGAACGGCGAAATAGGTATTGTGCTCTACGAAGGAGAAAGGTTTCCCTTGCAGCACCATCTCCAGGGCTTCCTTCTGGCGCTTAGCCTGGATATTGGCTGTAACGCGATATTGGTCGGTAGCCTGATAGGCAAAGAGGATATTCTTCTCGCCTGCCTTTTCTATCTTCTTCAATACGGAAGTAAGCGTTTCGTTATGCACCTGAAAGGTCATACCTCTGCTTTGAGCAAATAGGGAAATGCTCAAGACAAGACACAGTATAAGGGAAGTCGTTCTTTTCATCATTTTTCTTGTTTTTATGATTCTACTTTGTTCATAATACAACATCCCCCTGGAATCGGGTACGCCTATTTTAAAAATTTTGTTGCAAAAATACAAAAATAATTGGGAATTGCAGCATTTTAGGAAGAAATGATTAACTTTGCAAACGGAAAAATCAGAAGACTGTAGATAATTGCAGAAAATAAATATTGTTAAATGCAGCGGATAACGCATAAGAGAATCAGAATTTCCTGGCTGCTGCTATTGGTTTACCTGCCGATGCTGCTGGTCGTTACGTTTCACCATCATGGTGAAGCGCAGGGAACTCATGCAGATTTCTATTGTGCAGATTGCGCCCATCATGTTCATCACGACGGCCATCTGATAGCCCTGCAGAATACCATGCACGACTGTGTGCTCTGCCAATTGCAAAGCACACCTTATCTGGCTCCATCCCTCGTGGTATGGGTTGCCATCACCGTGCTCCATCTCTCCCCTCGCCGTACCTTCTGCTCTCCTTGCCTGTGCAGGGCGAAGGGGGTAAAATCTACCCGTGCTCCACCTTATTATCTGTTTTTTATAAATAATTGAAAATTAACATAATAAGGTAATAAATAACATAATGAGAACAATATTGAAATCAATATTGCTGATGAGCCTATGCTCGTCGGCAACAGCCCCTGCTATGGCTATAAACGGAGCAGATAATAACAAGGAAAAGTCAAGCATTCATGGTATGGAAAACAGCGATTCCATCAAGCACCAGCCTCTGACAGAATCGAGCGTGAAACTGAATGAAGTAGTGGTTACGGGATTGACTGGCAGCCAGAAACTCAAGCAGTCGCCTGCCCCCATCTCTTTCGTTTCTGCCCGCCAACTCGAAATGCAGCCTTCAACCAACATCATCGATGCCATCGCTCATCAGCCAGGTGTTTCTCAGATTACCACGGGAAGCGGAATCTCCAAACCCGTGATTCGTGGATTGGGATTTAACCGTGTGGTCGTAGTGAATGATGGAGTCAGACAGGAAGGACAGCAATGGGGCGATGAGCACGGAATAGAAATCGACCCGGCTTCGGTTCATTCCGTAGAGATCCTGAAAGGTCCTGCAAGTCTTATGTATGGCTCGGATGCGATGGCTGGCGTCCTTATCTTCCATTCCGCTCCTACCCTTGCTAAGGGCGACATGAGAGCAAATTTCTCAACGGGTTATCAAACCAACAACGGACTTTTTGATTATTCGCTCAACTTTGCCGGCAACCAGGGCGGCTTTGTCTGGAATACCCGATATAGTGGAAAAATGGCACATGCCTACAAGAACAAATACGATGGTTACGTCTTCGGTTCTTCACTCCGAGAACAAGCCCTTTCGCAGCTCCTCGGCTGGAATTATCGCCAGGGACATTCGCATCTCACACTCGATTATTATCATCTCACTCCGGGCATCGTAGAGGGAGAAAGAGATGAGAAAACGGGCGAACTGGAAATTCCGGAAGGCTACGATGCCAAGAGTTACGGCAAGCCGATGCCTTATCAGCAGATTCATCATTACAAGGCTGTACTTGATAATTCCTGGTTCCTGGGCGACGGCAATCTGAAGTTCCTCCTGGGTTATCAGCAGAACCGCCGTCAGGAGTTTGAGGAGGAAGAGAATCCGAAGGAATGCGGACTCGACTTCATGCTCCATACCATGAATTACGACCTGCATTATCTCTCGCCGGAAATGAATGGATGGAAGTTCTCTACGGGCATCAACGGCATGTGGCAGCAATCAATTAACAAGGGAACAGAGTTCCTGATTCCTGCCTATCATCTCTTCGATTACGGCGTGTTTGCCACGGTGAGCAAGAAAATAGGCAAGTTGAATCTGAGCGGCGGAATCAGATACGATCATCGCCACCTGCACAGCGAAGCGGATTCTTTCCGTTTTCAAGCCTTTAAGCGCAGCTTTGAGGGAGTAACCGGAAGCATTGGCTTGGCTTACGAAATCCTGCCCGATTTCAATATCAAGCTGAACCTGGCAAGAGGATTCCGTGCGCCTAACATCAGCGAATTATCATCGAATGGTGTGCATGAGGGAACCCAGCGATACGAATTGGGAAATACCGGTCTGAAGCCTGAGAACAGCTGGCAATTCGACCTTGGTTTGGATTATTCTTCGCCTATTATTTCGGCAGAACTCTCGCTGTTTGCCAATCGCATTAACCATTACATCTATAGCGAGAAGTTGGCGGATGAGAATGGACAGCCTGTCCTCATCGACGACACGCCTGCCTATCAGTTTACTTCGGGCGACGCCCGCATTCTGGGTGGTGAGGCGAGCATCGACATCCATCCTGTAGAGCGTCTGCACTTCGGCAACACTTTTTCATATGTCAACTCCGTGCAGTTGCATCAGCCATCCGAATCTAAGTATCTGCCATTCACCCCAGCTCCCCGTTGGATTTCGGATGTAAGATATGAGTTTGTCTGCAACGGCAGGACTTTCGACCATCTCTTCGTCAAGCTGCAGATGGATTGCAATCTTCGCCAGAACCATTATTTCGCAGCCAACGATACGGAGACCGCCACGCCATCCTACACCTTATTAAATATGTATGCCGGTACCGACGTGAAGCTTCACGGCAAGCGCCTTCTCTCGCTCTATCTTTCGGGCGAGAATATTACCAACCGTGCTTACCAGAACCACCTGAGCCGTCTGAAGTATCTGGCGGAAAACACGGTTACGGGCAGAAGAGGCGTTTACAACATGGGACGCAACTTCTGTATCAAAGTAGTGGTTCCGATAGAGCTGTAATTTCCCCCTTTTAGAATAAGCAATTCCTCATCAGGAATCAGAATTTAGAATAAATAAATGCCGATAGGGTGCCAGAAGCTACAGAAAAAATAACTTTTGGTGCCACTATCGGCATTTTTTCGTCTAATAATTAGACAATAATGACCGCTTTTCGATGATATTTCGTAACTTTGCACCATGATAAAGAAACAAGGAATGATATTGATTGTTGATGACAACCGCAACATTCTTACTACGGTAAGGATGCTGCTGGAACCCATATTCGATGGCATCATCACCATCGCCAACCCTAACTCCATCCCAGCCAAGCTGAGAGAGGAGCATCCCGACGTGGTGCTGCTCGACATGAACTTCTCCAGCGGAATCAATTCGGGAAACGAGGGATTGTACTGGCTCAGGGAAATCAAGAGCCTCAGCCCGAAAACCGAAGTGGTGCTCTTTACCGCCTATGCCGACATCCAACTTGCCGTAACAGGCATCAAGGAAGGTGCCGCCGACTTCATCGTGAAGCCTTTTGAAAACGAGAAGATGATCCGCACGCTGATGGAGGCTAGGGATAAGAACAAGGCTGTGGATAACGCTATTGGCAAAAAAGGTGGAAAACTTTGTGGAAAAGATGCACAAAGTGCTATGTATTGGGGAGATAGCGAAGTTATGAACAATTTGAGAAGCATTGTGGAAAAAGTTGCCGCAACCGATGCAAACATCCTCATTACAGGCGAAAACGGAACAGGTAAAGAGGTGTTAGCCAACGAAATACACCGTTTATCCACAAGATGTGGGAAAAAGATGCTGCCTGTGGATATGGGAGCCATCACGGAAACCCTTTTCGAGAGCGAACTCTTCGGTCATGTAAAGGGTGCTTTTACCGATGCCAAGGTGGATAAACCGGGCAAGTTTGAGCTTGCCGACGGCAGCACCATCTTCCTGGATGAGATAGGAAACCTATCCTACGGTCTTCAGGCAAAACTCCTTACCGCCCTGCAACGCAGAAGCATCGTAAGAGTGGGGGGAAGTACGCAGATTCCCATCAACGTACGACTGGTTTGCGCCACCAACCGCAACCTGCAGCAGATGGTAAACGATGGCGAATTCAGAGAGGATCTGCTCTATCGCATCAATACCATCCATCTGGAATTGCCTGCCCTGAGACAGAGAAAATCAGACATCGTTCCGCTGGCAGAAAGATTCCTCCGTCAATATGGCGATTTATATAATAAGGTGAATCTCCGTCTTTCGGAAGAAGCTGAGAAAAAACTTACCAGTTTGCCATGGTACGGAAACATCCGTGAACTTCAGCACGCCATCGAGAAAGCCGTGATTCTATCTGATGGCGGAATGATTTCTGCCGAAGATATTGACGGCGGAAACCAGCAGAGAAGAGAGAAGCCCCTGGAAGAGGTTCAGACGCTCGACGAGATGGAGAGCCGAATGATAGAGAAAACCATCAGGGAATGTGAGGGAAACCTGTCGGTGGTAGCTGCAAGGTTAGGTATTTCCCGCCAAACGCTTTATAATAAGATTAAGCGATATGGATTATAAACTAATTATAATTATCGTGCTTTTGCTCGTGGCTGTAGTGGGTTACATTCGCCTTTACCGCCACTATCGCCGCAACATCAAGAAGGTAACCTTCCTTTTTGATGCGATAGATAATGGGGATTTCTCCTTCAATTTTCCTACGGAGAAGAGGTTTAAGAAGGATAAGATTCTGCATCAATCCCTCAACCGAATCAAGCTCTTCCTACAACATACGAGAGAGGAGCAGATGGATCGGGAGAAATATTACGAACAGATTCTGAATGCGGTGGATACGGGCATCCTTGTGGTGGATAGTCACGACAACATCCTGCAGCATAATCAGGCAGCCCTTCGGTTGCTCGATACGGATGTGCTTACCCACATGAACCAGGTAAAAGGGAAACTGAAGGATGAACACCTGGCAAAGCATGAGACGCAAGCCATGCTGAAAGACAAGCACGTGCGCATCATCGCCCTGAGCGACGTGAGCCACGAGCTGAGCAATCAGGAGGTGGATTCTTGGATCAAACTGATTCGTGTGCTGACCCATGAAATCATGAATACCATCACGCCGGTTACTTCGTTGAGCGAGACTCTGCTTACCCGGGTTACAGAGGATAAAGACCTGAAGCAAGGCTTGGAAACCATCCACAAAACAGGAACCGAGCTGTTGGCTTTCGTCAACAACTATCGCCGTTTCACCCATGTTCCCCAGCCTCAGCCTGCTCTCTTCTATGTGGAACCATTCCTGGAAAGAATGGCGCTGCTCTGCTATCACGAAGTAGAGATTTCGGTTTCTCCCAAAGATTTGCTGACCTACGCCGACGAGAGCCTTCTCTCTCACGTGGTAACGAATCTTCTGAAGAATGCCGTAGAAGCTTTCAACGGGCAGGAAAAGTTATCTGCAGAAAGAAACAAGCAAGATGGAAATGAGCAGGGTAGGAACAAGCAGGAATGCCGCTCCGCGGATTTGCAATCCGCGGCAAGCAAGAAGGCATTTATCCATCTCCAAGCCTACGCCAATGCCCAGGAATCCATCATCATCGACGTGAGCAACAACGCCGGTCTCATCCCCGAAGATGTAGCCTCCCACATTTTCATCCCGTTCTTCACCACGAAGCCGGAAGGAAGCGGAATCGGTCTCTCCCTCTCCCGCCAAATCATGCGAGTAAGCGGCGGCAGCCTCTCGCTCCATCAGGACAAGGCACAGGGAATCACCACCTTCCGCATCATCATCCCATAACAGAAGCACTAAAGCTGAATGCCCTCCGCCTCCACAATCTGTCCATCAAACAGGCGGATGGTGCGATGGGCTATCTTGGCATCATGCTCATTATGCGTTACCATGACGATGGTGGTGCCCTCATGGTTCAGCTCGGTAAGCAGATGCATCACCTCGGCTCCATTCTTGGAATCGAGGTTACCCGTAGGCTCATCGGCTAGGATGAGCTTCGGACCAAAGACCACGGCACGGGCGATGGCTACTCGCTGCTGCTGACCACCTGATAGCTGGTGAGGGAAGTGCTTGGCACGATGGCTGATGGCCATTCGCTTCATAATCGCCTGCACCTTTGCCTTGCGCTCCGCCTTCGGAATATTGAGGTAGGTAAGAGGAAGCTCGATGTTCTCCTCTACATTCAATTCATCTATCAGGTTGAAGCTCTGGAACACAAAACCGATTTCTCCCTTTCTCACATCCGTACGCTCCTTTTCCTTCAGGTTTGCCACCTCGTGATTACCCAAGAAATATTTTCCCGAAGTTGGGTTGTCGAGCAAACCGAGGATGTTGAGCAAGGTGGATTTGCCACAACCTGATGGTCCCATAATGGCGACAAACTCGCCGTCTTCTACTGTGAAAGATACATTATTTAAAGCAATCGTCTCCACATCTTCTGTGCGGAATGACTTGCAAAGATTCTCTATTTTAAGCATTTTCTTATCTTTTTACTTTTTCACTTTTAATTTTATTCATCCTTGAGATACTTCACCGGATTACTATTCGCCACCTTGTAGCAGTTGATGACGACGGAAAGCCCGATGATGACGAGCAAGATGATGGTAACGCCGATAAACAGCAAAGGCGTCATCGTAATCTTCTCGCTGAACGACATGAGCCATTGTCTGGCTATCAGCCAAGCCCCCAAGTCGCCCACGATGATGCAAGGCAAGGCTATCTTCATAATGTCCTTCAGGAAGATGCGAAGAATATCCTTCACCTTCGCTCCGTTCACCTTTCTTATCGCAATCTCCTTGCGGCGGCGGTTCACCTCATCACTCGTATAGCCCACCAATCCGAAGAGGGCGATAATCATCGTTACGATGCCGGCTACCAGGATTCCGTTGCGAAAATTGAGCTGGGAAGCATACTGGTTAGCCAATTCTGAAGCATAACTTTTCACGATGACCTTATTGTTCGGATACATCGCCTGCACCTTCGATTGCAACTCCGACAACGATTCATCCCTTAGTTCATTAAACTTAACCAACATATAGTAAGCCGTCTTGGCTGAATAGAAATACAAATCTGGAAATTCATTCATACCATCACCCCCGGTTTCCACAGCACCCCAGCGAATATTCTTGCACACGCCACAAATGGTAAAGATATTATTATCATGTCCCGTACAGGTAATTTGCTTGCCAACTACGCCATCCTTCCAATGCCACGTTTTGATGAGTTTCTCAGCACCTCGTTCATCAATAATAACCTGTCGGCAACTGTCATTTCTTTCCGTAAAGAAAGAACCCTGAACGATAGGAATATTCAGCATCTTGAAGAAATTGTCGTCCACTCCCGACATCTCCATGATATTAAAGGTATTCTTCTCGTCGCCAGGTACTCCAACCATATTTCCACTACGATCATACCCATCGAGCGGAACATTAAAAGTCGAACTGCAATCCTTGACATTCGGCATCCGTCTGATTTCTGCCAGACATTGGTTGCGCTGGTCTCTATTGCTGGCATCTATCGAAACAATCGCCACATGATCATAATCATACCCAGGATTGAGCCCCAACATCAGCTGGTATTGACCATTCACGATGTAAAGCAAACTGAACAGCAAACCAGAAATAACGAACTGGACACCCAACAAACCAAGCTTCCATCGGTTGCGATTCTCATTATAACCACGGAAAGCGATGGCTACAGGAATCTTGTTGTAAAGCCAACCTGGCAGCAAGCCGCCAACCAGCAGTACCAGAATACAGATAGCCACCAATATCCAACTGCCACGATTAAGCACCAACGTGCTTACCGGAGCAGAAAGGAAGTTTTCGATGGTTCCCTTGCAAAGGAACACAAGAACAGCCGCAAGAACAACCGCCAGTCCCACATGCACCAAAGCCTCTGAGAAAATGATGGCATGAATGTTCTTCGATTCGGCACCATAACACTTACGGACAGCCATTTCGCGAGAACGACCCACAAGATTTCCCACGATGATAAGCAGATAGTTCATCACAGAAGTGAAGAGGAGGACAAAAGCGATAATTCCCATAATCCATCCCATCTTCTTGACATAAGGATCTTGGGTGTAAACATCGCTCAATACCGTGAAATCATAGTTCAGTTCTATTCCCATATTCTTCATCTCCTTCAAAGGGAAATGATCCTCTCGCATCTTATTCACGTAAGGCTTGAGTTCTTTTGCCTCATGCCCCTTTGCTAACCGGATGTAGGACCTATAGGAATCATTTCCCACCCATTGGCCTCTGCCATCGTAGGAATATACGTATGGCACACTACACCTCGACAGAATCATCTGCGTACCATGAAAGGAAGAACCCCAGGGAAACGCTTCGAAAACACCATAGATGGTAAAAGTGGTTCCCGGATAATTGGAAAGCGTGAAATGCTTACCTACAACATTACCGCCAATCTTTGCTGCCGTTTCTGAATCGATGAGACAGGATAAGGGTTGGGATAGAATCTGTTTAGCCTTGCCTATCAATATCTTTTGTGGAAAGACATCAAAGAAACAACTGTCTGCCATCCTGATATTGGCAGAAATGATGTTCTGGTCTTCCATCTTGCATTGGGCATCATCATAAAAATAGTGAGTACTGGTAGCAGCTTCCACCATAGGCGCATATTGCTTTACACCTTGGGCAGTGGCTCCTGAAGTATTGGTAAACTCCATGGTTTCGCCATGGTTAGTACCCACTTCCGAAATCATATACGTCCTCTCCCAACTAGGGAAATACGTATCGTAAGTCTGCTCGAAATAAATCTCGGCAATAATTACCGAA
>ERZ1023822.192-NODE-192-length-19842-cov-10.124678_pt1 | contig 19842 bp, 17 predicted proteins | sample MGYA00380379_ERZ1023822 | MGnify/ENA primary metagenome ERZ1023822 (study PRJEB33179, sample SAMN07448988) | human gut metagenome | biome: Human-gut; feature: Human associated habitat; material: Faeces | host: Homo sapiens | place: India: Bhopal | collected... | reverse complement strand
AAGTAAAAAGGAGCTGTGAAGAAATGAGGATTCATTTCTTCACAGCTCCTTTTTTATTGTCGGCTTATCTATCCGAGCCGTCTTTTTCTTTGCGGATGACGTCGTGAGCGCCGCCTTCTACGATGGAGGTCGCAGAGACGAGAGTCAGCTTCGCCTTTTCCTGAAGCTGCGGGATGGTGATAGCGCCGCAGTTGCACATGGTGGCTTTGATCTTAGCGCAGGTCTTTTCGACGTTTTCTTTCAGCGGACCGGCATATGGGACATAGGAGTCTACGCCTTCTTCGAAAGCGAGCTTCTTAGAGCCATCGAGGTCATAACGGCCCCAGTTTCTGGCACGGTTGGAACCTTCGCCCCAGTATTCCTTGACGATGGTGCCGCCGACCGTTCTCTTCTGTGTCGGGGATTCGTCGAAGCGGGCAAAGTAGCGGCCGAGCATGACGAAGTCAGCGCCCATGGCAAGAGCCAGTGTGATGTGGTGGTCGTAAACGATGCCGCCGTCGGAGCAGACTGGTACGTAGATGCCGGTTCTCTTGTAGTATTCATCTCTGGCCTGGCATACTTCGATGAGAGCCGTTGCCTGGCCGCGGCCGATGCCCTTGGTCTCACGGGTGATGCAGATGGAGCCGCCGCCGATGCCGACCTTGACGAAGTCAGCGCCTGCTTCTGCGAGGAAGAGGAAGCCTTCTCTGTCGACGACATTGCCTGCGCCGACCTTGACTTTTTCGCCGTAGCGTTCACGGATCCAGTTGATGGTGATCTTCTGCCATTCGGAGAAGCCTTCCGAGGAGTCGATGCAGAGGACATCTGCACCTGCGTCTACGAGGAGCGGTACGCGGTCTGCGTAGTCTCGGGAATTGATGCCGGCGCCGACGATGAAGCGTTTCTGTGCGTCGAGCATTTCATTCGGGTTTTCCTGATGGGAGTCGTAGTCCTTGCGGAATACGAAGCCGTAGAGACGGCCATCTTCATAGAGGACCGGCAGGGAATTGATCTTGTTGTCCCAGATGATGTCATTGGCTTCGGAAAGGGTGATGCCGTAATTGGCTTTGACCAGCTTTTCGACAGGGGTCATGAAGTTCTTGACCTTTTCGCTCTTGTCCATGCGGCTTACACGGTAGTCTCTGGAGGAAACGATACCTACCATTTTGCCGTTGGAAGTGCCGTCTTCCGTGATGGCGATGGTGGAGTGGCCTGTCTTTGCCTTGAGGGCGAGGACATCAGCTAAGGTCGCTTCCGGCGACAGGTTCGAATCGGAAGGAACAAAGCCTGCTTTCTGTGCTTTGACTCTGGCAACCATGGCTGCTTCTTCTTCAGGGGTCTGGGATCCGTAGATGAAGGAAACGCCGCCGTTTCTTGCGAGTTCGACAGCGAGCTTTTCACCGGAGACGGCCTGCATGATAGCAGAAACCATTGGAATGTTTAATGTGATGGCCGGTGTTTCTCCTTTTTTGTATCTGACCAGCGGGGTCTTCAGAGAGACGTTCGCCGGGATGCAGCTGCAGTCAGAATATCCAGGAATGAGCAGATATTCATTAAAGGTATGAGCCGGTTCATTGATGTAGGTTGCCATTATTTCCTCCTTAAATAAAAATAGAGTAAAAAGATGAAAATAAATTAACTTACTATACCTCTTTACTCGTATTCGGTCAAGCGTTTTTTCCCGTGACCTATGTATTTGTACTATTATAGCGTAAAAACTCCGCCTTGGGTAGGCGGAGTTTGTGAGAGTTTTATGAGATGAGTTGTCAGGTTCAGGGGGAGCCCACGAGGCGTATCGCCCCTTGATCGTTTGCGAAAGCTCGACTCGAATGAGGAATGAGGAATGAAGGCGGCGGCTTCGCTGAGATCGATGAAGAGGTCGCAGCTGTTCTGGCATTCGTTATCTCACATACGACGTTTTTCGCCGCTCAGGATGACGAAACGGGGCGATGCCCGAAAGTGGTATGCAAGTTACTCGTGATCTCTAATCCCTGCGGTCTAACATACGTGGGGGGCCAACTCCGCCTCGCTCCGCTCGGCTGCCCCTTCCAGAGGAAGGGGCGAGAGGATGCGCCTCTGCGATTTAATCAGCGTTTCCCTAGAGCAGCGGCTCGATCACGGTCTGGAAGTAGGCATTCAGCTCTTTGGGCGTCGCCTGCATTTTGTTTTTGCGTACCCACCACTGGACCATTTCGACGAAGCTGCCGGAGATGTGATTCAGGAGGAAATCTTCGGGGACAGGGATTTCCTTGTGATGGTTCAGGAGGTAGGAAGCGATGAGGCGGGAGAGGCTCGCCTTGAAGTAGCGCAGGAAGAAGTCGGAGCTTTCAGAGATGAGCAGGTCGCGCAGGTGGTTCGTATTCTCTGCGATATGCTCTAGGAGGTGGCAGAAGACAGGATCCGGAAGGCCGGTATGCTGGTGATCGTCAGAGGGGTGGTTGTCATTCATGACACCGTCTACGATATGCTCGAAGAGTTCCTGACACATGTCCTCTAAGAGGCTGTCCTTGGTCTGGAAATGGGCATAGAATGTGCTGCGGCCGATATTGGCACGATCGATGATATTCTGGATGGTGATTTTTGAATATGGTTTTTCTGATAACAGAGCGCTGAATGCTTCGAAGATAGCGGCTCTGGTCTTCTGCTGTCTGCGATCCATGAAATGTCCCTCTTTTATAAATAGTACGATGGGATACAAAACGACTTGTATGACATATGCTATTGTAAAATACAAAAGAGTAAAATTCAAGTATCTATAATCAATTTTTTTAGGCAAACTTGAAATTTTCAAGGGGCAGGAAGGAGAGCGGGATGAAGGTGTTTCTCCGCGCCGTATCCTAGTGAAAATACCGCAGGGGAGACCTTCAAGCCCGTTATCCACCGTTCCGGCTCTCTCCATCCATCGCTCGCAGCAAAGCAATGGCCGATGGCTATAGCTCATTGATGATACGGATGAGCTTTTCTACATCCTCTTTTTGGCTCGCCCAGCTGGTGCAGAGGCGGATGATGCTGTGGCTGTCGTCGGCTTTGCAGCCAAAGCCGAAAGCAACGGTCTCCTTGAGCTTTTCCATCCGGCTGTTTCTATGGTGAAGAAGATCTGGTTCGTTGGGGAGTCAAAGTAGAGGGGGATCCCTTTGGCGGTGAGTGCTTTTTTAATCTCTTCTGCATAGAGGTCGGCGGTGCGCCCCATCTGCACATAGAGGCCATCTTTGAAAAGCTCGTCAAACTGGATGCCGAGGAGCCAGCCTTTGGCGAGGAGTGCGCCATGCTGTTTGATCATGGGGAAGAAGTGCAGGATGAGGTGCGGGTCAGGGATCACGACGGCTTCGCCGAAGAGTGCGCCGCATTTCGTGCCGCCGATATAGAAGACGTCTGCGAGGCGAGCAAGGTCTTCGAGGGTGACGTCATTTGCGGCGCTTCCGAGGGCGTAGGCGAGGCGGGCTCCATCGATGAAGAGGGGAAGATGGTGCCTGCGGCAGACGGCAGAAATGTCTGTCAGCTCTTTCTTGGAATAGAGGGTGCCCCATTCGGTCGGCTGGGAAATGTAGACCATGCCTGGATGTACCATGTGTTCCCAGTTGTCGTCGGCAAAGAAATCGGAGACGTAGTGATCGATCGCGGTGGCGTCAGCTTGCCTTCCTCGGAAGGAAGGGCGAGTACTTTGTGACCACCCCACTCGATGGCGCCGGCTTCATGGACATTCACGTGGCCGCTGTCGGCGGCGATGACGCCTTCATAAGGGCGGAGGACGCAGTCGATCACGGTGGCATTGGTCTGGGTGCCGCCGACGAGGAATTTCACCTCTGCCTGCGGCGCGGCGCATGCTTTTCTGATGCGTTTGCGGGCGGAGTCAGAGATGTCATCTAGCCCGTAGCCGGCAGAGGGCTGGTGGTTTGTTTCAGAAAGACGACGGAGAATATTTGGATGGCAGCCTTCCATGTAGTCGGAGGCGAAGGGGAGGGTATGGTTCATGATGAATGCTTCCTTTCATTGGGATATGTATGTCATAAATTATAGCAAAGCTATGAGTGAAATGCATAGCTTATCTTTTCTTGTGTCCAATTATGCATACTTCTTTCCAAAAATGTTTGATAGTGATACAATTATTTCTGTAATTTGTACATGATTTCAAGAAAAGGCTGTAAAAAGATAGCCAAAAGAGAAAATGACAGCGAAAGCGCCAGGCGCTTTCATTTTTTTCATGAGGGGTGATCTTCTCATGGAAGGGAGAATGAAGTATGAATATCCATGAATACCAGAGTAAGCAGATCATGCGTGAGTATGGCATCCATGTTCCGGAAGGCTATCCGGCATTCACAGTCGAAGATGCGCTGGAAAATGCGAAGCGCCTTGACACGCCGGTCGTGGTCGTAAAGGCGCAGATCCATGCAGGCGGCCGCGGGGAGGCGGGCGGTGTCAAGCTCGCCCGTTCTTTGGATGAAGTCAGAAAATATGCGAAGGAGCTTCTAGGCAAGGTGCTCGTCACCCGCCAGACCGGCCCGCAGGGCAAGACGGTGAATCGTCTTCTGATCGAAGCCGGCTGCCATATCAAGAAAGAGTACTATCTCTCCTTTGTCGTGGATCGTCAGGCGGAATGCGTCGTCATGATGGGTTCGGAGTCCGGCGGCATGTCCATCGAGGATGTGGCAGCAGAAAATCCGGAAAAGATCATCAAAGAGTACATCGACCCGGTCATCGGTCTGGCCGATTTCCAGGCACAGCGCATGGCGTATGCGCTTCATTTCGAAAAGCCGACCATCAGAAAAGCAGCGACCTTCATGAAGTACCTCTACAATGTCTTTGTGGATAAGGACTGCTCACTGGCGGAAGTCAATCCGCTGGTCGTCACCGAAGAGGGCGACGTCATGGCGCTCGATGCGAAGCTGAACTTCGATGACAGCACGCTTTCCCGTCATCCGGAGATCGTAGCCCTGCGCGACATCACGGAAGAGGACCAGAAGGAAAGAGAAGCCGCAGCGGAGGGATTGAACTATGTCAATCTCGGCGGCGACGTAGCCTGCATGGTCAACGGGGCAGGTCTTGCGATGGCGACTGTCGATATCATCAAGGAAAACGGTGGTGAACCGGCCAACTTCCTTGATGTCGGCGGTGACTCTACGCCGGAAAAGATCGTGGCAGCCTTCAGGATCATGCTTGAAGACGATCAGGTCGACGGCATTCTGATCAATATTTTCGGCGGCATCAATAAATGCGATGTCATCGCGACGGGCATTGTCGAAGCGGCTGCGCTTCTTTCCGGCGGCAAAGAGGAATTCCCGATCCCTGTCGTGGTTCGTCTCGAGGGGCGCAATGTAGAGCGCGGACGCGAGATCCTGGCCAAAGCGGATATCAAGAATCTGTATCCGGCTTCTTCCATGGATGAAGGTGCGAAACTCGCCATTCGTCTCGCAAAAGAAACGAGAGAGAAGAAGTAAAAATAAAGGTTGACGGGTTCAGGTTGGCGGGTTCAAGGTTTCAGACGTTGTGAGAAGCGGCGGCGCTTTATGAATTGTGCGCCGCTACCAGAGCCTATCAACCCAAAGTTTGAAAGCAGGAATGAGTGGCTAGTGACTGGTGACTAGGGATTGGTGGCTAGGGATTAGGTTTGCGATACGAGAAAACCGCTAGTTTCAAACCTACGCGGCGCTTCTGTATTTTTATGCGCCGCACCACCATTTCACATTTCTCATTTCTAATTTTTCATTCAAGCGAGGCTTTCGCACGCAATCAAGGGGCAGCACGCCCCATGGGCTAACCCTTATAATGCGGTTCGGTCTGCTATGTTTGACTACGAACAAATACTTATCATTTAACCTCTCATTTAACCTCAGGAGGATGTACCCATGAGCGTTTTAATTCATAAAGATACCAAAGTCATTGTGCAGGGCATCACGGGCAAGGCAGCCCGTTTCCATACCGAACAGATGCAGAAGTATGGCACAAATATCGTAGGCGGTACTGCACCGGGAAGAGCCGGTGAAGTCTGCTGCGGCGTACCGGTCTTCAATACCGTGAGAGATGCCGTCGCTGTCACCAAAGCCACGACCTCGGTCATTTTCGTACCGGCTGCCTTTGCAGCCGATGCCATCCTTGAAGCAGTCGAAGCGGGCTTGGAGCTCGTCGTCTGCATCACGGAACATATTCCGGTCGAAGACATGGTCAAGGTACACCGCTACATGGTGGGCCAAAAGACCCGCCTCATCGGACCGAACTGCCCGGGTCTCATTTCTGTCGATGAAGCGAATATCGGCATCATCCCTGGACAGATCTATAAAAAAGGCCACGTGGGCGTGGTTTCCCGTTCCGGCACGCTGACTTATGAAGCGACCTTCCAGCTGACCAATGCAGGCATCGGACAGACGAGTGCGATCGGCATCGGCGGCGACCCGATCAAAGGCACGGACTTCATCGATGCACTGAAGCTTTTCAATGACGACCCGGATACCAAGGCGGTCCTCATGATCGGTGAGATCGGTGGTACGGCGGAGGAACAGGCTGCGAAATGGATCCATGACAATATGAAGAAGCCTGTCGCTGCCTTCATCGCCGGCCGTATGGCACCTCCAGGAACGCGCATGGGTCATGCCGGCGCCATCATTTCCGGCGGCAAGGGGACTGCGGTAGAAAAGATCGCTGCGCTGAATGCGGTGGGGATCCCTGTCGCAGAAACGGTAGCGCATATCGGTGAGACGGTCATCGAGCTCTTGAAAAAGGAAGGGCTCTATGACGAATGTCATACATGCTGATGAAAAGCAGTCCCGTGAGGGACTGCTTTTTGGGTTAGACCGTGGGCGTGCTGCCTGCCCCTTGATTGTTTGCGAAAGAGGGGGAGCGGGTTCTACTGGCTCAGAGGGTTCAGCGGGGTGGTGCGGCGCATAAAAATATAGAAGCGCCGCAGAGTATGGATGGGGCGATGCTCGAAAGCACCTTTCAAGTCACTAGTCACCAGTCACTAGCCCCCATCTCTCCTCCATGCACATGAAAAGTTTTTACTTGACGGGGACCATGCTTTCCGCTATTGTAGGAGAAAAGACGGGAGGGAACGCGATGTTTGGTAAATTTCAAGATTCACTGCTTTTTGTCGTGCTTGCTTATGCGATCTTTCGTATCGGCTGGGGCGAGGGATTCACGACGATGAATATTTTCATCCTTCTAGGCTCGCTGGTCGCCATTTTGTCTATGGTGCTTCGGCGGAGCGGCTACTTGGAAACGGTAGAGAAAAAGAAGAAGGAAGCGGAAGAAAAAAAGAAGAACGTATAAAAAGGGCCGCGCGGCTCTTTTTTACTTGTCCTCTCCGCGTCCCTGCTTTTGTCAAATCCCCCTCCTTATGCTAAAATGAGAAGCAACAAGCAGCAAAGGAGGAAGCTGATGAATCCGGATCTCTATATCGTAAGAAAGGTGAATGAAGCCACATCCGTCTCGCGTAAGGCGAGTTTGTTCATGGACCTTGTCACACGCTACGGACACTGGGCTTTTGTGATCTACGGGCTTCTCCTCTGGTTTGCACCCGGGGAAGGACGGAAGGCGCGCAGGCTCTGCTGCGTGCTGTCCTTCGCGGGGGTCGTGGTCGCATCTCTCCTTTCCTTTGCCATCGGCAGGGTGTGGAGACGGAGAAGGCCTTTTGTATACGACTGGCGCATCTGGAATTTCACCGGGCATAAGGCCAATGCATCTTTTCCCAGCAATCACACGATGAATGGGGCCGTCGTCGTCATGGAGCTTCTCCGCATGCACATGCCGGGGGCTCGACTGATGGCGGCCTTTGCCGGGCTTCTTGCATTTTCCCGTATTTTCGCCGGTGTGCATTATCCGACAGATCTTTTGGGCGGCGTCGCCATCGCTGGGCTCGTGCATCGGCTGATCCACGCAGCGCCTTTTGCGGCAGCCCTCACTGCGCTCGCGAATTTCGGCTCGGCGGTGAGTGACTGGGTATTCTCGAGGAAGTGAGCGGGGATGTGCCACCGCCGGCTTCCTTGTATCCGCATCCCTTATTTTCCTAAGGAGGTGATCCTATGGCAAGCAGTGAGACGGGCAGCAAGCTCTCTATCATCCGCATCGTGCAGGTCCTTTTGCGCGAGTCGGACAAGGATCACCCTTTGTCTCAGCAGGACATTCTTCGGCTTATGGAGAGCAAGTATGGGATGGTCGTGAGTCGCAAGTCTATATCCAGAAATCTGCTCCGCCTGAAGGAGGCGGGGCTGCCTGTGATGTGCCGCGAGGTGCCGCGCATGGTGAATGGGAAGGAAGCGCCGCTTTCGCTTGACTGGTACTGGGATCATGTACTCTCGCCACAGGATCTGAAGACGGTGATCGATCTCCTCTATTTCTCGCATCTTCCGGCGGGACAGATCCGCCAGCTCGCAGAGAAGCTGAAGAGATTGCAGTGCCGTTCTTTTGAGGACGGGAAGGAAGGCATACGGAATCTGCCGCTTCCGCAGAATCTCCCGGACGTGAGGGAGACGCTCGTCCTGCTCTCGCAGGCACTTTGCGAAAAGAGGCAGATCTCCTTTTACTATGACCACTATGAAGTGGACGGCAAACGGCATCACGGTGTGAGCCCGTCAGGAGAGGCGCGCTGCTATATCGTACATCCTTTTCAGGTGATCGCATCGGATGATCGGTATTGTCTTCTCTGCAATGTGGAAGGACGAGAGGATATTTCTTATTTTTTCGTAGACCGTATGGCGGACATCATGCTCCTTTCTGCGCCGGCGCGGGGACAGAAAAGCCTCGCAGGCGCAGATGCCTCTGCGAAGCTCGATGAGCTTCTGGTGGCAGATCGGGATATTTATACAGGAAATCCCGTAGAGATCACCTTCGAGGCAGATGTGCGCCTTCTGACAGACATTCAGACGGATTTCGGCAAGAGGGCCCGTCTCATTTCTGCGAGCCCGGATAAGGTGACCATGGAAGTGACGCTCCCCCAAGCCGCCATGAAAGCATGGGCTCTGAAGAAGGCACCGCTCGTCAAGGTGCTCTCTCCGTCGTACCTGGTGCGGGAGGTGAAGGAGGCAGCCCAGAGCCTGGCGCGCCTCTACGGCCTATGATCATAGGCATGCTTGCCTTTCTCCTCGCCGCTGTTCTTATACTTCTCCTGATCCCCATCCGTTATACCGTGACGCTCGTGCGCTGGAGGCTCACCCTGTCGGTCTCCGTGCTTTTGGGGCTTTGGAGGAAGGAGATCGAGCTTCCGCCTGCCGGGGAAGAGCCCTCGCCTCAAGTGGAAATGGCAGAAGAGCCTCCAATGGAAATGACAGAAGAGCCTGAAACGGACTGGATGGAAGAAGCGCTCGCACAGGCAGAAGAGAAGGCAGAAGTACATGAGAGGCTGCCGGATGCTGCCGAGGGGCAAGCAGAGAGTGCGCGCGCGGAGAAGAAGGGGGCCTCCCTTTGGCGAGAGATCCGTTTCGCCATGGGAAATGGGCTCGCGGAGCGTGTCCTCCATGCGGCAGGAAATCTCCTGTCGCACAGCTTTCCAAGCAGGTGCCGCATTCGGGGAGACTTTGGGACAGGCGATCCCATGACGACGGGCATTGCCTGCGGTATGGCGATGGCGTTCCTTGCCCAAGAGACAAAAGAGATCCGATGGAATTATCTGGAGCCTGTGAATACCCTATCGGGGGAGGCAAAGGGGCGGATCATTCCTTTGACTATGATCTATATAGCCGGCAGGCTTCTCCTGTCGAGACCCGCCAGAGAGTTCTGGCATTTCAGAAAAGAGGAAAAGAACCATGGATGATGAAGTTAGAAAGCAGATCTTTGAGGATTTCAAGAAGATGATCACCACCGAGTCCGTGGTGGGACAGCCCATCTATCTGGGCGATGCGACCATCGTGCCCTTTGTGGATATTTCCTTCGGCTTCGGCACCGGTAGTCAGGGCACGAATGCCGTAGGGGGCGCCGGCGGCGGCAAGGTGACACCGACCGCCGTCCTCATCATGAAGGGGGAACGCGTCGAGCTTTTCTCTATCAAGAATGCAGGGCCGAACGGTACCATCGATAAGGTGCTGAACATGGTCCCGGAGGTCATCTCCCATTTCACCAAGAAAAAGGAAAAGCAGGAGGCCGTGAGAGAGGCGGCGCTCAAGGAAGCCAAGGAGGCTATGGCAGAAGAAGCAGAGACGGCGGCGATCGAAGCGAAGAGCAAGGAGTAGGGAGCAACCCCTGCCATTTCACGAAACGTCGAAATACGACCTTCGGATATCGGGGCATAGATCGGCGGAAAGCCGCTGCCATCGCCGCGATCCCATGGGAAGTAGCACCCGGCAACATAAAAAGCGTGCATGTCGTTTGTCAGAGAACGACATGCACGCTTTTCTTTTCAGCTTTTGGCTTTCGATAAAGTCGTATCGATTTTATTTTCCGGCTTTTGAGAGATCTGGACGATCTCGCTCCGTATGGATTCCATCTCCTCATTGTTTTCCGGGGCGAGTGCCTTCAGTGTGACGGTACTCTTGTCCGCATTCGTGAAAGGGGTATCAATGGATCTGGAGACCGCGCTGTAGGAGAGAGCCAGCTCCTTGCCGCCGTTTTTCGGCGTGATGACTAGGCGGCCGCCATCGATGCGGCCGGTGCCGGTGAGGCTGCCCGGTACTTCACGGCTGCCCTGCTGGACCTTATGGTCTACGGTGATGGTCTTGTCGTCATTCTGGGTGAAGGTGACGGTCTCAAGATTTCGTATGTGATCGCCGGACCAGTTCACGCCGGCGTCCTGCACGCCCCACCATGTCCCCTGCCATGGTCCTCCATTGGCAAAGTGGAAATAGGCAAATGTACCGCCGCCAATGATCAGCACGATCGCGATCAGGATCATGACCACGTATTTCTTCATTCCTGCGCTCCCCCGTTCTCTTACGTCTAAATATTTTCTATTATACTATAGGCGAATAGGAAATAGCTAGAGGGGACGGGGAAACGTATCGGAAGGCATGTGTAGGCCGGCGGGCAGAAGATACGGACGGGGCCTGTCATCTTCCCCGCACCCCTTTCCACACTCCATACACATCTGCGATCGCCCAGCCGATAGGGATGGAGAGCCAGATGCCGGTGACGCCGAAGAGGGGGAGGGCGGAGAGGGCATAGGCAAGAATGACGCGGCTTCCGAGGGAGAGGATGGTCAGGATGACGCTCATACCGGGCTCTTTGATGGCGCGATAGTAGGCATACAGCATGGAGAGGATACCGATGCCGATGTAGCAGGCCCCTTCGATACGGAGGTAGCCTGCGCCGATCGCGATGGTTTCTGTCGCGGTCTCGGGGACGAAGAAGGCCATCAGCTCGGGGGCGAAGGCATAGATGATGACGCTCGTGAGGAGAGCGAAAGAGACGACCATCTTCGCTGAGGCGATGACGCACTCTCTGATGCGTTTTTGATCTCCGGCGCCATAGTTCTGCGCGATGGCTGTCGAGAAGGCATTCCCGAAGTCCATGAGGGGGGAGTAGGCCAGGGTGTCGATCTTGACGCCGGCAGCGAAGGCGGCCATGACGATGGTGCCGAAGCTGTTCACAAGGCCCTGCACGAGAAGGATGCCGAAATTCATGATGGACTGCTGGAGGCTGGTCAGAAGCGAGAGGCGGGAGATGTCGCGGAAGATGGATGGGTCCCAGCGGCGGTATTTCTTTTCTACCAGAAGATCTTTTCGATAGAAAAGGCAGTAGCAAAGGATGCCGAGACCAGAAGCGTACTCAGCGATGACGGTCGCCTTGGCCGCGCCGGCGACGCCTTGCTGGAAGACCAGGATGAAGAGAAGGTCGAGCGCGATATTCAGGAGGGCGGAGACGATGAGGAAGACGAGCGGGATGAGTGAGTTTCCCACGGCGCGCAGGAGGGCGGCAAAGTAGTTGTAGAGGAAGACGGCGATGATGCCGGAGAAGATCCATAGGAGATAGTCACGGAAGTAGGAAGCGACGTCTGCGGGGATCTGCATGAAGCGGATGATCTCTTCCAGAAATATATAGGAGATGGCATTTAGGAAGAGCGAGAGCGCGCCGATGGAAAGGAAGGAAATATAAATGGACTGCTTCATGCGTGCGGTGTTCTTTTGGCCGTGGCAGATGGAGAAGTAGACGCCGCTCCCCATCGTGAGGCCGATCAGGATGGAGGTGATGAAGATCATGAGCGTGTAGGCGCTCCCGACAGCGGCGAGAGGGGCTTCTCCGAGGAATCGTCCGACGATCAGAGTATCGACGACATTGTAGAGCTGCTGAAAAATATTGCCGGCCATGAGGGGCAGAGAAAAAAGCAGTATCTTTTTCGAGATGCTGCCTTGGGTAAAATCGAGATCTTTTGTCATGAAGGCTCCTTAGGAAACAGGGATTTTGAGGCTCTATCAGGGAAAGTCTGACAGGAGTGGGGCGCATACCTATAGAAGCGCCGCAAGTCGTTGAACGGGGTGATGCCTCATTTGCCTTATTATGGAGCGTGCCGCGATGAAATGCAAGAGGAAGAGGGCAGGATATCGTTGACTGTTATGCGCCGCACCTTCCCCTTTGAGCCTATAGAACCCGAGAACCTTTTCCGGTCGTAATTAAGGGACGGCACGCTCCATGGGCGAACCCCGAACCTTTTCTCTATGTTATAATAAGGACGATATTATGCAAAGAAGGAGAACTCATGAAACTACTCCGATTGACACTGCAGGGCTTCAAGTCCTTCGCAGATAAGACTACGATCGATTTTTCTGACGGCATGACGGTCATCGTGGGGCCGAATGGATGCGGGAAGAGCAATATTTCCGATGCGGTCCGCTGGGTGCTGGGGGAGCAGAATGTGCGCCAGATCCGTGGGCAGAAGGCAGAGGATATGATCTTTTCCGGCTCAGAGACGCGCCGGGAAAAGAATGGGGCGGAGGTCACGCTCGTCCTTGATAACAGCGGATGCGAGCTGCCGCTCGATACCACAGAGGTTGCGATCACGCGAAGGCTCCTTAGAAATGGGGATAGTGATTTCTACCTGAATAAGCGAAGCTGTCGCCTGAAGGATATTCAGGAGCTTCTGGCACCGACAGGGCTCGGTAAGGGCTCGATGGCGATCATCGGACAGAACCGGGTGGATCAGGTGCTGACGGCACATGCGGATGAACGGCGCGTGATCTTCGAGGATGTGGCAGGGATCAGCCTGTACCGCATGCGGAAGACGGAAGGACTCCGAAAGCTAGAGAAGACGGCGGAGAATATGGAGCGCGTGAAGGATATGATGGCGCTTCTCGATGAGCAGCTCGTGCCTTTGAAGGAAGGGGCAGAGAGAGCAAGAAAGTACAAGAGTCTTACGCAGGAGAAGCGGGCGATCGATGCGACGATGGGGCTCCTGAAGCTGACATCCTCCGGACGTATGACGGCACGCTATGAAAATGAAGTGCTGAAGCTCCAGGATGAAGGCTCTCTGTGGCAGACGAAGCTCTCGCAGGCGAGCCTGGCTAAGGAAACGCTGGAAAAGGACCGTCTCGCCCATCAGGAGAAGCTGCGCGAAGCGGGGGACGCGATGGCGGATGCCCAGCGGGAGATGGAGCGGCTGCGCGGTGATTACCGCGTGAAGGAAGAGGCGCTCTCCCATGCGAAGGAGAAATGGGAGGAGCTCACCGTATCCGCAGAGGATCAGACGGAAGCAGAGAAGGAGATCGCAGAAGAGATCGCTGGTGCGAAGGAGGAGCTCTCGTGTGCGGAGGCGTCCCTGCAGGCGGCAAAGGAAGCTGTTTCCGCAAAAGAAGCGGAGAAGGAGTCTCTCTCAAGAGCGCTGGCAGAGGCGGAGACCGCCTATGTGAGGGCGCTGGCTCTTTCGCAGGAAAAGGAGAAGGAAAAGGAGAAGGTGAGCCAGCAGCTTGTGCATGCAAGAGAAGACATCGAGCGTCTGGCGGCGGAGATCGATCATCATGAGAAGGAGGAGGCATCCCTCGCCGAGGAGGAAGAAACAGCCTCGCGCGAGCTGTCCGAGCTTCTTCGTGAAGAGAAGGAGAAGACGGAGCGCCTCACCGCTCTTTCGGAGAAGGGCAAGCAGCATAGCGAAGCACTGCGAGAGGCGGAGGAGCTGCGTTTTCGTCTGGGCGGTGAAGAACGGAAGCAGGAGTCGCTGCTTTCGTCGATCCGTTCGCAGAAGGCGTATCTGGAACGGGCGGAAAAGGAATACGCGAGCTTTTCCCGTGTGACGAAGACCATCATGGAGCAGGCAGACTGTTTCGGTGAGGCCATCCATGGGGCGCTCGGAGAGCTCATCCGTGTGCCGGACGAATATACGGAGGCCGCGGAAGCAGCGCTCGGCGGACAGATCTCCTATATCGTGACGGATACGACGAAGGCAGCGGGAGAGATCATCCGCTGGCTTTCGGAGAAGCATCTCGGTCGTACGACCTTCTATCCCTTGGAGTCCATGCATCCGCGCTACAACAATGGGACGGAAGTGATGGCGTCGAAGGAGCCTGGGATCTGCGGTATCGCATCTCACCTTTTCTCCTGCCAGCCGATGTATCAGGATCTCCTCGATACTCTTCTCGGGCGCACTCTCATCGCAGAAGACCTAGACGCGGCGCGGCGGGTCGCCAAAAAGTATGGCTACCGTCTGCGCATAGTGACGCGGGACGGGCAGCTTGTCAATGCAGGCGGCTCCATGACGGGCGGCTCGATGAAGAAAAAGGAGAATACGTATTTCGGCCGCAGAAAAGAGATCGCAGATCTCTATGCGCGTGAAGTGGAGGGGGAGAAGGCTCTCGCACTCTGCTTCACGCGGAGGAAGGAGCAGGAGGCCCACTGTGATGCGCTCGCAGAAGAGGTCAGCCGTGAACGGGAAGAATGGCAGGCGCTCAAGGTCGAGCTGGCCACCCTCTCTGCGCGCCGTGAAGGGGCGGAGCGATCGATGACCGAAAGACGGAGCCGCCTTTCTCTGGCCAAGAAGCAGCTCGGAGAGGAGCGGGGCCGGCTCTCGGAGACAAGGTCGCAGGCGGAAGGCTTGGAGGAGGCACTGTCTGTCTTTCCAGATCTTCCACCTGCGGCAGGCAATGAAGAGAGCAAGCGTCTGAGGAAGGCCTTGGAGGAGAAGCAGGAAGCCCTTCTCGCATCCCATGTCGCCCTGACCAAGGCGGAAGAGAGCGTGAGCTTCGGGAAACGCATGCTCGAGGAACGCAGCCGCGCTAAAGAAGAGCTGGCAGCAGACAGAGCCGCTCTTGAAAAAGCGCAGCGTGACAATGAAGCAGAACGGCAGACACTTGAGAAAGAGCTTGTGTCTTTGAAGGCTGCTTTCAGTGACGCAGAGGCACACTGGCAGAAGACCCGCATCCAGCAGGAAAGCCTGTCTGACGATGCGGATGGATTTGCCATCCGTCAGCGCGAGGCAGATGAGGCGTGGAAGAAAGCGCAGGCCGCTTCAGCGAAGATCGAGCGGGACAGAGCAGAGCTTGCCGTGAGGATCGCGCAGTTCAAAGCCGAGGAGGAGGACGTGCTGCGCCAGTTCGAGGCGTGGCACATGACCCGTCAGCAGGCGGAAGCACTCCGCCTTTCCGGCTCTATGGAGGATATGGAGCGGCAGGGAAAGGACCTTGCCCGCCGCATGGCTGAGCTGGGCAGTGTGAATCCGGAGGGTGAGGAGGAGTATGCCCGTCAGCTCGCACGAAGAAAATTCTATGAGGGGCAGGTGGCCGATCTCGCAGAAGCGAGGAAGGGGCTTGAGACCATCATCAGCGATATCGACCGGACGATGGAGAGCCGTTTCACCGAAGCCTTCCGCAAGATCAATGAAGAATTTGGCCGCATCATGCAGCTCATGTTCCGCGGCGGCAAGGCGCGTCTCGAACTCACTGATGAGGCACATCCTTTGGAGGGCGGTGTCGAGATGTACCTGCAGCTTCCCGGAAAGAAGCGTCAGCCGCTCTCTCTCATGTCCGGCGGCGAAAGAGCCCTGACGGTCATCGCTCTTCTGATCTCTTTCATGGCGTATCGCCCCGCGCCCTTCTGCTTCGTCGATGAGATCGATGCAGCCTTGGACGATGCGAATGTCGAACGCTACAGCCGCATGATCGGCGAGTATAAAAAGAAAACACAGTTCATCGTCATCTCACACAGAAAAAAGACGATGGAATTTGCCGACACCCTGCAGGGCGTCACCATGGCAGAGAAGGGCGTCTCGAGCCTCATCACCGTGAAAATGAAGGATTATGTGGAGTGACTAGCAGCTAGTAACTAGGGATTAGTAGCTAGGGATTAGGAGTCTCAAGTGACTAGTGACTGGTGACTGGTGAATAAGAGACTGGGAGACTCCCGTATCGTCATTTCGAGCGTAAGCGAGAAATCTTTGTCATTCGCGGCTAAACGGTCGATGTTTGGAAAATCCAAACGGGAAACCTGCTATCCGCCGACCTTCGGGCATCGCCATGATTTATACTCCGCGGTGCTTCCATATTTTTATGCGCCGCACCAACACTCCTCACTCCTCACTCCTCGCTCCTAACTGGCGAGAGGAGCTTTCATCCTCAATCCATGGACGCCCCGCCCCAAGGGCTAACCCTGAACCCGACAGCTTACATCTTTTCCTGTAGACACTTCACGCCTATTTATATACAATAAACATATACATTCTTTAGGAGGAAAGAGACATGGGATTTTTTGATAAGATCAAACGCGGGCTCACCCGTACGAAAGAGAGCCTCATCCGCAATATCGAGAGCGTCGTCATCGGTTATGCGGAGATCGACGATGATTTCCTGGAAGATCTGGAAATGGTCCTGCTCTCCGGAGACATCGGCGTGCGCACCACGGACTACCTGATGCGACAGATCCGCCGCGGTGTCACCGAAGGCACGATCCACAATACGAATGAAGTCATGCCCTTCATGGAAAAGACCGTGAAGGAGCTTTTGAAGGATGATACCATCGATCAGGAGAATACGCACCATCCGGAAGTCATTCTCGTCGTCGGCGTGAATGGCGTGGGCAAGACCACGACCATCGGCAAGCTCTCCGGCAAGCTTCACAAGGAAGGCAAGAAGGTCCTTCTCGCGGCTGCAGATACCTTCCGTGCGGCGGCTTCTGAGCAGCTCACCATCTGGGCGGAGCGCACCGGCGCGGACATCGTGAAGCATGCGGAAGGCGCGGATCCGGCGGCGGTGGCCTTCGATGCTGTCTCAGCAGCCAAGGCGCGCGGCGTCGATGTCGTCCTTATCGATACCGCCGGCCGTTTGCAGACGAAGGTGAATCTGATGGAAGAGCTTGCCAAGATCTCCCGCGTCATCAAGAAGGTCATCCCTGATGCGCCGCATCAGACGCTCCTCGTTCTGGATGCGACCACGGGGCAGAATGCCATCAGCCAGGCGAAAAATTTCGGAGAGATCGTGCCGCTGACAGGGGTTGTCCTGACCAAGCTCGATGGCACGGCCAAAGGCGGCGTGGTCCTCTCTGTCCATGAAGAACTGCATGTGCCGATCAAGTGGATCGGTCTCGGTGAACGCGAGGACGATCTCGACCGTTTCCATCCGGATGATTTCGCCAAGGCTCTCTTTGAAACAGAGGATCACATTCTGGGAGAAAGCACGAAAGTGTAAAAACGCAAAAGGTCATCTCATGGATTTCATCTGACCTCATAGGTTCATCAGGCTTTGAAGGCGTGACAGGTTCAACGAAAATTTCGCGGCGTTTCCTTACGGGTTGCTCCATCCCCGTTGCGCCTGTTCCACCAATCACCCCTGTTGAACCTATGAGTTTTTTTCTGTTCTATAGAGACGAGGGCATCATGACAACATTCATCGATCCTGCGACGGGCTATGAGGTGCGGGTGATCCGAAAACCCATCCGACGCATCTATCTTCGCGTGCGGGAGGGAGGATCTGTCGAGGTGACGGCGCCGCGGAGGGTCTCGGAGCGGGAGATCCGTGACTTCGTCGCGGGAAAGACCGCATGGCTTACGAAGTACATGGCGCTGGTGCCGGAGAAAATCAAATTTCAATATGTCACAGGAGAGATCCACCATGTCTTCGGAAAGGCGTATCCCTTGCAGGTCTGCCTCGGGTCGCGCGATGATGCCGTCGTCTCGACAGACGGAGAGCTGCAGCTGGTCCTACGGACAAAACAGAGGGAGCGTGAGAAGGTATTCAAGGCAGGCATGAAGCGCATCCTTCTTTGGGAGATCGCAAAGCAGCTTGAAATATGGACGAAGCGCATGGCGATCCCGGAGAGTCGGATTACCGGGGTCACGATCCGCGTCATGAAAAGCCGCTGGGGCTCCTGCCGGAGAGTGACGGGGCGCTTCTCCTTCGCCCACGACCTTGTCACAAAGCCGAAGGACTGCATCGAGGCTGTCGGTGGCCATGTGCTCTGCCACCTTTACGCAGCCGGCCACGGCCCCGATTTCTATGCACGGATGGAGACATATCTGCCGGACTATAAAGAAAGGGACAGACTGCTTGCGAGCCTGCCGAGGGAATTGGTATAGGGGCTGGTAGTTAGTGACTAGTGACTAGTGACTAGTGACTAGGGACTAGGGACTAGGGACTCGTATAGCGATTTGTTAATTTCTGGACTTAGTTAGAAGTGAGAAGTGCTGGAAGGGACACACCATTCATAGAGTGACCCAATACCTCCTCATTATATAAAACTCCGCGGCGCTTCTTCATTTTATGCGCCGTACCTTCACTCCTAACTCCTAATTCCTCACTCCTCACTTGATTTGGAAGTTGACCTAAATGTCAGTTATTTAGCAAACGCAATACCAGTGCCGAGTGACTGGTGACACGCCCCTCGGGCTCACCCCGAACTTTTTACCTATCTTCCGATCCCATTCCCCTATAGCAATCACACGTCCAACGTGATATACTGTAATAAAATTATTTTATATCAAGTGGGCGCGCGTGCCGCGCAAGGGGTAGTGCTATGAATAACACGGATTGGAAGATTCTGATCTATCTTCGAGAAGAACGCAGCATCAATAAGGTCGCCAAGCGGCTGTTTATGACCCAGCCGTCTTTGACGTATCGCTTGAGCCAGATGGAAAAAGAGATTGGCTGTCCGCTTTTCATTCGCACCAATAAGGGCGTCCATTTCACCGATGCGGGAAATCGACTTTTCTCCTTTGCCGAAAAAGAACTGCAGCAGTATCAGGACATGAAGAACTTCGTGACACATGAGCCGAATACCATTTCCGGTGTGCTGCGCATCGGTGCGAGCCAGTCCTTCGCGCAGTCGCACATGCCGGCCATCCTGAAAGGCTTCGTCGATGAGTACAATGACATCGAGATCTCGCTCACGACGGATACGAGCGACCGCCTGACGAAGCTGGTCAAGAAGGAGGATATCCATCTGGCCATCGTTCGCGGCAATCAGGAATGGCCGGATGCGGACATCCTTCTCGAGGATGCGCCGCTCTATCTCATCTCTGCACAGAAGATCGACTACGATACCCTGCCGAACCAGCCGTCCATCCGCTATCGCAGTGACCCGTCGCTGGATGAGCTGAGAAGCCGTTGGTGGCGTCAGAATTTCTCCGAATCTCCGCATTTCCTTCTGACCGTTTCTGACTGTCTCACCTGCGTAGAGATCGTGAATCATGGCCTTGGCCAGTCGCTCATTCCGGCAGACCTTCTCCCGAAGTGTACGCCGAATGTCAATCGCGAAATGATCTACGACCGCCAGAAGCGCCCGATCCTGCGCCCGAGCCATCTCATCTTCAAGCAGGCCATGCTCCAGTCTACGCCTGTCAAGATCTTCGTGGATTATATGAAAAAATATTTTGAAGTATGAAAAAAAGGGGCTGTGAAGAAATGAATCTTCATTTCTTCACAGCCCCTTTTTTACTTTGCTTTCATTTGGTTCAAGGTTCAGGGTTCAGGGCTCTCGTGGCGGCTTCGCCGCCTTTTTTTTAGAAGATGGTATTCTCGTATCGCAGCCTTC